>OUNO010001844.1_pt3 | contig 46792 bp, 36 predicted proteins | sample 1779811 | NCBI WGS metagenome assembly OUNO01 (sample SAMEA3914804, study PRJEB12502) | metagenome | biome: forest; material: soil | place: Canada | collected 2010-06-25 | depth 0.3 m
CCCGCCCCCTGCATTGGTGATTGATCCATAACTTCCGGTTCCGGTACCGCTGGAAGTAAATGTAGTTGCAGTGATGCCAATTGGATTCAAGTTCCCAGCCGCATCTTTTGCAGTCAATGTGACCAAGGTCGACGCCCCGGAAACTACTGATGCCGCACTGGATACCCTGCTTTGGGAAAGAGAAAAAACACCCGGGGTGACACTCACCGCAGGCATGCTTGAAGTTACCAGAACCCCGTCGATCGATACTTGAATCGTCGAGGCGGTTCCCGAGACAATTCCGGTGAGAGTCGCAGTATAGGTTCCATCACCATGATCAGTGACTGCAGAGAGGGTTCCTGTACTGGTGCCGCCGGAAAAACCGAAAACAACCGTATCGCCACCGTGAGTAATGGGGGTTCCACTCGAATCGTTTTCACTCAGAGTAACTGTGATGGCCGAACCAGAGGCTTCGGTACCTGCCGAAACAGTGACGATTGAATTGGAAACCGATCCCCTTCCCCCAACCACAGTCACCAGTGGAAGCTGTGCTGTGCCGAGAGAGATCCCTTTATAAGACACAAGAATCCGTGTGGCGGTTCCTGGAACTACGCCGGTAAAATCGGAGGAAAATGTTCCGTCTGCATTTTTCTGAGTTGGAGAAAAACTACCGATACTGGATCCACCGGATTGAGAAAATACGAGATCTGAGGCGGGAATTTTAAACGCATTCCCGTTTTGATCTGAAACTTTTACGGCGACAGTGATTTGCGCTCCGACAATGACTTGAGTTGCACTCGCAGTGACACGGGATTGAAAATCTGAAACGTTCACACTCGGATGAAAGTCAGTATCAATCACGGAGGATGGAGAACACCCCGCGACTGCCAGGATAAGAAAAACAAACGATAATGATTTTCTAAATCGACCTAAACCGCTCATTTCAGACTAACGCTCCCTATTATAAGTCTACCGCACGAACCTGATTCCCGCTAGAAACAGTCAACTACTTGTATTAGTGTGCTATTTTTTAAATAAGCACAAGATCTCATCGGAATTGTTGGGAAATTATTTAAAAAATCAATTGGGAATTAGAAATGTCGTTTAAAAACAAAAGGATGAAAACAAAGAGTCTTTCACTTATTCTTTTGGGAATGACCGTAAGTTAGGGAAACAAGTGAAATGCTACAAAGTTTTTTATCCATTCACGGCAAGGCACTCCAGATCAGAAGCCTGTTGAACCAGTAGTCGATCGCGAAGAATTTTGTTCCCACTCCGAAAATCGCACCATAACCACTGTTTTCACCATTACTTCCGAGCGGGAGCGTTGTGATTGCAATCGTATTGGCTTGTCCGATGGCCCGATCAGGCCCCACATTGGTCGTCGGAAAACTATTCCAGACCAGAATCCGATTTCGGGAAGTCGCAGCGACCGTTGTTGCATTGGAGTTCATCAAATACAAATGAGTCCCGTCCGACCACGGAAATCCCGTGTAGCCGGTAACGATATTATCCGGGATTTGTTGATTGCTGGTTGGCCAGCCATTCCAGATCAAGAGTCGGTTGTTTACCGTCCCATCTCCGACAATCAAATGAGTTCCATCGTAATACAGGGAAAGCGCTTCGGAGCCCAGATTCTGTGACCCGGTTCCTGACGTTCCGGTGACAAAATCAGGCTGTCCCAGCACGGTGCTTGCCGATGCCCCATTAGAAGGCGGCATCGCGTTCCAGATCAACACCCGTCGGTTGGAGGTATCCGTCACTCCGATGTGACCACTGTCAATAGTGACGTCTGATGGCCCTCTCATCGTTGTCTGGGTCAAACCGGAAGCATTCCCGGTGAAATCGCTTTGTCCCAGAACATGGTTCGGAGCTTGCTGATTTCCAGTGATTGGAAGGTTCCAGATCAGCACCCGGTTGTTTCCACTATCTGCCACTGCCAGATAGTTAGCATTACACTTGATGCCACTTGGAAGACTGAGGCCAAGAGAGACGCTCGGATTATTCGCAGTTGAGGATACAAAGTCAGGCTGCCCAAGCACATAAGTCGGAGCAGCATTATTGGAGGTGGGAACTGTACTCCAAACCAGAATTCGATTATTACTGCTGTCACTGGCATAGAGCGCGGTTCCATCCGAACAAACTCCCAAAGGATTGGTCAAGTTAGTCGAGCTCACCGCTCCTGCCGTATAATCCACGTTGCCAGTGAATGTCTGTTGCCCGATTACTTTATCCGGGGCTTGGCCATTCGAGATGATTGGAGAAGTCCAGTTGAGAACCCTTGAATTGGTATCCGATACAAAAATATTACCTGGCCCGGTTCCTGTAATACTTAATGGAACCGAAAAATTCGCCGTAGAAGAGCCGCGCGCCGTAAAGTTTGCCTGTCCGATCACATAACTCGCTGTCGCGTTATTACTCGTCGGGATTGAACCATAGACCAACACCCGGTTATTGCCGCCGTCAACGATGTAAAGACTGGCACCATCATGGTACATTCCATAAGGTAAGTTTAATTTTTGAGCGGTGACTGCCGATGACGTGGTCACAAAATCAGGTTGTCCAATGACCACATCTGCCGGGGTCTGATTGACGGTTGGAATGGTGTTCCAGATCAGGACACGATTATTTCCATAGTCACTCACCAAAAGCCTGGTTCCCACGATGATCACATTCTTGGGTCGAGACAGCGTATTCGCATCCGGTGTTCCGTTGATCCCGTTACTGAGAGCGGTGACCATGTCAGGTTGCCCAAGGACCACGCTTGCAGCAGTGGAACTCACCGTAGGGAATGTGTTCCAAATCAACACGCGGTTGTTGGCATCATCCACGACCGCCACGTGGGTTCCATCGGTCGCGACCCCGAACGGAGACGCCATCGATGCACCGGTCACCGCACCTGCCCCTGTTCCTAAAAATAAATCAGGAGATGACACATAGGAGGTGGGAACAGAATTGAAGATTTCAACTTTCCTGTTATTAGGATCGGCCACCAGGAAATGGGTTCCGTCCGTCGCCATTTGCGCGATGCTCACACCGTTAAACCCGCTCGATCCAACCAGAAATGTATCCAGTGATGAAGTGGTCAGGGAAGCGAGAGGAAGCGGTTGATTGGCCGTAACATTGGAATTGTACGTCAATATCCGCGATCCGACTGACGCCACGCTGGACCTGTTCCAGACATAGAGCCTCCCCGAATTCACCATGAGCTGACTCGCACCCCCTCCCAGTCCGTATCTCGCATTATTGTTGGTTGTGAAATCCGGTTGTCCGACCACGTGAATGGTTGTCGTATCGATGGAGGTTACGCCGATTGTCGGACTATTGTAGCCGGCACGAGCCGCAGTTTGAGTGACGGTCTCGGCAACCGGATCTTTGAAATAGTAGACTTTACTCGAACTCCCGTTTCCGAGCGATACGGATGTCACACTGGTTGAACAGGTATTGTTACTGTAAAAGACACCGGATCCGGTCGAACCCAGAGTGAACACCGAAGTCGAAGTCACGTTGGACACGTTTCCATAAGCATCAGAAGTTGAAAGAGTATAAGCGCTCGAACAACTTCCCATCGATAATGCCGTTGGCCCGCTGATTGCCGCAACCGTCGGGCTTGCTGCACTGACAGCGATCGCGCTGGAGCAGACGGTATGCGTGCCGTCACTTGCCCCGATTCGAATGGCCGAGATCTTGTTCAGCTTCAATCCTGCAAATGTTGCAGTACCGCTTGAAGCACTCACGGGATTGGTGGTTGCAAGCAATCCGGTCGTCGGAGTCGTACAAGCAGTGTCCGAATAAGCGGTCAAAGTGATCGTTCCCGTTCCACTTCCAATCGGATTTGAATTTGCGTCCGCAAGTTTGACCACCGGCTGTTGCGCGAGAGCTGTGCCTGCCGTTGCCGTAACTGAAGGTTGCGTATCAAAAATAATGCTCGCAAACGCGCCCGGGACAAACGTGCTCGTGGTCGTGGAGATCCCAGTCAAGGTATTACCTGAACTGTCGGCCGAGATGGAAAGTGTTTTGATTTCAGCCTTGGTCGATGCAAGGGTGGTCGCTGACTGACCCGAAGCATTCGTCGTTCCCGAGAATGCGGTGACGGTGTTCCCGGTTCCCGTAGAGGCCAAGGTCAGTTGAGCCACGTTGAAGTTTGTCACGAGGTTGTTGTTTGTATCTTTCAATGTCAGGGTCACCGTCGCGGTGGATGTACCATTCGCGGTCACACCGGTCGTAGCCGCGAGAGTGGAGTTTGCCGAAACCGGAGGTCCCGCGATGAAGGTCGCCGTCGTTGTCGTGATCCCCGTCAGGGAGTTGCCCGACGTGTCCCCGCTGATCGAAAGGGTTTTCACTTCCGCCACCGTACTCTTCAAGGTGGTCGTCACCTGCCCCGATGCATTGGTGGTGCCGCTCAGTGCGACGAGAGTATTCCCGGTTCCGGTTGAAGAAAGGGTCAGCTTGGTGGTATCAAATCCCACAATTGCGCTATTGTTATTGTCCTTCAAGGTCAATGTGATCGTGGAAGTCGCCGTTCCATTTGCCGTGATGCTTGAAGTCGCAGTCAGGGTCGAATTGGTGGCCAACGCACTCCACTTCGTAATGCTCACACTCGAAGCAGAACCTGTATTTCCAGCGCTGTCTGACTGAGTTGCAGCCAGAGTCACCGTTCCATTGTTCAAGGTATTCAGGTTCAAGCTCGTAGTCCAGCGAGGAGTGGATCCGGTGGTACAAGTCGGGCTGCTTGATACCGTATGGGCGCCATCCGTTGCGGAAACGCTTACTGCCATACCGTTTTCAGTACAAGATCCACTTAAGGTAAAAGCGGTATAGTTCGCGATGTTCGCAATCGCTCCTGCCGTCGGAGTGGTGATTGTGACCACGGGGATTACCGTATCTTTTGTAAATGCAGTAGTCGCTTGAGTTGCTGCTGTCCCGGCTGCGTTGAAATGATTGGCTTTCGCCGTAAGCGCGCCCTCGGCAAGACTCGTGAGATTCACAGCTGCAGAAAAAGCAAGCGAGGTACAAGTTGGCTGGGTTGTCGGACTCACGGTGGTTGATCCGTCGGTAACGGCAACCGTAACAGCCCTTCCCTCTTCACTGCAGGTTCCGGAAATCGTAAAAGCAGTGATACCACTGGAAGCATTTGCGTAACCTGCCGCAGCCGGGGCCGTAATTACAACTGTGGGAATCGTGGTCAGCAGGGTGACCGAATTCGTATCCACCCGAGTGCTGACGTTTCCAGCCGCATCCTTCAACCAAATGGAAAGAACTTTTGCGTTGTTAGCAGAACTCACGCCGTAGCTTGCTGGCAGAGTCCCGGCTGTCCAGGAACACGAGGCAACGGTCGTGGAGTTTTCCAAAATGCAATACGAGGAATAGATGTCCGTCGTTGCGCCATAGTTCAGAGTATAGGTCTGAATACTGGTAGGGCTTGAATTGGTGATCGTCGCACTCGCCAGAGTCGGAACCACGGTATCCAGTGTGACTGAGTTTGTATCCACCCGGGTGCTGACGTTGCCCGCCGGGTCCTTCAGCCAGATGGAAAGGACTTTTGCATCGTTCGTTGCGCCTACAGCGAAACTTGCAGGCAAGGTTCCCGAGGTCCAGGAACAGGAAGCAACGGTCGTTGAGTTCTCCAGAATGCAGTAGCTGGTATAGGAATCCGTCACGGATCCATAACTCAAATTGTAAGTGGCACTTGAAGCAGGACTGGCATTCGTAATACTTGCGCTCGCAAGAGCCGGGGTCACGGTATCCAGAGTGACGGATCCGGTGTCCACCCTTGTACTGACGTTCCCCGCTCCATCCTTGATCCAAACGGACAGAACTTTCGCGTTATTGGTGGAAGTGACTGCATAAGTCGCAGGCAGGGTTCCCACTGTCCAGGAACAGGAAGCAACCGTCGTTGAGTTCTCCAGAATACAGTAGCTGGTGTAAGAATCCGTTATCGCACCGTAGGTCAAGTCATAAGCCGTCGAACCGGTCGGCGAGGCATCGCTGATGCTTGCACTCGCAAGAGTCGGCGTCACCGTATCCAAAGTGACGGAATTCGTATCAATTCTTGCACTTGTGTTACCGGCTGAATCTTTGGTCCAGACAGAAAGGACTTTCGCGTTGTTGGTCGAAGTCACGGTATAGGTTGCAGGCAAAGTACCCGCTGTCCAGGAACAGGAAGCAACGGTCGTTGAGTTTTCCAAAATGCAATAGCTGCCATAACTATCCGTCATCGCGCCATAGGTCAGATTATAAGTTGTGGAATTTGTCGGTGATGAATTGGAAATCGCAGCACTCGCGAGAGAAGGCGTGATGGTGTCGAGTGTGACTGATCCAGTATCCACCCGGGTGCTCACGTTACCAGCTGAATCTTTTAACCAGACCGAAAGCACTTTGGCATTGTTCGTCGAAGTGACCGCATAACTGGAAGGCAAGGTTCCGTTCGTCCAGGAACACGAACCCAACGTCGTTAAGTTTTCGAGGATGCAATAACTGCTGTAGCTTCCCCCGCCCTGCGTCCCATAAGAAAGCGTAAAGGTGGTGGAGCTGGTCGGAGACGCATTGCCAATCGTCGCGCTCGCCAGAGTCGGAGCTTGAACATCTTTCGTGACTGCAACTATTGATTCCGTAGCTGGAGTCGATGCCGCATTGTCGTGATCGGCTTTGAATGTGATTGTTCCATCCGAAAGTGTCGTTAAATTCACAGTGGTGCTGAAGGTCAGGGAGGAACAGGTCGGTTGAGAGGATGGATTCACGGTAGTGCTTCCATCCGTTACTGCAATCGTTACAGTCCGACCATTCTCGCTGCACGATCCGGATACCGGGTACGCCGTTAAAGCAGATGCGGCATTGATCACACTGGAACCAGTGGGCGCCGAAATCGTGACACCGGGAACTCCGGTGTTCAAGGTAACGGAGTTTGAATCCACTCTTGAACTGATATTGCCTGCAGTATCCTTCAACCAGAAGGAAAGAACTTTTGCGTTACTGACTGCACCGACCCCATAAGAAGCAGGCAGTGTCCCTGTCGTCCAGGAACAGGAAGCAAGCGTGGTTGAGTTCTCAAGGATGCAATAAGAGGAATAAGAATCAGTCAAGGTTCCATAACTCAAATGATAAGTGGTCGAGGATGTCGGACTTGAGTCTGTAACTGTCGCACTCGCAAGACCCGGCGTCACGGTATCCAGGGCTACCGCAGCCGTATCCACTCGGGTGCTGATGTTACCGGCTGCATCCTTGATCCAGACTGACAAGACCTTCGCATTGTTCGTCACGGAAACTGTAAAGCTTGTCGACAAGACTCCAGTTGTCCAGCTGCACGAACCCACTGCAGTTGAATTCTCAAGAATGCAATACGTGGCATAGGAATCGGTCGTCGCACCGTAAGTTAAATTAAATGTAGTCGAATTCGTGGGCGAAGCATTCGTGACTGCGGCACTGGCAAGAGTCGGAGTCACGGTATCCAGAGTCACCGCCCCCGTATCCACGCGAGTGCTGATATTGCCGGCGGAATCCTTGATCCATACCGAAAGTGTTTTTATGTTATTGGTGGAAGTCACGGTGAAGGAAGCCGGAAGCGTTCCCGTCACCCACGCACACGAGCCAACCGTTGTTGAGTTTTCCAGGATGCAATAAGTGGAGTAAGCACCTGCCCCAGTCGCACCATAAGTCAGGTTGAAAGTCGTGCTGTTGGAAGGCGTCGCGTTGCCAATGCTGGCACTCGCCAGTGTCGGAACCTGAGTATCCTTGGTGACACTGACACTGGCTTGAACAGCTGCGGTGTTAACAATGTTCGTATGATCAGCCTTGAAGATAATGGCTCCGTCCGACAACGAACTCAAATTAAGCGTGGTGGAAAATATCAGTGAGGAACAGACCGGTTGAGAAGTCGGAGTGACAGTCATACTGCCGTCCGTTACTTGAACCGAAACCGTCCGACCATTCTCACTACAGGTTCCTGAAACCGGAAAAGCCGTGAGTGAAGAAACAGCGTTCACAACGTTTGAAGAAACAGGCGAAGAAAACGCAACTGTTGGCGTACTGATGAAAAGGATGACGTCATTCGTGTCCACGCGGGAACTTACGTTTCCGGCCGCATCCTTCAACCAGATGGAAAGAACCTTGGAGCCGTTTGCGGAAGTGACTGAATAAGTGGATGGCAAGGTCCCGGTCGCCCAGGAGCAAGAAGTAATGGTAGTTGAATTCTCGAGAATGCAATAACGGGTATAAGGGTTGATCACCGCACCATAGGTCAGATGATAAGTGATGGAAGCGGTTGGAGAGCCATCTGAAATCGCCGCACTCGCTAGAGAAGGTCCACCCACTACCGCAAGTTGCACCGTTGGCATGATGGCCTGAGTCTGGATGAAACCGAAAACCGTTGTCGTTGATCCAACCAAGGCTCCAGTAAAGACCGCGCTGTACGTGCCGTCACCATGATCCGTTGTTGCACTCCAGGTTCCAGTCGAAGTCCCGCCCGCATTCGAAAACGCAACCGTCAGACCGCCGCTCGAAAACTGACTGTTCGTACCATCCTTCACCGTCATGGTCGCCGTAACTGTCTGACCGGAGGTTACTGACCCACTCGACAAAACAAGCGTGGAATCCGCCAGTGAATAATTTCCTGCAATGACTCTGACCTCGGGAAGGGTGTTTTCGATTTCAATCCCGTTAACGAGCGCATGAATCGTGGTTGCCGTTCCCGCGGCGAGTCCCGTGAAGGGGGCCGAATAGGTGCCGTTTCCATTATTAGTGACCACACCGATGATTCCGGTACTGGTTCCCCCACTCGCCTGAAAACTCACCACTGGAACACGGGAAACATAAGCACTGAAATTGGTGTCCCTCAAATCAAAAGTCAGTGTGATTGATTCTCCGGAGATCACCGTGGCAGAAGAGCTCTTCAACGAGGAGTTGAGATAAGAGACCTCAACCGTGGGAAAGTAATTATCATCAATCTGGGTCTTTGCACCGCAGGCTGAAAGCAGGACGAGACTCGCACCGATGAGTGCGGATGACGAAAACGAGAAAAATGCCTGTTTCAATTTAATCAGGCTCACGGGTTCCCACCTTTGGTGGTCTCAGGCCGGGTCAATGGAAAGTGAAACCGCAGAAACATCGTGTAGAGTATTTCGGTCTGATTCGTCGCACTGGTATTCTGAGTTCGGGAAAAAGCACCGAATCCCACTTCAAACCTGTCCTCGCCACGGAGATGCTCCGTCACTCCCAGTATACCACCAAAACTGGTTCCTGACTTTACCGCGTAGCTGTCCGTGGTTGCTGGAAATTTTTCCTGCGCATCCAGTTCCGCATTTACGGTAAACGCTTCCAGTTGGATGAGATCTGCGCCGATCGTCACGCCCAGTGACGGGATTAGAACGTCATCGACCGTAATGCTGGTTGTGGAGATTCCGCGTACAAAAAGATCCTTCTCCAGATAAAACGATATACCTGCACGAAACCTGGAAGAAAGTTCTGCGACTCCACCAATCCCGAAGGTGGGAAGAAACTTTGTTTTCTCAAGAAGAGACTTTGAAGCATTGTTGGGCGCTTCAAACGAAACATAGGCGAGCTTCATTCGCAGATAGCTCTTGAATCGCTCGCTCCAGATTTGTTGATATCTTGCGTCTGCTCCGGTGTACACACTGGACGCGACGGTCGCCCTTGCGCCGGTGATGGCATCGGTCGATGCGAGAGAGGTCATCGAAAAAAACGGACTCAGGTCGAGCGCCGTTCCACTTGAATCCGTGGTACGTTCGATTGGTTTTTCGTCAGCGGGATACCCGGGCACATTTCCGCTATCCGCCAGACTCCGAGCCGGCTCTTCGACAACAGGTGCTTCAACAGGAAGATTGATGTGGTCACCTGGAAAAATCAGATTCGGATTCTTGATTTGCGGATTCTCCCCGAGGAACTTTTGATAACTTCCAGATTTTCCCCAGACAGGACCGGGAACATTTACACCCAAAACTTTGGAAAACTTGTCACCTTCCCTGACCACGTAAACATACGCCAGCGTATTTGAGGAAATCCCCAAAAACGCGACCGTCAAAAACGTGATGATGAAATGAGACGTGCGACCCATCATCTAACAGATCGTATGACCTCGTTTAATTCTTTAAACATCTCCGACCGAAACTCAAAAAATCGAGCAATCATAAGCAGATAAAATGTTTAAGAAGTGTGTTTTATCTCTATTGGAATACTTAACGACGCTCTCATGACGAAATTCTGGTTGAGAACCAAAAACAAAACTGTTTAAACCGGATCTTTGCGCCGGAAAATGAAAAACGCGGAAGCCTTTTCAAGCTTCCGCGTTTCAAAGTGTTTTTCAGTCTGACTATCAGTTGAGATAGAAGCCGAAGTGACAGTGTCTCTTCGAAAAGCAGACATAGACCAGTCCGCCGAGAAGAAGAAGCACACTCAATCCGAGGAGCGCTGGAATGAAGTAAATATATCCGATCAACGCGAAGATCAGCACGAGGGAGAAGACGATCGTGAGAAGCACTTCCTGAGTGCTTGCTACGATGTAACCATCAGTTCCTTTTGCGGAAGCGTTACGAACCATTTGCGCCTTCACCACTTGAAGCTGCGCCTTCAGACGTTTCAGGGTTCCCATTTTACCGTGGAGGGCGATCTCATTGGAAAGCGCCGGAAGAACTGCTTTTGCGTTCTGGAAGAAGTTTGATTTCATCACGGATTTTACAGAGCTTTGATCCTGAGTCCCGAGCTGGTTCGCGAGAGTGGCGCTGTCTGCGTGATCCACTTTTTTGTTGAATTCGTGTGCGACTTTGGAAAGCGCTTCATTCAGGCGACCCATCCATTTGTCGGCTTTTGCAGGATCTGCAGAAGACTGCTCTTCGTCTGCAAGTTCAGAGCTTCCGCTTCCCATGACTTGATCCAAAGTGCGATCAGCGTCGTTCGCGATGGAAGCCAGAGCTTCCGGTTGATTCATGGCCATGCTTGCGGAAACAACCGCGGCACTCGCCTTGGTCATCTGAGCCATGGCAACCGATTGATCAACTAGTAAGGCAACAGACAAAAGGGCAGCAATGATTTTCATAAATTCTCCTCGTATATCTCTCTTAAATCGAAAGTTGGCGCACCGTATCATGGGAGCCTGGCAATTACAACGCCCTGCTCTATTTTGGCCTCTCAAAAGCACGTTGTTTTCATAAAAACTCAATTAAAAACAAATGGTTGTCAATTAAACAGAGATCAAATAAATTTGAACAGGAAACAAACCCTCACAAGGAAAACAAATGAAAACACTTTTCACCGGCCTGATCCTTTCCGCTCTTCTCACCCCTTTCGCCTCCGTCCACGCAGAAGATTACGATGCCTGCAAACAGGTCTTTGTAGCTTGCGCAGCCCAAGGCTTCACCAAAGATGAAACAGCACCGGCTGGAAAGAAAATCTGGTTGAACTGTGCAAACCCGATTTTGAACGAAAAGAAAGCCGTGGAGAAAGTGGACATTGATCCGAAAGGATTCGATGCGAACAACTGTCGCGACTACCGGAAGGCGAAAGAAAAGTTCGATGTGGAATGGGCGAAGAAGCACAAAAGACCGCAATAGTTCCAGCTTTCCTGCTCGGATCAGATCTGACCGTCAAAAATAAAAAACGCTCGACCACCGGGATCGAGCGTTTTTTATTTTAAGTCTTCTACCTAGTAGCGTGGGAACTCTTCTCCATTTGGCACGCTTGAACAATCCAGGCTCGATCCCATCATCCGTCTCGTAACCGCAAGGTACTCACAAGCCCGCTTTGGGTTGATCCCGAGACTGTTGATCAATTTCTGATGATTTGAATACGCCGCCTCATAAATTGGAACCATTTGATCCACGATACTCTGGATTCTCTGTGCGGATTCCTTCCGGTTATTCAAAAATGCATCGTATGGAGCCCGGATCACTTGGATTCTGGAATTCAGATCCACTATTTTTTTCTGATATCCGGCAATATTGCTTTCAGAGAGCAAAACTTCATATCCAACCGAGATCCGCTTCTTACGATTGAAAATTCCTTTCAACCCGGCAAGCTGCGACTGCAAATTTGGCAGATTGGCTTGTTCTTGAGCAAGATTTTTTTGTGTCTCGGCGAGATCACTCTGAGTTTGAGCCAGCGCTTTTGGAAGCATTACGGAAACCACGCAATCACCATAATTCCCGGAAAAGAAACTCGGAGTTTTCTCAAGATTCGAGAGATAGTTCACAATAAAATTCGGATATGCTTTTTCTCTGGAAGCATCCAGGGTCCAGGCGAGATCAGAAGGAAGTCTATCAGGCATGATTCCTTTGTAACCATCCCACAGACACTGATACATTGCCTCGTCACTGATTTCAGGGAATGCCAGACTTTTAATTTCAGCTCCCACCGCATCGAAGTTGGAGAGAATCTCATCTGCCATGGATCTCCAGTAACCGGTAAAGGCGGCGTCACCTTCGCCCTTCGGAAAAGTTCTGACGAAATAACCGGCAATCATGCTCGCAGTATCAAAATAAATGTTTTCGCCCCCATCGTTCGACCAGAAATAATAGCTCCTGAAGTCTGCTAAAAGTCCTTTCACATACTCGGGTGAAAAAGCAATGCTTCTTGGCGAGCCGGGTTTATTCAGTTGTCGTGCGGTGTTTGCCATAGTCGCAACAAAAGTACCGGTTTGAATGATATTTCGCGCCGGAGGAATCAGATTGTCATAATTCATCCCTTTTTGCGTGAAAAGACCAACGAGAGGACGAACGGTATCACTGACCTCATGCCCGTGGAACCGTGCCCAGCGATAGAGAGCTTCGTGAAGGTAAAGAATCCCGCGGCTCAGTTGCGAGTTCTTCGGGTGATTGAACAGACGGTTGTCGATTTCAAGCTTTGAATAGCCATCGAAATTGGTCTGTTTCGCGATGGTGGCGATCATGCAGTCGTTATCAACATAGATGCTTTCGTTTGCATCATCTTCACGCTTTAATCCGTCGTCATAACGGAAGACATTGCTTCCATCTCCAAGAACGTCATCCGCGGACAACTTCAGGGCCTTATAAAGATTTGGCATCTCGAGCTGGATTCGTCCGAGCATCCGGCGAGCGTAGGCATCGGGGGCCTCATCCGGTTTCATCGGAATGATTTCGCTTTTCAGCTGGTTTGCTTCAAGGTCGTAGAGGTCAAGCACCTCGATCGACCGAATGTGATTTCCTTTGGTCAATGCTGTCGGGATCTCTCCGTGGTTTGCTTTAATGGTCCGGATGTCAGCTGGATCAACAAAACAGACAATGCCGTTTCCACCGCCGCTGGATTCCTGGCCATGAGTATGAATTTGAGCAAATGAGGGCCTGGAGAACAATGCGGTTCCGAGTGCCAAAACCGCGAGGGACTTAACGGATGGGGAGTACATATTATTTCCTATTCTGTCGCACAGAATGAACGCATTATTCCATATCATACCAAATTGGTCAACTGCTTTTTATCTTAACCAGTCCGAGACCATGGAGATCAAAAAACCTCCATCTGTGCGACCAGTTAAAGGTCCCGAACTGGCTTGGATGGGTTTATATATTGCTCGGCGTCACGGTGGTAGATGAATTTAATTAAATACCATACCTATAATTAAGTTATACTTAACATGTGAGCACTCCGCGTTCGTTTTCCGTTTTTGACTTCACCCATTACAAGGAATATCTCCTTCGCTGGATTTCAAGCCAACCAAACAACGGACGCGGCGAACGTTCCCGAATCGCCGAAACACTCCGATGTCAGCTCGCTTATGTTTCCCAGGTTTTATCCGGAGACGCGCACTTCAGCTTTGAACAGGCTGAGGCCTTGAACTCTCTTCTGGGGCATACGGATGATGAAGCCGATTTTTTTTCGTTACTGGTACAACTAGACCGGGCAGGATCACCCGCTCTCAGGACCCGGATCAAAAGACGGATTCAGAAAATTCTCGATCAACGTCTCGTTTTGAAGAACCGTCTTCACTTTGAAAAATCACTCTCCCGTGAAGATCAAATCACTTACTACAGCCAATGGTACTACACCGCGATTCACATCGCGCTTGCAGTTCCCAGACTTCACACGAAGGAAGCGCTCGCGCGCGCCTTCACACTGCCTGTTTCAAAAGTTTCACAGGTTCTCGAGTTTCTGATCACCCGGGGACTCGCTCAGGAAGAAAAGGGCAGATACTCCATCGGCAGTGTTCGCTTCCATCTGGAAAACGACTCTCCCATGATCTCAAAGCACCACGCAAACTGGAGAGTGAAGGCGATCCAGTCCCTGGAACGGGATGATCGGAGCGAACTCCACTATTCATCTGCAATCACCATTGCGGAATCGGATGTCCCGAAAGTCAGGGAAGCATTGATCAAAGCCATCGAATCAGTACGTGAAATCATCCGTCCATCAAAAGACGAAACCGTATATTGCTACGCGCTCGATCTGTTCCGCTTGATTGAGGAATGAGTAAAACGGCCTGTTTCAGGCAGCACTCATCATTTTAGCAAGGATCCAGTCCCAACCCTCGTGGTGGCTCTTTTGAAGTTCTTCGGTATTGAGTCCTTCATGAACCAGTTCAAGCCAGGATACGTTTGCATCGTCGTCATCCGACTCGAACTTGAGCGTGACACGGCTCTCATGCTTCAAGCCGTAGGCCGGAGAAAAGAATGAGAAGACAATTTTCTCATTCGGAACGATTTCAAGGTAATTCCCGTAGGTCTCGCCTTTTTCAACCGGCAGACGGAACTTCCCACCCACTTTGAAATCATTTTCCGCTTTTTCTGCGTCCCCGATCAGACCCAGAAAGGTTTCCATGTTTTTGCATTTTTCAAAAAGCTTCGGAACTGGAACCGCGAAACGGCGATTGAACCGGAGGCGACCATCCAGCATCTCGTGAACGAGATCGTTGACTCCGCCAGTCCAGCCACCTTCGTGAGCTTTCATGGTTTCTTCATCACGGAAGCCGGTGTGAGTGATGGTGAGATGGGTCTTGTCGCCTTCTGGCTTCAAGTCAACCGTGACAATCGTGTCAGGGTCAGTACCGAAAGCCTGACACCAGCTGAAAACGATCTTTTGGTTGGGAATGATCTCGAGAAACTCGCCTCTGTTTTTTCCGTGTCCAAGAAAATGGAGGAAGTACTCTCCACCCACCCGGAAATCAACTTTGAGTTCCTCAGCATTCGCGCTGCAATTCAGAAAGAGACGTCCCTCTCCGATCGCACGGAATACGTTCTCCGGTTTCGTTGCAATCGTTTTTTCGACTTTCAGGCTATGGGTCTTATTTTCGCTTTTTTCGTTTTTCATCGGACTCCTCCAGGTGTTCGGCCAGTGCATCCAGTCTCTGATTCCAGAACTGGGTGTAAAATTGAATGCACTCTTCCGCGCTCTTTAAAGCGGTGGGATTGAGAGTGCAGGAATGGACGCGTCCCATTTTCTTTCGGATCAGGAGCTTCGCCTCTTCAAGAATCTTGATGTGCTTTGAAATCGCGGCAAGTGACATGCGGAAAGGTTCCGCAAGCTCGCCTACGGTATGCGGTCTCCGACCCGCCAGAACGAGAATCTGACGCCTTGTGGAGTCCGAAAGGGCGTAAAAAAGCATGTCCAGCTGTGCCGCCTGAACGTTAACCATATGGTTAAATATTAAGCGGATCGAGATCGATTGTCAACCAAATGGTTAACTATTGTTTCTTAACCCCATCAGACCCGTTTTTAACGACCGGGAGCATCTTCTTCACAAACTCGCGCGCGCCATTGTTGTTTAAATGATTGTCGTCGTACGGATGGAAGAGCATCTTCTGATCCCGGTATAACGAACGGTACGTTTCAAACAAATCCACATAGTGGAAAGACTTGCCCGGAAGAGTCTTGAGCCAGTTGTCGGAGTAAGGCGTAACCGGCTTCCCGGTGAGATCGGAATAGAGCTCTTCCTTCTGGGGAGCGATGGCAAAAACAAGTTGCGATCCGCTTTTTGCCAGAAGCTGCGAAAAGCGTTCCACGGCATCCGAAAGATGCGCCAGATCTTCCGGTCCGATGAAACGACCATCGCGAGGACTTGAAAAAATCATGGTGTGAGGCTCAGCGGATTCCGGCGCGTAAAAAGAAAGGCGCTCTTCCGGTGACTGAAATGAGCGGGAAAAAGCAGATGCGATTCCGTGAGCGAAACGATAGTTCCAGAACATGTTCTTCCGGATACGGCTCAACTGGATTCCAAACCAGTCCACCCACTCTGGATTAGGTTCAAGCCGGGATGAGAAAACCCGGGGATCGTACTGGTCAAGTTCCACCACATCTCCAGCGGCATATTGGGCAATCAAAACCACCACCCACTTCGGATGCAGCCCCAGACGGAAAAGTCGCTCCACCTGAGTTCCAAGCTTTCCTCCCGAGATGTTTCGAACGCAGTGATGAAGCTCATTGGAAAGAAGTGATGTCACCGTTTCGGAATCGTCGAGAGTATCGCCGATGCTCATGCTGTCACCCATCACCACCACATCAGGATCGTTGCAGGGCGAGGTATTTCGGTTTCCGTACTCATCAATGGTCCAGCTCACCGTTCTTCGAAATGCGTGCGGCGTATAGGGAGCGAGCCCCCCAACTTCGGTCATGGTGATTTTGGTTCTGGGATAAAAGCGTGCGGTCGAACTGGTGAAGGAATGTTCGTTAATCACCGCTTCCCATGTCCGGAAAGTGTATTGATTCAGCGGTAATGAAAGCTGCCAGGTTACCCAGATCAGCACCGGGGCCAGGATCAGCAAGGTCTTGCGGAACATGCCTGAAGCTTATCAGAAGAACGGGGTCAAATGGCACCTATTTTGCTGGATGTTAGGTGAACGACCAACCCCCGGAAAGGACAACTCATGGAACAGACAGCAGTGTCTCAATTTACGAAAGACTTTTTCAAAGAGTTCGCGGTTTCGAAGGATCAGCTGGTTACTGTCGAGGCCAAAGCCACACTCGTGGACGTAGCCCGACTCATGCGCCAGAAACATGTAGGGAACGTTCTCGTTTGCGACGTGAAGAACGGAAAGAATGTTCCAATCGGGATTGTCACCGACCGGGACGTCACGATCGAAACCCTTGGACAGAACGTGGAACCCAAAACCGTGAGTGTGGCAGACATCATGACCCGCTCCCCTGCTACTGCGAAAACGAGCGATGATGTTTTTGCGATGATTGCAAAAATGAAAGAGAACGGCGTGAACCGTCTTCCGGTAGTGAACGAAAGCGGAGAAGCGATCGGGATCGTGACTTCTAAAAAACTGGTTCAGTGTCTGATCCAGGGACTACAAGACCTCTCATCACTCGCTTCAGCCCAGCATAAAAAAGAACAAAGTGTCCGGCACTAATCATGGAGTGTGCCTGTGGGAACCGTCCGGAGCTGGCGCTTGCGTCAGTTCCGGACCCCTCTCTTAATCTAGCCAAGTGCATTCGCACTCCTGGCCACCACTGGAACTCCTTGTACGGATTTCTTGTCGCCCTTTGCGTACTTTTTAGCACGCCATTCGAGGAACGGGCGCTCCACCAGAATAAAAGTCCCGGTGGAAGCAAACACCGAAAAACCAAATGTGATTCCGTAAATGATCCCATACTGAACGATCGAGGACGAGTTCGGGAAATGGTCCATCACCACGCGGGCGATCTTCCAGAGCGGGAATCGATACCAGAGATACATTCCGTAACTGAGGCGAGAGAGAATCTGAAACGGCTTCCAGCTCAGGAATCGGGTCACTGGATGCCCGGGTTTCGCCAGACAGAACCAGACCACGAGCCCGAAGATGGCTGCGATGAAGGAATAAAGGAAAGCGATCCGGTAGAATGACGCGAGAAGTGCAGTCACGACCGTCGCGCCAATCAGGGAAAGAGTCACTCGTTTCTCCACCTTCTTTGTCGGCTTCAGGAAAACCATGACGCTCGCGAGAATGAGCCCCATGACAATCCCGTCGCAGTGGGAAATGATGTAGTTATGGATGATGTCCCGTTCAAGAAGAACCGGATCCATGCCCGTTACAATGAAATGATCCCACATAATGTTCCGGATGATCGGCTCAGCCAGCAGAACAAGCGCCAGCACGAAGACGATTCGTTCCGCTCCCTTCACCCACTTCCGGGAAAGAAACAGAAAGCCCGACGCCAGGATATAGAACTGCTCCTCAATGGAAAGAGACCAGCTCCCGAAGGCCAGGTTTTCACCAAAATAATTTGCGAGGAACAGATAATCCGGCACCACCTTGGTCCAGTGCGGAAATCCGTGCGAATGCGTGATCAAAAGAAGTGAAACCGTACAGATGAAAAAATAGAGCGGCCAGATCCGGAAACCCCGTTTCAGAAGAAACGCGCCGAGATTCAAATTTCCTGTCTTTTTGTATTCAGTGAAAAGGATTCGACCGATGAGGAATCCACTCATGACGAAGAAGAGATCCACGCCGATCCAGAACCAGCTCACGACATCGTTGAACCACCAAGACGGGTTAGCCACACCCCCGGCAAAAAGAAAATCCACTTTAACGTGACTTGCGATCACCGCAACGATGGCGATCGATCTTAATCCATCGAGTGAAGGGATTTGTCCGGGAATCGTTTCAAAGAGTGCTTCAAAGTTTCGGGAGAAAAAGTTTCTAACACCAGCCAGCATGAATGACCTCACTTTACGAGGCACACCTTATCTGAGCCGGTTTTCGAGCACAACGAATCACACCCGGATTAAAAATACTTCACATCCGGGTGCGTAACGAAATGCTTTAGTTCTGTGTCACGGGCACTGAATTCACGAGGTCACGCAGAATGTTACCATCTTGCTGCACGAGCAACGCGTCGTCCTGACAGATCAGAGTCGATTCGTGACTGTGTTCAGCAGAATAAGCTTCAAGGTTGAAGCTTCCCACCGCCATCGCGATCCGATCGAAGGTGATGGTCTTGCCATGATAGTACTGAAAGAACGCCCAAGGACGAATCGTCGGGATACGACCGATTGCCTGAAGGTAGTGACGATCTCCCTTGGACATGAAAGTTCCGAAGGTCAGAGACAGGTTGCGAATCAGGTTTGCTTCCACGAAATGGCCTTTTGCCTGAAGCTTGTCGGCATAGCCTCTCAGACTGGTGCCAACCGCGCCAGTCTCTGCGTCCACACCGCTTGAAATCGCATCGACGTGCACGCCATTACGGCCCCGTTCCATCACTGCGTTCCAGATCATCGTGTTCCCTTTTGGATTCTTTGGATTGTTTTCTTCGAAATCAATTTTCGGAGTGGTCAGATAAAGAGACTGTTGAGCTTGTTGGATATAGGAGGTGTAAACCTGAGAAACGCGATGACGGTTTCCATCCCCTTCCGGTCCCTGAATCGCAAAACGGCAGACGCCTTTGGAACGAGTGGCAGGATTGTTCAGGATCACTTCGTAGTTTTCCTGACCTCGCTGATGATTTGCATGCTCTTCAGAGGTCCGTCTGGAAATCGCTGCACGAAGTGTGTCCAAGCCACGGTGATTTTTCTTTTCTGATTTGGTATTTACGTAACGATCGTAAAGATTGACGTAAGCCTGCATCATCTCGGTCACCGCCGGACCTTTTACGTGAACGTCGAGGTCGCGGTTATTGTGATTGAAGCCGGTGGAAGCACCATCGGAAGGAACAATGTTTTCTCCTCCCATGATTCCTTCGTTCTCATCGAAAACCCAGATTTTGTTGTGGAACAAATCCTGTTGATCGCCAATCTTGAGAAGATCGTTCGCGAGCACGACTTCGATTCCCGCGTCTTCCATCTTCTTCTTGCAGCCTTCATACGCGAGTTCGGTCCAGACGCCTTCCATCATGAGGCGTACATCCACTCCTGCCTGTACCCGTTGGGCCAAAGCGTTCAGGAGCTCCATGGAATTCGGACTACAATCAAAAGTCATCACTCCGATATAGATCGATTTTCTGGAAGCACGGATCAACTCGAGTTTCTTGTCATGAGAGAGACCGTTCTCGAGAAGCTGAACCTCGTTTCCGAACGTGAGTTCGGTGTTGGTCGCATTGTCCACACCCTTGTGCCAGTCGGCATTGTAGTAATTGGACTGTTGCGGGAGCTGTGAACGGTCTACGAAAAGCTGATCGTATTGTTGCGGTGCAAGTGCAAGTTCGTGCTGGGGCGGGAAAAACACGTCTTTCCAGTCATTCGGATAAAGGTAGTTGCGCGCGTAAGTCTGGAGGATGGAATCAAACGGAAGCGTCTGATAGTAGGCGATCTTCGCATGCAGGAAGTCCGGCTGGTTCATGTACTTCGTGAAGCCTTCGACGTCGAAACTGAATTGAAGATCAAGCGCATCCGGATCTTGAAGCGAAGTCGACTCGAAGCTTTTTTCGTAGGTATTAACATTGAAGCTCAGGTTAGATGGAAAAGTGGTGCTGGTAAGCGGCAGAGCCGTGATGAAACCGTTGGTGGAACGGCTCAGGTAATCCGAAAGCTCCTGATAAGTGACGGTGGGCTTTTGCTTCAACAGCTGGTCCGTGGTCCAGTCGGTTGAGTATGCCGTTGCGCCGAAGCCGAGGACACCCAGAAGGCTTGTCACTGCAAAGCTGAGATTCTGTCTTTTAGGTGCGTTGGTGGACTTGGAAAAAAAGTTCATCGTGATCTCTCTTCTGTTAAATGGCTCTTACGACAACAGTATATTGAACCTTTGTGCATGAGTCATCTAAAGCAGTGCTTCGAAATAAAAGAGTTTCCCGAGGGTGTCGAAATCTTGACGCCTCTCCAATGAAATAGCAGATGCTTTTGTCAGGATTCGGTTGGAATCCGGGCTCTCCTTCCCGTCTTCAAAGCACCCGTCGTGCCCTTCTCTCAAGACCCTAAACACCCTATTTTTCACGATGCAGTCCGCACCCTCACGCGGGTGGATAAAAACAGTGTTTGCATTTTACCTTCTTTCGATTGAAATCAGAGGATCATGAAAAAAACAAAAGTCTATGAATACAAGAATTGCAGCACCTGCAAAAAAGCCCTCCAATTCCTCGAAAAGAAGAAAGTGGATTTCGAAGCACTTCCAATCGTGGAACAACCACCCACTGTGAGCGAATTGAAAACCATGCTTGCTCATCTCAAAGAAGACGGCGGTTCAATCAAGAATCTATTCAACACTTCCGGCGAACAATACCGTGCGCTCGGTATTTCAGAAAAACTGAAAGCCGGCATGACTGAAAAAGAGGCCCTTGAGCTTCTCTCGAAGAACGGAAAGCTGATCAAACGTCCGTTTGTCCTCACTCCGGACACCGGTGTCGTCGGATTCAAAGAAGACGCCTGGAAGAAGATCTTTTAGGTTTTCTCCAGGAAAGTCCGCGAGAACGATTTTAAGCGCCTTTCATTTCTGGTCGGAAATTTTTTCCCCGTAAAAACCGGTTAAACCGGCAAAAAATTACAGATCTTTCGGGATTTTCCCGTGTTCTAATTTTTAAACAAAGGGGATTTAATAAACTATGACCAAAAATATACTTCGTCATTTCGCACAAGCCTGTCTTCTGATCGCTGCCCTCGTTATTCCAAAGGCATCTTTCGCAGACCCACAGATCAAACTCTTTACCGCTTCAAGCGACGCCTTCTCTCAGACCATGAAAATCAGTCTCACGGTGAACAATGATTCGGATGCAACCGCGTTCATCTATAACGTGACTGGAGATCAGACCATTCCACTGACTGATCTTGCAAAAGGAATCGTGCTGTATCAATACAGCGGGAAGAACGTTGCAACCCTCCAAAGCTCAAGCTTTGATCCAAAAACCGGCGGCCCACTCACCTTGACCTACATCAAGGACGGGCTCAAGGGAACCTACGGCACTTACAACCTCGAACTGATTCGCCAGGGGAGCAACTGGGCTGCAGCAGTTCCAGGCGCAAACGGCGTTCCGCAATTCTTCACCCAGATGTATCTCACCGCAAATAAAATGCTCGGTCAGATCGTCGGGGTTAAATCCATCTCTGTAAAATAATCACTGTTTCGGCTTCTGCGGGTCAGCACTCACTTCTCCGGAAGGAGTGTTGGCCGGCGTGGCCGAGTTGGATGGAGCGGGCGACGCAAGCGATCCAATCCCGATCCAGAGAGCCTGGACGAGTAAAAACAGAACGAAGTAACCCAGTCTTTTGACTTCACTTTTTTTCATGAGCACCTTCCACCCAAATTAGCAGATTGGGACCGGTGCTCTTTTAATTTAATTTAATAAATTCGAACGACTCTTCAGTAAGATCGAATTAAAGCTCTTTCGAGAGACGAATGAAGAGCTCACGACCAGCGGCATAGTGAGAACCATTGAAACCGTTTGCGATCGTGATTGGATACACGTTGTCAGTGATATTGAGAAGATCGACAGAAAGCTTTGTCTTCGACAACCATGAGTCTCCACTGAAGTCGTAAGTCGCGCTCGCATCTGTAGTGAAATGGCCCGGAAGACTGAGCGAGTTTCCTGGACCCGTGCGAAGCCCACTGCCGTAGAAACCTTGTCCTGTCAGGCTCCATCGATCACGACGATAAGTCAGACCCGCGTTTGCCGTCTGGATCTGAACGTGATCGAGGTATTGATATCCGGTTGAAATGTCACCGGGCGCAAGCGCAAAGATTCCTCCGCTGATTCCCTTCCCCTTTGCAATTTCATAGGAGTAGTTGAAGTAATCGGTAAGCCCTGGAACAATTTTTCCTTCAACCGAGAGTTCAACCCCATACGCATAACCTACCGCGAAGTTATAGGGCTGAGCGATGGAGGTGTTCAACAGCTGCGAATCATCAAGCATGTTCTTCGCTGACTTGTAATAGGTGTTGAGATTGATGATCTGATCGCCGAACTGCTGACTGACTCCGACTTCGAAGTAATTGTCCTTCTCTGCCTTGATGTCATAAGGCTGGATTGTCGCTCCATCAACAAGACGAAAACTCGCGCGTAAGTCTTCGATCGGTGCCGGTTGAAACAGAAGCCCGTAGAACGCATGGATCTTTGTGGTTTCCGTAACCAGGTAACTTAATCCGATCCGAGGCTGAACCCAGGAGTCCTGAGTGGAGGAATCCGCAAACAGGAACTGGGTTCCGTCTACGCGAACTCCGGCATTCAGAGTGAGCTTCTTTGAAATCTTGAACTCATCCTGAACATAAAGGCTTTCAAAATCTCCGGACTGGGGACTGTTGTCCGAGCTCTCAGTAAAAGCCGGTGTACCCGCTTGCTGAAACCAGACGTTGGTATTACCCGTGGTACTCGAGTTCTGAATCTGGAATCCAGCCTTAAGCAAGTGAGCATCACTCAAGCGATTGGAGTAATCGCCTTTGATCCCGAAGTTGTTGGTCACCCGGTTCATGGCGAAAGAAGAAGAATCAGACGGATTTGGTGCATAAGTCGCGGCGAACAAATCGTTCGAAAGATCATTCCCCACGTTCAGCTTGGAAAACTTGTAATAAGGGGCAATCTGGAAAAAGGATTTCGAATCAAGTGAGTGCTTCCAGACCATCTGGGCATAAGCATTGTTTTCCGCCTGAGTGTCATTTGTGTTGTAAGGAACAAAATGAAGCGGATCGTTTCCGAACTGGTCAGGCTGGATGAAAATTGAATCATCCGGACCAAACGAAGACGGCATGTTCGGAATCTGATACAGACTGTAGGAGCTGTAAGCCACGAACGTCAGGCGATCGAGGGTACTCGCCTGCCAATCCAGCTTCAAGAACTGATCGTTTGCATTGCTATCGTCGTGAATCGCCTCTTTCCCGCCCTGAGTGATATCAGTCAGGCTCTTTGGCTGGGGCGTATCGATTCCGCGATCGGTTTTAGTGAAGGCACCTGAAACATAGTAATGAAAATCTCCTGCGCTATTTGATCCACTGTAGTTCGCTTGAGGAGAGAGCGTGTGATACGCACCGTAACCCACTTCAGCTGTTCCACCTGGCACTTCGCCACCGGTCTTCGTGATGATGTTCACAACCCCCGCAAGACGTTCACCGTATTCGGCAGGAATCCCGCCCGTGATGACTTCCATGTGGTCAATGTTTCTCGGACTGAAAGCCTGACCAAAGGTGCTCGATGGAGAGTCCGGCAGCTGCACTCCATCAATCTGATACTGAATGTTTGCGTGATTTCCGCGAATGAAGGTCTGACCGAAAGGCCCCTGAACCACTCCCGGCGTCGTCGTTGCAATTAACTTTGGAAGTTTGACATCGTCCCCTTGAGGGAGATCCTCGATCATCTGCTGATCGACCTCGCGACTGCTGGTCGGTGAAGATCCATCGATCCGGTTCCGCTTTATACTCCCTTCCACCATGACCGCTTCAGCGGCAGTGGTGTTCGATGACACAAGGGCAACGGGAAGATCTACATGTCCGCCTGAGGAAATGTGAACCGCAGTGGTGGAAGTTTTGAACCCGGGGACATTCACGATCAGGGAGTAGTCCCCGAAATCGACCGGGTAGAACTCGAACTCACCATTCTTGCTGGTGTTTTTAGTCGCAATCGATTTGCCACCTGCATTTTGAAGTTTGACTTCGGCGTTTGAAACCGCCGTCCCCTGATCATCGGTGATCGTTCCGTCGATCGCTCCGGCCGTGAGGGCATGGGCTTGTGTGGAATGGAAAATGAAAAGGCATCCAAAAACGAAGGTCAGCAATCGTTGCATATTCCTTATTGATAATCTAATTGCAAATGATTTGCAACTGACAAATGAGCCCAGTTGATCGGTTCTTTTCCAAGTTGTTTCAAGAATTCGTTCGTCCGGGAGAAGACCTTCGAGCCAAAGAATCCACGATAAGCGGACAAAGGAGATGGGTGAGGCGTTTCAATCACCTTGTGAATACTCAGATCGATCTTCGCCTTCATCTTCCGGGCATGACTCCCCCACAGAATGAAGACCAGTGGATCCGGACGGGAACCCAGGTGACCGATCACCTGGTCTGTAAACTTCTCCCAGCCTCGGTCCCGATGAGAAAGAGGTTTTGAAGCTTCCACGGTCAGAACCGTGTTCAGGAGCAGCACCCCCTGCTCCACCCAGCCCGTAAGATCCGAATCGTTTCTCGAAATCTTCACCTGAAGATCGGATTCGAGTTCCTTGAAAATATTGACGAGACTCGGAGGCTTCGGGAACAGATGATTCGGAACTGCAAAACTGAATCCGATCGCCTGATCCGCACCGTGATAAGGATCTTGTCCAAGAATCACGACCTTGACCGAAGGAAGATCGAGTTCCTTCAGTGCCCGCATCACGTTCTCGCGTGAAGGGTAGATTGTTTTTGAAGCCTGATACTCTGACTTCAAAAAGCGCATGAGATCCTTGAAGAAGGACTCGCCTTCCACTTCGGCAAGTTTTTCCTTCCAGACCGGAGGCAGAGAATTCGAAAACTCCTCTTGTGGAGAAAGCTCGTTCATCAAATCCAGCTAATCACCACTTTACCGCGAGCCTGCTTGCTCTCGAGATAACGGTGAGCCTTACCCGCTTCTTTTGCCGGGAAGATCTTGTCCACATGTGGCTTCATCGAGAAGTTATTCACAATCTCCCACTTGCCCTGAAGGGACTTCTTGTATTCCTCATCCTGAAGCAAAGTCAGGGCGTTCAGTGCATAGACGCCACGGTTCTTATCGAACATGGAAACGAGAGTGAACTTCGGCATGGAGAGAATGGTCTTGATCAGAGTAAAATAATTCTTCTTCCCGTCTTGAATCGCAGAAGAGATGCCGAGTGCGACCACGCGTCCAGTGGAAGTAAGATGGTTGTAATGATCCCGAACGGTTGCCCCACCTTGGGAGTTCAGAATGAAATCAAAGCGCAGATCCTGGCCCTTGGTTTTGAACTCTTCATGAGTCATTGCTTTCGCACCGAAAGATTCAATATAGGAACATTTGGCAGGAGAAGATGTGAGCCCGATGGTTTCAGCACCAATCCGGTTCAACATCTGGAGAGCGATGGTTCCCACTCCACCCGTTGCAGCATCAAGCAAAACCTTGTCTCCTTTGCGAACGCGACCCATGTCCATGAGCGCTGCATGAGCGGTGATCCAGTTCACTGGCATTGCGGCACCTTCAGCAAGTGTCCAGCCTTTCGGAAGCAGGAACACGAGATCTTCTGAAACGCAGACTTGAGAAGCGTAGCCACCAAAAAGACTTCCGCCCAGAACGGGATCGCCGACCTTTACGCGGGTAACGTCAGATCCCACTTTTTCAACAATCCCGGAAACTTCATATCCCGGTACAAAGGGCTTGGGAGGGGCAGCCGGATAGAGCCCAAGGCGCATGACGATGTCCGCAAAATTGATCCCGGAATAGTGGACTTGAATCCAGACATCGCGAGGACCAATTTCAGAAAGGGGTGTGTTTTCTTCCAGTTGCAGAACTTCCGGTCCGCCGTTCTTGCGAAGCCAAATCTTCCTCATTGTCGTCTCCTCGGATCAATTGATTCCCATTGCCTATTTACTTGGAGTTTCTACCACAAAACGTCTATAAAGAAGCCATGAAAACCGCGTCTTTCTTCTTGATAACGCTTTTAGCCACCGTGCTTTCGGGCCCGAATCAGGCCCATGCCGGCCCAGTGGATCTTCAGCGTCACCTCATTCAGGAATCCCTCCCGGAACACCGGGTGAAGATTCGGGTCATCGAAGAAGACACCTCCCTCCGAGACGCTCAAAATCAGATTTCGCAGCACTTGGTTTTTTCGACCATCGTTCCCGAGAATGAAGTGGCAGGCACTCTTCAAGATCTCAAAACACAGGATCTTCATCCGCGCGCGCTGTCTCCGGGAGCAATCACTCCTCTCGTCGCAGGCCAGCCTCTCTGGGTTCCAGTGAAAAACACCTGGTCCACTCAGGATGAAGACGATTACAGCCAGTGGGTCGCAAGCCAGATCACTCCTGATTTCAACACCGGCACCGGACTCTTTGCCGACTGCGCTGACGTAAGTCTTCTCTTCCGCTGGGTCTATGCCCGCGATCACAAACTCCCGGTTGCGAACAGTCTCGCGGGTTCTGGAAAACTGGTGGGTCACTTTACGACGAATGCCGCTTGGGACTCCCTTCCTCAGGATGCGGATTGGGCGAAAGACGAACGCTTCAAGGCGGCACTTCGCTATGTTTTTGATAACACCTATACCCGCTCCGTAATCGACGACGTCTATCCCACTCAAGTCACTCCGCAGTTCGTTCGCGCGGGTTCGATCTTCATGATCATTCGTCCGGGCGACGGACACGCGCAGACCGTAAAAAGTGTGGATCCTGTAAACGGAATCACCTCTTACTGGGGAAATGAACCTGCGTCCGAAATCATCTTTCACGGCGCACTCGTGGTCGAAGCGCAGAACAAACTCACCTTCGGAATGTGGCGCTGGCCCGTACTCACAAATGGAAGCTGGCTACTCATTCCAGCAAACCAGATGCCAGGTTACTCTGATGATCAATCCAAACTGACCTTCGACAGCAACGACGAATATCAAGACTGGGTGGATCAGCAACTCGGAATTCACGAATCGGACGAGACCCGCCTCACCACCGTCACTCAGGGTTTTGTGGATCTACTCATCAGCCGCATGGAGACCACTGCGGAAAGCCTCTACTCTTGTGTCTACACTGCATGCGCACCCGGAAGTGCCGTATACAACAACTACTCCACCTTCGATCGCGACGCTCGCTTGCTCTCGGAACAGCAAGATGCGATGAACCTGATCAACAAACTCGGCTCGGACAATCCAAAAGTTCAGGATCTTTTGCGCGGACTGAAAGGCATGGGCGAAATCATTCCTGGAACAGGCCTCACCTGGCTCAAACTTTTTCAGGATGTCTCGACCCTCTCAACGCTGAAGCCGGATCCGCGTCAGCCGTTCTTTATTCGCTGGGGACTCACGGCTCCCACGGGAGTTTCTGCTTCAACCTTTACGTTCATCACCGAAGCCACCGCACTTCGCTCGCTTCTGATCAAACGGACGAATCTCATTTATGAAGGACAGGTTCTCTGCGGAAGCCAATGCAACCCAAACAGTACATCGGTGAAGACTTACAGCACCGCGACGCTTGACTCCGGAATCCGTCAAGTCATCGGCGATGTCCTGAAGCAAACAGTGGCCTCCTCGTTTGATGGAGCCGCCCTCACAAATGTTGAGGCCCAGTACCAAGACTACCTTTTAAACCTAACTGACCGCTCCTGCGGAGACCACGGCTGCACCTATGCGGACGCGGTTTTTGGCCCTCAGGCTCAAGCCCGGCTGAAAAACTGGTCCCCCAATCCAGGGGATTCTCCGGCGGCCCGCTGGGGCTTTTAAACGGGGTTAATTCTTTAGCCTGATCTACCGATAAGCAAGGGTATGAAACTTATGCCCTTATCTCTCGTCTTCGGACTCTTCCTTTTTCACTCCTCCGCTTTTGCAGGGAAGGATGTTTCTGAACTCACTTCAACCGATCCGGTTCTGAAGGGAAACGTACTCCCGAACAGCTCCTACGTTTCGGTTGAGACCCGTCGTTTTGCAAAAGCAAAAGCGGTCTGGGTGAACTTCGACTGGTTACGGGAAAATGGATTCGACATTCCGGCGGACGGATTGAATCCGGGGTTCGAACAAAAATTACTGGATGCTCTCGCTTACGGAATTCCACGTGAGACAGATGATCAATCGCTTTTCACTTCTCTCAAAAAAACTTTCTTCGCCGACAAATACGGCGGAACCGGGATTGGTTCCAACATGGGGAGCGGTCGTGCCGCTTCATCCGGCCTCGTGCAGATCAAGGGCATCGGGATCACCCCCCTTGTTAACAAAAACACCCCGATCGATCACGCTCACGGCGGAGCCTCGCTTGAAGAATCCATCCGCGAAGCAATCTGGGGTGAGGTCAATCACAAAGAACTTCCTTACGGATCAAACCGTGTGATTGCCATCATCGACACCGGAACCTTTACTGAATGGGTGGACGGTGGTCGTGAAAAACGCGCACTGATCATCCGCGAAGATCCGCTTCGTCCGGCTCACTTTCTCGGAAGCATCTTCTCGGAAGAGAGCGCTCAAATCAAGGAAGCGCGCATCAAGGATGTGACCAACAACAGCAAGCAGCTTTTGAAGCCCCTGATTCCACTTGAGATCAAATCAGGAAATGAAGTGAAAGAGGGATTCCGCGAGTACACAAAACGGGTCGCCCGCCAGTACGGAACCGCTCACGCGAAACGCTTGTTTCACTCTGCAACTTCCGAATCAAACTTTGACCTTCACGGGAAGTTCCTCGATTTCGGAACCGAAACTTACGTTCCCAGTTATCAACCCGTTCAGGTTTTGAAACACGTCGAAGCCTTTGGTAAAAACGACGAAATCAAGGAAGTTCTTGTTACGCGGTTTTTACAACAATATTCGACCTACGGTCATGACATCAACTCAAGCGACATTGCCGAGATGAGCCGGATTTTCGATGACACTTATCATGAAACCCTTCAACTCGAACTGATGAAACTCACCGGTGCTCCTCCGGAACTTCTGATGGAGATGAAGAGCACACCTGCTTTTCAGAAACTCGCAGACTCGATCATTGCTTACACGCAAAACGAATTCAAAACCCCGGCCCCGATTTTGATGGATCGAACGATGCCTGCTGAAGTGAAGCAAACCCGCCTCGGCGATTTGCTGGACGGTTGTTTGCATGATTCTCCGACAAACCAATTTAAAAAACTCGGGATTCAGATGGATCAGACCATCGAATCCAACTTCTCGAAAAACTACGGGGAGTTCATGGACAAACTCTCCGAAGCTTCTACAAAGCACGGGATCTCAAACCAGGCTCTCAAGAATTACATGGAGCAGGGTTCGAAACTCGTGAACCGGAAAGTGACGCCACTGGAACGCCCGGGCCTCATGAACAAGGACATCGAACTGATCACCCAGTACATGCAGGATGGAAACCGTTCGCCGATCTGGGATGAAGTGAACAGCCGGATCGAGCAGAACTTCCGGACTTACAAGACTCCGAACCCGTACGAACTGGTTCTCGAATCCTGGACCGACCACTTGACGGGAAAAGTGAATCAGAAAGTCTACCATCTGAAAACTGACACCACGACCACCGAAGTGAGATCAGTGGAAGAACTGAATCATCTCAAGCCGGTTTTTGACTGTGAACTCCAGTTTATGGGCGGACTTCCCCACCCTTAAGGTTTTCCACTCACCCTGCCGATAAGATGCTGTATGAAGAAAACAATTCTGTTTGCTTTGGTTGCCCTGAACTTCTCAAACCTCTCCGCTCAGGCGGAACAGTTTTGGATTAATCCTGCCAAAGGGGAAGCCCCCCGCTGCGTGGATGGTGAGTTTGGGAACCAGCCATACACTGACGGCGAAGGCCCTTCCCAGCACTTTGTTTTCACAAGCGCCGACGGCGAAAAACACTCTATTTTCTTCGAAACACATGAGGAATGCCTCACAAAACTTCACCTGGTTCAGAAGGCGTGGATCTCAGGAAGCCATCAATTGGTGAAGATTACCGGCGAAGGCTCTGAATCCACTTTCGGCGTCCAGACACCCGAAAAAGCGGATTATGCGCGTGAAATCGACCACCTGAATGAGAAGGTCTGGGCCCTCCAGAAAGCCGTCGATTCTCTCGAAAATCACACTCGTTCCAACCGTGTGATTTCAAGCGAACCGAAGCACTAAACCCCCAAATATCCCGTATTTCAGACATTTTTCCCCTACCGAGCGGTTTATCCGTTTCCATTGCATTTATTACACAACCATTGTATAATGCACTGCGAATATGAGATTTAAAAAAGCAACCCACTTCCTCCCGCTCCTTGCTCTCGGACTCTTCTTTACGACGGGTGCTTTTGCCCAGTCTCCGGATCTCACTGTCGACCAGACTCTGATCCAGGATCCACCCGCTCTCGACGCCTCCCTGACCGACGATCAGGCGATCGAAGCGAACGCCGCAAAAATCAACACTCAGATTTTTAACACCCTCATCGCAATCAACAACAAGCTGAGTGCACTCAAGGCAACCAGTCTCGCCTATAACTATATCGTTCCCTACTCCCGCCAGAAGGCATACCAGGACCTCGTGGTTCAGGCCCGAACCTTCAGCACTTCGAGCGGAGTGGCTCTCAAGAACTGCATCCTCAGTAGACCTGCGATCACTTACGACAGCTACCAAAGCGATCTGAAGGCTTGCCAAGCATCGGCTGCCTCCGCGTGGTACAGCGACGACATTCAACAAAACTACTCTGCCCAGACTTTGATCGAAGCCATGGTGTTCCGTTCCTTAAGTGAACTTTCAGCACTTCAGTCTTATCAGAGCAGTCTTCAAACCGCGGCCATGAAGTGGGGCGATGCCTCCCGGAATCTCGCGACCAATGTTTCCAAACAGGAACTTCAGGCACTTGCGAACAATCCGGCCTATCAGTGCTCTCCCGCTCTCGGCACGCTCCGCCTCGACACCCCTTCCCGCCTAAACGGGCAGGATCTTCCGACCCCGATGCAGAACCAGCCCATTCAGGATCAGGGTCAGCTCGGAACTTGTTATGCGAATGCAGCCAGTGCTGCGATTGAAGCGGTGACCGGCCAGGCAAACTCCGCCCTCGACATCGCGATCCGCTACTCGATCAAAAGCGTGGATGACAAGAGCGAGATCTCCACCGGTTTCGGCGGAGACTTCTGTGGAGCTGTTAATATTGCAAACGACGAGGGCCTCTGTGATTTGAAAGACAGCTGGCTTGAGAACACCCCTCCGATGAAATCCGGTGATGGAACCTTCACGGCTCGAGTGGACTGGGACAACCGGATCGGAAATACATTTGATGCCCTTTTCGCCATTCTCGATGGTCGTTCGGCCTTAAGCGCCGGAGACTGGACACTTCTCGGTGACCACGCTTCCACCTTGATCCCTCAGCTCATGTCCATCACGGGCAAGAAACCAAACCTGCTTCAAACTGCGGTCAGCCACTACATCCTCATTCAGGTGGACGACTGGATCAGAAACAAACTGGCAACCGACGATCAGAAGATTGCTCTGAAGAAGGACCTCCTCCAATTCGACGCTCAAAACGCAGAGGGCTTCCTTCCGGTAAAAACAAAGTATTTTGCAAACGAAGACAAATCCGCAGCCGCATTCTACACGACCTACGCTCCGATTCTCACCCAGATCGTGCACAACCGGATTCCGGATCTAAGCCTTACCATCGTTTCAAGAGACCTCGGTTCATACATGCGCCAGGCGTTCAGCATGATGACAGGCAAGACCTGGGTGGATGATCTGAGAAACCAGATCACCCAGTTCAAGGCAGTGAACAACGCGATTCAAACTTCGCTTCAGGGCTGCTCGGATCCAACCTCAGTCGTGGACATCGCTTCAAAAATCAACGCGATCATCATGCTTTCCCAGAACGCTTCCAGCACCACACCACCGATTGATCCGGCTGCATTCTCGAAAGAACTCTTTGAAAGCCAGACCGCTCCGGAGAACGACGTATTCCTCCACGCAGTGGCACCCAGATGCCAGGATCAGAGCAATCGTATCCGGGCGCCGAAGCTTACGTGTTCGCCTCACTACAGTAAGACTGAAGTGAACAACACTCGCTGGCTTGAAGTGAAGATGATTCAAAATCTGATCAAGGGACGTCCCCTTGGAATGGCTTATTGCGCAGAAGCACTGGGCGGCGGATCACTCGGTCCGGTCAATCAGACTGGCGGTTGCGGTGAGCATGAAAGTCTCCTGACTGGGATCCGTTACAATCCGGATACCCAGCGCTGCGACCTGCTCGTGTGGAACTCGTGGGGATTGACCAAGGCGAAAACCTGGATCGACGAAAAGGATCTCGTCAATTACGTCCAGGGGATTCAGGAACTAAGTCCCACGAACTAAAGCTTACTCTTCTCTCGGCCAGGATTCGACGAGTTCGATATTGAAGACCAGATTTGAATTCGGCGGGATCGGACCAATAGCGCGTTCGCCGTAAGCAAGGTCAGCCGGAATGTGGAGCGTTCTCTGACCGCCCTCTTTCATGCCCATGACTCCCATGTCCCAGCCTTTGATCACGCGGCCGGCACCCAGGGTGAACTCAAAAACGCGATTGCGATCGCGGGAGGAATCGAATTTCTTTCCGTCTTCGAGGAATCCCTCGTAGTGCACTTTAACCAGTGCGCCTTTAACCGCTTCTTTTCCTTCGCCGACTTTGACATCTGTAATTTTCAGTTCGTTTGAGCTCATGGCCCAAACTTATCGAAAGCCCGGGTCCCCTGCAACTCATTTGACCTAAGCCCTTGTATCGGTTAAATACACAGGGTGTCAGGTTCATTAACCCTCATTCCCACACCCCTCGCCGAAGAGCTCCCGCTCGAGCCCGTGGCGCTTGCACTCCTTCAGAAGTGCGCGCTCGATCCTTCGACTGTTTTGCTCGTTGAAGAGCACAAGGTGGCCCGTGGACGCTGGTTGAAATGGGGACTTCCCCGTGAAGCCATTGACCGCTTCGTTGTGTTCAATGAACACTCCCAGGAAAAACTCGTTCCAGAAGTTCTCGCTGATTTGAAGTCGGGAAAGAACGCAGTTCTCTTCAGTGATGGTGGGTTACCGGCGTTTTGTGATCCGGGCCAGACTTTGGTTGATGCCTGCCATGAAAAACGAGTTCGCGTAACTGCAACTCCGTTTCCAAATTCCATTGCTCTTGCGATTGCACTCTCCGGGTTTCCTCATCATGAATTTCACTTTGCGGGATTTCTGCCTGCGAACGGGGAAGAGCGGAAGAAGAAGCTTGAGCAACTCTCGCGGGCACCCCTCGGGGCGATTGTGATGATGGATACGCCTTACCGTTTGAAAGCAATCTTGAGCGATGTTCAAAACTCTCCCTTCAAGAACCGGAAGATTTTTCTCGCCACCGAACTGAACTCCTCGGGTGAAACTCTTTATCGGGGAAAAATCGGGGATGTGGTCCGTGAACTCGGAGATAAGAACAAACTCGAATTCATTCTGGTGATTGCACCTTAAAACAAAACGAGGTTGACCTTGGAGTTTCTCCAAAACCAACCTCGCTCTATTTTTGTTCCGCATGGCACCTTTATTGCTCTCCTTCCCTCTGCTTCAGAGGCAAATGGAGTGAAAGGACTCACCTTCTTTTTAACGAAAGGAGGCGAAAGCATGAGAAAAACAAAAGACCGCCACAAGCGTCCTTGTTCTTCTTATCGGCAAACCCAGAAAGAACTTAAACGGAAAAACCGTTTAAAAATCCTGATCTTGGTCGCCCTGGTCAAGGTGCTATCGATTCTGAGTTTGTTTCTCGATCACTATTGGACGATGTCCTGAGGGATCAGGAGGTGGGTGCAGCGTACTAACCCGATGATTCTCAAGGGATGAGAACCATTTGCTTCTGAAGTATCCTTTCCGGACTCTGCGTTGTTAATCAGTGTTTTACAAAGTGAAACTGCGGATGCGCCTTGATGCGCTTCTCATAAGACTCACGCGCATTCTCCGGAAGATCTTCCGGAAACTTGGACTGACTTCGGTCATAGCGTTTCAGCCATACACCATCGAGAAGTACTCCACTCTTCACCGCTTCATGCTCGTCACTGAATGCGAGCGTGAACTCCGGTCTTGGACCACTTCTCTGAGCGGACCCCACGTAGAAGCCGCTCGAAAGAAGCTTCACCCGAATTGAAGTCGCCGAAGAATAAGTCATGATCGTGCAAGGCTTCGCTTTCATCATCTGATGAAGATCCTTGAATGTCTTTTCACTCCAGAGCGCTGAACCGGTTTTAGTCGAGAACGGATCGTAGAATACCAGATCCGGAAGAGCGCAGGATTCGTAGTGAGTCAGGAAATCCCCTTCCAGAAGTTTCCAGGTAATCTTTCCGTTCGTATTCGCCCAGTGCCCGGTCTTGGCGAGGGTGTTCGGCCCTGCATGTCTCAGGTGCGGAAACATACCCGGATTTTTGAGTGCAAGTTTCAGCGGATCCATGTCGATTTCGAAACTCAGGATTGTAACGGAAGCTTCAAACTCACCGATCTTTTCGAGCTCTTCAATTACTGCCATCGCATTACTTGCAGCACCGAGACCCACGTCCCAGATCACTACTTCGCCCGGTTGTTTCACCCGTTCTGCGAGATTGGATGGCTTTACATAAAGTTCATACGCTTCCGCAGCCGGATCATTCACCGAGTGCATGATCTCACCCGAACTGATTTGTTTGATGCTGGAGAATCCGGATTCCGAAGTGTGAACTTCGTAGTCGCCGAGACGCTGATTTTTCTCAGTACGACTGAGTTTCTTCGGAGTAAACGGAGTGGATGGATTCTCTTCATCGGAGCGCGAGAGCAGCGGACGCTTCTCGTGATAGTACTTGAGGAAAGTGTCGTTCAAGATGCTTTCACGCATCTCACGCATGAGGCGGTGATAAAACGTAAGATTATGAAGGGAGAGTAGATGCCAGCCCAGAATCTCATCCGACTTGTTCAAATGATGGAGATACGCACGAGAGTAACGGGAACAGGTGGTGCAATTGCAATCCGGATCCAAACGCTCTTCTGAAAATTTATAAACCGCTCTTCGAAGCTGGAATTTTCCAAGCGAGGTAAAGGCCACTCCTCGCTGCGCAAGCTGGGAAGGAAGAATGCAGTCGAACATGTCGATTCCGCGGTGAACCGCTTCGAGAATGTCGATTGGAGTTCCAACACCCATCAAATAACGGGGGAGATGTTTCGGCATGAAGGAAGTCGTGATCTCGGTAAAATCTTCGCGTTCCTGCTTCGTCTCGCCGACTGCGAGTCCACCGACGGCAAGACCGTCAAACGGAAGCTCGGAGAGAAAATCCGCGCTTTGCTTTCTCAAATCCTGAAAACACGCACCTTGAACAATCCCGAACATGGACTGAGGAGAGTCCCCTCTTGCGGCAAGACTTCGTTTCGCCCAGCGATGAGTCAGCTCCATCGCCGCTTTTGCCTGCGCATGTTCCGCCGTGGATGGAATGCACTGATCGAGCACCATCATGATATCGCTTCCGATCGCGCGCTGAGTGGCGATGCTCACCTCAGGCGAGAGAAGAATCATTTTTCCGTCGATGTAACTTTTGAAAACAGCTCCGTCCTCATCCATCTTGCGGGAGTGCGGAAGGGAGAAGATCTGAAACCCACCGGAATCCGTCAGGACCGGACGGTCCCAGTTCATGAAACGATGGATGCCGCCAAACTTGTTGAAGACTTCGGGGCCCGGACGAAGAAGAAGATGGTAGGTGTTGGCAAGTAGGACGTTCGATCCCACTTCCTTCAGGGAGTCGACGGTCTGGCTCTTAACGGTGGCCTGGGTTCCCACTGGCATGAAAATCGGGGTCTGCACCTCTCCGTGAAGGGTGGTGAAACGCGCTGCACGCGCACGGGATCCGGTGGCTTCCGCCTCTAGCTTGAAGTTGAGTCTCGACACAGGGTTTTTCTACCACAAGGAGAAGGAAGATTGAAGGTCTGAAGCAAGCGTGAGACAATGATTTCAGGAGGCTTTTATGACCCAATTCTGCTTCTTCTGTAAACGTGAACATGCAAGCGAACAATGCCAGACCTGCAAACGCTGGGTCTGCCTCCAGTGCTCGGGTAGCAACCACAACTGCTACGCTCGCGATTAAGACTCTGCCGCTTTAAAAAGCGCTAGAACAGACCCTTCGCTGATCTCTTTTTCCTGAATTTACGCTTCAAACGCTCGATCCACGTGTGTTCAGCTGGTCTTGGGTCGTATCCCCATTTCTCCATGAACAGACGCAGGCCTTCGGCTTCATAGCCCGTCGGGATGAGCACCGGGGTTCCCCGGGTACCCATGGACTGATGCCAGAGGTAGGAACGACTGGTCTGCCCCCATTTCATTCCAAGGTCTTCCATGCGCTTTTTCAGATCGGTGTCTTCATAGGTGACGAAATAACGTTCATCGAAGATCCCGCCGTGCTCGAACTTCAGTTTCTCAACCGAGCTCATCCGGAAGAACATCAGGATGGGAACAAAGTGTTTCCGGAATTGGTTCGGACTTTTTCGAAGGAATTCTTTTGCGGTCGTGACCGGATCTTCTGAAAACGGACGCTCATCGAAGTGGGGGCCAACAGCATCCAGGTTTTTTTCTTCAAGAACTTGAGCGAGTGCTTCATCCCACGCCGGCATAAGCCAGGTGTCGTTGTTCACGATCGCAACGTACTTTCCTTTTGCGAGACGAACCCCTTGATTACAGGCGCGTCCAAATCCCACGTTCTGCGCATTCCGGATCACCGCGAAGGAAATGCCCTTTTGTTCAAAGCGGGATGCGAAGGATGAAAGCAATTCCGGCGTTTCATCGGAAGAAGCATTGTCGATCACAACCACAGAGTCGACGATCTTCGAATGATCCAGCATCGACTCGAGGCAACGCTTCGTTAAATGTGCTTTATTAAAAACCGGGATCACCGCCGTTAGCATTGTCCCAGCCTGACACAAGAATTGAATTTGGGCAAAATCAGAGCTTGGAAAGATCCAGTTTCCGGAGATCTTTCGCTTTCCAGAAAACCAGAAGAACGGTGAGCACAGTCATGGTGCCTCCGAACATGACGGAGGTGACGGTGCCCAGCAACTTCGCAGCCACTCCCGATTCAAACTCCCCGATCTCGTTTGAAGAACCGATGAAAATTGAATTCACCGCCCCAATCCTGCCCCGCATTTCCTCAGGCGAACAAAGCTGAACAATTGCTCCCCTGACCACCATGCTGACCGAATCAAGTGCCCCGCTCACTGCAAGAGCTCCCAGTGACAACCAGTAATTTTTTGAAATCCCGAAAACCAGAATACAGATTCCAAATCCGAGAACGGACGTGAGAAGCCAGCGTCCGGCGTTTTCACGCACCGGGCTTTTGATGAGATATAATCCCATGAAGATCGCACCGAAGGCCGGAGCCGCACGAAGCCAGCCCAGGCCCGAGGGCCCGACAAACAGGACTTCAGCTGCATAAATCGGAAGCAAGGCCGTCACACCGCCAAAGAGAACCGCGAACATGTCGAGACTCATTGCAGACAACAAAAGTGGATGTTTGAACACGTAGCGCACGCCAATCAAAAGCTCATGGCGAATCGAAGGATTCGGTTGTGGAGTTTTTTTGATCATCGGCACGTGGCTGTAGCGAACCATGATCAGAGAAACGGAGGCAACAAAGAGGGAAATCATCGCCATCAGGTATGGAAGTCCGTACCCATGAATTCCAAGCAAAACTCCGGCAAGCCCCGGACCAATGACGAGCGCAAGACGGTTTGCAGTCGTGGAGTACGCGGAAGCCACGCGAAGTTGGTCGCGAGTCACCAGTTTCGGAACCAGAGTATTCATCGCAGGTCCGGTGAATCCACGAACCAGTCCGGTCATGATCGCTGCAATATAAAGATCGGAAGGCGACTTCGCATGCCATCCGATGAGAACGGAACAGGCACTGGAGAGAATCACCCCTTGATAAATCCGAAGCGGATTTCCCCGGTCCACCCAGAGTCCCGCAAACAAGGATAAGGAGAGTGCCGGAATGGCCGCTGCAAGCCCGATGAGTCCGAGTTGAAGGGGGTCTTTGGTGAGGTCGTACATCTGCCAGCCCATCAGGACAGCCTGGCTTTGAACAGCGAGAGCGAAACAGAAACGAGCGGTGATTAGCCGATAAAAGTTGGCATTCATGGAGTGAGTTCAGATTACTCCCATCCCCCCTCCCTGGCAACGGTTTACCCGGCAAAGATTGCCCATTCAAAGAACCCTTCCCGATTCCGACAAGTTTTACGAGGAAGGATTCTCATCATGCGGATTTTTAAATCAAAAGGAATTGGGACAGGGGTCACCGTACTGGGCTTCACTGCAACGCTTTGCAGCTGTCATTTTGGAAATTACTCGGACCCCTACACTCCGATTAGTCAGCCCGCCACTTTCAGTACGACAGACCTCTACCAGACACACGCCGCTTCCTTAAGCGCGACCGTCTCCCGTTCTGTGGATATCAATGATGACACCATCATCCCGACGAACACCACCAACAACAATTCTCCGATGATCGCGATGCCGGCTGCGATTCTCGATACCTTCACTTCTCCCGTGTTCTATCTCGTCCCCACTGACAAGACCAAGCCACCTGAATTTGCGAACATCGATCTTTCAAGCGGAATCCAGACCGGATCCCTGGTGAACAATGCGGTTTCCTACAGTACGAACGACGATAGTTACTACCGATTCCTGACCAGTCCAAACTGCGGAATTCAGTCGAAGATCACTCAAAGTGCGACCGTCGATACCTCGCACCCGGACACTTACACCTTCTCCGATGGCTCCACCCTGCCGGTTAAAGGCAGTCTCACCTTCACCATCACCTATTCCTCGAATTTCATCGGAGATTGTTCAGCCGATCTTTCGTCGCTCGCCACCTGCTACCTGAATGGCGCGGGTTGTTCGAGTACGATGCTGAAACTAGCCACCGAAACCTTTGATCTCTACGTCCGTGCGGGAGTTCTGAACCTCGCCACTGACGATCTATCACAAATCAAAGGGCTGGAATTCACTGCCAAATATGATAACAATTAGGGATCTATGAGAACTTCGCGCACGCTGGTACTGGCATCCACCAACCGTCACAAATACGAGGAATTCATTTCCCTCTTCAAAAATCACTCCGAGATCACCATCGCTCCGGCGAGCGAATATATCCGGAACTCGGACAAGCTTGGACTGGTGGAAACCCATTCCACTTACTCCGAAAACGCGATGGCTAAGGCGAGCGCCTGTAACCACGGCTGCCACCTTCCTTCTTTCGCAGATGATTCAGGAATTGAAGTCGACGCACTCGACAACCGTCCGGGCGTCCACTCCCACCGCTACTCGATTCCAAGAGTGGGTGAAACCCAGGATCAGGCGAATGTTAAAAAGCTTCTCGAAGAAATGAAATCCGTTCCACAAGGCAAACGCAATGCGCGTTTTGTCTGCCACATCGCTCTCGTGATGGAAGGCATCCAGGTTCATGGAACCGGAGTGCTCGAAGGTCAGATTGCAATGGAGCCGCATGGAAACGGCGGATTCGGTTACGATCCGATCTTCATTCCAAATGGTCAGTCCAAATCCCTCGCGGAACTCGGTTCTGACTTCAAGAACAAGGTCTCTCACCGTGCGCTTGCCGTGAATCATCTCATGGAAGAATTGAAAGCCCGCGGAATCGTCCTCGCGAAGCCTTAAGGCTGACCGAAAAGCGTCACACCTTTCGAACGAAGATCGGCAGCTGCTGTATCGGAAGCACTCGTCCGGGTGCATCCCTGAATGTAGATATATCCCCCGGTGTCGTGTTTCACTGAATCGAGATTCACAATCAGACGATCGCAATCAGTTGCGGTAAGAACTGATGCCTCCGCCGGGTTGAACAACAGGAACTTCTGCACGTTCGGAATCTTGAGATTCAAATCCGATGAATACTGACTGTGCTTGAATTCAATACTCTTCAACTTCGGATATTTTCCAGGAATGTCGGTGGTTCCAATGATGTTTTTGAGAAGCCCCGGAAACGCTGAGTAAGTTGTCCCAAGCCCCAACGCCACCAGATTCGGAAAATCAAGCGTTCCAAAGTTGTAGTTCGTGAAGTACTTCGCTCCACCGGAACGGAGTTCGAAATACTGCAGGTTTTCTTTCAGCTCGGCGTAATTGATGTATTTGAAGGTGTTGTAGTTCTGCTGCTCGGTCCCGGTAAACATCGCACCTTTTGTTCCGTGCGGGAGATTTCCACGCAAGTTTGAAAGCAGGTCGTTTCCGTTCGCAGGAAGAGTGAACCGGTTGTCGTCATACAGGAAGTAATCATTGTCACAGTGAAAAATGGTGATCGTCTTGAGCGTGTAGTCCGCGTAAGTTTTGTAATAGGAATAAACGTAATTATTGAGGGTGAAGTTGGACCCCGGAGCAGAATACGCCGAATTGGCAAGATAGGTCTCCTGCACCCCGATGAACGGTGCACGGTACTGGGTGAGACTCATGTCCACCGAAGCCACCCCATCAAAGCGCTGAATCACTCCATCTCCGAAATCGACAATGCTGTCCTGAGGGAAGCTCATCGTATCGAGCGCATTCCAGGAAAAGTCGAACTGAAAGAAACGCATTCCGATTACGGTCGTCGGTGCAACCTGTCCGGATTTGGGTTTGAAATCAAATCCAAGAGAAGTGGTGGTTGGAATCAGAACACCGAGTGCCGAATCCGAAGCGTCGATGTTCCACATGGCCGCATAAGAATCGTTGTCGATCGCTGTCCCGAGGAGCTTCTGATTGACGTTGAAAACACCCACCGGATAAGAGCGGGTTGCCGTCCCTTCAATCGTCTGCATGAAAACGGTTGGAGGAGCGTCTGAATCGCTCTTGATCGGACTACAAGCCGTGATGATGATCCCCATCAGTGCGCCTTTGAAGGCCCAACTGATTCCCCGTTTCATTCCTCTATTATAATTGAATCGAATCATCGGAAAAATGCGTCATCTCGGACACACCCTTAAATCCCTTAGAGCTGGCCGGTGATAGCCACGCCCTTTGCGCGAAGGCTTGCCGCAGCGGCGTCGGAAGCCGTCGTGCGCTTGCATCCGGTGATGTAAATCACGCCGCCCGTATCGCTCTTCACCGAATCAAGATCGTTGATCAAACGATCGCAGTCATCATTGCTCAAAACCGAGAGTTCGCCTGTCGGATTAACGAGAATGAATTGCTGGAAATTTGGAATCTTCAGATTCAGATCAGGCGAGTACTGACTGTGTTTGAGTTCGATGCTGACGAGTCTCGGGTACTTTCCAGGCAAATTCGTCGTGCCCACGAGGTCTTTGATCAGCCCTGGAAAATTGGAACTTGATCCGAACCCAAGCGCTGTCAAATTCGAAAAATCGAGTGTCCCGAAGTTGTAGCTTGAGAACGGTTTCGCTCCCCCGTCCCCCATCTCAATATACTGAAAGTTTTCTTTGAGCTCCTCGTAGTTCACGTGTCTGAAGGTATTGAAGGTCAACTGAGCCGTTCCCGTGAAACGAGCCCCTTTAGTGAAGTGCGGAAGATTGCCGCGAAGACTTCCCATGAGATCACTTCCGTTCTTCGGAAGTACAAACGAATTCTGAGTATCGAGATAGTAGTCGTTGTCACTGTGAAACACCGTGATGGTCTTCATGTTTTCATCCGGATAGACCTTGTAGACGGAATAGACCGCATTGTTCAAATAGATCGCGGAACCCGGAGCATTGTAAGTCGCACTGTTCAAATACGTATTCACTGCTCCGACGTAGGCATCATTGTGAATGTGAACACTTGGATCCAGTTCAGTGTCCGCATCAAAGCGCTGCACCACTCCATCTCCAAAATCGACCAGGCTGTGTTCGGGAAAGGTGAAGGTGTCGAGGATGTCCCAAGGCAGATCGAACTTGAAGTAACGCATCCCGAGAACACTCTCAGGCGTATTCTGCCCGGTTTTCGGGGCAAAGTTAAAACCAAGCGGCGTGTCGGTCGGAATCAACGATCCGATCTCCGCGTCTTCCGCATCCGCGTTCCAGAGCTGTGCAAACGAAGTATTGTCGTGTGCCTCTCCCAGCGCCTTCTGATTCACGTTGAACACGCCTACGGGGTAACTGATGGTTTTACTGCCATCCAGTGCACGGGAATAAAGTTCAGGTGGATCAGACGGAACATTCGACGCGGAACACGCGGAAAGAAATAACAGAGCGACGGCTCCCAGATGATACTTGGCTTGCTTCATGGACTTTACTACCCCCTCGAAATCTAAAGTTCAACGGACGTCCCCGTCCGAAGATCTTTGATTTCGCCTCAGGGTGCGCCGTTCAAGTCGATGTACAACTGCAAATAAGCTGCCGAGGCATTCTTCCACGAAAAACGGTTCGCCCATGCGATCACGCGCCCGGCCTTCTCTGAATCAAACGACTCGAGACCGGCTTTCAGGGTTCTTTTCATGGTTTCGGGATCAAAGTTGTCCCAGTAGAAAGCTTCCACTCCGCCCACTTCGGGAAGACTGGTGAGTTTTGACAGAAAGACCGGTTTTCCAAGACTCATCGCCTCCACTACCGGAAGTCCGAATCCTTCCTGAAGTGACGGAAACACGAAGGCTTCACAATTCTGATACAGCCAGTATTTCTGATCGTGATTCACAGGGCCTGGAAGATGAACCCGGTTTTGAATTCCGAGCGAAACCGCGAGTGCGCGGATCTCCTGTGCATAAGACGTGTTGTGATCTCCTGCGATCACCAGGTGCAAATCAGGGTGATCTGAAAGCAAGGGAAGCAGGACGTGGAAATTCTTTTTCTTCGAAACACCACCGATCGTGAACAGGTAGCGTTTGAAGTTCACGAAGGACGGCTTTTCAGGAGTCCGGGAAGAATCGAGTGAGTTCCCGTTTGGAATCACATGGAGAGGCTTCCCTCTCAGGTTCAAGTGCTCCTGCACTTCATTCGCCGTGTATTTTGAAATGACGGTGATGATCTGGGCCCGATCCACTCTTCTCTGAAGCATGACGAGTTTACGCGCGCGTCTCAGACCGTGATACTTTTCGAGAAAATTCAAATCGTGGATCGTGAGGACGAGACGGGTATCCGGGTTCTTCGGAAAGTAACGGGAATCCTGATGAAGACAGTGCCAGACATCATAATTTTTGCTTGGGATTTTTAAAAAACGATGGCGCTTCCGTTTGCGAAGATAATGAACCTGATCTCCAAACGATCCGGTGTAATCTTCAGGCACGTAATAAGTGAAGTCGCACTTTTCCTGAGCGACTTTCTGAAACTCGCGCCCGAGTGCAAGGCAAACCTGTCCGAGTCCGCTATTCAGATTCTTCAACTTCTCCATCTCTAGCAGCACACGCTTCATCGGGAGCCCAGCTTCTTCAGTTTTTGATATTTGAGTCTGACCGAAACCGCGGATACTTTCGCAATCATCAATCCCTCGTCGCCATCCAGAAATCCGAGTTTGAAAACATAGTTGCGAATGAAGGTCAGGAGCGGGCTGACATGAAGCTTGACCAGGGTCGACTTCTTTCCTTTTTCGAAGAGTTCTTTTGCGGAAAGATCCGTGTACTTTTCAGTCTGACGAAGATGCTGGGTCACGGTGTAGTAACTGTAGTGAAGACAATCACCCTTCAAGTGAAACGGCTCTTCTTCCGTCGCGTGAGCCAGCTCCTCGTGAATCTCTCCACGCCATTCGGTTCCCTGACGATTGAAGATCCGGACTTTCGTATCGGGATACCAGCCGGAGTGACGAATCCACTTGCCACAATAACTCGTGAGACGATTGAAGGAACCACGAACCATCCGGTCCCCTTTCTTCAATTCCAGAATCGAAGTACGAAGCTCGGGACTCAGGGCCTCGTCCGCATCGAGGGAAAGGATCCAGTTGTGTCGGGCTTGCGAGTTTCCAAAATTCTTGGTCCCGGAATACCCGAGCCAGGAATGCTGCATGAAACGGACACCAAAACCTTCGCAGATCTGTTTTGTCGCATCGGTCGAGAACGAATCCACGACCACGATTTCATCCACCACTCCCTGAACGGAAGTCAGACAGCGTGCAATATTGCGCTCTTCGTTCCGGGTGATGATGACAAGGGATAAAAGTGGCATAGGCTCCTAGTAGTTATACCGATAGTAGAGCCATTTGATGTATTCGATCAAGGTCACCCGGATCGCATACGCGTCTTTGTGCCATTCATTGCGGTCAAAGTGGACCGCATCCACCGTATCCGTCTTGATCTCAACTTCGTTTCCAATCATTTTCTTCAAAATGAATTCGGCCCGTCTCATGTGATAGCCCGCAGTCACGAGGACTGCATGACGCCACTTCTTCTGACGAGCGAAGGAGAGGAAAAGCTGGGCGTTTTCAAGTGTGTTCTCACTTACGTTTTCAAAAATCACATTCTCATTATTCAGAAGAGCAAGCGTAGACTTGGGAACACCTTGTTCAAGGAGAGTCTCCTTGTTGGCATTCGGCCCCACTCCGGAGAGGAACAGGACGGGTTGGTCTTTCGGGGATCTCAAAGCCGAGATTTCACGCCAGAGTTCGACTGCGATCGGAATGCGTCTTTTTCCACCGGCCAGCACCACCACGACATCCGTGTTCGCGCCATCACGGGCGAGATTGAACGTGTCCTGATAGTCGTAGATCTCCCCACCCGCAAACCAGAAAAAGAGTGCGGCGGTGATGAGAATGCCTGAAATGATCGAAATAATGAACGCGATCGTCCGCATCAGCAGTTACTTCTGCGCAATGACTTCGATTTCAACCAGAACGTCTTTGGGAAGTCTTGCCACTTCAACCGTGGAACGAGCCGGGAACGGAGCCTGGAAATGTTCTGCGTAGATTGCGTTTACTTTCGGAAAGTCGCCCATGTTTTTCAGGAAGATGGTGGTCTTCGCAACGTTTGCGAAACCGAGACCCGCCTGCTTCAGAACTTCAGAAACGTTCTTCAGGACCTGAACGGTCTGAGCTTCAACATTGCCTTCACCCACGATGCCACCGGAGACTGGATCGAGCGGGATCTGTCCGGAACAGAAAACGAGGTTTCCGATTTCGATCGCCTGGGAATACGGACCAATGGGAGCAGGAGCCGATTTTGTCAAAATTTCTTTTTTCATAAGCCTTCCTTTGGAATGATCTGATTGTCGATTTAAACTATTTTTTTGTCAATTGGGCGGTGTTCTGGTTGAAAACCTCGAACGCCGTGATGGACGCCATGTTCACGATATCATTCACATCGCTTCCCCACTGGAGCACACAGACCGGTTTTTTCATTCCGGTCAGGATCGGTCCGATCGCTTCCACCCCACCCATGCGCCACACGAGTTTGTACGCGATGTTTGCAGCATGGAGGTTCGGGAACACGAGTACGTTCGCGTCACCCGGAACCTGGTTGAATGGGAAGGCCTTTTCCGAAATTTCAGGAATGATCGCTGTATCCGCCTGCATGTCCCCATCCACGACGAGATCCGGATGAGATTCGCGCAGAATTCTGACTGCGTCCTGAATCACTTTCACGGATGGATGATCGTTTGATCCGAAGTTCGAGAACGAGAGCATCGCGACCCGTGGTTCGGAACCCGTGGAAGAACGCGCGAGATCAGCTGCTGCAATCGCAATGTCTGCGAGTTCAGTTGCCGTCGGTTGCACGTTGATCGTCGTGTCCGCAAACCAGTAGGTTCTTTGCTTGATCGAAATCATGTAGATCCCGGCCAGAGTCTTGCCCGGCTTGGTTCCAATCACTTGAAGCGCGGGCTTCAGCGTGTCCGGATAACTTTGTGCGATCCCGCCGATCATTCCATCGGCAAGTCCCTGCTCCACCATCATGGAAGCAAAATAAGTGTTCTGCTTCATCAGGGTTTCAGCAGTAGCCAGGGTCACGCCCTTGCGCTTCCGCTTTTCGAAGAAGACTTTTGAGAATTTCGGCAAGAGATCACTCTCGGACGGACGAATGATCTGGATGCCATCCAGAGTTTCGCCGAGGCCAAGACGCACGATTTCGCTTCTGATCTTTTCCGGATTTCCCAAAAGGATCGGCTCTGCGATGTTCTCATCACGAATGGATTTAGCCGCGTGAAGGATCTTCTGATGTTCGCCTTCCGGGAAAACGAGCTTGATCTTGCGGCCCATGTCCCGTTCCGCCTTGCGAACCTGCTTGCGTACGAAACGCATCGCCGTGTAAGCAAAGCCAAGGAAGCCTTCAAGCTTCTCGCGGTATTGTTTCAAATCAATTTCAATGCGGGCCACACCCGACATCATCGCCGCTTCGGCAACTGCGGGCGCAACGTAGAGGAGCGCACGACGGTCAAATGGTTTTGGGATCAGGTAGTCACGGCCGAATTTAAATTGTTGTCCGCCGTAGGCGCGGGATACGTACTCAGGCACGCCTTCTTTTGCGAGTTGAGCCAGCGCCTTCACGGCAGCCATTTTCATTTCCTCGTTGATCGCC
>OUNO011323126.1_pt1 | contig 46679 bp, 47 predicted proteins | sample 1779811 | NCBI WGS metagenome assembly OUNO01 (sample SAMEA3914804, study PRJEB12502) | metagenome | biome: forest; material: soil | place: Canada | collected 2010-06-25 | depth 0.3 m
CACCACCTGGGCGCCGGTGACGATGGCCAGGTCTTCCAGCATAGCTTTGCGGCGATCGCCGAAGCCCGGGGCCTTGACCGCTGCGACTTTCAGACCGCCGCGGAGCTTGTTGACCACCAGGGTGGCCAGCGCCTCGCCATCGATGTCCTCGGCGACGATCAGCAGCGGCCTGGCGGCCTGGACAACCGCTTCCAGCAGCGGCAGTAGGGGCTGCAGCGAACTGAGCTTCTTCTCCGACAGGAGGATCAGCGGATCTTCCAGCTCGACCTCCATCTTGTCGGCGTTGGTGATGAAGTAGGGCGACAGATACCCGCGGTCGAACTGCATGCCTTCGACCACCTCGAGCTCACTCTCCAGGGTCTTGGCTTCCTCGATGGTGATCACACCCTCGTTGCCGACCTTCTTCATGGCCCGGGCGATCATCTCGCCGATTTCGGCGTCGCCATTGGCCGAGATCGTTCCGATCTGGGCGATCTCGTCATTGGTGGTGACGTCCCGTGACGAGGCTTTGACGCTCTCGACCACGGCGGCCACGGCCTTTTCCACGCCGCGCTTCAGATCCATCGGGTTCATGCCGGCGGCGACCGACTTCAGGCCTTCGACCACGATGCTTTGGGCCAGGACCGTCGCGGTGGTGGTGCCGTCTCCGGCCTTGTCGCTGGTCTTGGAAGCGACTTCGCGGATCAGTTGGGCGCCCAGGTTCTCGAACTTGTCCTCAAGCTCGATCTCCTTGGCGACGGTGACGCCGTCCTTGGTGGTGCGCGGCGCGCCCCAGGATTTCTCAAGGACCACGTTGCGGCCCTTGGGGCCCAGGGTGACCTTCACGGCGTTGGCAAGGACATTGGCGCCGCGCAGCATGCGATCGCGGGCGTCGGTGGAGAAGTGAATGTGTTTAGCGGCCATGGGGCTGTGCTTTCAATTGTCGGAGCGGAAAGGGATTAGGGGAACCGCCTCAGGCGGCCTTCTTGATGGCGGCCACCGGGTCAAGGATGCCCAGGACATCGCTCTCCTTCATGACCAGCAGATCCTCGTCGTCGAGCTTGATTTCACTGCCGGACCATTTGCCGAACAGGACGCGGTCGCCGGCCTTCAGATCGAGAGCGTGGATCTTGCCAGCGTCGTCGCGGACCCCTGGGCCGACGGCGATGACCTCGCCTTCCTGCGGCTTTTCCTTCGCCGTGTCGGGAATGATGATTCCGCCCTTGGTCTTCTGTTCTTCTTCGACCCTGCGGATGAGGACGCGGTCACCGAGCGGACGGAAAGCCATGGGTTGGATTCTCCAGGGAAGCAGGAATTGGTTGGCAGCAGGCGGTTGGCAGTCGGCGCGTCCGAGTGCCAGCGAACCCTGCAAATGGCCCGGCGGAAGGGAATTACAAGGGCTTGCCGGGCGCCGCCGGTAAAAGACATCCGCCAGGCGCCTAGTGACGGCCCGGCGCGTCTGCGGCGCTGTCGGACAGCGTCAGCGGCGGGGGTCTGGGTCCGTCGGGTCCGCGCCGCGCGCGTCCAGGGCGGCGGCGCCGGCGGGCGTGATGATCCAGCCTCCGCGGGCGCGCTCAGCCAAACCGAGGTCGGTCAGCGCGCGGGCGTCGGCGATGTTGATCCAATCGACATCCTCCCCCGCCTTCTTGCGCCCGAGGTTTTCGAGGGCGGCCATTAGCGGGGCGGACAGGGGCACTCTAGCTGGCGCCAAACCCTGGCTCGCAATCTGCGTCCGCGTCGGGCGCGCCTGACTGCCCTCGCCCCGTCCGACGCGTCCACGCCTCGACGCGCAGACGGTGGTTTCCGGCCTCGTTCGCCAGCTTGCGCCACATTAGGGCCAGCTGAAGATAAGAGTCCCGTTGCGTCTTGGTGAGCATGATCGCCGCCATGCGCTCGCAATGCTCGGCGTCATCGCGACATCGCGCCTCTAACATCTTACCAGCGTTCGTGAAGGCATGGAAAAACTCACCTGAATTCCGCTGATCCGAGGCAGGAGCCGTCCCGAGGCAAGATCATCGAAGGACGATTGGAACCTGATGATTTATACGCATCCGCCCAAATATTAAAGCGGCGTGAAATGATTATTGCCCGCGCGCCGGCGCGCGCACCCATTGTGTAGATCGGGAAATCGGCAGAACTTTGCGGACCCTCGGGCGGATCAGCGCCCCCAGAATCGAAAGTCAGCCCATGGACGACGCGGCGAAAGTCACCCGGCCGGCCCCGTCGACCGGCTCGCCTGACGACTCAACACCGGTCACGCCGGCCACCCCGCCCGGGTCCACACCCCGTCAGGTCACCATCCAGTTCGGGCCAACGCCGTCAAAGCCCGGATCGCGACTCAAGGGGTCAAGCAAGTAGCGCCTGGCGGGCGGCCAAACCTCTTTGAGTTCGGGTGCGGGCCGGTGTCGTATGGCAGATCGCTTGCCGCACGGACATAAACGGGAAATCGAGACCTGCAACGACGCGACTTTGGCGAGGCCGTGCCAGGTTAGCAAGCATGACGACCATGGGCGCGATGGGGCGAGGCTGGCCACTTGTGGCCATCATGGCGAGCGCGTTAGCTATGCCGTTGGCAGCCCAAACCGCCGCCTCGTCCACGCCCGGCAAGACAGCCTCCGCGCCGGAGGAGGACGAAGACGACGCCACCACGGTCTCCGCCGTCACCGTCACCCCCAAGAAGCCCTATTCGCTGCAGTACGGCGCTGTGGTCGGCGATATCCAGCCCGAGCTGCAGTACAACCCCGCCGAAATCCAGTCGTTCGGGGTCAGCACGGTCACCGACCTGCTCAATGAACTGGCGCCCGAGACGCGCAGCGACCGGGGGCGCGGAGGCGAGACCCCGGTGGTGCTGCTGAACGGGCGGCGCATCTCGAGCCTCAACGAGATCCAGAACATCCCCACCGAGGCGATCCTGCGCGTCGATATCCTGCCTGAAGAGGTGTCGCTGAAATACGGCTACACCGCCAACCAGCGGGTGGTGAATATCGTCTTGCGCCGCTACTTCCACGCCACCACCGCCGAGGCGCAGGGAGGCGGCCCCACAGAAGGCGGAGAAGTCACCGATCAGGCCGAGCTCGACCTGCTGCACATCCGCCGCGACAACCGCCTCAACCTCGATCTGAAATATCACGGCGCCTCAGGCGTCACCGATGCCGCGCGCAGCATCATCGAACCCGCGCCGATGACGCCCTATGATCTCATCGGCAATGTCGCGTCGGCGACGCCAGGCGCCCAGATCGATCCCGCGCTGAGCGCCCTGGCGGGACGGCCGGTGACGGTGGCCGGCATTCCGATGGGAACGGGGAACCAGCCCCTGACCCTGGGCGACTTCGCCCCCACCGCCGGCGTCCCCAACACCACGAACATCGGCCACGACCGCAGCCTGGCGCCGGCGACCCAGAGCCTGACCGCCAACGCCGTGTACGCCACGCCGATCTTCGCCGGCATCCGGGCCACCTTCAACGCCACCCTGGCGGCGACCAGCAGCGACTCGCTGCAGGGCCTCCCCGGCATCGGTCTCGACGTTCCGGCCGGCAATCCGTTCTCACCGTTTGGCTCCGACGTGGTGACGGACCGCTATGTCAACTCTCCGCTGCATCAGTATGTCACCGGCTGGACCGCGCATCTGGGCTCGACCTTCAACAAGGATCTTGGGCCATGGCGACTGTCCCTGACCGACGCCTATGACCACGCTGACACCCAGACCGACACCGACGCCGGCATTGATCCCGCACGGCTGCAGGCCTTGATCAATCAGGGCTCGACCAGCTTCAGTCCGTTTGGCCCGCTTCCGCCCAGCCTGATCGGCGCCCTGCCCCAAGCGGTCGCGCGTTCTGTCTCGGACTCGGCCAACATCCAGATCCTGGCCAATGGGCCGGTGATCAAGCTGCCGGCCGGCAATCTGTATGTGAGCGCCAAAGCCGGAGACACCCAGAGCTGGCTGGGTTCAACCTCGACCCGGATGAACCAGTTTCAGTCCGTCTACCTGACGCGCAACGACGGCAATGCGCAGCTCAATGTCGATGTGCCGCTCACCAGCCGGCGCAACAAGTTCCTCGCCTTCATGGGCGAGCTGTCCATCAACGCCAATGCGGCGGTCGACCAGGTATCGGAATTCGGCACACTCAGGACGTTCGGCTATGGCGTGAACTGGACGCCGAAAGAGGGCTACAACCTGATCGTTTCCCGCACCAACGATCAGGTGGCGCCGACCATCCAGCAACTGGCCAATCCCATGGTCGACACACCGAACGTGCGCGTGTTCGACTATGCCACCGGCCAGACCGTTGACGTCACCCAGGTCACCGGCGGCAACCCCGCACTGACGCACGACAACCGCAACGTGACCAAGATCGGCCTCACTCTGAAGCCGTTCTCCGAACAGGATTTCACGTTCACCGCCAACTACATCCGCAGTGATATTGACAACGCGATCCAGACGTTCCCGGCGGCCAGCGCTGCGATCGAGGCCGCCTTCCCGGATCGGTTCGTGCGCGACGACGACGGCGAGCTGGTCCTCGAGGACGTGCGCGCGGTCAATTTCGCCAAAGCGGACCGCAGCGAGCTGCGCTGGGGGATCAACTATTCGCGGCCGGTCGGCAAAAAGCCACCGCCCAGGCCCCTGCGCCGCGCACTGATCGGACCGGACGGCCAACCTCTTCTCAGGCGAGTACGTCCTGACAGGTCGGCGGCGGCGCCCGAGAGCTCTGGCGGCGCTCCGGCGGACGACAATGGCCCGTCGGCGGCCGGGAGCCCGGGCGGTCCCGCGGCTGGCCAGACGGCAGGCGGTCCGACCCCCGATACTGGCGGCGGCTATCGCGGCGGCGAGCGCGGAAGCGGTTTTGGCGGAGGTGGCGGAGGCGGAGGACGGGGCGGCAGGGGCCGGTTCGGCGCCGGCGGGCCAGCCCCCGGTGGCAGACTGCAGATCGCGGTCTATCACACGATCTATTTCACCGATCGAATGCTGGTGCGGCCGGGCGGCCCGACGCTGGACTTGCTAAACGGCGCTCCCGCGTCCGGCGCTGGCGGACAGTATCGCAATGAAGTCGAGGGCCAGCTCGGTATCACCCTTGCGGGGCTCGGCGCCCGCCTCAGCGCCGACTGGCGCGAGGCTACCCTCGTCACCGGCGCCATCGGCTCTCCGACCGGCAACCTGTTGTTCTCGGGCCTCACCACGCTCAACTTCAGACTGTGGGACAACCTCGGCCAGCAGCGCCCGGTGGTGAAGCGCTTTCCATGGCTCAGCGGGACGCGGATCACTCTCTACGTCGGCAACCTGCTGGACGAGCGCGTTCAGGTGCGCGACGCGGCCGGCGCTACACCCTTGAGCTACCAGCCCGGCTACCTCGACCCTGTCGGCCGGACCATCACCCTCAGCATCCGCAAGCTGTTCTACTGAGGGCGATGCTTTGTGGACGAGAGGCCGCCGCGGAGAAATGCCAGGGAATTGGCAGGAATCAGCGAGTTAACGGCGGCTGCCTGGGCATTTACTAGGGGAGTGACCCCATCGGGCCGAAAGGCCCCCCAGAAGGCCCCACCTTTGGCGGCGCCGCCTTAGTCTCCGCCCCGTATCGTCTAACCGGCCTTGGGGGCAGTCGGTTTGCGCCATCTGCTCATCCCACACGATATCTGGGAGTCAGACTGCCTCCGCCATCGACTTGAAGAAGTCCTGTCCAAGCGCCATCACCACGACATTGCGCCCCGGCAAAGTCCCGGACTGACCGGCGGGAATGGGTGGTGAAGCGGCGCGAACGGACCCGTCACCTGATCGAGCTCGATGCTGATCTGGCCCGTGTCGCTGATGGTCAGCAGGCCTGCGACTGCCTCGTCGGGTGCGAATTGATTGTCTGGGATCGGCGTGTCGCTCCACCAGAAGATCCCGCGATCATTCAACATGCTGGTTCAGGTCAGCTACCGAACGCCACGGTTACACCGCCGCGCTGCGAAGCTCGGCGAGCCTGCGCTCACAGAGGCCCTCGACCACGGCCCGCAGGAGGGTAATGCGCGCCTCCAGCCAGGCCAGCTCCTCGGCGGTGATCCGGTAATGCCGCGAGTAGCGGGCCTTCACGTACGCCGCGCGGATCAACTCATAGCAGCGTTTCTGGAACTTGGTCTCGGTCGGCCAGACCTGGGCCAGGGACGGGTCGAGGCTCTCCGCCAGCTTCCGCAGTTGGTTAAGGCTGTGGGTCTTGGGGGAGCACAGGGTCAGAACTAGAAACAGGCAGTGATAGAACCGCTCTGCGGTTTGATGAAGGAGAAAGGCCGCCTCTTTCGGACGCTCCCGGGCGATGTTGTCCTTGGCGTTCTGGAAGAACGTGTCAGCGCTCTCCAGCCACTCGGCATAATAGGCCTCGCCTTCCTTGAGCGCCTCCGCTGGCGTCAAGGGCTGCGGCTCGGCGAAGGGATGGCCAGGCGCCTCGAACAGCACGACGCCTTCCCGGACGATGTCCATGAAGAAGTACCGCCCCAGCTGTAGTTGCGCGTTCACGTCCTCCAGGGAATGGTAGATCAGGCTCACCGGCGTGCGCAGGTGCTGACCTGAGGCCAGCGCCTGCAGCAAGGTTTCCTCGGCCTTGGCCCAGAACTCCGGCACATCGGTGAGGTCCTCGTGGTCGACGACCACCAGCAGGTCGTAGTCGGAGAAATACCGTCCGACCGGATCCTCGACCCAATCGCCGCGGGCGTAGCTGCCGAAGAGGATGATCTTCAACAGCCGCCCCTCGCGGAACCGGGGCGCCGTGCGCTGGGCCACGGCATGGGAGAACCCCTCGCGGACCACGTCGACCACGAACGTCAACTCGCGGCGCTTGCCGTCGGGGAGATGATCGAGGCGCTTGTTCATCGACCCCACTTTCCCATTTCAGGCGGCAGTTGCAAATCGCGAGCGTTTTCCCACCCCCAGAGGACGGTGAGCCCTCTGCCAGCGCGGCTCAAGCAAGGCCCCGCCGCCGTCAGCCTGTCTTTGCAACCCTTGCTATCCGGGCACCCTCCGCCAGGCGTCCCCCTTGCGGCGACGATCTCGTCGATATGTCTGGCGGCGAGCGAATTTTCGTTCTTGAGATCGTTCCACATGGCACCGCCAAAAGTCTCTTTCATCGACTGATCGTGGGCGTTGATCGCAGCAGGGTCGTTGTGAGTCGGACTTGTTCGTCAGCGTCAAGTTGGGCTCTTTGCCCGCGCTGAATGAGCCTTTGATCCTGTCTGCCGTCATGTCAGGCTTCAGATCGCGCCACAGCGCTTCCGTTAAGCTTTGTAGACGAAGCGCTCGAACGCTTTGAATTCCGGCGGCCCTTCCTCGATCTCGACACCTGACCCCGCGAGGAGGGCGAGGACGAGGGGCTGAGCCCACGATGGGTCGTCGGCGACGTGTGCCCCGGCTGCGAACTCGATTGGCTTCATGAAACGGTGACCCGCTATGTCGCGCGCGCCCATGTCCTTTCGGAGCGATTCACCCGGCTCAAGATATCGGCGTGTTCATCCAGCTTCACATGAAGCCAGCGGTCTACGAGGACTTTGGGTTCAGGGCTTCGATCACCCGCAAGCCCGTCTCGGCAGCGTTGAGCAGCGCCAGCGCCTCCGGGCGCGTCATCTTCAGTGTAACCTGCTCAGCCGCCATCACCCCTCCCGCCCCGCTGTTACCCCTTTCTCGCAGCAAAGGCCGGCGAGGTCACGAATAAGGTCCGCTTCTCTATCGCGGCCCGGGTCAAGCGGGTTTAGCTGGTCACATGATCTGCGCTCCCTGACGGTTGGCTGCCTGGCTGGGGTGTCGCCGCACGGGCTCGTGCTTCTCTTCGAGGTCGGCGCTGAGCCGCCCCATGATGGGATCAGAGGAGGGGTGGAACTATCTCACGGGCGCACTCGCTGTCGGTTGACAGCGGAGACTGCGGACGTTGCGAACTCATCCATCCGTCGTCCCCGTGGGGACACCGGTCTGCCGAGGCGGAACTGAACATGTCAGACGACGAGCCGGCGCTGGTCAGGCGGCCATGGCGGCCGGGGTTTTGTTGCTCCAGCGGAAGTCGGTCTCGTCCACCCACATGCGATGCAGGATCACCGCCAGGCGGCGAGCCACTGCGACCGTCGCCCTGCGCATGCCGCGCCGCTGAGCCACCCGAAGGCCCCATGCCTTCAGCCAGGACCACCTTGCGCCGCTGTGCGTGAGCAGCGACTGAGCCGCCTCATGGAGCATCGTCCTGAGCGTGACGTCGCCGGTCTTGGAGATGCCGACGTCGTAGTCGCTCTCGCCGGATTGGATCCGCTTAGGTGTCAGACCGGCGCTCGCCCCCACAGCCTTGGAATGGAGGAAGCGCTGGGGCTGATCGACAGCGGCTCTGTAGGTGAGCGCCACGACTGGGCCGACACCGGGCGCCGTCATCAAGCGCCGACACACGGGGTCGTGGCGCACCAGGACGAGCAGCATCCGGTGCAAGACGGCGAACTGTTCGCGCAGCACCCTGCGCACGGCGAGCATCGGCTCGACGATGGCGGCCAGGCGGTGGAAGCCCTCCACCAGTTCCCGGATGCGCGCTTCGAAGCCGCCGACGCTCACCACCCCTACCTTCAGGCCGAAGTTCCGCAGCGTCCCACGCAAATCCGCCTCGACGTCCAGCAGCTTCCTCTGCAGCAGCTTGCGGCTGGTCAGCAGCATCCGCCGCTCCTGGCTCGCCACCGTCTTGACGTGCACCGGCTTGAACAGACCGACCCGCATCATCTGGGCGATCCCGCGGGCGTCGTTGCGATCACTCTTGTTGATCTGCTGAGCCGTGAGCAGCGCCTTCATGTGCCGGGTCTCGACGCACACGACCGGAAGCCCGGCTTCCGCCAGGCCGTTGACCAGCCACTGTGACAAGGGACCGGCTTCCAGCCCGATAAGGCCGTACTCGCTGCTGATCGATCGTAGCAGCTCGATGAGATCGTCCGGCTCAGTGGCGACCTTGCGTTCCACCAACACCTTGCCGGCGTCGTCGACGACGCAAACCGACGTCTCACGCACCGATACATCAAGACCTGCAAACAGGGTCATCGCCGTCGCTCCTTCCTCGATGCTCGAGGTCAGGAACGACCCCGACCAGCGCATCATAGATGAAGGCGCTGCAGCTCATGGTCCGTCGCCGCACCGCCGCGATACACCATCTTCCGGGCGGGGAGCCAATGGCCGCTTTCGACCACCCTTAGCTGACCTTTACGCCCCCCGCCCCGTCAGCCGGATTGGCGGCCGCCAGCCGCGCCTCGGCGGCCGCGATCATGGCCCGGAAGCGGGGATCGTCGCGGAGACGGATGAAGTCCGGATCGACCTTGATGTGGCCCAGAAAAAAGCGGGCGCCTGCGCTTTCCAAGACCGGACCGAGTACATCCAAAGCGGCATCCGGCTCGTCGAGGTGAATCAGCAGGACGCACGCAAAGTTGTAACGCACATTCCAGTCGTCAGGGTCGATCAGTAGAGCGCGGTTCATCAGCTCCTTTGCGCGTTCGGCCTCGCCCAACGTCGCGAGAGCTAAGGCGCTGTAGGCCATGGCCGCTCCATTGCTCGGATCCAGGGCCACCGCTTTTTCTGCTCGGGAGAGGGAAATCTTCGCGGAACGCCGAGCGGCTTCTCTGTTTCCCACGGCAACGTAACAGGACATCAACATGGATGACGAGTTGATATCCGCCTCCATGAGATTCGACGCTTTCTCCCAGTAGCGGATCGCATCTTCGAGGCGTTGCTGCTTATAGCTTAAGTACGCCGCTGATCTGATCACCTCGTAGGACTCGGCGTCCTGAGCAAGGGCCAAGTCGATTTCGGCCGCCGCCTCGTCATGACGACCGCTGTCCGCCAGTATTCTGGCCTTAACCGCATGGGCTTCCGGCAGTTTGGAGTCCAGTATTAGCGCCCGTTCAGCGGCTGCCAATCCGTCATCGCCTCCTTTGCCGAGCGCCTGACGCAAGATCATTTGAGCCTGAGCCATGAGCGCCCAGGCGAGCGCATAGCCGGGGTCGATCTCGGTGGCGCGGGTACACAGGCGGACGATCGCCGAAGCCCTCGGGGCGTGGCTCTCAGGTCCGGAGACGTAGAGCTGTCTTGCCATGAGGTAGATTGTGTAGGCTTCGGCGCTATCGGTGCCGCGCCGCTCGATAGCCGCCTTCTCTTCTGGCAGCAGCTTGAGCTTGAGAGCCGCGACGATGGCCTGGCTGATCTCGTCCTGCAGGGCGAAGATGTCGGTGAGGTCGCGGTCATAGCGTTCGGCCCACACGTGGTCGCCCGCGAGGCCGTCGATGAGCTGGGCGGTGATCCGCACCCGCCCGCCCGCCTTGCGCACGCTGCCTTCCAGGACGTGGCTGACACCAAGTTGGTGAGCCACCTCTTTGACGTTTGGCGATTTGCCTTTGAAACCAAAGGCAGTGTTGCGGGCGACCACCGATAGTGCCGAGACCTTGCTAAGGTCGGTGATGATGTCCTCGGTGATGCCGTCGCTGAAATACTCCTGCTGGGGATCGTCGCTGATGTTGGCGAACGGCAGCACGCAGATCGAGTGTTTGCGGGTGCGCCTCGCAGGGGCGGCGGTGACGGATGGCGCTATCTGCCCGACGAGGTCGGCCACGCTGGCCGCCACCTTCTTCCAGCCCCGCGCGGCGAGGTCGCCGCCCCAGCCGGTCATGTCGGCGCACTGAATGCGGTTGAACGGCATCGGTAGCGCTGCCCCGTCGAGGCTGAGCTGGACGAGCGTCCCGGCTTCCCGCGCTAGATCCGCTTCGGCACGCACCCATTGGCTCTTTACCGCCTCCGCCGACCAGACCACCACCACGGCTTTTGCCGCCCGCAGCCGCTCTTCGATCACCTCCGAATAGTCCCTGTGCGCCGGCAACTCGTCGTCGCGCCAGACGCCGTAGCCCAGCCCACGCAGAGCCTCGGCGACCGCTTGGGCCTGAGCTGCCGTCGAGCGGGCGTAGGAAATGAAGATATCGGACATGCACGCGCGATCCCGCCCTTGGTCGCCGCGGTGACCTTATCGAGGGCGATTGGCGGCAGGCAAGGGAAAGGTCGCCGACGCGCCTGGCCGCGGGTGGGCGCAATGACCGCTCACCACGATCGACTGCATGGCCTACGCTGGCCAGATCGGGGCGGGCGAGTCGAGGCCGGCTCGCCCTCACGCTCCTTTGCGGAAGGGCACGATCTCGGCGCCGGTCCTGAGGGTATCAAGGTAGTCCCCCCACCATTCGGCCATTCTGACGCGCTCATCCCAATAGCCTCCGATGTTGTAGATGCCCCGGACGGACGTGTCCTTGTGGGCGATGGCGCGCTCGATGGCGTCGGGGTTCCATTGGTTGGACTGGTTCAAGAGCGTGCTCGCCGTCTTGCGCCACCCGTGCGTCACGTGATCCTCACCCGAGTAGCCCAAGCGGCGAAGGCCGGCATTGAGCGTCGCGGTGGTGATCGGCCGGTCAATTGTCCGGGCGCCGGGGAACACGAATGGGCCGCCAGGGGAGATTTCGGCCGCTTCCTTCAGGATCGCCACCGCCTGGGGCGAGAGGGGAACGTGGTGTTCCCGGCGCTTCTTCATGCGTCCTTGGGGCAGGCGCCACACAGCCGCGTCGAGGTCCAATTCATCCCACCGCATGCGGGTGATCTCACCTGGCCGCTGGAACACCAACGGGGCGAGCCTCATGGCCATTGTGGTAGAGGGTTGTCCCTGATGGCCGTCGATGGCCCTCAGTAACTCTCCGACGCGCTTGGGCTCCAAAATGGCCGCGAAGCCTTTGACGTCGGGCGCTTGCAGCGCCCCGCGAAGATCGGCCGCAATATCACGGCTGGCCCGCGTGGTTGCCACCGCATAGCGGAACACGCGGCCGGCAAACTCGCGTGACCGGCTGGCAGTTTCCAGCTTGCCGCGCCGCTCGATTGTTTGGAGCCCGGCCAACAGCTCGAAGGGCTCGATCTGGGCGATGGGCTGGGCGATGGGCTGGGCGCCAATGCTGGGCTCCAAGAGGCTCTTAAAGTGGCGATAGGTGGCGAGCGTGGCGGGGGCGAGGCCCTCGCGCTGGCGCTTGGCGACGTATTCCGTGGCCACGGCGTCAAAGGTCGCCGCCGCGCTCAGCCGCGCCCTGGCTTCATCGCGCCGCTTCTCCTGGGCCGGGTTCTTGCCGTGGGCGACCAACTCGCGGGCTGCGTCCCGCTTCGCGCGGGCCGCCTTCAGGCTCACCTCAGGGTAAGAGCCGAACGAGAGTTTCATCTCCTTGCCCGCGTGGCGAAACTTTAGGCGCCAGAGCTTCGCGCCTTTGGGCGTCACAAGCAGGTAAAGACCGCCACCATCGGCGAGCTTGCGCTCCTTCGCGGTGGGCTTTGCGGTGCGGATCGCGGTGTCTGTCAGGGCCATGTGGGGGCCTTTTCCTGGGGATTATTCGCCGAGGCCCCCAATATGGCCCCCAAAGGCCCCCTTGCAATCGGACGCTTTCGGCCTTTTGTTTAGGTCTAACATTCAGTTTTTAGGGTGTTTTTCCGACCAATCCGGACGGTTTAGGGCGATCCGGTGGTGGAGCCGAGGGGAATCGAACCCCTGACCTCCTCATTGCGAACGAGGCGCTCTACCATCTGAGCTACGGCCCCCTCCGGGGAGGAAGCGCGCGAGATAATGGCGGCCGCGCCGCGGTGTCAAGAAAGGCTGCCTTGCCAGGCGCCGGCCCCGCCGATACCAGACGGCGAATTCAGCGGAACAATCATGACCATCATCTGGCACCTTCTCTTTTTTGCAGCGGTCGTATTCGGCTACCTCCTTCAGGCGTTGGTGTGGCTCGTCATTGCCAACGCGGTCGTGAGTTGGCTGATCGCCTTCGACATCATCAACATGCGCAACCGAACCGCCTATGGCATCGTGCGCGGACTGGATCGCGTGGTTTCGCCGTTTCTCAGACCGTTCCGGCGATTCATTCCGCCGCTGGGCGGCATGGACATCACCCCTCTGATCCTGATCGTCCTGATCGCGGCCGCCCAGCAGACGTTGCTCAGCCCGTTGATCGGCTGGCTGCACGCCATGAGCGAGGGCCTGCAAAGCTAAGCCATCCCAATCTCCGCAGCCGCCAGACGGGCGATGAGGAGCGCCGGGCCGGCGTCGCCGCTTTCGCCCAGGGTCCACGAGGCGGAGAGGCCGGCGTAGGCCAGGACCCAGCCCAGGTAACGCTCCAGCTCGAGATCGGCTTCGGCGACGATGATCTTGGCCCGACGGATCAGGACTCCCGGCGCGGCGGCGGTTTCGATATCCGGATTGCACACGGTGTTGGCGTAGTCGAAGCCGCGCTCGCCGATCAGGCCCTTGGGGTCGATGGCCAGCCAGCCGCGTGGCCCCGCGTCCAGCACGTTGTCATGGTGCAGGTCGCCGTGCAGGGGCCGCTCGTCGCGCGGCGAGGCGAGGAGGTTCTGGGCGAGGCTCCACGAGGTCTCGAGCACGCCCCCATGACGCTTCGCCGCCACCGGCAGGGCGCGAAACCACACCGGCAGGGGCACGAGGCTGGCGGGCGGCGGGTCCGCCCGCGGCGCGTGCAGGCGGGCCAGGGCGTCGCACAGGATGAGGGTCGCCTCGTCGTCGTGACCCATGCGGGCCATGGCCGCCAGGGAGCGGGGTCCGATCAGGCGTTCCAGCAGGATCGCCGGCCCCTCCCGCTCCAGCACCTGCGCCGCGCCTTCGCCCGCCCACCAGACCATCAAGGCGCCGCCCAGGCGCTCCTCTTCGCCGCCGGCGATCTTCAGCATCGCCGGCGCGCCGCGATAGACGACGGGCGCCAGGCGCGAACTCACTCGTCCGTTGTAGAGTTTGACGAACGGCTCGCCGTCCGGCCGCAGGTTCCAGCGGCTCTTCCACGGTTCGAATTCGTCAAAGGTCATGGGCGTCGGCGAGATCAAGGGCGCGGCCGAGCCAGAACACCGGATCGGCGGCGTGATAGAGGTTCCAGGTGCGAACCTGGACGGGAGGACCGGAAGGCTCAAGGCCGATCGCGGCCATGCAGCCTCTGGCCCACGCCAAGTCCGCCGCCGGCCCGCCCGGCCTGGCGTAGGCCAGACGCAGCGGATGCTCGTAGACCCGGCCGGCCCAGGGCTCGGCGGGTACGGCGCGGTCGACCTGCGCCAAATAGGTCACCCGGCCACCCGGCCACCCGGCGGGGCGGCGCGCTCGGCCTCCAGTAGCCGCAGGATCGTGGCCTCGAAGGCATAACGCTCGCGAAAGGCGTCCACCACTGGAGCCACATCCTGCCACCAGGGGGTGGCCACCGGCAGGCTCGACAGGGCGCCCAGAATATCGCCGCCGGCCGTCGTCAGCACCAGGGCGGCGGTGCGCGGCGGGGGCGGGTCACGATAGGTCATGGCTGCCCCCGCGCGTCAGGGTGCGATCCAGGCCCGGCTCCCCCAAAAGGGGGGGCCTCCTCCCCGTCTCGAACTCATCGGGGAGGAGGGGTCTCGCCCCTTAAATGTAGCGCCTGAGCGATCGCGCCAGCTCCGACGCGCTGGCCTTCTTCCTGGATTGCGGCGGTTGGTAGGCGACCCTGGCGTGCTCGATGCAATAAGGGCCTTCCTCGCCCACCCGGCGGCCGCAGAAGGTGAAATCGGCCGTGGCCGGATCGCCAATCGGCCATTTGCACATGTGCGCGCCCAGGGTCAGCACCGTGGCCGTGCCCGGCTCTTCGACGTAAGGGACCGGACGCAAAGCGACACGGGTTGCGGCATCGGGCCTAGGCGCATCGGCGCGGCGGTGGGCGGCGGGGCTGGACATCACCGGCCGGGGCGACCTGGCCGCCCTGAACGCCGGACGTGTCGGCTGTGACGGCGTTGCGCGACCGGACAGGCCCAGGCGATGGACCTTGCCGATTACTGCGTTGCGCGTCACCCCGCCCAGCTGTTTGGCGATCTGGCTCGCCGACAGGCCTTCCAGCCACAGTTTCTTCAGGATTTCGACCCGCTCGTCCGTCCAGCCCATGACGACCCTCCACCCCTGGAATTGCAATCAACGCCGGCGATACGCCGATCTACATATAGTGTCGAAAACCTCACTCTCGCCGTCGACCCACAACATATCGTAAGCCTTCCGCGTCAGTCCACAATAGGCGCCATTCACCTGTCCACAGGTTCCATATATTGAATCACAGCCTCGCTGTCTTGCGCCGCCGCGGGGGCGGGCGCACATGGAGGCTCATGAAGGACATGCCCGCGGCCATCGCCCCGCCGCCGCCGCGCGACTATCACGGGGCCAATTGGGAGGGGCTGCGCACCCTCTATTTCCGCGAAGTGCGCCGGTTCTGGAAGGTCGGAGCCCAAACCCTGGCCGCGCCGGTGGTGACGGCGCTGCTTTACATGCTGGTGTTCGTGGTCGCGGTGCGCGGCGCAGCCCCGCCGATCGAAGGGGTCCGGTTCGCCACCTTCGTGGCCCCCGGCCTGATCATGATGCAGATTTTGACCAACGCCTTCGCCAACTCATCCTCCAGCCTGTTGCAGGCCAAGATGAACGGGCTGATCGGCGACTTCATCACCCCTCCCCTCACCCCGGCCGAGCAGGTGGCCGGCTTCGCCCTCGGCGCGGCGACCCGCGGCGTGGCCGTGGGCGCGGTCACCGCCCTGGCGGTGCTGCCGTTCGCCCATCTGTCGATCGCCCATCTGTGGGCGGTGATCTATTTCGGCGCGGGCGCGGCGGTGGTCATGGGGCTGCTCGGCCTGATGGCGGCCATCTGGTCGGTGAAGTTCGACCACATCGCCGCGGTGAGCAATTTCATCATCATGCCGATGACGTTCCTGTCGGGCACGTTCTACCTGGTCTCGCGCCTGCCCGAGCCGTTCCGCACCGCCAGCCACTACAACCCGTTCTTCTATATGATCAGCGGCTTCCGGTACGGCTTCATCGGCCAGATGGACGGGTCCCTTGTCGCCGGCGTTGTCACCACCGCGGCGCTCACCGTCGGGCTCTGCTTGGTGTGCCTGTGGATGTTCGCCACCGGATACCGGCTCAAGACCTGAGGCGCGCCTCGGCCCAAGCTCGTGAATTCGCATAGCCGCGAACCTGCGCGTTGACATCGGCCTGACGCGGGAACAAAACGCCGCGCTTCCCGTCCCCGCGCTCGCCGCGCGGGGACGCATCGCTTTCTAGAGGAAGCCATGGCGCCGACGAACCTGCCCGCCGCACCCGGCGATCACCTGCTTGGCGTCTACGCCCGCGCGCCGCTGGCGTTCGAACGCGGTGACGGCGTTCGGCTCTACACCGCGGAAGGCGATGTCTATCTCGATTGCCTGGCCGGGATCGCCACCACCGGGCTGGGACACTCCCACCCCAAGCTGGTCAAGGCGCTCAAAGACCAGGGCGAGAAGCTCTGGCATGTCTCGAACATCTTCCGCATCCCGGGCCAGGAAGCGCTGGCCGCCCGCCTGACCGAGGCGACCTTCGCCGACGTGGTGTTCTTCACTAACTCCGGGACGGAGGCGATCGAGTGCGCCCTCAAAATGGCGCGCAAGCACCATTGGGCGGCGGGCGATCCCGACCGGACGGAGATCATCGGGTTCGAAGGGGCGTTCCACGGCCGCAGCTACGCCGCCGTGTTCGCCGCCGGCAATCCCTCCTATCTCGAAGGCTTCGGCCCGGCTTTGCCCGGCTATCGGCGCCTGCCGTTCGGCGACATGGAGGGGCTGGAAGCGGCCATGGGCCCGACCACCGCGGCGGTGATCATCGAGCCGGTCCAGGGCGAAGGCGGCGCGCGCGCGCTGCCGGAGGCCGACCTCAACGCCCTGCGCGCCCTGTGCGACAAGGCCGGGGCCCTGCTCATCTACGACGAGATCCAATGCGGGCTCGGGCGCACCGGCAAGCTGTTCGCCTACGAGTGGGCCAGCGACGCCGCCCCCGACATCATGTGCGTGGCCAAGGCGCTCGGCGGCGGCTTTCCGGTGGGCGCCTGCCTGGCCACGGCGCAGGCGGCGTCCGGCATGACCGTCGGCTCGCACGGCTCGACCTATGGCGGCAATCCCCTGGCTATGGCCGTGGGCTTGGCGGCGGTCGAGGAACTGACCAAGGTCGAGACCCTGGAGCACGTCAACCACATCGCCCTCTATTTCTCCCAGCAGCTCTCCGGCCTGAAGGACCGCTTCCCCGACATCGTCGAGGACATCCGTGGCAAGGGCCTGCTGATCGGGCTGAAACTCATCCCCAACAACCGCGAGTTCATGGCCGCCGCCCGGGACCAGCGCCTGCTCATCGCCGGCGGCGGCGAGAACTGCGTGCGCCTGCTGCCGCCGCTGGTGATCAGCGAGGCGGAGGCGCGCGAGGCGGTGGAAAAGCTCGAGGCCACTTGTGAGGCCATGCGCCGCAAGGCGGCGGCGTGAGCCAGCCGCGCCACTTCCTGGACATCTGCAACCTGGACGCCGCGAACTTGCGCGCGATCCTGGACGACGCCCACGCCCGCAAGACCGCGCGCAAGGGATGGGGCCAGGCGCGCCCCGACGCCGACGCCCCGCTGACCGGCCGCACCCTGGCGATGATCTTTCAGAAGAACTCGACCCGCACCTGGTTTTCCTTCGACGCCGCCATCCGTCAGCTCGGCGGCGCCAGCATCATCTCCACCAGCGCCGACATGCAGCTGGGCCGGGGCGAAACCATCGAGGACACCGCCCGAGTGTTGTCGCGGATGGTCGACGCGGTGATGATCCGCGCCGATCGGCACGAGGATGTGGAGCGCCTGGCCGCCGCCTCCGCCGTGCCGGTGATCAACGGCCTGACTAACCAAAGCCATCCGTGCCAGATCATGGCCGATCTGATGACCTTCGAAGAGCATCGCGGCCCCCTCGAGGGCAAGACGATCGCTTTCGTCGGCGACGGCAACAACGTCTGCGCCAGCTTCATCCACGCCAGCGCGCGATTTGGCTTTCGGCTGGTGGTGGCCTGTCCGGAGCGATACCGGCCCACCGCCGCGGTTTTAGCGCGCGGCGGCGAAGTGGTGGTCGCCGAAGACCTCAAGGCGGCGGTGCGTGGCGCTCATTGCGTGGTCTCCGACGCTTGGGTGTCGATGGGCGACGCCGATCACGAGGCGCGGGTTGCGGCGTTCGCGCCCTACCAGGTGAACGAGGCCCTGATGGATCTGGCCCGGCCGGACGCGGTGTTTCTGCACTGCCTGCCGGCGCATCGCGGCGAAGAGGTGACCGCGGGCGTCATCGACGGGCCCCGCTCGCTGGTCTGGGACGAGGCCGAGAACCGCATCCACGCCCAAAAGTCGATTCTGGCGTGGTGTTTCGGGGTGGTGGCCTGATCTTTGCGGCCCCAAGACCCATATCCGCTCTGACATGCCCCTGACCGACGACGACATCGTCGCCCCGTTCCAGATCGAAACCCAGCCCGTTCGTGGCCGGATCGCGCGCCTGGGGCCGGCCATCGACGAGATCCTCACCCGCCACGCCTATCCCGAACCGGTGGCCGACCTGTTGGGCGAGGCCTGCGCCCTGGCCGCCCTGGTTGGCGCCAGCCTCAAGTTCGAGGGCCGCCTCATCGTCCAGGCCCAGGGGGACGGTCCGGTGACTTATGCGGTGGCCGACTATGACACCAGCGGCGCCCTGCGCGCCTATTGCCGGTTCGATGCCGAGCGGGTGGCCGCGGCCAGCGTCGGCTTCGCTCGGCCAGGCGCCGGCGCGCTCCTCGGCAGCGGCGTGTTTGTCATGACCATCGACCAGGGGCCGGACACGGAGCGGTATCAGGGCGTCACCGCCATCGAGGGCGAGACCCTGGCCCTGGCCGCCGAGACCTACTTCACTCGCTCGGAGCAGACGCCGACCCGGGTGCGCCTGGCCGTGGGTAGGCTCGACGATGGCCATGGGCCACGCTGGCGCGCCGGTGGCATGCTCATTCAGAACATCGCCGAAGACGTGGCTCGCGGCCCGACCGCCGAGGCCTGGACCACGGCCCAGGCCCTGTTCGAAACCGTCGGCGAGGACGAGTTGATCGATCCCACGGTGTCGGCGCGCGACCTGTTGTGGCGGCTGTTCCACCAGGAGGGCGTGCGCCTGTTCAAGGCTAAGCCGCTGACGGCGTCCTGCCGCTGCTCGCAGATGCGTATCGTCGAGGTGCTGAACTCCTTTCCCGCCGAGGAGCGCGCCGCCATGGTCGAACCCGATGGCCACATCCACGTCACCTGCGAATTTTGCGCCAGGGTCTATGACGTGGCCCCGGAACAGGTCGGCTCGGCGGTTTGACGGCCGCGATCTAGCGGCGCCTCACCGCCGGCCGAGACGCAGCATGGCCGCGTCGCCGTCGAACGACACCAGCCGCCAGGTTCCGTCCTCGTTGGCGAAGGTGACGAGACACGCGCCCTTGCGCTTGGTGACGGCGCACACGCGGCCGTCCGGTAGGGAGCGGAGCATGCTGGCGATGGCGAAGGTCCCGGGAATCGCCATGGAGGGCTTGTAGCCATAGTAATCGGCCACGGCGCGGAACACCTCCGGCTGGATGAGGAGGCCGCCGGCTGCGCGCGCCAGGGGGCCGGAGAGGACGACGCCCAGGCCCCGGACTGGGTCGGACGTGCCCGGACGGGCGGCGCGCTGCATGATCAGGTCTTGGATCTGCGCCTCCAGGGCGCGGCGGTCGACGTGGGCGTCGAAGGTCGGCCCGTCATTGTCGCGGATCGCCACCATCAGCGCGTGCACGTCGCCGGCGGCGGAATAGCGCTGGGTGGTGGCGCACGCGGCGACTAGGCTGAGGAGAACGAGGGCCGCCGCGATCATGGATCTCATGCGCCCGTCCGCTCCTTGAAGAAGGCGATCACCCGCTGTTCGCACCGCTTGGTCGGTCCGTCGGGATCGTCGTCCTTGAGGTGCAGGGTCAACACCGAGTGGGCCGGCATGCGCGGGTCCGGCTGGGCGTCCTGGGGGTCGAGTTCGACGGCTTCCAGGCGGTCGCCGAATTCACGCCGCAAGGTGTCGAACCGCGACTCGGGGACGAACGGATCGTCCCTGAATCGCAGGGCCATCAGCGAAAGACCCTCATCGTCGAGCCGGCGCCGGACGCAGGCGATCTCCTTGGCCGAGACGCCGAGGGCCGGCGAGCGCGCCTTCGAGCCGGCCGGGATCGGCAGGGAGGGCTGCGACATCACCGGCGCCACCACCGCCGGCTCGGTCATCATGGCCAGGGCGAAATTGCCGGTGAAGCACATACCGACCGCCCCGACCCCCCGGCCGCCGCACTCAGCGTGAGCCTTGGCGGCCAGCGCGCGCAGCCAGTCGACGATCGGGCTGGAGCGGTTGGTCGACCAGACGTGGAATTCGCGCCGCATGCACAGGGTGGTCAGCATGGTGGCCACCGAATAGCCGGGCGTGACCTCGCGGCCGGCCTCGCCGAACAGGCTCGGGCAAAACACGGTCATGCCGGCGGCAGCCACCCGATCGGCGAAACGGATCACCAGGGGATGCAGACCCGGCATCTCATGAATGACGATCACCGCCGGTCCGGCGCCGCGCCGGTACACCGGCCGCGTCCAGCGGCCGGCCGGGTCGGTGAAGTCGAAGCGTTCGTAGCCCGCGAGGGCGTCAGTATCGCGCATGGCCACTCCTAGAGCCTTTCCCGCTCGGCGTGAAACAAGCCGAGCGGACAAGAAAGGCTCGAACTCAATACCTTGACGCGCTTCCATATCGCCAAAAGCGATTCCACTTTGGCGGGAAGCGTTCTAGCCGAAGGCGCTCGCCGCCGCAGCGCGCCATCGCCTGGCCGCCAGCAGATAGACCGGCACCGGGGCCAGGACCACGATCGCTGACAGAGCCGCGTCCTTGGGGTCGTCCCACATGATCACCGCCAGCAGCGAGCCTTGGACTAGAGCGGCGGCCAACGAGATCCACGGGAATAGGGGGACGCGCCAGGGCCTGGGCAGGTCCGGCTCGGAGAAGCGCAGGCGGATCTGCGAGAGGATGACGACGAAGATCATGCCCACCGTCCAGGGGGCGTAGATGCGCACGATGCTCTCGTAGCCGCCGGTGGCCGCGAATAGAATCGCCACCAGAACGTGCAGCGCGAGGCTCTGTCTGGGCGTGCCGCCCTTCGCCACCCGGCCGAGAAACGTCGGCAGCGCGCCGTCCCTGGCCATGCGGTAGGTGATGCGGGTGGCGACCATGGCTTGCAGGTTGACGATCGCCGCCAGGGAGAAGAGGCCAAAGCCGGTGATGATCAGGCTGGCCGCCGGCCCCAGCGAGACCTTGGCCGCATCTCCCACGGCCAGCGAGGAGCCGGCCACCTGGGCGGGGGTGAGCACGTGCAAGACGGCGGCGTTGATCAGCACAAATACGACCGCACACAGGCCGATGCCCCAGAAGGTGGAGCGGGCCACGTTGCGGTCGGGCCGCTGGACCTCCTCAGAGAAATAGATGGCGGCGTCCCAACCGGCGTAGGTCTGGTAGATCAGGCGTACGGCCATGATCGCCGCGCCAAGGCCGGCTGCGGCGCCGAGGACATGGGCGGGCGCCGGCGCGGTGCTTCGCGGCGAAAGGAACAGGATGACGATCAAGGCAATGAACACCAGCCCCTTGAGGGCGCTGGCGATGCTCTGCGAGGCCCCGCTGACCCGCGTTCCTGTCCAGTTGATCGCTCCCACCACCACGATCAGGGCGCAGGCCAGGAGGTTGGTCGAGAGGTGGGGCAGGAAGCCAAGGCGGTGGACATACTCGCCGAACACCGAGGCGATGAACGCGCTGGAGGCGGTGTAGCTCATCCAGCACATCCAGCCGGTGAAGAAGCCGGTAGTGCGCCCAAAGGCGCGCTCAGCGATCGGAAAGGGGCCTCCGGCCAGGGGCACCGCCGTCCCCGCCTCGACGACTGGCATGGCCGCCAGCATGGCCATCGCCCCGCCGGCCGACCAGGCCAACAGGATAAGCGGCGAGCTGGTGAACGCCTGCGCCACCAGGCCGGGCGCGCGCATGATCCCCGAGCCGATCACCCCGCCCACGACCACGGCCATGCCGAACACCAGTCCCAGCACGCGGAGCAGACCGGCGGGCGCACGCGGCGCGATTAATTCGGTCATGCGTGGTCCCGCGTTGATCGGGTTGCATCCTTGCGGACAAGTGCGCGCGGACGCAAGACGACGCTGGAGCACTGCGATACCCATGACACAGACGCGCCAACGCTGAAGAACGCCTGCTGGCGCGCGCGTTCGGATGCGGCGGATCGGACGGGCGCCCGGCGGCTCATTCCCTGGCTTTATTGACGCGCGGCCCCGCGCACGCCTACCCTGACCCCTCAGGCTCTAGTCGATCCACGACGCGAAAGGAGGGGTAGCCATGGCCGTATTTCGCCGCCGAACCCTTCCGCGCGCCCGCCGCTAGCCCAACGCTTCGGTCGGCGCTCTTTCCCACGTCGATCGAAGGACTTTCCCGTTGTTAGAAACCTACGGCTGGAGCGATAGCCTCCAGCGCGACTTCGCGCCGCATGCCGCCGAGGGCCTCGTCCCCGGGCGGGTCATTGCCCAACATCGCGACCGCTATGGCCTATACACCGCCGCCGGAGAGACCGCGGCGGAGATCTCCGGCCGGCTGGCCCGTGACGCCGATTGGGGCGGCTATCCCGCGGCCGGCGACTGGGTGGCGGCCGAACCGCCCCAGGCGGACGGCCCGGCCATCATTCAGCATGTGCTGCCCCGCCGCACGGCGTTCACGCGCAAGGCGGCCGGCCGCACCGGCGAGATCCAGGTGGTGGCGGCCAATGTCGATGTGGCCTTCCTGGTCGCCTCGCTAAACGCCGACCTCAATCCGCGCCGGCTCGAGCGTTATCTGGCCGCGGCCCGTCAAAGTGGGGCGGCGCCGGTCGTGCTCCTGACCAAGGCTGACCTTTGCCCGGACGCCGCCGCCGATCTGGCCCGGGTGACGGCGATCGCCGCAGACGCCCCGATCCTCGTGCTGTCATCGCTCACCGGCGAGGGCCTGGAGGCGGTCCGCGCGCACCTTGGCCCCGGTCGCACAGCGGTCATGGTCGGCAGTTCCGGGGCCGGCAAGTCCACGCTCGCCAACGTCTTGCTGGGCTCCGAACGCATGGCCACGGCCGCAATCCGCGAGGACGACGCGCGCGGCCGCCACACCACCTCGCATCGCGAACTGATCCTGCTTCCCGGCGGCGGCCTGCTGCTGGACACCCCCGGCATGCGCGAACTGGCCCTCGGCGACGCCGCCGAGGCGATCACGGCGGCGTTCGAGGACATCGAGGCCCTGGCCGCCTCCTGTCGCTTTTCCGATTGCAGCCATTCCAACGAACCCGGCTGCGCGGTGCAGGCCGCCCTTGAGTCTGGCGAGCTCGATGGCGGACGCTGGCGCGGCTACCAAAAGCTCACCCGCGAGACCGCCCACCAGGCCCGCCAGGAGGACCCTGTGCTGCGCGAGCAGAACCGCAAGCGCTGGATTCAGATCGGCAAGGCCAATCGCGCGCGCTACAAATTTCGCGACCGGGACTAAGGAACAGGCCTCATGGACGTGATTGAAGCGATCCATAACCGCCGCTCAATTCGCGCGTTCGATCCGCGGCCGGTAGAGCGCCACCTGGTCGAAGAGATCATCTGGGACGCGGCCCAGGCGCCGCCGCCGTTCAGCGGACAAGTTCCATGGGTGTTTACTGTGCTGGAGGGGACCGAACTGATCGCCGGTTACGGCCAGCGCGCCAAAGACCATGCCCGTGAACACGCCGGTGAGCCGGGCTGGGCGTGGGCGGAGCGTTTGGACTTCCAAGTGTTCTGGGGCGCGCCAGCGGTGGTGATCATCTCGGGGCGAACCGAGGATTGCTGCCGCGCCGGACAGAACCTGATGCTCTCCGCCTACGCTCGCGGGCTCGGCACATGCTGGGTCGGGGCCCCGATGACGTGGCTGAGGAAGGCGGGGGTCAAGGCCGAACTCGGCCTTCCAGCGGATCTCGAGCCGGTCGCGGCCTTGTGTCTAGGCTATCCCAGATCGACCCCGCCGGCGCCGTCGCGCGAGCGCCCCCCGATCCTGTGGAGCAACGATCGCTCTAAAGCGTCCGCTTGACCTCTTCGACGGTGAAGCACTCGATCTGGTCACCGGCCTTGATGTCCTGGAAGCCGGCGAAAGCCATGCCGCACTCCTGGCCGGCCTGGACCTCGGCCACCTCGTCCTTGAACCGCTTCAGAGTCTGCAGGGTGCCAAGCTCCAGCACCACCACATCGTCGCGGATGATACGCACCCGCGCCCCGCGGCGGACAACGCCCTCGCGCACCCGGCAGCCGGCGATGCGCCCGACCTTGGAGATGTCGAACGCCTGCAGAACCTCGGCCGAGCCCAGGAAGGTTTCGCGCTGGATGGGGGCCAGAAGGCCGGAGAGCACCCCTTTGATGTCGTCGAGAAGGTCGTAGATCACCGCGTAGTAGCGGATCTCGACGCCCTCGCGCTCGGCCAGTTCGCGGGCCTGCTTGGAGGCGCGCACATTGAAGCCGAGGACTGAAGCGCCTGCTCCCTTGGCCAGCATGACATCGCTCTCGTTGATGCCGCCAGCGCCGGACAGGATGATCCGCGCCCGCACCTCGTCGGTGCCCATCCGGTCCAGGGCCCCGACGATGGCCTCGGCCGATCCCTGGACATCGGCCTTCAATACCAGCGGCAGTTCCGAGACTTTCTTACTGGCCAGCTTGGCCATCATATCGGCGAGAGATCCGCCAGCGCCGACCGGCGACATCGCGCGTTCGCGCTTCAGGCGGACCCGATAGTCGGTCAGTTCGCGCGCCCGGGCCTCGTTCTCGACCACCGCGAACGGCTCGCCCGGATCGGGGGCGCCGTCGAGGCCGAGGATTTCAACCGGCGCGGACGGGCCGGCGGATTCCACCTGCTCGTCACGCTCGTTCAGGAGGGCGCGCACCCGGCCGAACTGAGCCCCCGCGACCACGATATCGCCGCGCTTCAGGGTTCCGCGCCTGACCAGCACGGTGGCCACGGCCCCACGGCCACGGTCGAGCTTGGCTTCGATCACCACGCCCTCTGCGCTGCGATCGGGGTTGGCCTTGAGGTCCATGACCTGGGCCTGGAGGAGGATCGCCTCCAGAAGTTCGTCGAGGCCGGTCTTTTGGGTGGCCGAGACCTCCACCACTTGGGTCTCGCCGCCCAGCCGCTCGACGACCACTTCATGCTGGAGCAGCTCGTTGATCACCCGATTGGGGTCGGCCCCAGGCTTGTCGACCTTGTTGATGGCGACGATGATGGGGGCGCCCGCGGCCCGGGCATGCTGAATGGCTTCGATCGTCTGAGGCATGACCCCGTCGTCGGCGGCCACCACCAAGATGACGATATCGGTCACATTGGCGCCGCGGGCGCGCATGGCGCTGAAGGCGGCGTGGCCAGGCGTGTCCAGGAAGGTCACCCGTTCGCCGTCGGCCAGTCGCACCTGATAGGCGCCGATGTGCTGGGTGATGCCGCCGTGTTCGCCGCCGGCGACGTCGGTGGAGCGCAGGGCGTCCAGCAGCGAGGTCTTGCCGTGATCGACGTGTCCCATGACGGTCACTACCGGGGGACGGGGCAGCAGGTGATCGTCGACGTCTTCCTCGGCCAGGAACCCGGTCTCGACGTCGCTCTCGGAGACCCGGCGCACGGTGTGGCCGAATTCGGTCGCCACCAGTTCGGCGGTATCCGACTCGATGACGTCGCTGGCCTTGAGCATCATGCCTTCGCGGGCCAGGAACTTGATGATCTCCACCGCGCGGATGGCCATCCGGCCAGACAGTTCCTGGACGGTGATGACATCGGGAATAACGACCTCGCGGGCAGTCTTGGCCGCGTCCTGGGAGCCGCCGCGACGCTTCTCACGCTCGCGCTCGCGGGCGCGGCGCACAGAGGCCAGGGAGCGCATGCGCTCAACCGCGCCCTCGTCGTCGCCGGCGACAGCCTGGATGGTCAGTCGACCCTCACGGCGCTTGGGCTCGCCGCGGGTGCGGGAGACAGCCTTGCCGGCGCTCGCCTTCTTGCGGCTGTCCTCATCGTCGAAATCGGGCCGCCGGTCGAGATTGAGGCTGCCTGGCCGGGGAGTCTGGCGGCTGGCGCGCTGGAATTCCGGCTCCGCCGGGGCCGCCGCGGGCCGAAGGCCCGGTCCACCACGCGCGCCGGCCGGACGGGCCCCGTCGCGCGCCGGACGCGGCGCTGTCGCCGAATAGCGCACGGTCTCGCCGGGACGGGTCGGCCGGTCCCTCTGGCCGGGGGCGACATCGCGCCCGTCATCCCGCGGCGCCCTGCCCTCGTCGGATCTGGCGGCCCGCTGGTTGAAGGCCACGCCGCCGCTCGGCCGCTCAGGCCGATAGGTGGTGGTCGTGGGACGGTCGTCGCGGCGCTCCCGACCCGGCTCATAGGTTCGCGTCTGGCCAGGCGCTGCGGGCTTGATCACGGCCGGCCGGGGCGCGGCGGCGCCGGCGCGCGCGGGCTCGGCCGGTCGCTTTGCCGGCTCGGCCGCAGCCTCGGGCGCCGGCGGTTCGGCCTGGGTCTCGGCCACGGCCGGTTGGACGTCTGGCGCGGCCGCGGCCGGCTCGGCCGGCGGGGCTTCGTCCACGACCGGGGCAGGCGCCGGCGGCGGCGGCGCGGGCGCCCGCTCGGCGGCGCTGCGTTCCTGGGCGCGGCGCGCCTCCTCGATCACCCGCTGGCGGGCGCGTCGTTCATCCTCGGAAAGGCCATGGCCGTCCGCAGGCGCTGGCGGCGGCGCGGCCGGCGCAGGCCGTGCTGGCGTCAAGCCGCGGACCTCGAAGGCGCCGCGACGCTCCGCGACCCCCGCCGGGCCCACGCCCGGCGCATCCACGCGCCGGCGCTTGGTCTCCACCACCACGGTCTTGGAGCGACCGTGGCTGAAGCTTTGCTTCACCATGCCCGCGCTCACAGCGCCGCCCATGCGCGGCTTCAGCGTGAGCGGCGCGCGCGCGCCGGGCGTGGGAGAAGGTCGGCCGCTGTCGTTCTCGTCCGTCATGCGCTCTTTCGACTACAGTCCCTCGGCCCTGGCGGACCGAACGGGATCATTCCAAAACCTTCAGGGGCCGTGGCGGTCGCCGACGTCCCTTCCCTTGGGGCCGCATCGCAGCCTTAGGATTCCTCGCGCCAACTCTCTGGAAAGAGCGGGCGAAAGCCTGATAGCCGCTCGACATCGGATGTCCAGCGATCAGCGCCGCGCCCAGCAAGGAAGGCGGTGTGTATCACATTCTCCGTCCCCAAGGCCAAACTCAAATCCTCACAAGTGAACAGGCCAACCAGGCGCGGCGGTCGCGAAACTTTGCGCGCCGCAGCCCTCAGCTTGCGGCGCCCGTCCCGGGCCCCGTCCGCGGCTTCGATCCAGACGGAGACGCGATCGGCCAGGATGTCGGCCAGGACCTTTTCGAAGCCGCTCCTGAGATCACCGGCCTTGCGCGCCAGGCCGAGACCCGACAGCAGACGCGTCAGAAGCAGACGCTCGACCCGGTCGGCCAAATCCGCCGGCGCGGCGAGCTTGGCCTTGGCCGCACGGGCGAACAAGCCTTTGCGCGCCGCCGTCTCCACCGATGCGCGATCGGACGCCACCCACAGTCCCCTCCCCGGCAACTTGCGCGCCAGATCCGGCGTCACCTCGCCCCCGGGACCGGCGACGAACCGGATCAGCCGCTCCTCGGCCATTGTCTCGCCCGAGACCAGGTCGCGCCGCTCTCGAACACCTGATCCTCCCTCGATTTCGCCGGCCTCGGCCTCAGCTCTTGCGCCCGCCATCGCCGAACACCTGGGCGGCCTCGTCGAACGGCGCCTCCTCTTGCGGAGCTTCCTCTTCTTCGACCAGAACTTCGGGCTCGATCCAGCCGGCCGCGACCCGCGCGCGCATGATCAGGGCTTCGGCGTCTTCCGGCGACAGCGCGAAGGCCTCCAGCACACCCGGTTCGCGCACCCGCTCGGCGCCTTTGGTCTCGTACCAGCCGCGCAGGTCATCGGGCACCAGCCCGGCCAGATCCTCCACGGTCTTGACCTCGCCTTCGCCCAGGGCCACGGCCATGGGCAAGGTCAGCCCCTCGACCTCGAGCACGCCGTCCTCGACGCCCAGTTCGCGGCGCTTCGCGTCGTATTCAGCCGCCTCCCGGTCGAGGTAGTCGCGGGCGCGGGCCTGGATCTCCTCGGCGGTGTCTTCGTCGAAGCCCTCAATGGCCGCGACTTCGCCAAGCTCAACATAGGCCACGTCCTCGACGCTGGCGAAGCCTTCGGTCACCAGCAGCTGGGCGATGACCTCGTCCACGTCCAGGGCCTCCTGGAAGAGGGCCGTGCGCTCGGCGAATTCGCGCTGTCGCCGCTCGCTTTCCTGGCTCTCGGTCATGATGTCGATCTGCCAGCCGGTGAGCTGGCTCGCCAGGCGCACGTTCTGCCCGCGACGGCCGATGGCCAACGAGAGCTGCTCGTCGGGCACCACCACCTCGACCCGCTCATCCTCTTCGTCCATCACCACTTTGGTCACCTCGGCGGGGGCCAGGGCGTTGACCAGGAAGGTGGCCTCGTCGGGATTCCACTGGATGATGTCGATCTTCTCGCCCTGAAGCTCGGCGACCACCGCCTGGACGCGCGAGCCACGCATGCCCACGCAGGCGCCGACAGGGTCGATCGAGGAATCGTTCGACACCACAGCCATCTTGGCCCGGCTGCCGGGATCCCGGGCTACGGCCCGAATCTCGATCACCCCGTCATAGACCTCCGGTACTTCCTGGGCGAATAGCTTGGCCATGAAGCCGCCGTGGGCGCGCGAGAGCATGATCTGCGGGCCCTTGGTCTCGCGGCGGACGTCATAGATGTAGGCGCGCACGCGGTCGCCGATCTGGAACGCCTCGCGCGGGATCGACTGGTCCCGGCGCATGATGCCCTCGCCGCGGCCAAGATCGACAATGACATTTCCGTACTCGACCCGCTTGGCGACGCCGTTGATGATCTCGCCGACGCGGTCCTTGAACTCCTCGTACTGCCGCTCGCGCTCGGCCTCGCGCACCTTGCCGGTGACCACCTGGCGCGCCATCTGGGTCTGCACCCGGCCGAACTCGAATGGGGGCAGGGTTTCGGTATAGGTCTTGCCGATGAAGGCGTCCTTGTCGTCGCGCAGGGCGTCGGACAGGCGCTTGTTGGCATAGTCGTTGAACGGCCGTTCGAGCTCGGTCTCCGGGTCTATCTCGGGCTCGGCGTCGTCGTCGGTCACCGTCACCACGCGGGTGATTTCGGTTTCACCGGTCTTGGTGTCGATGTGGACGCGGATATCGTGCTCGGCGCCGTAACGGCTGCGCGCCGCCTTCTGGATCGCCTCTTCGATCGCCTCGATGACGATCTCCTTTTCGATCGATTTCTCGCGCGCCACGGCGTCGGCAATCTGCAGAAGCTCGAGGCGGTTGGCGGAAATGCCGGTGATGGTCATGACTTAAGTCCCTGGTGAATCGGAATTGGGTTGGTTTTCATTGGCGAGAGTGTTGCTGGCGAGACTGCCGCCACCGAGCCGGGCGGCCCTGGCCTCCGCCCCGCGCTTCAAGAGGGCGTCGTCGATGACTAGCTTGGCTTCGCTGATCCAAGCGAACGGAAGCAGGGCGGTCTCGGCCTCGCCCTCCAGATTGATGGCCACCATGTCGCCTTCGACGCCAGCCAGTTCGCCCTTGAACCGCTTGCGGCCCTCGGCCAGGCGATCCAGCTCCAGGCGCGCCTGGAAACCTTCATAGGCGGCGAAGTCCGCCAGCCGGGTCAGCGGCCGATCAAGACCTGGGCTGGACACCTCGAGCACATAGTCGCCGCGGATCGGATCGGCGTCGTCCAGCACCTGGGAAAGGGCGCGCGCCAGACGGGCGCAGTCCTCCACAGGCATGGATCCGTCGGCCCGCTCGGCCATGATCTGCAGCCGCCGAGAGTGGTCGCCGCCCATCAAACGCAGGCGCACGACCGCGAAGCCGGCGGCCTCGGCCACCGGATCGACGAGTTCCAAAAGTCTCAGGTCTTCAGCGGTTTTGCCGCGCAAACGCCGGCCTTCCAGATGTGTGCGCGCTGGACAAAGAAAAAGCGGCTGGCCTTCTGAGGGCCGCCGCTCGTAAACGCCATCCAGCGCAAACGGACGATAGTTGAAAGGCTAGATAGCGACTTGCGCGGGGGATGTTAAGCCCCTTCCGCATTTCCCGCTCGTTCCCGCAGTGCTCGGGCGCAGCCTACGCCAGCCAGACCATCATCCGCGTGGCCGCTTCCTCGCCCCTGGCCAGCGAAAACCGCGGTTCGACCTCGCCGGTGTAGAGGAAGCCGGCCTTGGCCAGGACCCGGCCGCTGGCGTCGTTGTCGGCAAAGTGGCCCGAGGCCAGGATGCGACGGCCCCAGCTGTCGCGCACCCAGTCGAGCGCGGCAGTGACCGCCTCGGTCATATAGCCCGCGCCCCAGAACGGCCGGCCTATCCAGTAACCGAGCTCCGGCGCCAAGCCGTCCTTGGGGTGGATGCCGAGCACCCCCATGAAGACACCGTCGGCGCGCTCGACGGTCAGCACCATTTCTCGGGCGTGATCGGCCGCCTGCATGCGGGCGATGAAGCCCTCGGCCATGTCCTGGTTGAACGGATGGGGAATCGAGGTGGTCATCCGCGCCACGCCGGCGTCAGCCGCGAGCGGGGTCATGGGCGCGGCGTCGGCCGGCGCCAGCGGGCGCAGGACGAGACGGGAGGTCTGAAGTCTCAGCTCCGGTTGCGTGTGGCTCATCGTCTTCCATCCGTGGGCCAAATAGGCAGAGAGCGGGAAGTCCGCTCCGGACGCCCGCTCTCGTAGGCCGGCCCGGATCGCCGAAAGTAATGCGATCCGACGGCGATTTTCGGATCGATCAGTCGGTTTCGGCGGCCGACTCGACAGCGACGAAGGTTCGGTTTTCGCGCTTGGTCACAAACCGCACCGCGCCCGCCTGCTTGGCGAACAGAGTGTGGTCGCGGCCCATGCCGACGTTTGCGCCCGGCCAGAACTTGGTCCCCCGCTGGCGGACCAGGATATTGCCGGCGTCAACGGCTTCGCCGCCGAACTTCTTCACGCCGAGCCTGCGGCCCGCGGAATCGCGCCCGTTGCGCGAAGAGCCGCCGGATTTCTTGTGAGCCATGGGAAGGGTCTCCGAACTTTAAGCTTTGGGCTTGCCGGCCGGCTTGGCCGCCGCCTTGGGCTTCGCAGCCGCCTTGGGGGCCGCCGCCTTGGTCTTGTCTGGGGCCTTGGTCTTGTCTGGGGCCGCCGCTTTGGCCTTGGCCGGCGCCTTCGCTTTAGCCCCCTGAGCCTCGGCCTTGGCTTCCATCTTGGCCGGCGTCGCCTTTTTGGCCGGCTTGGCCGCGACCGGTTTAGCCGCCTTGACGGGCCGTTCCGCCGCCCCGGACCTAAATGCGGCGCGGGCGTCAGCCTTGGCCTTGGCGTCATCCATCTGCCGGGCGAGGTTGCGGGCGCGCGCCCTCAGATCGGCGAGCGGGGTCAGATCGACCTCGCCGGTCCAGGCCTCGCTCTTGCCGTCGCCGTCGATGCCGGTGACGCGCAGCACAGTCTCGATCTGGCGATGGCCGTGGGTGCGGCGATAGCCCTGCCGGCGGATCTTCTTGAACACCTTGATCTTGTCGGCCTTGCGGGTCTCGACCAGGGTGGCGCTGACCGTGGCCCCGGCGATCAGCGGCGCGCCGAGTGTCACCGACTCGCCCTCGCCGATCATCAGCACCTCGTCGAAGGCGACCTTGGCCCCCGGCTCGCCGGCCAGCTTTTCCACCACCAGCAGATCACCGGCCTGGACCCGGTACTGTTTGCCGCCGGTCTTGATCACAGCGTACATCGTCGCGAAGCCTTTGAGCGGGGCTGAAAGAAGAAAAACGAAATGCGCCCGCGAGCAGGCCCGCGAGCGAGGGGGGCGACTTATAGCGGCGCGGCCCGCGAGGTCAAGGCGAGGAGGCTCTGGCCTTGGACCCGGGCCCGCCTCTCCCCTACATAGGCCCATGTCCCAGATCCCCGTCACCGTGCTCACCGGCTATCTCGGCGCCGGAAAGACCACCCTCCTCAACCGCATCCTCTCAGAGGACCACGGAAAGCGCTACGCCGTCATCGTCAATGAATTCGGCGAGATCGGCATCGACAACGACCTGGTGGTCCGGGCCGACGAAGAGGTGTTCGAGATGAACAACGGCTGCGTCTGCTGCACCGTGCGCGGCGACCTTATCCGCGTCCTCCAGGGCCTGATGAAGCGCCAGGCGAGCCCCGCACGCGGCTTCGACGCCATCATCATCGAGACCACGGGCCTGGCCGATCCCGGTCCCGTCGCCCAGACCTTCTTCGTCGACGACGAGGTCAAGGCCAAGACGCGGCTGGATTCGGTGACCACCGTGGTCGACGCCAAGCACGTCCTGCAAAGCCTCTCTCATAGCCGCGAGGCGCGCGAGCAGATCGCGTTCGCCGACCAGATTGTGCTCAACAAGACCGATCTCGTCTCGCCGGACGAACTCGCGCAGGTCGAGACCCGGCTGCGCCGGCTGAACCCGCTGGCGCAGATCCACAGGGCCGAGCGATCGAACGTGGCGCTGGAGGCGATCCTTGGACGCGGCGGCTTCGATCTGGACCGGATCACCGCCCTGGAGCCGGAGTTCCTGGGCCCCGCCCATGGCGAACCAGGTCACGTTCACGACGAGGACTGCGAGCATGATCACCACGGCCACGATCATGTGCATGATGACGACATTCGGGGCGTGGCCCTACGGGCGCAACGCCCCCTGGACGGGAACAAGGTCAGCCGCTGGCTGAACGAACTCCTGGCCGCCAAGGGCCCCGACATTCTGCGCGCCAAGGGCATCCTCGACGTCGCCGGCGAAGAGCGGCGGCTGGTGTTCCAGGCGGTGCACATGATCTTGGAGGGGGATTTCCAGCGCCCGTGGTCGGACAAGGACGCCCGCGAGAGCCGCATGGTGTTCATCGGCCGCGACCTGGACGAGGCGGGCCTGCGCGCCGGCTTCGAGGCCTGCCAGGCGTAAGACACCGGCCACATCAACGCCCTTTAACGTGGCCTTCATTCAAGGCGAAGATTACAGGGAACTTCGCCTGGAGCGCCCAACATGGACGCGGACCGCATCATCGTCGGCGACTGCATCGCCGAAATGGCCCGCCTGCCGGAGAAGTCCGTCGACCTGGTGTTCGCCGATCCGCCATACAACCTGCAGCTGGGCGGCGATCTCCTGCGGCCGGACAATTCCAAGGTCGACGCGGTCGACGATGCCTGGGACCAGTTCGCCTCGTTCGCCGACTATGACGCCTTCACGCATGAGTGGCTCACCGCCTGCCGCCGAGTGCTCAAGGACGACGGCGCGCTGTGGGTCATCGGCAGTTATCACAACATCTTCCGGGTGGGCCGTATCGTCCAGGACCTGGGCTTCTGGATCCTAAACGACGTGGTCTGGCGCAAGTCCAACCCGATGCCGAATTTCAAGGGCGCGAGGCTGACCAACGCCCACGAGACGCTGATCTGGGCCGCCAAGGCGCGTGGCGCCAAGCGCTACACCTTCAATTACGACGCCCTGAAGATGGCCAATGACGACCTGCAGATGCGCTCCGACTGGACCCTGCCTCTGGCCACCGGCGAGGAGCGGCTGAGGGACGCCCAGGGGGTGAAGATCCATCCGACCCAGAAGCCGGAGGCCCTGCTGCACCGGGTGATCCTGGGTTCCACCCGGCCGGGGGATGTGATCCTCGACCCGTTCTTTGGCGTCGGAACCACCGGCGCGGTGGCCAAGCGCCTCGGCCGGCATTTCATCGGCATCGAGCGCGAAGCCAACTATGCGGCGGCCGCCGAGGCGCGCATCGCCGAGGTGACGCCAGCCCCCGCCGAGGCGATCGACGTCACCGGCTCGAAACGATCGGAGCCGCGGGTGCCGTTCGGTCAGATCGTGGAGGCTGGCCTGGTGCGCGCCGGCGACCTGATCTGGTGTCCCAAGGGCGAGCGCGCGGCCAAGGTGCGGGCGGATGGCAGCCTGATTGTCGGCAAGCTTACCGGCTCGATCCACAAGATGGGGGCGATGATGCAGTCGCAGCCGGCGTGCAACGGCTGGACCTATTGGCATATCCGCACCGACGCCGGCCTCGCGCCGATCGATGTCCTGCGCGAAAAGATTCGAGCAGCGATAGGGAATTAACCTCCTCGATCGGGAGCGGTTTGGAGACCGCGAAGGGCCTTGGCGAACAGCGAGGGCGTGGCGGCGGCGGCTTCGTCGAGCGGCGTCCAGATCAGCGGCGCGTCGGGACCGTCCGAGCCCGCCGCATAGATGGCCAGGGTCAGGGAGAAGTGGGTGAACACGTGCTCCACCTCGCCGGCCGCTCGCCAGTCGGCTGGGGTCGGCGCCTCGGCCAGCGCCTCGGCCACAGACCAGGGCGCCTCCCGCCAGGCCGTGGTGGGCAGAGCAAGCATTCCGCCAAGCAGACCCCTGGGCGGGCGCCGCACCAGCCCAACCGACCCGTTGCAGGTCAGGCGGTAGGCGACGCCGTGCCTGTGGGGCCGCGCCTTGGCCCCCAGCCGGCGGGGAAAGGCGGCCTGGTCTCCACTCGCCCGCCCAAGGCAAAATTCGGCCAGCGGACAGCGCGGGCACAGCGGCTCGCGCGGGCGACAGATCATAGACCCCAGATCCATCATCGCCTGGGCCCAGTCGCCTGGCCGCTCGGCTGAGCTCAGCGCCCCGGCCATACCGGCGATCTGAGCCTTGGCCGCCGGCATCGGCGTCTCCACCGCGTTCAATCGCGCGATGACCCGTTCGACATTCCCGTCGACTACGGTGGCGGGCCGGTCGAAGGCGATGGCGGCGATGGCCGCGGCGGTATAGGCGCCAACGCCCGGAAGCATCCGGAGCGCCGCTTCATCGTCCGGAAATTCACCGCTGTGCGCCTGCGCCACAATCCTGGCGCAAGCGAGCAGGTTGCGCGCCCGGGCGTAGTAGCCAAGCCCCGCCCATGCGGCCATGACGTCAGCGTCTTGCGCCGTGGCGAGATCCCTCGCCCTCGGCCAGCGGCGGGTGAAGGCGAGAAAATAGGGCGTGGCGTGCGCGACCGTCGTCTGCTGGAGCATGATCTCCGACAGCCACACCCGGTACGGATCGGCGCGGGTCCCAGGCCGCGCCCGCCAGGGAAGAACGCGGGCGTTGTCGTCGTACCAGACGAGCAGGGCCGCACGAATCTTGGCGCGGACGTCGGCGTGGCTCTTGGCGACGGGGCTCATGCGTGGCGATAGTATAGGCGTAATGATCCGGACCTTGCCCAGCCACGCCGAAGCCTTGCGCATATTGGCCAGGATGCGCACGCGGCCCGCCCGCCGCCCGCCGCCGGCGGCGGCGAGGGCCATTGTGCCGACGCTGAGGGCGCTCGACGCCCGCTTCGGCCACGGCGCCGATGCTCTGAAGGCCCGCTGGCGGGAGATCGTCGGCGAGGGCTGCGCCCGGCGCACCGAGCCTGTCCGGCTCACGACTTCGCGCGGCGGAGCGGGCGGCAGCCTGGAGATCCGCGTCGACGGGCCGGCGGCCACCCTTATCCAGCATCAGGCCGCTGACATCCTGGCCCGGGTCAATCTGTTCATGGGCGCCAGAACCGTCGAGCGCTTGCGCATCGTCCAGGGACCCTTGCGGCGACAGCCTCGCGCCAAGACTTTGGAACGCGCGCGTTCCAAAGGGCCGCTCGACGCGGCGGTCGAGCAGGACCTGGCGCAGAGCTTGGCCAAGCTCCCGGACGGCCCGCTGAAGAGCGCCTTGACGCGCCTTGGCCGCGAAGTTCTTCGCGGCGGCTAGAGCCTCAGCCGAGCCTCTGGCCCGCCATCCGCCCGATCTCCGCGAAGACGGCCTCCAATTGCGGAGCCGTCGGTGAACCACCCCGGGTGTAGGCGCAGATCAGCACCGGCCCGCCGCGTTCCGGCCAGGCCACGGCGATGTCGCCGGCGGCGTCCTTACCGTTGTTGCCGGTCTTGTCGCCGACCCGCCAGCCTTTGGGCAGGCCAGCGCGGAGCCTGTTGTCTCCGGTCTTGCAGTCCAGCATCCAGCCGGTGAGGCGTTGGCGCGAACCTGGCGAGAGCACCTTGCCGAGCGCGAACCGGCGTAGGTTACCCGCCATGGCGGCGGGGGTGGTGGTGTCGTGCGGATCGCCCGGCGGCGTGCGGTTCAGCATGGGCTCATCGTGGTCCAGGCGCGTGACCGCGTCGCCCGTGGAACGCCAGAACGCCGTCAGGGCGGCCGGACCGCCGACCCGCGCCAGCAACAGGTTGGCGCAGGTGTTGTCGCTGTACTCCACGGCGGCGGCGCACATGTCATCCACCGACATCGACCCCTGGGCCAGGTGCTTCCGGGCTATTGGGGCGTACTCTTGCAGGTCCTTTAGGCCGTAGGGGATCACGCGATCCAGATGGTCCTGACCGCGGTCGATACGGGCCAGGACCAAAGCGGCGAGCGAAGCCTTGAAGCTGCTGCACATGACGAACCGCTCGTCGGCGCGCCAAGTGATCTTCGCGCCCGTGGCCAGGTTTTCCGCATAGACCCCGATCCGCCCGCCGCTCGCCTGCTCATAAGCCTCAAGCGCGGGGATGGGCGATCGCGCGATCGCCGGCCAGGCCCCCAAGGCGGGTACGGCCGCCAACAGGGTGCGCCGATCGACGATCATGCACGGCTCTCCAAACTAGACCTTTGCCCTAATCTCCGGCGTGGCGCGTTGAAATCAAGGCCCAGAATTGTCTAGCCTGCGGTCCGCGCTTCCCGCAGCTCGTCTCTCAGCTTGCCGACCAGCGCCGCGGCCGGCAAGGCGCGAGCGAGTGGCGCCCCCTGCCCCGCCCATTGCGCGCCATAGCCACCCTCGCCGGTGGCCCGCGCGGCCGCGTTCAGGGCTTTGCCCGCATCATAGGCGATCGGGTAGTCCGGGACCTCCGCGTCCAGCTTCTGGCCGAGTTCGACGAAGCGATTGGGCAGACAGCGTGCCGGCCGCCCCGAGATCGCCGAAGTCATCACCGTGTGCGCCGCCCCCGATCCAAACAGCGCCGCCCGATAGGCCTGGTCGGCGCTGGATTCCGGGCAGGCGATAAACGCGGTCCCAAGCTGCGCGGCCGCGGCGCCCAGGGTCAGCGCCGCGGCGATGCCTGCGCCATCCATGATCCCACCCGAGGCGATCGCTGGGACGCCGAGCCTGCGGACCAGCAGTCGCGTCAGCGCCATGGTCCCCAGCCAGGTGTCGGATGGACCGGGCGTGAACACGCCGCGGTGGCCCCCCGCCTCGGCGCCTTGCGCCACCACCGCGTCGACGCCGGCTGCCTGAGCCGCCAGGGCTTCGGCCAGATTGGTGGCCGTGGAGAAGAGCAGGCATCCCGCCTCTCGAAGCTCCAGGATTCGATCGGGGCCCGGAAGGCCAAAGTGGAAGCTCACCACCGGCGGCCTCAGTTCAATGAAAGCGCGGAGCATGGCGTCGTCCTCGACGAAGCTACTGTAGATCGGCCGCAGGACCTTGGGCGGCTCGGCGCCGTAGGCGGCGAAGGTCGGGGCCAGGGCTTCCAGCCATGTCTGTTCGCGTGCGGAGTCATGTTGCGCCGGCGTGTGGCAGAAGACGTTGACGTTGAAGGCGCGGTTCGTCGCGGCGCGCACCGCCTCGATCGAGGCGCGCGCCTCGATCGCATCCATGGCCCCGACCGCGATGGAGCCGAGCGCACCGGCGTTCGACACAGCGGCGGCCAGAGCCGGCGTAGAGGTTCCGGCCATCGGCGCCTGGATAATGGGCGCATCGATCTTCAGGCGCTCCAAAAGACCGGTCATCTCGCGACACCCTCTAACTGGCCTTCGGGCGCCCCAACTACGGCCCGCTACCCTAGAAGCGTTAATGGGACGGAACAGATGCAGAGGCTGAATCAGGCTGTACACTTTTGAATCGACGAGCAAGATTCAGCTTCGTCGGAGGCGCGACTTTCGATGACGAAAGCGGCCGTCGACGCCACTCCGCCTTAGGCGCTGCGACCGCTCGCGTTACCTAATCGAACCTGGAACGTCGCTTACTGATCGCACGTTCACGCTCGGCAAGTGTGGAGGCGTTCATGGGTCTGGGTATCTGCCTGCAGTGCTGCGGCGCTCAACAGCCTGCAGCGGGGCGAGCACGCGCAAATCCGCGGGCGGCCTGTTCACGGCGACGACTGGCGCTCTGAGACATCGCCATGGTCGAGACCGAAGTCACTCCCGCCGCGCCGCCGGCCGCAATGGCGGAACCCGCCCAACCTGACAAGCGGCAGGGTCTTCTCCAGATCCTCGGCCCCGGCCTCATCACCGGCGCCTCCGACGATGACCCGAGCGGCATTGCCACCTATTCGCAGGCCGGCGCCCAATTCGGCTACAGCCTGGGCTGGACCCTGTTCTTCAGCTGGCCCCTGATGTGCGCCATCCAGGAGATCAGCGCCCGCATCGGCCGGGTCAGCGGGCGAGGCATCGCCGGCAATCTGCGCGACCACTACCCGCGCGCTTTGGTCTATTCGATGGTGCTGCTCCTGGTGGTCGCCAATACGATCAATCTAGGGGCTGACGTCGGCGCGATGGGCGCGGCGCTGAACCTGTTGTTTCCAGGTCCGCGCCTGCTCTATGTCGCCGCCTTCGGGCTGGTATCGGTCCTACTCGAAGTGTTCGTCAAATACGCCCGCTATGTCTTCTACCTCAAGTGGCTAACCCTGTCCCTGTTTGCCTATGTCGGCGTCGCCCTGGTCAGCCACGTCCCCTGGGCGACCGTCGGCCATCACATCGTCGTGCCCAGTATCTCGTTCGCGCCAGGCTACCTCACCGTGGTCGTGGCCGTGCTGGGCACGACCATCAGCCCCTACCTGTTCTTCTGGCAGGCGGGAGAAGAAGCTGAGGAGGTCAAGGAAGCCGACGGCGCCAGGCCTTTGGTGCGCGCCCCCCAACAGGCGCGGAGGGCTTTCCAACGCATTCGCATCGACACCTATCTGGGCATGGCCCTGTCGAACGTGGTGGCGTTGTTCATCATCATTACCGCTGCGGCGACCCTGCACGCCCATGGCGTGACCAACATCCAGACGTCATCGCAGGCTGCTCTGGCCCTCAAGCCGATCGCCGGCCCGTTCGCCTTCGTGGTGTTCGCCGTCGGGATCATTGGCACGGGACTGCTGGCCGTGCCGGTGCTGGCGGGCGCGGCCGCCTACGCGTTCGGCGAGGCCCTTGGCTGGCGCGTCGGCCTGGCCCGCCGTTTCACCCGCGCCAGGGGTTTCTATGGCGTAATCATCGCCGCAACGGTGATCGGCAGCTTGATCAACTTCATCGGCATCGATCCGATCAAGGCCCTGTTCTGGAGCGCCGTGATCAACGGCGTGGCGGCCGTCCCGATCATGGCCATGATCATGCATATGGCCAGTCGCGGTCCGACCATGGGCCATTTCAAGATCGGCTTCGGCCTAAGAGCGGTCGGCTGGCTGGCGACCGCCGTCATGGCCGCGGCCGCGGTCGGCATGTTCGCCACTATGGGGTCCTGAGCGGCCCCGCGCTTGCTCCGCCCCCACTCGCCGGCTAAAGGCGCCGAGCTTTAGACGGGCGCGGAATCGCGCTCTATTCTTAAGGCTGACTCCGACTGGAACATGTGGATGCGCTCCTTCATCGCTCTCGCCGCCGCCCTGGCCGTGCTCGGCCTAACGGCCTGTCAGAAACCCGGGACCCAGGCGGCCGCGGACGACATGACCTTGGGCAATGCCAAGGCCCCGGTGACCGTGATCGAATATGCCTCGGTCGCCTGTCCGCACTGCGCGCGATTCAACAACGACGTGTTCCCCGCGTTCAAGGCCAAGTACGTCGACACCGGCAAGGTGTTCTATGTGGCCCGCGAGGCCCTGACCGCAGACCCGGCCATTGCCGCGGCCGGTTTCCTCACCGCCCGCTGCGCCGGCAAGGACAAGTATTTCCAGGTGGTGGACGCGATCTATCATGCGCAGATGGAGATGGAGACCGGCGGCAACCCGCATGCGATGCTGTTGCAGATCGCCCGCTCGGCAGGCCTGACCGACGCCCAGTTCGAGTCTTGTATCCGCGACCCCAAGGCGATCGCCGACCTCGAAGCGCGCTGGCACCGCTACATCAACGACGACAAGATCGAAGCGACGCCAACCTTCGTGATCAACGGCACGGTCTATGACAAGGGCGAGCTCACCATGCCCCAACTCGACGCGGCCGTCGCCAAGGCGCAGACGCAATCCAGCCAGGGCAAGCCGGCCACGTGAACCGGCGCCGTCCACCCCCTCTCCTGACCGGGATTCTCGCCTTCGCCGGGATTCTCGCCTTTGCGGCGAGTGGGGCCCGGGCCGGATCGGCGGACGAGATGAGCCTGGGCGATCCGAAGTCGCCGGTCACCGTGATCGAATACGCCTCGCTCGGCTGCTCCCACTGCGGCGCCTGGGCGCGCGAGGTCTTCCCTCAGTTCAAGAAGCGTTTCATCGACACCGGCCGCGTTCGCTTCGTCCTGCGCGAGATGCTTACCGGCGATCCGGCCGTGGCGGCCGCTGGCTTCCTGACCGCCCGCTGCGCGCCCAAGGACAAATATTTCCAGGTGGTCGACGACCTGTTTGACGCCCAGCCCAGGATGGAGCGCGAAGGCGACGACATGCCGGCCCTGCTGGACGTCGCCGCCCGGGCTGGATTGACCAAGGCCCAGGTTGCGGCCTGCCTCAGCGACCATGCGGCGCTCGCCGCCCTCGAGACCCGGGTCGAGGCCAACGCCAGCGAGAACCACGTGGACGGCACGCCGGAGTTCGACGTCGCCGGACGCAGGTTCACGGGCGAGACCAGCCTGGCTGTCCTGGCTTCGGCCATCGACGCGGCTGTTCCCGCCCCCCGCCGGCGTTAGAGACGTGGACTTCACCGGTCTCCGCGTTTCGGGGTTCAAGTCCTTCGTCGATGTTGCGGAATTCCATATCGAACCGGGGCTGACCGGTGTCGTCGGGCCCAACGGCTGCGGGAAATCCAATCTGCTCGAGGCCATGCGCTGGGTGATGGGCGCGGCGTCGGCCAAGGCCATGCGCGGCGAGGGCATGGACGACGTCATTTTCGCCGGCTCGGGCAGCCGCCCGTCGCGCAACCACGCCGAGGTGGCCCTGACCATCGACAACAGCGCCGGCGACGCTCCGGCCCCGTTCGGGTCGGACCCGACCCTGGAAGTCACCCGCCGCATAGATCGCGGCGAAGGCTCGACGTTTCGGGTCAACGGCCGGGAGGTGCGCGCCCGGGACGTCCAGATGCTGTTCGCCGACGCCTCCACAGGCGCCAATTCCCCGGCCCTGGTGCGTCAGGGTCAGATCTCGGAGCTGATCGCCGCCAGGCCGCAGAATCGCCGACGGATCCTCGAAGAAGCCGCGGGGGTCACCGGCCTGCATGGCCGCCGGCACGAAGCCGAGCTGCGGGTGGCCGCCACGGCTGTCAATCTCGAACGGCTCGACGACCTGGCGCGCGAACTAGAACAGGGTTTGGCCAAACTCCGGCGCGAAGCGCGGCAGGCCGCGAAATACAAGACCCTGGCGGCGGAGATCCGCGCCCTGCACGCGTCTCTGCTGCGCCAGAAATGGCTCGAGGCGCGCGCGGGGGCTGAACGCGCCTCCGCCCAGGCGACCGCGGCGAATGACGAGCTGGAACAGGCAGTGCGCGCCGCGGCGGTCGCCGCGCGGTTGGCGCTGGAGGCGGAAGCGGCGATCCGGCCGTTGCGCGACCAGGACGCCGCCGCGACGGCGTTTCTCGGCCGGCTCGCGATCGAGAAGGACCGCCTCGACCGGGATCTAGAGCTTGCCCAGATCGAAGTCAGACGCCTCACCGTCGACCTGGAACGCCTGGCCGACGACGAGACCCGCGAGAGCGCGCGCCTGGACGACGCCGCGGCCGCGCAGGGGCGTCTGGAGGCGCAGGCCCAAGCATTGCGGTCGGAGATCGAGGCGGCGCCGGAACAGGCGCCAACTTTGGAAGCGGCGGCGAAGGCGGCCGAGGCGGTTTGCGTCCAGGCCGACGCAGAGGTCGAGCGCCTGGCGGCGCGGCTGGCGGCGGCGGACGCCGAAGCGCGGGCCGTTGCCGAGCGGCTGGGCGAAGCCGACGCGAGGCTGGCGCGGGCGAAGGCGGCGTTGGCGCAGACGCTGACGGAGCTGGAAGACCTGGCCTCGGCGCCGGCGATCGGGCCGCACGACGCAAAGGCGACGCTGGACGCCGCCCTCGCAACGCTCACCTCGGCGCGGACGGAGCTGGACGTGGCCGAGGCCGGCCGCGGCGAGGCGCAGGCGGAGGAGGCCCAGGCCCGCGAAGCCGCGCGCGGGGCGCAGGACGAATTGGCGAGCGCGTCGACGGAGGCGCGGGCGCTGGCCAGCCTGACGGCGGCGACCGCGGGCGGCGGGTTCGCCCCCGCCCTCGATGGAATCGCCCCGCATCCGGGCCTCGAAGCGGCCCTGGCGGCGGCGCTCGGCGATGACCTCGACGCCGCGCTCGATCCGCACGCGCCGGCCTTCTGGGCGGGGGCAACCGTCCCGCCGCCGGCTTGGCCAAAGGGGGCCACGGCGCTCGGCGAACTGGTCGCGGCCCCGGCGCAGCTGGCCGCCCGCCTCGCCTACACCGCCGTGGTGGAGGCCAAGGATGGGCCCCGCTTGCAGGCCGGCCTGCCGCCCGGCGCACGCCTGGTGTCGCGCCAAGGCGACCTGTGGCGCTGGGATGGCTACACGGCCCGGGCGGAGGCGCCTCGGCCTGCGCAGGCCCGGCTGGAGCACCGGGCCAGGTTGGCGGCGTTGGAGGCTCTGATCGCGACGTTGGCCCCCGCGGCCGAGGACGACGCGCGAGCGCACGCGCGAACGGTGACAGCGGCCGAGGCGGCCGGAGTTCGCTGGCGCGCGGCGCGCGGCGCGGTGACAGCGGCCGAGGCGGTGGCGGCGGAGTCGCGCGAGACCGTCGAAACCCGTCAGCGGGAACTCGATCGGCGCGAGACTCGGGCCGGTTGGCTCGCGGAGGCCCGTCAGCGCCTGGAGCCGGAGACTCGCGAGGCCGAAGCCCTGGTGGCGCTTTGCCAAGCCGAGCTCACCGAGGTCAGGCTCGACCACGGCCTTGCCGCCAGTCTGCTGGACGCCCGGGCTGCCGCCGCCACAGCTCGCGAGACCGCTTCGCGGACCAGACTCGAACTTGACGGCGAACTGCGCGAGTGCGCCGGCCGGGAGCGGCGTCTCGCCGCCCTTATCGCCGAGAGCGGCGAGTGGCGGACGCGGGCCGAAGCGACCAAGCGCCGGCGCGAGGATCTCAGCAGCGCCCGCAACACCGCAGCGGCGGCTCTGGTGATCGCCGGACAGGCGCCGGTCAGCGCCGAAGACCGCCGGGCGGGCCTGCTGGACCAGCTGGCGGCGGCCGAGGCGCACAAGGCGCAGACGCTCGATGCGTTGACCGTGGCCGAAACCGCGCGCAGCGAGGCCGACCGCACGGCCCGGGCCGCCGAGGGCCGCGCCGCCGACGCCCGAGAGGCCAGGGCTGCACTGGACGCCCGGCTGGAGGCGGCGCAGGAGCGCCTGGCCGAACAGGCGCGGGCGCTGGCCGAGAGCGGCGGGGCGACTGAGGTGGAACCAGGGGTTGCGGAGATGGCCTCCGACGACGCCCAACCCGGCGCGGCCGAGGCCACCCTGACGGCTCTCGAGCGTGAACGCGACAACCTGGGCGCAGTCAATCTTCGCGCCGAGGAAGAGGCTGGCGAACTGGCCACGCGGGTGGCCGACCTCGCCGCCGAACGCGCCGATCTCGCCGGCGCGCTCGGCAAGCTGCGCCAGGGCGTCGGCGAGTTGAACGCCGAGGCCCGCACCCGGCTGCTGGCGGCCTTCGACGTCATCCATGGGCATTTCCGCGATTTGTTCGTCACCCTGTTCCAGGGCGGTCAGGCCGAGCTTCGCCTGGTGGAGTCGGAAGACCCCCTCGAGGCGGGGCTGGAGATCCTGGCCTGTCCGCCCGGCAAGCGCATGGCGGTCATGAGCCTGATGAGCGGCGGGGAGCAGGCGCTAACGGCCATGGCCCTGATCTTCGCGGTGTTCCTGTCCAATCCAGCGCCGGTGTGCGTGCTCGACGAGGCCGATGCGCCCCTGGACGACGCCAATGTGGAGCGGTTCTGCGACCTCCTGGCGGCCATGCGCGCGCGCGCCGCCACCCGGTTCATCGTCATCACCCACAATGCGCTCACCATGTCGCGCATGGACCGCCTGTACGGCGTCACCATGGGCGAGGCCGGCGTATCGCAACTGGTGTCGGTCGATCTGCGCCAGGCCGAGTCGATGGCGGCGACGTGAAAATTCCGGTAAGTTTTCAGATGATTACGCAAGGCCCGCGCGGTTCTTGACGCGACTTTAACGCGTCTATAGGTTCCGCGCCGACTTGGCCGGGCCGAGGTCTGGGCGTCAGGTTGGCTTTTACAAGACCGCAACGCCCATGCCAAAGCCGGACGAGTCCAGCGACGGGCTGAAACGCCTCGATAACCAGCTGGATGCGTTCGAGGCCTCTCGTACGACCAGACCCCTTTCGATGGGAATGGGCGGCGGCTCCGGAAGCGATGGCTTTCGCATGCTGGGCTCGATCCTAGGCGGCGTTCTGGGCGGTCTGGGTCTGGGGTGGCTTGTCGATCACTTCGCGGGAACGGCGCCCCTGGGCGTGTTGAGCGGACTTTTGATCGGCGCCGTCCTGTCGGTGATTGCGGCGGTCCGCCAGGCGACGGCGATGAGCGCCAAGGCGGCGGCGGCGGGCCCGCCCGCCAGAGCGGTCGCCGACGATGATGATGATGACGACGAGCCTGACGGCGCGAGTGTGGGATAGCTGAGCAAATGGCCGCCATAGAGCCGATGGAACAGTTCCTGGTGCGCAAGGTCGTGCCGATCCAGCCCGTGCACATTCCGGGTGTCGGTGTCCTCGACCTGTCGATCACCAATTCGGTGCTGTTCATGCTGATCGCGGCGGGCCTAATTTCGCTGTTCTTCCTCGCCGCGGCCAGACGACAGGTGGTCCCCGGCCGGATGCAGGCCATGGCCGAGATGCTCTACGGCATGGTCGATGGCGTGCTGACCGGCGGCATCATCGGCGATCGCGGTCGCCCCTTCCTGCCGTTCGTGCTCACCCTGTTCCTGCTCATCGCCACGCTCAATCTGATCAGCCTGGCGCCCGGCGGATTTTCAGTGACCTCGCAGCTCGCCGTGACCGCCGCCCTGGCGGTGATGACCTTCACCACCGTGCTGGTGGTGGGATTCGCGCGCAATGGCCTGCGCTTCTTCAAGCTGTTCTGGCCGTCGAGCATGCACCCGGTGATGGCCTTCTTCCTGTTGCCGATTGAGCTGATCTCCTTCCTCGTCAGGCCGCTCACCCTGGCGATGCGTCTGTTCGGCAACATGCTGGGTGGGCACGTGGTCACCTTCATGTTCGCCAGCTTCGTGATCAGCCTCGGCGTCTGGGGCATTGAGGGCTCGGGGCTGGTGAAACTCGGCCTTCTGGGCTCCGGGGTTTCGTTCCTGATGATCGTGGCCCTCATGCTTCTGGAGCTTGTGGTCGCCTTCCTGCAGGCTTTCGTCTTCGCCGCCCTCACCTGCGTCTATCTCAACGAGGTCGTGAACCTCGATCACGGACACTGATCCTTCACCGTCAACCAAGGGAACTTCGACACCATGGACCTCGCATCAGCACGACACATTGGCGCCGGCCTCGCCATGACCGGCCTGATCGGCGCCGGCGCCGGCCTCGGCATCCTGTTCGGCAACTATCTGCAAGCGGCGATGCGTAATCCGTCCGCCGCCGCCAGCGAGCGGGTCTATCTGTTCCTGGGCATGGCCCTGGCCGAGTCCATGGGCATCTTCGGCTTGGTCATGGGCTTCCTGATCCTTTACGTCTGATGTCCGCGGGCGGCCTGCCTCAGTTCGACCTGGCCCAATGGCCGGGCCAGATCGTGTGGGCGCTGGGCGTGTTCCTGGCGCTCTATTTGCTGTTCGCGTTCGTGTTCGTGCCGCGGGTCAGCGGCGCCATCGAAAAGCGCGAGGACAAAATCAGCGGCGACTTCGGCGACGCCCGAAAGCTGCGCGACGAGGCTCAGGCCCAGGCCGACGACGCCGCCCGGGAAATGGATGAGGCGCGCGCCAGAGCGCACCGGGTGGCCGGTGAGGCCAGGGCCGCCGCCAAGGCGGAGTCAGATGCACGCCAGGCGGACGAGGACGCCAAGCTGGGCGCCTTGCTGGCCGAGGCCGAGCGCCGTATCGGCGTGGCCCGCGGCGAGGCCATGGGCCATGTTCGGGCGATCGCCGCGCAGGCCGCCGAGGCCATGGTCGAGCGCCTGACCGGCGCCGCCCCCACCGGGTCCGAGCTCGAACAAGCCCTTGGCGAGGCCCAGGCATGAACGCGCTCATATCGGTGTTCACCAATCCGGGGGACGCGCACTTCTGGATCTTCATCGCCCTGGCGGTGCTGGTCGCCATCCTGTGGCGGGCCAAGGTTCCCGGCATGGCGTTCAGGGCGCTGGACGATGTCGGCGCCAAGGTCCAGGCCCAGCTCGACGAGGCCAAGCGCCTGCGGGAAGAGGCCGTGGCGCTCCTGGCCGAGATCAAGACCCGGCGCGAGGAAACCGAGCGCGCCGCCGCCGCCATGCTGAAGGCGGCCGAGGAGGACGCCGTGAAGCTGAGGATCGAGGCGGCGGAACAGCTGGAAGAGGACATCCAGCGCCGCGAAGCGCTCGCCGAACGCAAGATCGCCAACGCCGAAGCCCAGGCGGCTGCCGAGGTCAAGGCCGCCGCC
>OUNO010005165.1_pt1 | contig 46632 bp, 45 predicted proteins | sample 1779811 | NCBI WGS metagenome assembly OUNO01 (sample SAMEA3914804, study PRJEB12502) | metagenome | biome: forest; material: soil | place: Canada | collected 2010-06-25 | depth 0.3 m
CAGGCCCTCACGACTGATCTCGTGGATCTGAACGCCCAGGGAAGTGCGAACGTGAGTTCGATCGGAGATCAGGTGGCCACAGCCCAAGGCCAATACGCAGGCGAGCGGGCTGCGATTTCAGCGCAGATCAGTTCACTTCAGGATGAGCTTTCGCGCTTGGCTCAAAGCCGGGAGGACGGGGTGCAGGCCATTCAGTACTATCAGTCTGAACTTCGGGAGGTCCAGAAGCGCTAAATAGCTTCTTGCCAAATTGCCTTCGTTGTTCGATTTTAAGATCATCCATGAAAAACAAAGGCACCCTTCATCCACGAAACCGCTATCAGGGAAACTATAATTTCGCACAGATGCAGGAAACTCATCCCGAGCTGAAAAATTTTCTAAAACCCAACTACGAGAACAAGGTCAGCATTGATTTTGCAAATCCCGAAGCGGTGAGAGCTTTGAACCGTGCTCTTCTCAAGACCTGGTACGGCGTGGTTGACTGGGACATTCCCGCAGACTTTCTCTGCCCACCGGTTCCGGGACGAGCGGATTATATTCATAACCTCGCGGATATTCTTGCCGGCCTGAATGGCGGAGTGATTCCGAAAGGTCCAAAAATCCGGGTGCTCGATATCGGGGTTGGCGCGAACTGTATTTATCCTATTTTAGGCCACGGTGAATACGGCTGGAGTTTCGTCGGAGCCGACATCGAAGAACGTTCACTCGAAAACGCGGCAAAGATTCTTGCCGCCAATCCCGGACTTCAAAGCGCAGTTGAACTTCGTCATCAGGAGGGCCGTGGAATTTTCAAGGGCATGATCCGCGAAGATGAAGTGTTTGATCTCACGCTTTGCAATCCTCCATTCCATTCGTCCAAAGAAGAGACGGACGAGATCAACAAGCTCAAGTGGATTAATCTCGGAAAAGCAGCCGTTGCAAATTTCGGCGGACAGAACAACGAGCTCTGGTGCGAGGGCGGTGAAGTCGCCTTCATCTTGCAGATGATTGAAGAGAGTTACGAAATGCGGAACTCGTGTTTTTATTTTTCTTCCTTCGTTTCAAAAGGAAGCAGTCTCCCGCCGATTCAGGACGAACTCAGGGCAGCAGGTGCGGGCTGGCTCGTTCGTGACATGGAACAAGGCCAGAAGCACAGCCGCTTCATCGCGTGGAGTTTTCTCGAAAGAGATGCTCTGAAAGATTGGGCGAAGCGCCGCTTTCAGGGATAGATTTTTCCATGTCCCGGCACGGCAATTGCTCTTTTTTAATGAAGAGGGAGCAAGTGAGGCCATATGGAAAATACTGCATATCGAACCAAAGGAAAAACCCCAGTCAATGATCCAAGCTCCGCCACCGGTGAAGCTCTGGAGCGGATGAAATATCTCGAAACCGCGGATCCATCTTCATCCCGACTCGCATCCGAAATCACCGTCGACGGGCAACCGCTTGGCACTCGTGATGCAAACTTCGCGACTGAGCTTGAGTACGAAGGCTACCATTCCATCGAGGAGTACGACGGCGACGAATACGAAGGCGATGTCGACTTGCGAGTGGATACCGGCAGGGAACTCCACTTCGAAGATCGTCCGCGTGAGGACTCGATTACCGAAGAATTACCGACCGATCGACAGGACAATACCGCCTTCCGCGAGAATGGTCCGCACATCGAAAGATGATCTGAGATTCAGGGGCATCGCACTGTAATGACTCTGTAATTTTGAATTTTTTATGGCACCCTCCGGTGCCAAAACGTCACACCCCTCCCGTTTCACTAAAAAACATAAGCAATAACAGTGACTTAACGTGCCGTTGAGTTGGCCCAAATCCTGAACAGAGAAAGACAGCTAAACGATGTTTCTCTGGGGAGGGGAACTCATATGAAACCAAGAACGGTTTTTTCTACGCTCACACTCGGTACGATGTTTATGTCTGTTAACGCTTCGGCAAAGCCAGTGGATCTGGTTCTTCGCCTGAAGGAGCGCACTCCGATCGAGGAGCTCGCTAAAAATGTCGTGGATCCATCTTCAGCGCGCTACCAGGAATTCTACTCGCCTGAAGAAATTCGCGAACTTTCCGCTCCAAGTGAAGCGGAATATCAGGCTTTTCTCGACAACCTGAAGTCCCGTGGCTTCGAGATTGTCCGCGAGTCCGACAGCCGCCTCATGGTGACGGTTCGGGGAGAGATGAGCCAGGTTGAATCCACTCTCAGTACTAAATTCGGTGCCTACTTCGCGGAGCATCCTGGCGTATCCGCAGAGATCCGTCTAGGTGGGGTTTCCAAGCCCCTCAGCATCCCGAATGATCTGAGTTTGATCGAAAGCGTTTCCGGTCTCGATCAGAGTCGTAAAGCGCACCCTCACTACCACGCGACTCCGTTCGCGGGAAAGCAATCGGCTCAAACCGTTTCTCAGGCTGATATCAAAAAGAATTACGGTTTTAATGCGATCTACACCAAGGGCATCACCGGAAAAGGCCAGCACATCGCCATCGCGACTTACAATGGCTTTCATCTCGATGACGTTCAGGGCTTCTTCAAGCAGTCCAAGATCAGTCCGGCTCCAGCCGTTGACGTTGTAAACTTCAACGGAACCGCAACGATTGATGAAGATTCCGCAGTTGAAACCCAGCTCGACACCGAGTTCTCCGGAATGATCGCACCGGGCGCAAGCATCCACGTTTTCACTTCTGCTGAAAACAGCGATGCCGGCGAGCTTTCGATGTTCACCAGGATCCTCGACGACAACCGCGCAAAAGTGGTGAATTACAGCTGGGGAACCTGCGAGACCAACGTCAGTAAACAACACCAGGCTGACATGGACAAAGTTTACGCTCGTGCAGTTGCTCAAGGGGTGAACATCATGGTTGCATCCGGCGACAGTGGTGCCGCAGGTTGTGCGGGATCCTCCACCAAAAAAGTGGCTGACTGGCCTGCTTCAAGCCCGAACGTGGTTGCAGTCGGCGGTACGACCTACGGAGTTTCTTCTTCTGGAAAAATGGCTGAGACCGCTTGGAGTGGAAGCAGTTCTGCAACCGGTGGAAGCGGCGGTGGGATCAGTACCCTCTACAAGCTCCCTGCCTACCAGAACAACTTCCAGTCTCCTTACACCAAACGCTCCATGCCGGATGTTGCTTTCAACGCAAACCCTGCAACCGGTGAGAACGTTTGGACCAGCTGTACTCCGAACCCGATGACAGGTGCCTGCACCCACGGAACGGCTCACTGGATGAACATCGGTGGAACTTCCATGGCGGCTCCACAATGGACCGGATTCCTCGCTCTCGTGAACGAATCCCGCTCCAAGGCTAAAAAGAGTGCAATTGGTTTCCTGAACCCGATCATCTACTCACTGTCTTCTGCGAATCGCGCGAAACTCTTCAACGACGTGACTTCTGGAAGCAATGGTTACAAAGCGGGTTCGGGTTGGGACGCAGTAACGGGTTGGGGATCCATGCAAGCGGATGGACTTCTGACTTACCTGACCTCGAACTAATCAGTGAATCTTGATCGTTTCCCAGTATTCAGGGGTGGGCTGCTTCGGACGAAGCGAATTAGCCTGCCCCTTTTCATTTAAAGTGGTGGCAAGTTTCTTAAAGACAGTTTGATAACCGGGCAGGGTGTAGATCCCGAAGTGAGTGCAGCCGCCCTCGTAGCTTTGTTGAGCGTATTCTTCCGGCGTCACGACATAGCTTGAATAAGCGTTGGCATAGCCCTGAATCACCACGCGATCGATTCCGCTCTTCTTCAGAATGGGTTCGACCGTGGCGCGAAGGCGCCAGCCTGAGACGGTGGTGAATTCCGCTGGAACCGCTGCGATGGCAATGGGACCAATGCAGGCGATTTGAATGGGCAGGATCTGAGGCGTGAACGGACGCTCTTTTAAAACACCCCGACGAGCCCAGCGTTTGAGGGATGCGATGGTCGGGTGGAAGAAGCCCGGGAAAATCAATTGACCGACTCTGCTTGTTTCCAGCACTTCTCCTCGTCCTGAGGCAATGACCGTGATCTTCTTTCCCTGGAGTGGATCCGGCGTGAAGGGCCAGCGGGTTTTCTTTCCGGAGAGGCGATCGACAACAAAGTTGTAGAGCTGGGAGAGCCTGACGGAGACCACCATCATGACGATGATGAACAGAGGAGCGCCGCGGCCTTCTGCCGTACCAGAAAGCTGACTGATACCGACTTCGGCAGGTGCTGTGCGAGCAGCGGGGTTTCCAGCGGCAAATTCCGGATCGATGGTGATATTTGAAAAATCATCGTATTCGAAAATTCCTTCCAGCTTAACCGCGAGCGGGGGAAGGGATTTTGCGTTTTCAAAAAGTCTGAGCGCATGATCCGATTGAAGGGCTGCATTGATCCGGCAGGAGGTTTCGTCCTTGCGATCAGCGCCGCGTTTCTCTTTGATGCCTAAATAGTATTTGAAGTTCGGGCTCACATCGCCCGCGGCCCCGTTTGCGAACACGCCGACAAAATCCGGATTCAGTTTCTTCATCCGGTCTTCCATCATCGTCATGGCAACACCCTTGTTATCGGAGTGCATGAGATAGTGGTCCCGGTGCATGGAGGTGCAGTGAACGGCGAACCAGTTCCAGACGGCGATGGGAGTTCCATCCGGACGGTCAAAACGAAGTAACTGCATTTCCCGGTCGACCGCGAGATTGCGTTCAAAGCGGGAGTGTTTTTTAACATCAGGGTTCCGGTTCCAGGAGCGGACGGAACGGTTGAAAGCAACCGGTTTGTCTTTTTCAAACGCGCCTGCAGTGAAGCGAATTTCAGCCGGTTCCATCCGGGCAAGTGCTTCGTTCGCAGACTGAATGCAGCCTTGGTAGTAACTGTCGAAGATCTTCGGATTGAAGCCGTTTGTACTCAGGCTGTAAACGAGGTAACTCGAAAATCCACCCGGAGCGCTGTGGGTGTGGGTTGCTGAAATGATGATCTCGGAGTCTTCGATTCCAGCTGTCTTTTTTAATTCCTCGACAACGGCGTAGCGGAGAGCCTCGGTGATGAAGCAGCTGTCGAGGCAAATCATCACGAGTCTTTTTCCCGTGTTCGGATCCTTGATCGCAACCGCACGGGCGAAGAGCGGCGTGGCTTGTCCCTTCACCTTGTGGTTCGGATCACCCCAACCGAGCATGACGACGCCCATGGCATCAAACTTCATTTCAACTCTGGAGGCTCCGACCTGATAGTTCATGTTTTGTTCCAACTCAGTTATTCATCAGTTTTTGATAAAGATAGATGTATTCAAGCGAGGTCTTTTTCACGCGTTGTTCGAGGTCTGCTGCTCCACCGTGTCCACCTTCTGTGTTCTCATAAAGAAGAACCGGGTTTCCGAACTCTTCGAGACGGGCAACCACCTTGCGGGTGTGGCCGGGTTGAACCCGGTCATCCGCAGTCGAGGTGTGGAAGAACACTTCCGGATACTTCACATCCGGTTTGATGTTCTGGTAAGGGGAGTATTTTCCGATATAAGCTGCAGTCGCCGGATCTTCCGGATCACCGTATTCACCCATCCAGCTGGCACCGGGAGGAAGTTTGGTGTAGCGAAGCATGTCGAGGAGGGCTGATTCGCAGATCACGGCTTTGTACAGTTCCGGGTGCTGGGTGAACTGAACGCCCATGAGGAGGCCACCATTGCTTCCGCCCTGGATGGCGAGCTTCTGGGATGAGGTGATCTTGCGTTTGATCAGGTCTTGCGCGACAGCCGCGAAATCATCATAAGCGAGCTGGCGGTGTTCTTTGATAACCGCTTCGTGCCACTTGGGCCCGAATTCTCCGCCTCCGCGGATGTTTGCCAGAACGTAGACGCCGCCTTTTTCAAGCCAGATCTTTCCGATCGCACCCATGTAGAACGGAGTGTAGGACACTTCAAATCCACCGTAGGCGTAAAGGAGTGTCGGGTTCTTTCCATTGTTCATCATGTGTTTCGGATGAACCACGTAGTACGGAATTTGTGTTCCATCAGAACTTGTTGCGTGGAATTGATCGAAGGTGATGCCTTTTGCGTCGAACTTTTCGGACAGGGTTTTGATCTTTTTGGTTCCAAGATAGAGCGAGGATGGAACAGTGAAGGTCTGGTAGTTCACAAAAAAACGGTCATCGAAGTTGTCCGTGTCGACGATCGTGGTGGTTCCTTTGTCCGGGAAGGGAAGACGGGACATGCTCCAGCCTTTTCCATTCGTGTCACGGGTCAGTTTGTAGATCTCGCCGTGAACATCCTTCAGGATGTCGAGGTAAGCTGCGTCTTTTGCAAAGGCGATCTGGTGGAACGCGGAACGGCTGTCCGGAGTGTAAACCAATTCAGCACTGGAGGCCGCGTCCGGGTTCCCCGCTGCAGAAAGAGGAAGTGAAACGAGGGATCCTGCCGGAAAATTTTTGTCTCCCGGTTTCCAGTCTTCGCGAAGTTTTGCAATGAAGTGTCCAGCGAAGTTTCCCTGGTAAGCAACGCCGATCGGGAAGGGGAGTTGTTTCAGGGTGCCTTCTTCAGTGTAGAGAAAATGCTTGGATTCCCAAGTGGTCATCTCGTTGCTGATGACGGTGACTTTCGGACTGTCTGGATGAAAGCTCGTCTCAGCACCGATGGAGATGTCTTCTTTCTTTCCTTCATAGACCAGAGTGGAGTCACCGAGTTTGGTTCCACGAGTCCAGAGTCTGACCGTACGGGGATAGCCTGAAGTGGTGAGGGATTCCGGGCCGAAGTTCGTTGCGATCAGAAGGTGGTTCAGGTCAAGCCAGGTCAGCTCCGTTTTTGCCGGAGCAACGCGGAACCCATCCGCCACAAAAGTCTTGGTGGATTGATCGAATTCGCGCACTTCTGTTTCGTCGCGACCGGCGTCGGAGAGAAAAACAATACAGTGGGATCCACCGGGCAGACAATTCTCGCCGTGATAGACCCAGCTTTTTTTCTCAGCCTTGTTCAGGGCATCGATGTCGAGGAGGGTTTCCCATTTCGGATTCTTTTTCTGATATTCAGCAAAAGTGGTGCGACGGAGAATTCCGCGAACGTGTTCCCGGTCCTGCCAGAAATTGGTGATCATGCCATTCACAATGATCGGCATCGGGATGCGGTCGTCGGCAGTGATGATTGCGCGGACATCAGATGAAACTTGTGGATAGCGATTGTCGAGGGCGAGCTGGTCTGAAGTCTTCGCGTTGTGCTTCTGAACCCATTCCATCACTTTTGGATTTTGAATCGGCTCGAGCCAGACGTAGGGATCTTTTGGGCCGCTTGGTTCCGGAGAAGAGCTGCATCCGGAAACAAGAACAAGGGCAAAAGAGAAGATCAGACCGAGTCTTTGATTCGAGGTGAGATTCATTTCCCGATCATAAACCGAAACTTGAGGTTGAAAAAAGAAAAACCACCCGATAGAAAAAGGAGTGAACAAAAATCGACTCGAAGCATTCAGTGACGGCGTCCTGGCAATCCTCATCACCATCATGGTCCTCGAGCTGAAGGTGCCTGCCGGTATCGGTGCCGCTGACTTATGCGCGCTGTGGCCAATCTTTTTGAGCTATATCTTGAGTTTCATTTATATCGGTATTTACTGGAACAACCATCACCACTTGTTCCAGGCGGCGAAACACGTCTCAGGGAGCGTTCTCTGGGCAAATCTTCATCTTTTGTTTTGGCTGTCTTTGGTTCCATTTGTGACCGCCTGGTCGGGAGAGACCCAGTTCAAGGAAGTTCCAGTTGCGGCCTACGGCGTGGTGCTCATGATGGCAGGCGTTGCGTACTATATCCTTGTCCGGGCGCTGATCGCCACCCACGGTGAAAAATCCAACCTTGCGATCGCCATCGGAAGTGACGAGAAGGGACGGATCTCCGTCGTCTTCTACGCGTTAGCCATTGGCCTTGCTTTTGTGCACACGGCCTTAGCCTGCGCGCTTTACATCGTTGTTGCCTGCATCTGGCTCATTCCCGATAGAAGGATCGAGAAGGTTCTGTTCAAGCCAGATGCCCACTGAAGAAGGGTGGTCTTAGAACCACACCTCGCCTTGGAAGCCGAATGAGGTATTGGTGGAGAGCAGCTCTGTTGGAGAACCTTGTGTGAAGGTCCGCGTCAAGAACGCACGCAATACCGGGCGAGCGTAGAACTGGGGTTTTGGAGAGATCTGAGGAGCGATCGTCACACGGTACATCGGTACGGCACCGGTGAAGGATCCCGCTTGTCTCACGCTGGATGCACCTGCATCGAAAACGAGGCTGTAGTGATCGGTGAAGAAGTAGATCGGGCGAATCCCGAGACTTGCCCATTGACCGTTCACGCCGTTCGGACTGTTGAAATTCCAGTTCTCGTAAACCGCGCCGAGAGCGGCTGCGAATTTGGAAGAAGGCTGCCACATGAGATCTTCCACGAGACGCCAGCGGCGAGCGCTTTGGTCAAATGAGTGACCTTGAGTCTGAGTTGGGTCGGTACCGAACTGTCCACCGAGGTTCAATCCCTGCATGAGACCGCTTCCGTAGAGCACGGAAGTGCGGGCATAGCCGTTGTTACCGAGGTCGTAGATGTGCTTCACACCACCGACGAGGCCGGTTGAATCGCCATAAGTGATATGGGTGACGGTATCGGTTCCGCCGGAAGAAGTTGCGATACCACCCCAGAGGTTCAATTTCTGGTGATCCGCGATCACGAGATCAAAAAGACGAGCGTCGAGAAGAATGGTGCGGGGTTCGCCGATTTGAGTTGTGGTGATGGGTTTGTTCACCGGTACGGTCACACCGTTCACAACAGTGGTGAGGCCATTGGTGGAGTCGGTGTCTTCGAACATCATTGCGAGTGCAAGGTGTGCGTTAAAAAGTTTGATGCGTTCGATCCCGGCACCGGAGCCGGAAGTGTCCGCGAAGTAGAAGAAGTCATCGATGTGAAGGTCACCATCGCGATAGAAGCGTTTTCCCACCCAGGTGACGGCTTCGCTGTCATCCAGACGGCCCGCTTCGATGTAAGCGCTGTACACGTAGAAATTAGGTGGTTCGCCCATGTTCTTGCCGTTTGGAGCGTAGCTGAACCCGAAGTTCGCGCGGTAGAACTCGCCCTGATCTTTCAGTGCGCTGTTGGTGTAAGCACGAAGCAAGTTCTCTCCGTAGATGGAGCACTCGTTTCCGAGGCGGAACTCGTTACCGGGAACGTTCGCCTGGTGGTAGCAGTTCATGTCGCCACCCTTCAGGTTCGATCCCACGCCGGTTCTCATGTAGCCGTTGTATTCAAAATTTTCAGCTGAAACAGCGAGGGCGTTTGGTGCCAATACCAAAAAGAGGAATGGCACAAAGAGGCTCTTCGTCAGAGTGAGAACGGATTTCGTGTTTTTCATTTGGTGGCAGTTCTAATCTGTCCACTGGGGAAGAGCAAGGGCAATGGAGTGTGGAAAACTGATTTCGGTCGTTTCTGCGGCGCATAAAAAATCAAGGCCCCAGACCCGGAATCGACCGGGAGAGGGGCCACTGATTTCAACGAGGGAGGCGGACGTTATTGAGCGCTGGATTGAGTTACAGGCTGAGTGTTGACTGGAGCACTTGCGGTTTTGTTTTTGCGAGCTGCTTTTTTGGCAACACAGGCTTGAACTACAGTTGGGTCAACATTCACATTTGCCACGGTTTTACCTTCCTTGAGCGGGCGAACGCAGTCTTTCCAAAGACCTTTTCCGTTTTGATTCTTGTGTCCGCCTTTGGTGTAACCGCCGGCTTCACAGGCTTGAACGATTTGTTTGCACGGAGCTTTGGAGTTGTCTTTCGCAAAGCTTGGAGTGCTGATCAGAGCGGCAAGTACGAGCATCATTGTGGTTTTCATAGAGGGTCCTTTCCTTGGGAGCGCTTGCTCCTGTTTGATGATAAGAAGAGCACCTTCCATACCAGGCGGAGTTTTCCGTGAAATCATGGACTTAACGGAACGGGCTAAACGGGGTGCCGCAATTTGAAACAAAAAAGGCGCGCAAAATGCGAATTCCCCGGGTGAAAGTGATAAGGTTGAACCTTGGGAGAAACGTGAAAATGAATATTCTGATTACCGGTGCAAGTCGTGGATTAGGTCGTGGGTTTGTGGAAACTTACCTGAAGAGGTCCGATGTTTCAAAGGTCTGGGCTGTCAGCCGGAACACGGATCGCCTGCAGGATCTCGCCAGACAATATGGAAAAAAACTCGAGCTCGTTTCTGCAACCGTGAGTGAGGAACAAGCGAAGGGAAAACTTTTTTCGGTACTTGGAAATGAAACACTCGATCTTCTGATCAACGTTGCGGGAGTTTATCCTGAAGAACCGTCCTCCTTCCTTGAGATTTCTCCGAAGTCCCTGCACGAAGGATATGAAGGAAACGTTTACTCTGCATTTTTAACCACACAGGCTTGTGTCGCTGCACTGAAACGCTCGAATCAGGCAAAAGTCGTTTCAATCACGAGCCTCATGGGTTCGATCGCAGACAACACCTCCGGCGGGTCTTATGCTTATCGCATGTCCAAGGCCGCCCTCAACATGTTCAACAAATGCTTCTCCATCGAATTCCCGAAATTCACCGCTGTGGTTCTCCATCCGGGCTGGGTGAAGACCGACATGGGCGGAGATCAGGCACCGACCACCGTTGATGAATCAATCCAGGGCATGGTAAAAGTGATTTCAGAACTGACTCCGAAACAAACCGGCCAATTCTTCGATTTCGAAGGTGACCGGATCGAATGGTAGAAATTAAATGAGTGAAGCAAAGTACGAAAGCTTTCAATATAAACTTCTGGTCCGGGAAAGCCACCTCGACACCTTCGGGCACATGAACAATGCGACTTATCTTCAAATCCTGGAGGAAGCGCGCTGGGAATTCATCACCCGCAAGGGTTTTGGTCTCCGTGAAATTCAAAAAATCGGAATGGGACCGATTGTACTCGAGTTCAATCTCAAGTTTTTGAAAGAGCTTAAACTCAGACAGGAAATCACGGTCGAATCGCAGACGATGTCTTACGACGGCAAGATCGGAAAGCTTCGCCAGGACATCTTCAATGACAAAGGCGAACTTTGTTTCCAAGGCCTCATGACTTTCGGTCTCTTCGATACGAAGGAACGCAAGCTGATCCCTCCGACTCCGGAGTGGACTCACGCAATCGGATTGATCCAAGGGAAGAATGTCTAAGCCTCACCCCTGCATCCTCTGCGGCGCCTGTTGCGCGACCTTTCGGGTCTCCTTTTACTGGGCGGAGCCCGTGCCGGAGAATCTCACCGAGAAGCTCACGGAATTCTACGCGTGCATGAAGGGGACAAACGACCGGCAATCTCCCCGTTGTGTTGCGCTCGGTGGGGAACTGGGAAAAGAAGTGGCCTGTTCGATTTACGAACAGCGGCCAACCCCTTGTCGTTCCTTCGAGGCGTCTCTTGAAAACGGATCACCGAACGAGCGCTGTGACCGCGCGCGGGTCGGGAAGGGGCTTGAACCGTTAAAGGCCGAAGACTGGGTCGGAGTGATGATTTAGAAGGTCTGGTTCAGTTTGTATAAACTTCCCACACTTCATCGGAATCGATTTTTCTCAAACCGAGTGTCTGTGCATGCTCTGTGTAGCGATCAAAATTCCCATCGCGAATAATCTCCCATTGAAGCTTTACTCCATTTTTCTGCGCATCCTGGTAAAGATTGATCAGGAGTTCCAACTCCCGACTTTCAGAATCGGGTTCAGAGAGCAGGCCCTCCAGTTTGTAGAGTTTGAAGGAGGTGCTTTGGTTGTCGCAGAGAGAGACGGTTGCCTGGGCTCTGGCGACACCGTCCAGATCATAAAATGTCGGGTAAAGTGCGGTGGCTTGTCCGAAGGAACCGCTGACCACATAACCTCTGGGAATCAGGGGCCGGATAAACTGTTCCAGATCCTGATTGTCTTTGAGGTTTTTAAAGCGTCTGTAGCAAGGGTCGAATTCTCCCTTGCTCATGTCGTGCTTGCAGGTTTCGTCGTTCATCCAGACGAAATGGACAAACTTCCCCGGAATTTTTTTCTCTTTGTCTTCCTGGGTTTTGTATTGGACGGTTTCATCAATGATTTCAAAAAAAATTCGATATTGTCCGGTTTTGTAGGGGGCGGCCCGATATTGATCCAGTGAGAATTTAAGATAATCACTATGGGTCGGTTTTGCTAAAACCCGCTCGACATATTCAGCGAAATGATGATGTCTTTTGTTGAGCTCGCCACCGGCTTCTTTCAGTCGAGTAAGTTCGTTGAACACTGATTGTGAAAACTTCCTTTTATAGTCGCTCAAGCCGTTGTTCCTTAAAAGATAGTCAATTCAAGGGGTTGAAAAAAATCAATTTATTGATATATTTATTGATTTTTGATATTCTATAATCAATAAGCGGATCGTTTTTTTGACTTTTCGCTCATGAAATAGATTCGAATAACCGATAAGTAAAGGGTAGCACGCCGAATGCTGTGCTCAAGGTGGTTGTGATGCGAGTTGGGGATTTTGTCGAAAAATTGAGTGAGGGTTTGGGGATTAACAAGAAGCATCTTGCTTCTCTTTTGGACGTTTCGAATGAAGCGCTGAACCGCCTCGAAGATAAAGAGTTCGTGCCTGATGCAAGTACCAAGATCATGCGCAGACTGGATGCATTGACGTATGCCATCTATCCATTGCTTCAAGAACCGATTAGTCCCGACGTTCGTCTCTCAGTGGTTAAGACCCTGATTCAGGAGGATGTGTTCGGGAATCATGATTCGGTGATCTCGAGTCTCAAGCAGGATAAGTATCAAAAAGAATTTTTGCAGGAGATCGCACAAAAGGCATATAAAAAGATCCGGGAAAAACGGAATGCCGAAGACAAATTTTTGGTCGAATATGACCAGAATTTTTTGCAGCAGAGTGCCGGGACTTTGTAATTACCGGTTTGGAGTGTTTGTGACATGAAGAGTATTGAGGATTCAGACCTTCATCGGCTCTTTTCGGGATTTACATTCCATCCCGTCATTCATCTTCCTGAAAAGTATGAAATCTTCGATTTCACCCGGAGTTACGATCCGAAAAGAATGTTGGCGTTTGATTACGGCATCGGACGATATGATGAACGAAGAGCCGGCATGTACACTACTGAGCTTTTTACCGGTGATGCTGGAAATATAAGAGACGTCCACATGGGCATCGATATTGGTGCTCCTGTGGGAACCCCGGTTCATGCGTTTGAGGCGGGGAAAGTTTTTTGTGCGGGAATAAATCCAGGTGCCGGCGACTACGGCGGAACATTGATCACGGAGCACGACCTTCCGGGGCTGCGGTTCTGGGTGCTCCATGGACATTTGAGTCACGTCTCCGTTCAAGGGAAGCAGGCGGGTGATTCCTTCAAAAAAGGCGACCTGATTGCATGGGTGGGGAATTCTGATGAGAATGGCGGCTGGAATCCACACCTTCATTTTCAACTCTCGCTCGTCGAGCCCGTGGTTTGTGACATGCCGGGCGCGGTGAGTGTCAGTGATCGCAAAAAGGGACTTGAAACTTATCCTGATCCACGCTTGGTACTCGGAAAACTGTACTAGCCCCGATCCATTCAAAGATAACAGTCTTATTTAAATTAAACGTAAAGCGCTTGAATCTTCTCAGCGTGCTTGTTCGCAATGATCTTGCGCTTGAGCTTCAGCGTCGGCGTGAGCTCGCCCGAATCGACAGTCCATTCGTCTGCCAGAAGCGTAAACGCCTTGATCTGTTCCCAGTGTCCCAGTTGTTTGTTCACTTCACGGATCCATTCTTTGAATGGCGCGCGAACTGCCTCGCTTGCTGCGAGCTCGTGCTTGTTTCCGGAGAGATCAATGCCCGGGTGACGAAGTTTCAGCTCGTCGAAGTTTGGAACGATGAGAACGCACGGATGCTTTTCTCCGGCACCGACCACCATCACGTACTCGATGATCGGATTTTCCTTCAGGCGGGATTCAATGGAGAGGGGAGCGACGTATTTTCCATTGGACGTCTTGAAGAGTTCCTTTTTACGATCCGTGATCTTCAGAAACTTTCCATCGACCAGGCGGCCGATATCACCTGTTTTGAACCAGCCATCTGAAGTCATGGTCTCAGCGGTTGCTTTTTCATCCTTGAAGTAGCCGGTCATCACGTGGCCGCCCTTGATCCAGATCTCGCCTTCGCCCTTCGGGTAACCTTCTTCGTGAACGACTTTAACTTTAACGCCATCAACGACCGGGCCCACGGTTCCAAGCTTCTGATCTTTCTTCGGGAAGCGGTTCACGGTGGACATTGCGGAGGTCTCGGTCAGGCCATAGCCTTCGAGAATGTGAATGTCGGCGGCAGCGAAGGTTTGCATGAGTTTGGGATTGATCGCAGCACCACCTGAAATGATGACACGGATCTGGCCGCCGAGAGCCTGATGCCATTTTTTGAAAACGACTTTGCGTGCAAGAAGTAGCTCCGCGTCCTTGAGGAGGGAGACTGTTTCGCCTTTTTCGTAACCTTCGGCTACGGTCAGGGACCAGTCGAAGATCTTGCGCTGAAGGCCTTCGAGTTTTTTTCCTTTTTCAACGATCTTGCCGTAAAGCTTTTCAATCAAGCGGGGAACACTCACGAAAACCTGAGGTTTCACGTCCTGGAGATCATTCGCGATGGTCGCAAGGCTTTCAGCGTAGTAGATGGAAACGCCGAGATACATGTAGATGTAATTCACCGAGCGCTCAAAAATATGGCAGAGTGGAAGAAAGCTCAACGCCCGGCAGGTCGAATCAATCGGAAGAAGCGTCTTTGATTCAAGCAGGTTTGAAAGGATGTTCGAGTGCGCGAGCATCACGCCCTTGGGTGTGCCGGTGGTGCCCGAGGTGTAGATGATGGAAGCAAGGTCACTCGTCTTGACGTTTGCCTTGATTGCATCGATCGAAGCGATTTCCGGATCATCGAGAGAAGGAAGTTGTTCCTTCCAGCTCTTGCGGCCTGCCATTGGGTCAATCGAGTAAATTTCTTCCAGGCTCGTCAGTTGGTCTTTCAAGCGGTCGAGACGACGGAGATTTTTGGTGTCTTCAACGATCAGGATTTTTGAACCTGAGTGATTGATGACGTGAACGAGTTCCTCGTCAGCGAGAGTCGGATAAAACGGAACGGTCACGGCTCCGAGTTGCAGGGCTCCGAGATCGATGAAGTTCCACTCTGGACGGTTCATGGAAATGATCGCGACGCGGTCTCCGTGCTTCACGCCCAGGCGTTTCAGGGCAAGGCTTGCACGGTTGGATTCAGCGAGGACGTCAGCAGTGGAAAAGGAAACCCATTTGCCATCGACTTTGCCGTTGATGGAATCGGACTTCGGAAACTGGGAAAGTTGAAGCTCAATCAGGTCGAATAGACGAGTAGGTTTCATGGAGAGGGACCTTATCATGGTTTTAGGGTCAAAATCAGGTAGATTTTACACTTTTTGTCTTTTTGCGTTAAAATTTAGTTTAATTCGATTTGACCTTTTATCTCTGGCGGACGATACTCGCGGCCATGTTTCAAAAGGCATTGTTTGTGTTCGGAATTTTCGTTTCAATTCACGCTTTTGCGGAACCCGTCACAGGTGATCAGGTGTCTTACACGCTGACTCATGTGAAGGGTGAATGGGTCGATAACGTATTCTCAATGACCAAAGAAGTCCTCGCCATCGACGACAACGCGCAAACCGTGAGTGTTCGTCAGATCTATTCTCAGAATGGAAAAACACTCAGCAATCAGACTGCCGCCGCTCCTGCAGGAAGCGTTGCCTATCCGGATGATGCGACCATCGCCACTTGCGGAATCATTTCTTACCCGGGTCAGACCGGACTTCCTGAAACCATCACCGTTGCCGCTGGCACGTTCAATACCTGTCACATCGTTCTCGATAACAACGCAGGAGAGTTCTGGGCTGCTGCAGTTCCATTCGGATTTGTGAAATCAGTAAATACCAACTCCACTGGGACGATGACAGTGGAACTCACTTCATTTCTTAAAAAGTAAGTTCAGCCGGAAAGGCTGATCAATTTCAAAGCAGGTTTCCATTGCCCGTCAGACAGGATGACTTCTGCGTCCACGCTTAGAATCCAGTCATCATGATCTTCCGGATCGTGCAGTGTCTGATTGATCTGGAAGTGATCGGGTGTGGTTCTCGTGATTTTCGTGAAGTGAGGAGAGCGTGCTTTTGGATCAAGGCTCAGGCGCTGATGATCCACGAAGTATTCTTCCATTTTCTTCTCAAGATCGGCCGGGTTCGTTTGAAGGAGAGTTCCTGCGTCTTCGTAACTTCCCCGGGCAAGTTCACGAAGTACGCGGAAGATTTCGTTTCGGATGATGATCTCTTTTGTCTTTTCGAGTTTTGCCAGACGATCTCGTTCAAGTTGTGCGAGTCTTTCGCGTTCAGCCTGTTCTTCCCGTGCTTGCAGTTTTCCGGCAAACTCCTCTGGATTCCGAAGTTTCTCCCACTCATCGAGCAGGCTTGAATCGACGGTTTTCAGGATCTCGCGGAAATATTCGATCATCACGAGTACTTCTTCGGTCTTTGCTGCGTCGGGTACAGTCTGGACGAGCACTTTGTAAGTTTCGTTGATGTAACGGAGAAGAAGTCCCTCGGTTCGCTCAAGGCCGTATTCGCGAATGTATTCCGGGAAGGACTGATAAGTCTCGTACATCTCACGCGCAATGGATTTTGGGCGGATGTTTTCCTGTTTCACCCACGGATGGTTGCGGCTGAACTCATTGAAGTGGGAATAGATGAATTCCTGATTTGGTTTCGGGTACTCGACTTTTTCGAGTTCCGCGATCCGCTCTTCGTACTCCATGCCTGAGGCTTTCATTTCTTCCATGCGCAGGGTCTTCGCCTTGTCAACCTGACGGCGGAGGATCAGATCCGGATTCTCAAGGATGGATTCGACAAGAGTTAGAAGATCAAGCGGGTAGAGCAGATCGTTTGGATCAAGAAGGGCAATCGTGTCGATCAGAAAGAGAGCAAGCGCGTGGTTCAGGGAAAAATCTTCCTGAAGGTCCACGTTCACCGAAAGCGGATTGAAAGTAATGATCTGACGTTCGACCAGCGAACGGAACAATTGGAACGCGTGTTTCCCATGTTTCTTTTTCTGGACTTGGGATTCGTGAGAACTGCGGATGAGGTCTCTCAGTGCATCGCAGTTCTTTGTGCCTTGACGGGAAAGTACGTTCAGGATCATTGCATGGTCCACGTCAAAACGGGAAACCAGCGGCTCGGGCTGGCCTTCGGAAAGCTGGGTGAGTGTTTCTTTTGTCCACGGAATATAGCCTTTTTCAGGTGGTTTCCGTTTCACGATCTTCTTGGCTTTTTTCGGATCGCCAGCGGCTTTTTGTTCCAGGGCCAGGTTCTCGATTGCGTGTTCGGGAGCTTGAACTACAACGCTTCCCCGGTCGTCGAAGCCTTTTCTTCCGGCACGACCCGCGATTTGCTGGAAGTCCCTGACTTTCAGGAGTGTAGTCTTCTCACCATCGTATTTGCAGAGTTTAGTGAACAAGACAGTGCGGATCGGAACGTTGACTCCGACTCCGAGTGTGTCCGTTCCCATGATGATTTTAAGAAGTCCTTTTTGTGCGAGCTTCTCGACGAGAACCCGGTAGCGGGGGAGAAGGCCTGCGTGGTGAAGTCCGACGCCATGTTTAAGGAAACGCTCAACGTCTTTTCCGTAAGGACTTTTGAAGTCAACTTCCCGGACTTCTTCCGTGATCCGTTTCTTTTCTTCCTTCGTACAAAAATCGGTGCTCAGAAGTTTCTGAGCTTCCTCGGCGCATTCACGCTGAGTGAAGTTCACGAGATAGATCGGGGCTTTCTTCTGTTCGAGAAGGTCTGCAATTTTGAAGTGGAGTGCGCGCTCGCTGTATTCAAAATCAAGTGGAACGGGTCGTTCGCCTGACTTGATGGTGAGAGTCTCGAATCCATTCAGAGCGGTGAGTTCCTTTTCAAAAAAGACGGTGTCCCCGAGAGTGGCCGACATGAGAAGAAAGCGGGATTTTGAAAGAGTGAGAAGCGGGATCTGCCACGCGACGCCTCGTCCCCGGTCAGAATAGTAATGGAATTCGTCGACGATGACATCGAGATAAGGAGTTTCAGCTCCTTCGCGAAGTGCCAGGTTCGAAAGAATTTCAGCCGTACAACAAATGATCGGTGCGTCTGGATTTACAGTCGCATCGCCCGTGATCATGCCCACCTGATCCGCACCGAAGTCCTGACAGAGGGACAGGAACTTTTCGTTTACGAGTGCCTTGATCGGGCAGGTGTAAATCGAACGACGATTCTGGGAGAGCGCTTGAAAATGAAGGTAAGCTGCAACGAGGGACTTTCCCGAACCGGTTGGAGTATTGAGGATGACGTTCTTGCCCGCTTCGAGTTCAAGAATTGCTTCTTCCTGGGCAGGATAGAGGGTGAGGCCCTTTTCGGATGTGTAATCGAGAAAGGCATCGAGCGCGCTTCCGCCCGATTCTTTGATCTGATTGCTCCGTTCGTTAAGGCGGCTTCCCATGGGGTCCAGAGTCGCATATTATCCTTTTATGAGCAAAGACACTCGCTTGGTTTATTCCACCGATCCGACACTCAATCAGAAATGCGCGAAGTGCAAAGAGGTGCTCTCTGAATGTACTTGTGAGGCGGAGCATGATCCAAAAAAGTACAAATTTGTCGCGGTTCTTCGGATCGAGAAGCAGGGGCGCGGAGGCAAGACGGTGACCGTGATCGATCGCCTTCCCAAAAATGAAATCTTTTTAAAGGACCTCACCACCAAACTGAAAAAGAAGTGTGGATCGGGTGGAACTTACAAAATGGACGGTAAAGAAGGTTTGATCGAGATTCAGGGCGATAAAAAGGATCTCGTCCGCTTGACCTTGACGCAGGAAAAAATCAATTTCAAGGGCGGCTGAGGATCAGGATTCCAGGAAATCGCGGATTTCCCGGGCCAGTGTCGTAATCAGGTCTTGTTTACCTGAAGTGGCCCATTCAGCTGGAAAGAAGTAATCCCGGCTTCCCGCTCTGACCGTAACCCCGCGGTTGAGATGCACGGAGTGCTCGTTTGGATCGTAATCCTGAGGCAAATCCGCTGCTTTCCTCGTCGTACTCGGCAGGGTTGGCATGATGCGTACATCTTCCAATCCTTGCAATTCGTCTGCAAGGAAGGTGAGGAGATATTCGATATCTATGCCCATGGCGCTCGATCTCATGATCCGGGAGTTTGACGCAAAAAGAGTGTAATTTCAAGCCCGGATACGGTAGTCTTAGCCCCATGCAAGATAGTCCTTCCAATCCCCCTAAATTTATCCAATCCAAGACTCCGACGCCCGGTACTCCAGTTGCTCCTAAAGCAGCAACCATTACTCCTAAAGCAGCACCCGTTGCTGCTCCTGCAGAGTCCGTTGCTCCAGCCGCACCCGTCGTTCCCGCTGCACCTCTGGCAAGCTGGGACTCCCTCGGTTTAAGTTCAGACCTTTTAGATCTCATTAAAACAGCCGGGTTTAAGAGTCCTACTCCGGTTCAGGCTGAATCCATTCCACTTGCTCTCGGAGGTCAGGACTTGGTTGTTTCGGCACAAACCGGTACCGGTAAAACTGCGGCCTTCGTGTTTCCGATGATCGAAAAGATCCGGGGCAGAAACGGAACCTACGGTCTCGTTCTGGCTCCCACTCGCGAGATCGCTCTTCAGACCCAGGCCGTTTTGAATCAGTTCGGAAAGCCACTTGGAATCCAATCCGTGTCGTTGATCGGTGGAACTCCTTTGAGAGTGGATGAGGTTGAGCTCCGTAATTATCCTCAGATCATTGTCGCAACTCCAGGTCGGATCTGCGATCACCTCGAGCGTGGAAACATCTGGCTTGAGTATCTCGAGATGCTCGTTCTGGATGAAGCGGACCGCATGCTTGAAATGGGATTTTCGGATCAGTTGAATCGCATCCTGCGTGAAACTCCGGAAACCCGTCAGACGCTTTTGTTCTCGGCAACCCTTTCTCCAACGATTGAGAAACTCGCCAACGCCATTTTGTATGATCCACACCGCATTCAGGTTGGAACCGCATCCCGTGCGGCTGCAACGACGGTTGATCAGCGTTTCATCTTCCTCGAAGAAGAATACAAACTTCGCGAGCTCGAGCACTTGTTGTACGAAGAGCGCGGAACCGTTTTCGTATTCGCCCGTTCCAAGGATAGCGCTGCCAAACTCTGGCGCTCACTCCGGAACCGCGGATTCCACGAAGCAACCCAGCTTCACTCCGATCTCGAGCAGAACGTTCGGGAAGAAGCGCTTAAAGACTTTAAAGAAGGCAAGTATCGCGTGCTGATCGCAACCGACGTCGTCGGACGCGGAATTCACGTCGATGATGTCTCTCACGTGATCAATTACGATCTTCCCCGCGATGCGGATGATTACATTCACCGGATCGGAAGAACCGGACGTGCTCAGAACAAAGGACTCGCGACGAGCTTCGTGACTCCGCGTGATGCTCCGACTTTGAAGAAGATCGAAGCAGTGATTGGAAGAATCGGATCCAATCCCCGTTTGAAAGTACTAAGATAATGATGAGTTTTGTGCGCTTGGTTTTAGGCAAGATGGTTGTGTTTTTGGATCATGCGACTTCTCCAAAGGGAGTGGCGCGCGATTCTGCTCTTCAGGCAAAAGTGAATGCGTCTGCAAAGGACCTTACTCTTTATCAACTCGTCACTTGCCCGTTCTGCATCATCGTCAGACGTGAGTTGAAGCGTCAGGCTGTGACTGTTGAGACCAAAAACATCACTGAACAAAAGTTTCAGGATGAACTCATCGCCGGCGGAAAAATCGATCAGGTGCCTTGCCTTCAAATCCGTGAAAACGGTTCGGTGCAGTGGCTCTATGAATCAAAAGCCATCAATCAGTATTTAAAAGATCGCTTTCAAGCGGTAAGTCTTTAAGCCGTTTTTGGTTTCGACTTCCATTTCCTCATTGAGCGAAGCTTCTGCGACCATTTGGCCAAGCGGAGAAGAGCGGGTGAGAACGGTGATGGAAGCACCGGAAACCTTTACCTGCGCGCCCCCTGCTGATTTTGCAAAAAAGGAATGACTGACCCTCCCGTCGGTTTCGAGTTCAAGAAGGGCGCCCTCGACGGGCTCTGTGAACGGCCGCGCGTTTTCAAGATATCGCTGGAACTCAATCAGGGTTGCTTCCAGTTCAGCGACCCGCTTCGCCTGTCCCTTGGCCAGATAGGAGGCTTCAGTCGCCCGTGTGTCGTGTTTGTCTTCGGACTTTGCCTCTTCGTGAGTCGCGGCAAGGTGGGCGGCTTTGGCGCTTTCAGTGAGGAGAGCGAGCTCGTCCTTGAAGAACCCGATGAAAACTTGAATCACTTCGGGTTTGGACAGCTTCATCGAATGAACTCCACCCGAAACCGTCTTCCTTTGATTTTTCCGGACTGCAGGCGCTGGATCGCGGTCTTTGCGAGATCTTTTGCAACGGCTACATAAGAATGGTCGGGGAGAATTTCGATCTTTCCAATCGCGTCGCCTGGAAGTCCGCCGGCCTCTCCGGTCAGGGCGCCCAGGATATCTCCCGCTCTCATCTTGTCGCGTTTGCCGCCTGAGATGTAGAGCGTTGCCATGTCGGCTTTCATTTCAAAGCGATCCGGGATGGAGAGGGTTTCCCGTTTTGAAATCGTGGCTTTGGTTTTTTCCTCAAGTGCTTTCAATTTCACTTTTTCTTTCGGAAGAAGAATTGAAGTCGCGATTCCGCTTTTTCCCGCGCGTCCGGTACGGCCGATGCGGTGAACGTAAATCTCTTCCTGTTTTGGAATGTCGTAGTTGACGACGAGGTCTAGGGCGGTGATGTCGATCCCGCGAGCGGCGACGTCGGTTGCAACCAGAACCCGGATGCTTTTGTTCCGGAGCTTCACCATTACTTTATCGCGGTCACTTTGTTCGAGATCGCCGTGGAGGCCTTCGGCTGTAACCCCTTCGTGTTTCAGGTAAGGAACGATTTCATCGACCGTGATCTTCATGTTGCAGAAAACGATCGCGGTCTCAGGCTGGTGTTCGGCGAGAATCGAAAGCAGGGTTTCAAGCTTTTCTTGCTGATCATCGAACTGGGTTTCGTAAAAAGATTGTTCGATCAGGGCGGTCGCGGTGTCTTCTTCCTCGATCTTCACCGTCACTGCGTTTTGTTGATATTCCGAACTCAGCTGAAGAATGGTCTTCGGGAAGGTTGCGGAAAAGAGAACTGTCTGACGTTTTTCTGGAAGGTGGCTTAAGATCCGCTCCATCTCTTCCTGAAATCCCATCTCGAGCATGCGATCCGCTTCATCGAGAACGAGCGTTTTGATCCGGCGCAGATCAATCGTCTGGCGATTCAAATGATCGAGCACGCGTCCTGGAGTTCCAACGACGATCTGAATGCCACGTTCGAGTGCATCGATCTGAGGTCCCATCGGGGAACCGCCGGCAACGGAGAGCACGCGAAGCCCCGGATGTTTTCTTCCGAGCTTTTGAATTTCTTTTGCGACCTGCGCACAGAGTTCGCGAGTCGGACAAAGGACGAGTGCGGAGAGGGGCTGTTCAAAAACCCGGTCGCTTACTGGAATCGCATTTAAGATAGGAAGGGTGAACGCGAGTGTCTTTCCACTTCCGGTTTTTGATTGACCGATTAAATCCTTTCCCTCGAGAAGAAGGGGAAGGCTTTGCTCCTGAATCGGAGTGAGTTTCGTGAATCCGAGCTCGGAAATCGCAAGCTTGAGCTCAGGAATCAAGGAAAGGGATGGAATCGAAGTCATGCGGTGATCATGCCCCAAGTTTGGGCTATGCGCCATAGTTTTTACACCTGTCGAAAAGGCAGACACCTATATCCAGGCACGGGAATGGGGCCGGTTTCAGGGGAGATGGACCTTGGCCTGAACCTTGTAGTTACTTTGGGTAATGGAAAAGCAAAAGATCACATTCACTACTCTCGTTGCTGCCCTGGTCCTGGTCTTCTCAACGAATTCCGTTGCAAGTGAAACGCCTGCATTCTCGCAAGGCCGCCTCGATCAGGCGAAAGAATTGCTCGGTCACGGTTATAAGAACAAGGTTGTCCGTAAGAGTGAAAAGGCGAGCGATCTCGGAAACTTCATCAAGGAAGCGACCAAAAAATTCCTCCCGAAAGCCGATAAGAAAAACGCTTCATCCCTCGCAAAAGTGATCCTCGAAGAATCTAAAAATTACGAACTCGATCCGGTCTTCCTCATGGCCGTCATTCAGAACGAAAGCAGCTTCAACCCGAAACGCAAAGGAAGCTGCGGTGAAATCGGTCTCATGCAAGTGAAGCCAGACACCGCTGCCTGGATTGCTGAAACTTACGGAATCGAAGAATACAAGGGTGCCAAGTCCCTCTATAACCCGGCAATCAATGTTCGCATTGGCGCGGCTCTCATGGACAAACTCCGTCACCAGTTCGACTCCGAAAGCCGTCTTTATCTTTCGGCTTACAATATCGGCGCTAAAAAAGTTCGCAAGATGGTTTCCGACCGCAAGATCCCGAAAGAATACGTTCAAGCGGTAATGAAACGCTACATGGCTTTCTACTCTGCATTCCGCGGTGTAGGTGACTCCAAGAAGCAAAGCGAAGCGGCTTGGATGAACACCATGAACATCACCCGCAAGCATCTCCAGACCGGGAAGCTTGCTGCTAACGGCTAAGAGCCGAGCAAGGATCCCAGTTCTTCCCAGCGTGCCATCTTGGTTTCAAGCAGTCGCTGGTGCTCCGTCTGTTCACCAATCAGTTTTCGAAGCGCATCCGCATCTGCACTGAAGTCAGTAGAGGAAAGCTTTTCATTGATCTCACTCAGGCGAATTTCGACCTTCGCAATTTCTGTCTCGGTCTTCTGAAATTCCCGTTCCCAGGAGCGGATCTGATTGTGGGACGGCTTGGAGGACCTTGTCGATTGTACGGTTTCAGCCTCAGACAGTTTTCCAGAAACTGAAGCAAGCGACTTGGACGGTGATTTCATCCGGTCGCGGGTTTCTTGAACCTTCTTCGCGAGATACTCTTCATAAGTCAGAACGAGCGGAATGATCTTTCCGTTATCGACTTCAAGCAATTGGTCCACGAGTGGGGCGACGAAATCCCGATCATGTGATACGAGGCAGAGTGTGCCTTCGTAATTCATCAGAGCCTGAAGCAAGACGCCGCGCGATTCCACGTCAAGGTGGTTGGTCGGCTCGTCGAGAAGCAGGAAGTTGTTCGGAAGAAGGAGGAGTTTTGCGAGTGCAACCCGGGCCTTCTCGCCTCCGGAAAGAACCTTGATCTTTTTATAGATCGCCTCACCCGAAAAGAGGAAGGCGCCCGCGATTCCGCGAATCTGGCTCAGCGTAAGATTCGGAGCCGTGGTTTCGAGTTCTTCAAAAATGGTGCTCTCGAGATTCAAGCTTTCGGCCTGAAGCTGGGAGTAATAACCGACTTGAACGTGATGCCCGAGGCGAATGGAGCCCGCACTTAAAGGGATGTTTCCAGTAAGCGCCTTCAAGAGCGTGGTTTTACCGGCACCGTTCACGCCGACAATCGCCACACGGGATCCGCGTTGAAGGATCCAGTCGAAGTCACTGAAGATTTTCTTTTCACCAAATTGAATGGCAGCGCCCTTGGTCGTGATGACTTCTTTTCCACTCGGAGGACACGAAGGGAAGTTGAACTGAACCGAATCCCGGTTTTCCGGAAGGTCGATCATCTGAGCTGCAATTTTCTCAATCTGCTTTACCCGGCTTTGTGCCTGGCGGGCTTTGGTCGCTTTCGCTCCGAAACGGTCGACGAAGGATTGCATCTCGGCAATCTTCGCTTCCTGACCAGACCGGGCAGCCAGCATCACTTTCAGGCGTTCTTCTTTTTGAACGACGTAAGCATCGAGATCGCCGATGTAGGGGAAGATCTGCTTCTGGTCGATTTCCCAGACTCGGTTCACCAGACGGTTCTGAAACGCGCGATCGTGACTCACGAGAAGAATGGAGCCCGGATAAGTTTTTAAAAACTCTTCAAGCCAGATCAGGGACTCAAGGTCCAGGTGATTGGTCGGCTCATCGAGCACGAGGAGATCGGGTTGGAGGAGGAGAACGCGGGCAAGCGCCACGCGCATGAGCCAGCCGCCTGAGAGTTGGCTCAAGTTACGGTTGAAATCTTTTTCCTGAAACCCGACCCCTTCCAGAATCTGGGCCGCACGAGACGGCAGACGGTATTCGTCAAAAGCTTCAAACTCCTGAAGTACGGTTGCGTAAGCTTCAAGGGTGTCTTCACTGGCATCCGTTTCGAGTCGTTTTTCGAGCTCAGCCCTTTGCTGGAGAATTTCTTCCCGGCGACCGTCGAGACTCATGACTTCTTCAAGGATGGTGCGGTCTTCAAACTTCGGAAGTTCCTGAGCGAGGTGTCCGATTTTAATGTGACGTTTTTTCTGAATCTCGCCCTCATCCGGATGGTCTTGTCCGAGAATGAGTTTGATCAGCGTACTCTTGCCGGCGCCATTCGGACCGATCAAAGCGACGCGAGCTTTTTCTCCAAGAGAGACGGTCGCGTTTTCAAAGAGAGTCTTTGAGCCAAAGCTTTTTGAGAGTTCGCGAATCTGAAGCATTAGCTGTTCTCCCGAACAAGGCGAAGGACGGTGATCTCACAATGGGTTCCAAGACGGATCGGAGGCCCCCAGTAACCCGTACCCTGGCTTACATAGAGTTGCATGCTTTTGATTTTTCCAAGACCGGCTGCAACCGGATAAATAAATTTCACGACCAGGTTCCAGGGAAAAAACTGGCCGTTGTGAGTGTGGCCTGAGAGCTGGAGATCGTATCCTGCAGCTTCGGACTTGGTCGCAGTCTGAGGCTGGTGAGCGAGCATGATTTTCACTGCTGCCCGAGCATCGACTTTGGGAGGAATCGCACCCGGACCGCCGAAGTGGGCGGACGCAAGATCTTCCATTCCGGAAAGCTGGATCAGGTCAGATCCTTTTTCAATCATCACGGACTCATTTTGCAGAGGTTTGATTCCAGCTTTTTCCATCGCTTGAATCGCATTCTTCCCGTTCCAATAGTACTCGTGGTTCCCGGTTACGAAAAACACGCCGTAAGGTGCTTTCAAGCGGGCAAGCTCTTGAAGCTCAGGGCCGATGTCCGCTACAGCGCCATCAATGATGTCACCGGTAAGGACAATCAGGTCTCCGTTCAGGGCAAGCGTCTGATCCATGATCCGTTTCACTTGGGCGATTTTAGGGCCTGTGCCGAAGTGAACGTCGCTCAGTTGAACGATTCTGAAGTTTTCAAATGGAGCGGGCAAGTTCTTCAGGCGAACAGGAATCTCCGGAGTCACGAGCTTGAAACGCGCACGAAGGTAACCGAGGAAGAACAGGGCAAAGCTTAGCCCGAGAAGAACAAAGCTCGCCGTTCCTGAATAGAGTTCCAGAATCTCATGTCCCACAAGCACCAGAATGAAACGGGTCAGGTCACGAAGTAGAATCAACGCAAAGGTGAAGCTCGTAAATCCCATGCTGAGATGGGCTGCTCTTTGTAAAAATTTTTCAGCGAAAAGCGCTTCATCTTCCTTGCTCTGGAAATAGAGCGTGACCATCCAGATCTGTGCGAGGAACGGGAGCAGCAGAAAAATGGAAAGGATCCAGAAAAGGGGACTGTCTTTGGGAAAAGCCCAGGCAATTCCTGTTTCAAACCAAACCGCGATGAGGGAAATGATGAGAAGAGGCACCCACCGGAGCATGGCTCAGGTCGTCTCCAGGTAGTAGCGGATCGTCGATACCACAACCCGTTTTTTACCGATCAGTGCGGCCCGGATGAAGATGGCCGTCTGGTTGTGAAGAAACTGGTGATACCATTTTGCCGTTACGAATTCCGGAATGAGAATGGTGATGTAATCATCCGGATAACTGAGACGGATGTTCTCCACGTGATCCAGAAGCGGAGTCAGGATGCTTCGGAATGGAGAAGGCAGGACCAGGAGTTTTGATTCGATTTGAAGCTCTCTCATGCGAGCCTGCACGCGTTCTACTGCGGCGGTGTCCGTTTCAACCATGCAAAGTTCAATTCCGGTCCCGATCGCCTGGCCGTACTGAATTGCTTGAATCACTCCGCGGTGAAGACCTGAAATCGGAATGATCACCCGGTTTACACCCGTATTTTTTGCAAAGTCAGTGTACTTCGCACTCGGTGCTCCGAGTTCTTTCCCGAAAGCTACATAATGGCGGTGAATGCGGGTGAACCAGAACACGATGGCCGGGATGAGAAGAATCACCATCCATGCACCTTGCATGAACTTCGACATCACGATCACGACGAGAACGACGGCAGTCGTCACCATTCCGGCGAAGTTGAGGGCCAGGGAAACTCTCCAGCCTTTTTCTTTCAGGCGGAGATGGTGAACCACCATTCCGGCTTGGGAAAGAGTGAAGGAAAGGAATACGCCCACGGCGTAGAGCGGGATCAAATGGTGGGTACGGCCGCCGAAGACGATCAGGAGGAAGATCGCTGCAACGGAGAGACCGATCACGCCGTTTGAGAAGACGAGTTTGTCACCGAGAGACGCAAGCTGGCGGGGAGCATAGCGGTCTTTCGCGAGAAGACTCGCGAGTCTCGGGAAGTCCGCATAACTGGTTCCCGCGGCGAGGAACAAGATCAGAGCGGTGGAGGCCTGGGTGATATAGTAGAAGGCGCTCGTTCCAAAGATATTGGAAGCGAGTTGGGAGATCAAAGTCTCTTCCGGATTCGGACTCAGGTGGAATACGTGGGCGAGATAAGTCACCCCCGCGAACATTACGCCGAGGAGGATTGCCATCGCAGTGAGGGTGGTTTTCGCGTTCTTTTGTCCGGGCTCTCTGAAGAGTGGAACCCCGTTCGAAATCGCCTCAACCCCGGTTAAGGCTGAACACCCGGAGGCGAAGGCGCGGAGGATGATGAAGATCGCAAGCTCCGGATAAGCCTGGGCGTGGATTTCCTGAATTGGATTTGCCGTACCGGAATGCGTGCGCCAGAGGCCGACCGCGATCATGCTCAGGATCGAGAAGATGAAGGCATAGGTCGGCATTGCAAGAACTGTTGCCGATTCACCGACGCCCCGAAGACTTAAAAGCATGAGAGCGAGGATGACTACGACCCCAATCAGAACCATGTGGTTCTGAAGCCATGGCGCTGCGGACGCGATGTTTTCCACGCCGGAAGCAACTGACACGGAAACAGTCAGAACGTAATCAATGAGGAGTGAGGCACCCGCGACGAGACCTGCGGTCTGACCGAGGTTTTCTTTCGCAACAATGTAGGCACCGCCGCCGTTCGGATAAGAATCGATGGTCTGACGATAAGAAAGAGTGACGAGGACGAGGAGAACCAGAATCGCGCAGCCGATTGGAATCGACCAGTTGAACGCGAGTGATCCGAATGCAATCAAACCGAGCAAAATTTCTTCAGTCGCGTACGCAACGGAGGAAAGTGCGTCAGATGAAAGGACAGCGAGCGCTTTCCACTTGGTGAGAAGCTCGTGCTGCATGTCTTCGCTGCGAAGCGGTTGTCCTAGTAAAATGCGTTTCAATCGTCTCAGACTTGAAAACATAAGGTGTCCTTGTTTTTGTGTCTGACCTGTCTATCACAAGTCATTTCTTGAGGTTAGAATAAACGTAAAAATAGGGTGGCTCCACGCGTTAGGGTTTGATATATGAACCTCATGAGCTTGAAAGAAGTTGAGACAGCACTGCAATGGCGTTATGCCGTTAAAAAGTTCGATTCGAATAAAAAGATCGGAGCGGAGGATTGGGCGGTCCTCGAGCAATCCCTGCTGCTCAGTCCGTCTTCTTACGGGCTTCAGCCGTGGAAATTTCTAGTCGTTCAGAATCCGGGTCTCCGGGAGAGATTGAAGGAAGCTTCCTGGGGCCAGGGGCAGGTCGCGGAGTGTTCTCACTACGTCGTGTTCCTCGTGAAGGAAAAGATCGAGGAAAGTTATATCTCGGAATACCTCGATCGAGTGGCCGAGGTGCAGGGGAGTTCCCGCGAAGCTCTGAATCGTTATCAGCAAGTGATCGCGAGTGACTTGGTTCACGGCCCGCGCGCGCAATCCATTCAGGCTTGGATTCAACGACAATCGTATATTGCCATGGGCTTCCTGATGGAAACAGCAGCCTTGCTCAAGGTCGACTCCTGTCCAATGGAGGGGATTGATCCGAATGCCTACGACGAGATCCTGGGAGTCAAGGGAAGCGGCTATCAGACAGTGGCCACCGTTGCCCTCGGTTACCGCTCCAGCGACGACAAATACCAGTTCGGTAAGAAAGTCCGCTTTCCCCTCGAGAAAATCGTCGAATACCGTAACTAGGGGGTGTGTCGATTTTAGTCAGTCACCTGTCTAAACATTAGACAGACCCTCATTTTCGCCTTCCATGGTTGGAACCTGTTCTCGTCTGAAACGAACATCCGGTTAAACAACCATGGAGCAGCTTCTGGCATCCCTGTTGCACTACTTAAGGGAAAGAGGAAATGAAGATGAGAAATTTAATGAAAAAAGTTTTGTCCGGTTCGGTAATGTTCGGTGCTCTCCTGGTGTTGTCTGCTTGCGGAAGCAGCAATAATACTACGGCCCAGAACGGATTAAATGCGTGTGCGATTACGAACACTCAAGACGGTACCTGTCTGACTCAGACTGCTGTGTGTAGCCAATACGGCGCAAATTTCGGCCAAAATTCAAACGGACAGTGTGTTCAAGGAACAGTGAACACCGCAGTTGCAGGAACCTGTACACTGAGCAACACTCAGTACGGCTGCCTCACTCAGACGGCTCAATGTTCCCAGTACGGAGTTAACTTCGGACAAGCTTCAAACGGCATGTGCGTACAAGGCCAGATCGGCACTACTGTGAACACCGGTACCACTATCGGAACCACTGTTGGAACTACAGGAACTTCCTGCCAAGCTGGATACGTATTCATTCAGTCTCAAAATACCTGCCTCCCACAAGGTCCTTGTTATGTCGGTTATGGCTGGAACGGACAGTACGGACAAGCGGCTTGGTGTTACCAAGGGACCACGTCCTACTAAGCGCCTGAGCTTCAGCTGAAAACAGATTTTTCGATATTCCACACTCTGTAAACTGGGTTATCTTAGGATAACCCAGTCTGCATTTAAGAAGGGAAAATCGATATGATGGATTTATTACTAGTTGAAGATGATCCGGTGTTGGGAAGAGGTCTGAGTATCAACCTCGAACTGTCGGGTTACAAGGTTCACTGGGCGAAGAGCCTCGCGGAAGGTGCAGAGACGTACAAGAATAAAACCTTGAACCTCATCATTCTGGATTTGAATCTTCCCGATGGAAACGGAATCAGTTTCCTGAAGACCATCCGCGAAGCAAACGCAAAACTTCCGGTCATCATCCTCACCGCGAAAACGGATGAAGATGCTGTGGTCGAAGGCCTTCAGGCCGGCGCGAATGATTACGTCCGCAAGCCCTTCGGTCAGAAGGAACTCCTGGCCCGCATTCAAACCACCCTGCGGGAACAGCCTGAAAACAAGAACTCTCAGATTCGTTATGGTGAACTTCTCCTCTTGCCCGAGCAGAGAAAAATCATGGCGGGCGAAGTGGAAGTCGATCTCCACCGGAGAGAGTACGACATCCTGTCTTACTTCATTCAGAATGCGGAAACCGTGGTTTCCCGTCAGTCCCTCCTCAACTTCCTCGACAAGGACGGCGAAATTTTCGACCGAACCATCGACTCCCACGTCAGTCACGTTCGGGCCCGTTTGAGACAGGCTCAGGTGAAAGGAATTCAAATTAGCTCTGTATATGGGATTGGGTATAGACTCGAGAAAGTATGATCTCGAGCCGGATATTTCGTAAACACTATCTCATCACAGCCGTAACCATCCTGTTATTCCTGGTCCTCGGGATCATGAGTAACATCTTCATCATCCGGGTCTCGGAGCGCGAAGAAGCGCCCCGGATGAAGCCGCCAACAGCGACTTTTATTGCCCGCGTCATGGATATGCTCGATCAGGAAAACCCAGCCGAGGGGCTTCAGCGGATCGAAGCATTGAATGAACGGGCTCTTCCCTTTGTCTTCACGATTTACAACGACAAGGGGGAGAAGGTGGCTGGAGGTGACCCTCTGATTGTGCCCGAGTGGAGCGCAATTCAGAAGCCAGGGCATCCTTACGACTCGATCCACATCGGGGATCGGTTTCGGCCCGGGTATCAACCGCAATTGATTTCGTCCCTTTTCAATTTCACCGCACCTCCCGCGCAAGGGGCGTCGTGTGACCTGATTCATCTGAAGAATGAAGCGCATCCTCACTACCTTTACGCTTGTGTTGAGCGCCAGGGGGCGAAGATTCCTCCGATTAATCTGATTTTTCTCTCTATTGGTGTCCTGGTTTTCTCGACCTTGATGGGGGCCGGAGTTTCTCTTCTCTACATCTTCAGCTCGTTTGGAAAAAAAGCCCTCTTGCTTGACGGAGTCATGTCCGAGTTCAAGCGCGGAAATCTGAAGGCACGGATCCCGATTACCCGGAAGGATGAAGTCGGGCAGGCGATGCAACGATTCAACCTCATGGCTGAGGAGCTTGAGCGTCTGGTCGATCACTTGAAGAGTGTTGAACGCTCGCGGGTTCAGTTGCTTCAAGAACTGACTCACGATCTTCGCACACCAGTTGCTTCACTTAAAAATCTGCTTGAAACCCTGAGCGTCGGCTATGGGCAGATTACCGACAAGGTTCGTGAAGAGATCATTCATCTGACTTTACACGAAGTGGACTACTTTGAACGTTTGATCGAGGACTTGCTCGTTCTCGCGCAAGTGAGTGAGCCTCGCTACCAAGCAGGACGGGAGCCGGTGTTTCTCGATGGACTTCTCGCCGAGGAGTCTGAAATTGTGCTCGGCAAGGAACTTTCGGTCGGCCGCCATCTCGGACTGAAGAGCGAAATCCAGGCAAGGGACATTTCATTTCTCGGAGACCGGACACTGCTCAAGCGTCTTTTCCGGAACGCGCTTGAGAATGCGTTTTCATTCGCTCGTCACGAAGTCAAAGTGACCTTGAGACGAACCGATAAAGGCGTCGAGATCATGATCGACGACGACGGCCCGGGGTTCAACGAAGCAGCGCTTCGAAACTTCGGGGTGCGACGCTCGACTCGCGAAATCGGAACTCAAACCAGCGGTGGACGCCTCTCCGTGGGATTGGGATCCGTAATCATGAAAACGGTGGCTGAAATTCACCAAGGCTCGGTCGATGCCAGTAACCGCACCGATGTAGACGGAAAAATCATTGGTGGACGCATCACCTTGAAGTTTGTGCTCACGAACAAGCAGGAAAAATAGAAAAAGGGAAAAAGGTATCCGATTACTTGTGGAGGTGCGCCGCGACACTTATTCGCGCAGTGCACCTCCACAAGTAATCGGATACCTGTTTAGTGGTGGAGGTGTGAAGCATTTCCACTGAAGGAAATTCCCCGCGTTTTGTGGCCGATATCGACGGTCAGTGGAAGTTCGATGATGAAAGTGGTTCCCTCCCCCGGCGAGCTTTGAACACGGATACTTCCTCCGTGGGCTTCAATGATCTGACGGGAGATATAAAGTCCAAGCCCCAGACCCACGATGTTTCGATTTTGATCTCCTCGTTCAAAGCGTTCAAAAATAAGTTTTTGTTTTTCAGGTGACACGCCGGGGCCGGTGTCCTGGAAGGTGATAGTCGCCTGATCCTCGTGCTTCCGGCCAATGATCCGGATTTTGCTCCCTGGCGCATACTTGATTGCGTTTGAAATCAAGTTGATGAAGACCTGATCGATCCGGGCCCTGTCCCAATGACCCATTAGATCCGGATCCACGTCCAACTCGACCTGAAAATGATTCAAGTGCAGTTCGGATTCGAAACGATTCAAGACGTCTTCGATGATTTCGATCATGGGTACGGACTCGAGATTGAAAGTCAGTTTTCCGCTTTCCATCCGGGATGCATCCAGCATCTCTTCGATCAGCAGCGTGAGACGATCGACTTGGGCGATGGAAAAATTGACCGTTTTGTGAAGTTCCGGAGCGGTGGGGACCGCACCGGTTTGCAGATTGATTTTTCGGCGGACGAGTTGAAGCTGCATCTTGAGTGAGGTGATCGGTGTTTTGAGTTCATGCGAAGCAACCATCAGAAACTCCTCTCTGACATTGATCGCGTGCTGAGCTTCCCGGTAGAGAGACGCGTTGTCGATTGCAGAGGCGATCCGGCGGGCGAGCTCCTCTGCGATCCAGAAGTCAGAATCATTGAAGGAGCGATTCGATTCGAGCATCATCAGTGTGATGGATCCCAGAATCCGGTCTCGTGCCGCGAGAGGGACCGTGAGACTGGAGTGTGAACCAATCTCCTGAAGCAGTTTATCCGGGGCTCCGGTATGAATGGCATTGGGATGACGTTTCTGGAACAGATTCTGGAGTTCTGTCTTTTTTGCTTCGTTCGAATGAGCAATGACTCTTTCCAGTTTTCCCTCTTCTTCCGTTAAGTCGACGATACAAATGTCACAAATTCGCGGGATCGCCACCTGGGCTGCCTGGCGGATTGTTTTTTTGTATTCGAGTGAGGAGCCCAGAATTCCACCGGCTTCAGCAAGAAAACTGACCTGAATCTGGCGTCTGCGGAGTTCGTCCTCCGCTTTCTTTCTTTCGAGACGGTTTGAGCACTCCCGGAGTTCCCGTTCGATGGCAGGGTAAAGGCGGCCGAGATCCTCCTTCAAAAGGTAGTCGTTCGCTCCGGCCTTCATCATGTGAACCGCGGTTTCTTCTCCCACGGTTCCGGATACCAGGATGAATGGGACGTCGAGTCCGCTTTCCTTCAGCGTCTCGAGTGCTCCTTCTCCACTGAACTGGGGCAGGGAAAAGTCTGCGATCACCACGTCCCATTCCCCGGTTTTCAATGCCGCTTGCATGGCGCTTCTGGTTTCTACACGCGTGCAGACGGGCTCACGACCGGCGCGGCTGATCAGCCGGAGCATCATTTCTGCGTCCGCCTTCGAGTCTTCAATCATTAAAATTCGCAATGTAGCACCCATGTTTTTTGCGGAGCGAGCCTCTCATGGTGAAGCACATAAAAGAATTCAAAACCTCGTTCCGGAGGCGTGAAACTTTCTTAATACCCGATTCCTTGACGACCGCCGCCAAATCAGGAAAGGTGGGCAACCGAGGAAATGAAAGATGCGTTTTAACTTCAGGACAAAGTTATCTGCAATCGTTGGCGCAATTGCCTTCGGTTTTCTGCTCCTCATTTTCTCGAATGTGCTCATCGCCAGCCGGGTTGAGAAACAACTCGCCAAAGTTCATGAAAATTACATTCCAATGATCAAACTCGGGCCTCGTTTCGAGTCTGAATTTGAGCGAATCTTGAGGGGCCAGCAGGATTCAGTTGCCGCGCATGATCCGGAAAGACTGGAAGAGACGGCCGTATTGAATCGTGCCTTCATCGACGATCTGAAAAACACTGCAGGTGTGATTTATCCCGATGACCCCGCAAAGATTACGCCCCTGATTACCGATGTGACTGAACTCTATACGGTCTCCCATGACGTCTCCCGACGCCTCATGAAGGGAGAGACGGGGATGCCAGTCGTGAACGCCATGACCGTGATGAAAAACAAATACGATCAGACCCGGGATCTCCTGCAGAAATCCATCATCTTTGACGAAAGCAAGCTCACGGAGGCTTTTAGTTCTGCGAGCAAGGCACTCGGGACCGCTGAACGATTGCAACTCCTGATCAGCTGCATCTGCCTTGGGTCCATCATTATTCTTTCGATCTGGATCAGTCGAAGCCTGCTTCAATCGCTGAATGCACTCACCGAGGGCCTTGTGCGTTTTAGTCAGGGAAATTTTGAAACTCCGGTTCGCGTGATGGGAACAGATGAACTGTCGGACGTCGCTGACACCGCAAATCAGATGGCCCGGCAGATTCAGGGGCTCATGATTGAGTTGAAGGCTACAAACAAGGAGCTTGAGTCCTTCAGTTATTCCGTTGCCCACGATTTGCGTGCTCCGCTTCGCGCTTCGGTTGGATTCAGTCAGGCCTTGAAAGAGGACTATGCTTCGTCTCTTCCTCCGGGAGCGGTGGTGATGATTGATCAGATTTCAGAGGCGGGTAGGAAAATGGGGGAACTCATCGATGGACTTCTCACTCTTTCACGGATTGCCCGAAAGGATCTGGAAACGGGGACGGTGGATCTTTCTGCGATCGCACGTGATGTGATCGCGACGCTTCAACGGGGAGATCCGGAGCGAAACGTGGAAGTGGCCGTTGAGAACGGCATCGTCACAAAAGGTGATCCGAGGTTGCTGCAGGTGGTGATCGCCAATTTGATCGGAAATGCCTGGAAGTTTACGAGTAAGAAGACTGAAGCCCGGATCGAATTCGGCCAGAAGATGGAAAATGGTCGGAAGATCTATTTTGTCCGGGATAACGGAACAGGCTTTGACATGCGCTATGCTGACAAACTGTTCGGTGTGTTTCAGCGCCTGCACAGTGAAAGCGAGTTTGAAGGAACGGGAATTGGTCTCGCCACCGTTCAGAGAATCATTCACCGCCACCAAGGAACCATCTGGGCGGAATCGAAACCCGATCAGGGTGCAACGTTCTATTTTGAAACAGGTCTTGAAGCAGGAGGAAGGTCATGAAAGGAAGAACGGTATTGTTGATTGAAGACAACGCTTCAGACGAGGCTCTGACCCGTCGGGCGTTCCAGCAGGCTCGGATTAAAAACGAAGTCTTTGTAGTCCGGGACGGGGAAGAAGCACTGGAATACCTCTTTTGTTCCGGCCGGTACGAGGAGAGGGACATCAAGGAGGCGCCTCAGGTGGTGCTTCTTGATCTGAAGCTTCCGAAAATCGATGGAATCGAAGTATTGAAACGGCTTCGGGAGGATAAAAGAACCGAGCTCCTTCCGGTGATTATCCTGACTTCGAGCAAGGAAGAATCGGATCTCCTTGCAGGTTACAAAGGTGGAGCGAACAGTTACATCGTGAAACCGGTGAACGCTCCCGGGTTTCAGGAATGCATCCGGCAACTGGGCTTGTATTGGCTGGTTTTGAATGAACCGGTTCCATTTGAAGTCTGATGTAAAGAGAATACCATGCGACATTTTATCAAAAATTTCAGAACATTTATTTTCCTGATTGGCTTCGGGATTGGGATGACTCTCCTATCCACAAGTTCCCGTGCGGAAAGTGAAAACGAGGGTGAAAGCGAAAGCGGAAGTGGAAACATTCCCATCCCGAATCCTTTTGATTTGAACTGGCACGGGTTTCTGAGTCAGGGCTATTTTAAAAGTACTGCAAACAACTGGCTCGGCGATTCTCAGGAAGGATCATTCGATTTCACGGAAGTCGGTTTGAATTTCACAAAATCTCTCAATCGAAACATCGATATCGGCGCTCAGCTTTTTGCCCGGAAACTCGGGCCAGGCGAAAATTTCATCGCCCATTTTGACTGGTTTTATGCGAACTATCAGGTCGGCAACTGGTTCCGATTCAAAGTCGGCCGGATCAAGATTCCCTACGGGCTTTACAATGAGCAAAGTGACATCGATGCAGCCCGTGTACCGATTCTCCTTCCGCAGTCCATTTATCCGATTCAGAGCCGGGACTTCCTCCTGGCTCAAAATGGAGTCCAAGTCTACGGTTTCGGCGATGTGGGGGAAATGGGGTCTTTGGGCTATCACTTGTATGCAGGTTCCATCAACGTCAATCAGCCCGAACTCTCCAACAGTGAAGAGGTCATCAATCAGATCAATGTTCGCTATCTTTTCGGCGGGCGTCTCTTGTGGGAAACCCCGCTCGAGGGACTGAGAGCCGCGTTCACTCTTCAGACCGTAAAAGTGGATGTGGATCTCAGCCTCGCAGGAATGCCGGCTTCGGGAGTTCTCCCCGTGACCCAGTACATCGGTTCCCTCGAATATTCTTTCAAACGATGGTTATTCGCAGCGGAGTACTCCCGAAGGTATACCTCGGTTGAAAACAGCATGGGCCCCCTTCCTGTGAGGAATGCAAACGGTGAGGGCTACTATGGAATGATGAACTATCAAATCACCGATTCTTTTGCACCCGGCGTCTACTACTCGATGAACACACCTGACATCCTGAACCGCGGAGACCGTGAGAAGATGCAGGGCGATTTCGCGTTTTATTTTCGCTACGATTTCAATCAGAACTGGCTGTTAAAGCTGGAAGGTCACCTGATGAATGGAACCGCAGACCTGAATCCGGCGCTCAACGGCAATCAGTCGCAATCCTCTCTGAAAGACGCGTGGCAGATGTTCCTGGTTAAAACCACGGTGTATTTTTAAGGAAGGAGATGCGAATGAAATTCAAAATAGTTGCAATCTGCGCCGCTCTCTTCGGAATCCTACTGACGCCCGAGTTCAGTCAGGCCACCCTCGTCTTCATCGTCAACTCGAAGAACGAAACAAAAGAGGTGAGCCGAAAGTTCCTTGCAGATGCTTTTCTCAAGAAGATCACTTTCTGGCACAACGGTGAAATCATTCTTCCGATCGACTTACAGGTGAATTCACCCGTGAGAAACGAGTTCTCGGAACAGATCCTGAACCGACCGGTGACCGCGATTCGGAGCTACTGGCAGCAAATGATTTTTTCCGGTCAGTCTATTCCGCCCGTCGAATATGATCATGAAGAACAGGTGATCCGTTTTGTCGGTGGACACGCGAATGCCCTCGGTTACGTGTCGGACAAGGCAGTGCTTGGGCCGAACGTAAAAGCAGTTCCCCTGAAATAGGAATCATTCGTTTATCTGGAAACTAGAGGGTTTTCAGATCGATCACGAAACGGTATTTCACATCACCTTTGATGGTGCGCTCGTAAGCTTCGTTGATTTTTGAAGCCGGAATCACTTCCACGTCGGAGGTGATGTTGTGTTTCGCGCAGTAATCGAGCATCTCCTGGGTTTCCTTGATCCCACCGATCAGGGAGCCTGAAACGCTCTTTCTTCCGACGATCAGTCCGAACGCGGAGAGGGATGGATCTTTGGTCGGAACACCGACGAGAACCAGGGTTCCATTCCGTTTAAGCGTGTTGATATAAGGATTGATATCGTGTGGAGCTGAAACCGTGTTCAGGATGAAGTCGAAGGTTCCGGCTGCAGAGTCCATCTCGTTCTGGTTCTTTGAGAGGATGACGTGTTTGGCGCCGAGACGAAGAGCGTCCTGGCGTTTGTTTTCGGAGTGCGTGAAGACAGTGACTTCGGCACCCATGGAAGCAGCGAGTTTCACACCCATGTGGCCAAGACCACCGAGACCCACGATTGCGACTTTCTGGCCCGGACCCACTTTCCAGTGTTTGAGTGGAGAATAGGTGGTGATGCCTGCGCAGAGAAGGGGCGCAACACCCGCGAGGTTGTCTTTTGCGTTCACTTTCAGCACGAATTTATCATTCACCACGAGCTGGTTGGAGTATCCGCCCTGAGTTGGAGTTTTTTTATCCTGTTCAGTGCTGTTGTAGGTGAAGCTTGCGCCGTTTTTACAAAATTGTTCTTCGTGTTCCTTGCAAGGCTCGCAGCTCTGACAGGAGTCAACCATGCAACCCACCCCCACAGTGTCGCCGATTTTAAAATGGGTCACTTTAGGGCCGACTTTTATGACTTTTCCAACGATCTCGTGGCCTGGAACCATTGGAAACTTCCCACCGCCCCATTCGTCACGTGCCTGGTGAATGTCAGAGTGACAGATTCCGCAGAAAAGACTTTCGATCTGAACATCGTGATCCTTCAGATCGCGGCGCTGGAAGGTGAATGGCGCAAGTTGTTCTTTGGGACCTTGGGTTGCATAAGCTTTGGTTTCAATCATGGCTCCATTTTAACGGATTTTGATTTTTTCGACAGGAGTTCCTTCATCAGCGCAGCGCTCTTCTTCGAGTTCAGTTGAAGCGCACGATCAAGATTAAGTGTGTCGAGCGGTGAGCCTGTTGCGTTGTCTGACGGCGAGGTGATCAGTTCGGGTAATTCAAACACTTGAGATTCCAGCGCAGGAGCTTGTTCAAAAAATTCTTCCACACTCGGGCCCATCCAAGGCTTTTCTCCAGTCTTCGCATGGATATAGACCATTGCCGAAGCGCGTGCATCTGATAAAGCTTCATGATGGTTTAACTTGATCCCGAGCGTCTGACTGACATTAGCCAGATTCGCCGGCTGAATCCCCAGCTGATACCGGCTCAGTTTCACCGTACACTCGGTCTTCTTCCTCGGAATTTTGATGCCATAGTGCATTCCAGTCGCATGCAGCACCCGCTGGTCAAAGCTCACGTTGTGAGCCACGAGCAGTTTCGATTTCGTGTACCAAGGCTCGATCCCTTCAAGCCACACCTGATCGAAAGTCTGCGCGTCTTTCACACTTTCCCAGGTAAGCCCGTGGATATGAGTAAACTGAAACACCTTCGTCGGCGGACGAATCAGATACATCGCTTCATGAACAACCTTGAACTCTTCAAGCACAACAATCCCAATCGAACACGCACTGGTTGCAGCAGTATTCGCAGTCTCAAAGTCGATAACAATATGAAATGGTTTCGTCATTTTCGCTTTCCCAATGGTCTCATGTCTGTGTGCTTTTAAAAAGAGTGTGTCCTTTCCGGGCAGTCACCTCAGGCAGGATGCCGCGCGGAGGTGCAAGGCCATGGATGGCCGATGCCCGGAAAGGGCACACTCTTTTTAAAAGCACCCCCGCACGAGCCCAAAAAAAAGCCCCGGTGAATCTCACCGAGGCTCTTCAAAATTTTATGCGTTCGCTAAAACAGGGCGCGATCGTTAATGGATACGTTCAGAACGTTTTACAGAGCGGAGGTTCAGCGCCAGAATCTTTTTGCGCATGCGCACGTTCTTCGGAGTCACTTCGATCCACTCGTCTTCGTCGATCCACTCAAGGCAGCGCTCGAGGGACATGTCGCGAATCCCTTTCAAGGTTACGAGGAACTCGGCACCCGCAGAGCGGATGTTGGTGAGTTTCTTTTCCTTGCACGGGTTGATGTTCATGTCGTTGTCTTTTGCGTTTTCGCCGATGATCATTCCTTCATAGACCTTTACACCCGGGCCGATGAAGAGAACGCCGCGTTCCTCGAGGGTGAGGAGAGCGTACTCGATTGATTGTCCGATACGGTCAGCGATCAGGGCACCGTTCAAACGGTGAGCGATCTCGCCTTTGTGTGGAGAGTATTCAAGCAAATAAGAGCTGAACAAGCCTTCGCCGCGGGTCGCGGTGAGGTAGCGGGAACGAATCCCGAGCAAACCACGTGCAGGAATGTCAATTTCGAGACGAACCCGTTGTTTACCGATGTTTTCCACGTGTGGAAGAGCTTCGTATTTCGTGAGTGTTCCTTTTCTCTCCTGGAAAATACGGGTCACGTCACTGGCAAATTCTTCTGGAAGATCGAGAACCGCGCGCTCGGTTGGTTCGAGACGCTCGCCATTTGGACCTTCACGGTAAAGGACGAGTGGTTTTCCGACCATGAACTCGTAGCCTTCACGGCGCATTTGCTCAATCAGGATCGCGAACTGAAGTTCTCCGCGGCCCAGAACCCGGAATTGATCCGAGGTTTCGCTCTCTTCGAAACGAAGAGCAACGTTGTGGCGAACTTCTTTCAGAAGGCGCTCACGAAGTTTACGGGATTGAATTGCTTCACCTTCCTGACCGGAAAGTGGAGAAGTGTTCACCGAGAAGAGCATTGCGAGAGTTGGCTTCTCAACGATGATGCGTGGAAGTGGCTCGATGGTGCTGGTGGAGCTGATGGTGTCTCCGATTTCAACGCCTTCGTTCCCTGCGACTACGACGATGTCGCCCGCAGAGACTTCTTCGACTTCAGTCTGCTTGAGGCCGACGTAAGTGAAGACTTTGGAAACGGTGAATTGCTGAGTCAGAGGAGAGCCATCCAGGTTTAATCCCTGACGGAAGAATTTCTGGTTTTTCTTCACCGATCCGCTGGTAACGCGACCGATACAGAGACGGCCGACGTAATCAGAGTAGGAAAGGTTGGCAACGAGCATCTGGAACTCGGCTTTGTCCGAAATTTTCGGAGCCGGAACTTTATCGATGATGAGATCGAAAAGTGGCTTCAGGGAGCCAGCTTTTTCTTTTTTCAAAAGAGGTTGGATCTCGTCGAAATCGGTGGTCGCCCAGCCGTGTCTTGCTGCTGCGTAAACAATCGGGAAGTCCGCTTGTTCTTCGTTCGCGCCCAGTTCGAGGAACAGGTCGAAAGTGGCATTCACCACTTCGTGAATCCGGCTTCCGTCTGCACACTCGGGACGGTCAACCTTGTTGATGACGAGAATGATCTTGTGGCCCATGGTAAGTGCTTTTTGAAGCACGAAACGGGTCTGAGGGAGTGGTCCTTCAGCTGCGTCGACGAGGAGGAGGGCTCCATCGACCATCCCCATGATCCGCTCTACTTCGCCACCGAAGTCGGCGTGGCCCGGGGTGTCAACAATGTTGACTTTGGTGTCACCGACCATGACGGAGGTGTTTTTGGAAAGAATGGTAATACCCCGTTCCCGCTCCAAATCTCCAGAGTCCATGACCCGTTCTTCCACCGCTTGGTGTTGAAGAAAAGTGCCGGATTGGCGGAGAAGATGGTCGACGAGGGTGGTTTTACCGTGGTCGACGTGGGCAATGATACAAACATTTCGAAGATTTAAGCTCATTATGGGGCCTTGCGTTTTTCGCGGTTGGTTGATTTTTTAGATTGCGTTTCGGGTACGATACAGGTAAATCCGTAATCTCTGTAGCAAAATTTTAAAAGATTTTAGTCAGCCAAAAAGGAATCAAAGATCATGGCACGCGTATGCGATTTAACTAACACCAAGCCCTTCAGCGGAAACAAAGTTTCCCACTCTAACATCAAAACCCGCACTAAATGGATGCCTAACCTTAAAGACAAGCGTTACACCATTCCTGAGTTGTCCAAGACTGTGACTCTCAAGCTCGCGACTCGTGCAATTCGCACCATCGACAAGCTCGGCGGCATTTCTCAAGCGATTCTCGCTGCTAAAGAGACGAAAATGTCTCCACGTGCATTGAAACTCAAGGCTGAGATCAAAAAAGCACGCAAGGCGATGTCCGAAGGTAAAAAGAAAGTCGCTCTTTAATTCGCGAAATAAGATTTTTTAATCAAGGGTGAGTGGGTTTCCCATTCACCCTTTTTTTATTTAGAGTTCCGGGTCGGGGAGTACTCCAGACCATGAACACGAAATCCTACCTGTCCCGCTTCGAATCCAAAAGGGCCCTTTTTCAGGTGACCCAGTCTGAGTCCATTCAAAATCTGGTCGCGCTCCGGATGCACATCAACCGGATGCGAGTGAAGGATCGAATCTCGGAAGAACTCGATCCCTCGAGAATTGAAAAGATGCTGACCCGCTTCGGGCTCGCGAGCGCGAAGATTGAGGCTCGGGCATCCGAGATCATTGATTACAAACTGAAGTTGCCGGAGCAGGCAGAGGCCTGCGTTCTTTTCAAAGAAGCTGAACTCCCAAGCCTTGATGCCAGGATGGAGCTTTATCGGAAGTCAGTGAGTTCGGTCTTCCGCGAATTTTATCCCGAGAATGCCGCACTTCCAGGCCATCTGGTTCATGTCACTTGCACAGGCTACCTTGCGCCCAGTCCGGCTCAGATCCGGATGGCCGAATTGAAGGCCCGCACTCAGGTGACTCACGCGTATCACATGGGTTGCTATGCATCGCTTCCCGCGCTTCGAATCGCACAGGGGTTTGAGGGCGTGACGGATATTGTTCACACCGAGGTCTGTTCCCTTCATTTTGATCCGCTTTCTCTGGTGCCTGAACAGATCGTGGTTCAAAGCCTCTTTGCCGACGGTCATATCCGATACCGGCTTGATCACGAGCCGCCGATCGAAGGATTCCAAATTGAAGCCCTCATGGAAAAAATCATTCCGGAAAGTAGCGAGATGATGACCTGGACTCCGGGAAAGAGCGGTTTTCACATGACGCTCGACCGGAGGGTGCCGGAATTGCTGAAGGCCAATCTCAATGGTTTTATCGATGAGATCCTGGACCTCGCAAAAATAGAACGATCGGAATCCCTGATTTTTGCCATTCATCCAGGTGGTCCGAAAATCATTGAAGCCGTGGAAGAGGCTCTGAATCTTTTCCGCCATCAATCAACCGAAAGCCATGAAGTGCTCAGGAAGCACGGAAACATGTCATCTGCGACGCTCCCGCATGTCTGGAAAACGATTCTCGAGAATCGGGAGCGGAGAGACGGGCAGGCAGTGGTGAGTCTTGCCTTTGGTCCGGGGCTCACTCTGAGTGGAGGAGTGTTTCGGCTGTGCCGGTCTTAGGAGTCTTCAGTATCTGTCTCGTGGCCCAGGCACTCGCGATGATCGTCGATGAGTTCTATTTTCATCGGAAACGCGGGCTTCCGAAATGGGAGCGGGTGGGGCATCCACTCGATACGCTTACGGTGCTTTCCGTGTTTCTTTCTTTTGCATTCGTGAATCCCGAAGCCGGGGGCGCCACTCCGATCTGGCTCTGGTTTCTGATTGGCGGATCCTGTCTTTTCATCACGAAGGACGAGTGGATCCATCACTCAAACTGCGAGGCCCCCGAGCAGTGGCTGCATGCGCTTCAATTTGTTCTTCATCCTCTGGTGTTTTTCGCGGCCTGGTTTGTCTGGCGCGAAGGGCAGGGGCATCTGATTTTTGTTCTTCAATCATTGATCCTGTTTTTGTTCGGTCTGTATCAGACGTTCTACTGGAACGTGATCCGCCTTAACCCAATGGAGAAATCCCATGCCTGAATCCGTGATCAATAATGAAATCTATCATGACCTCGGCCACCGCTGGTATACCGCGAAGGATGATCCCGTGGCGTTGCTTCGAGCGGAGGCAAAAACGAAAAACCCCTGGGTGAAGAATCTGATTGAGAGAAAGATGCCGCACTTGTCCCCGGACCAGGTTCGCATTCTCGACATTGGATGCGGAGCTGGTTTTCTGACTAATAGCCTGGTTCAAGAGGGCTACAAGGTCACCGGTCTCGATACCTCGGTTGAGAGCATGAACATTGCCCGTGAGTACGACGGGCTAAAGAAGGTGGATTACGTGGCGGGTGATGCGTACAAGCTCCCGTTCCCGGAGTCGAGCTTCGAAGTGGTGACCTGCATGGACTTCCTCGAACACGTGGAGGATCCGGAGCGGGTGATCCGTGAGGCATCCCGGGTCCTTTCTCCGCGAGGGATCTTTGTGTTTCACACCTTTAACCGGAACTGGCTTTCGGGACTGGTGATTATCAAGGGAGTGGAGTGGTTTGTGAAAAACACACCACCCAATCTTCATGTGCTTGATCTGTTTCTGAAGCCCGAGGAAGTGGAGGCCAGCTGTCGGAAGCATGGGTTGAAGCCCCAGGAGATGGTGGGCATTGCACCAGACCTGAGAAAGACTGCGTTCTGGAAAATGCTGCTCACCCGTGAAGTTCCGGATGACTTTTCTTTCCGGATCAATGGATCCACACGCCTTGCTTATCTCGGCCATGCAGTCAAAAATCAGGGAAAAAGAAAACGGAATTAAGTTTTCTTAATGAAACCAGTAGTCCGTTCCCATTTACCCACAATTTGTTTAAAATATGAGCCGAGGTTTTTTCCGCTCATGAATTTACACGAATCCACATCTTATCCCATTTCCCCCGAACTCCGCTATCGCTGGTATCTTGCGAAGGACAATCCCGAAGCACTTCTTCGTGCCGGAGCCCGGACGAAAAACCCATGGCTGAAGAATGTGATTCAAGAGAAGTTCTTTCATCTTCCCAATGAAAGCGTGAGCGTGCTTGATCTCGCCTGCGGAGCGGGTTTCCTGAGCAATGATCTTTCGAAAGAGGGATACACCGTGACCGGCCTTGATTCCGATCTGGGTAATCTTCTGCTTGCTCGTGAGTATGATGTGACTGAAGCAGTGAAGTATGTTCAAGGCGACCTCTACCGTCTTCCTTTTGAGGATGAAAGTTTTGATGTCGTGACGTGCATGGATTTTCTGGAACGTTCAGCTGATCCGGTCGCAGCGATCCGGGAGGCTTCGCGCGTTTTGAAACCTCGCGGGATTTTTGCCTTCCATTCATTGAACCGGAACTGGGTTGCGGGACTGGTGATGATCAAGGGAATGGAGTACTTCGTGAAAAACACACCGAAGAACTCTCATGATTTTGGTCTCTTCCTCAAGCCTGAAGAAGTCGAAGTCTGTTGCAAGATGAACGGGCTTGAGCCCGAAAAGATCGTGGGTCTCACTCCCGACGTAAAAACAGCGGCGTTCTGGAAGATGATCGCACAACGACACGTGCCCGATGACTTCTCTTTCCAAGTGAACGATTCAACAAAACTCGCCTATCTCGGTTACGCGGTCAAAGTCCACTAGTGGTGGAGACCGCTTCCTGCTGGCGGCATGTCCGATAGATTGGGTTGTGAGCGATCGACCGTTCCAGGCGGTGGTGGAGCGTTGATTGGCCCAATGACCTGTACCATTCGTCCCTTGGTTCGATCCCAATGCTCGGCTCGTTCGATGTGAACCTGAATCAGGACCAGTTCGTCCTCAGCGATTCCATCGGGAAACCAGGCCTGCATGTTGGGATCCCAGAGTTCATTCAGCTTTTTCGAATCCTGAAGCACCGTCGCACTTCCACAGATTGAAACAAAAGTTTCGAAATTCTTGGATACGTAGACCAGATTCACTTTCGGATTCTTAAAAAGGTCTTCCGTTTTGTGCTGGGCCGCTGAAGCAATGAACCAGATGTTTCCGGCGTGGTCGATTTGAAGCGGGGTCATCGGACGGCTGTGCATTTCCCCGTCGTCACCCACTGAACTCAGGACGGCAAATTTGATGTTTTGAACAAGCGCGTAGAGCTTGATGTATTCGGAGCGCATGGTCTCCTCCCTTCATCTAATAGGGTGCGTCTTTGATGCCAGGGTCAAAAAGGTATCCGATTACCTATGGAGGTGCACCGCGTACAAGAAAAGGTATCCGATTACCTATGGAGGTGCACCGCGTACACAAGTGCCGCAGCGCACCTCCATAGGTAATCGGATACCTTTTTTACATAGGTAATCGGATACCTTTTTTAGCCGAAGGTGAATGCGTAGCCTTCTGCTGAAGGTGCGAGGAATTCAATTTCGAAGGTGTGAGTTTCGTTCCCTGCTTTGAGGCGGATGAGTTGATAGAGTCTCTGGCCGCTGATCTGACCGTTTCCGTGTTCGTCGGTATCGGCTCCATGATTAGCTCCAGGCTCTTTTCCATCGAGAGTCACTCTGAAGGGCACGGGAGCCTTGCCATCGATTCCTAGAACCAAATGGAGGTCGCGGGCATGGAAGCGGTAACGAAGAGAGCCGCTCTTTCCTCTGAGGACAATTCGTTCCTCATCCACTTTGAAGTTTCCATTCAGAGCCCATTGGTGGAGTTCAAGCTCGGCTGGAGCGGTGTACTTTGCTTCCTTGTCAGGAACAAGGGCTGGCTTTGAGGAGAATCCGCGTTGCTGGGCGTATCCAAGGTAGGTTTCCGGGGAACGTTCCTCCAGACCACTTGCAGGCGCTTCCAATGGACGACTCGTGCTGGATGACGCGTCCAGAGTCACTGGCTCAAGCGCAAGCATGTCGTTGGGGTTTCGTTCGAGCAGGAGAGACTGAATCATCTTCTCGGTTTCGCCGTAATGGCCTTCGCCCGAATCTTCGTAGCGGATCATTCCATTTGCATCAATGAGATAGTGGGCAGGCCAGTAACGATTCTGAAACGC
>OUNO011322984.1_pt1 | contig 46532 bp, 50 predicted proteins | sample 1779811 | NCBI WGS metagenome assembly OUNO01 (sample SAMEA3914804, study PRJEB12502) | metagenome | biome: forest; material: soil | place: Canada | collected 2010-06-25 | depth 0.3 m
ACTTTGCCCCCGAGGGCCAGATGCGAGCCCCCGGCCCATTGCAGGCAGGCATAGCCGAGCATCATCACGGCGACCCACAGCACGAGGTTGAGCAGCAGCCCGAACGGGCCGTAGACCCCGAGGAGCGTGTCGGCGGCCTGGGCAGGAAGCATCCGCGCCAGTCGGCGCCACGGTCCCCACGCGTACCTGAACACCGAGCGCACGATCTTGGGGTCGCGCTTTACTCGGCGCGGCAGCAGGAAGGCGACGAAGATCTCGACCAGCATCAGGCCGACGAGCAAGCCGCCGAGGACGCCGACGAGGACCCTGATCATGCCCTGACGATATGGATCGGCGAGACGCTGTGCGGCTAGGCGCCGGGCGCGGGCGGGCGCGGCGAGATGTCGAGCAGCTCGTTGACGGCGTGATCGACCTGGAGGGTCGTGTGGTGCAGGGCAAACCGCGATCGCAACATCGCCTCCATCTCGCGCCTGGCCTCGTGGCAGTCGCAGTCGGCCGACACCAGGACGTGGGCGGATAGGGCGGGGAAGCGGCTTGCGACCTCCCAGACGTGGAGGTCGTGGACCTCGACCACACCGCGCTCGCCGACGAGCGCCGCGCCGATCTCCTGCGGGTCCAGACCCTCCGGGGCGGCCTCGAGGAAGATGCGCCCGGACGCCCTGACGAGGGCCGTACCCGAACGGATCATCAGACCGGCGATCAGCAGCGAGACGATCGGGTCCGCCCGTTGGAAGCCGCTGAGCAGTATGACGCCGGCCGCGACGGCCGTGCCGATGAAGCCGTAGAGGTCGGTCAGGAGGTGCTGGAAGCTGCCCTCGACGTTCAGGCTGCGGCGGTCGGCGCCCGAGAGGACGCGGACGGCGGCGAGGTTGACGAGGATGCCGGCGAGGGCGACGGCCAGCACCGGCCACCCGTCGACGCGGGGGGGATCGACGAGGCGCCGGACGGCCTCGTAGACGACGAAGGCGGCCAGGATCAGGAGCGTCACGCCGTTGGCCTGGGCCGAGAGGATCTCGACGCGGCGCAGCCCGAACGTCATCGCGCCTCGCGCCGGGCGCGCGGCGAGGCGCAGAGCGAGCAACGAGAAGCCGATGGCGGCGGCGTCGGTGAGCATGTGCCCGGCGTCTGAGAGCAGGGCGAGGGAGTGGGCGAGAACGCCGACGGCGATCTCGGCGAGCATCAACGACAGGATCAGCGCGAGCGCTCGCCCGAGCCGGCCCTGGTCGGTCGTGTGGACGTGGGAGTGGGCGGCGTGGTCGTGGCTCACAGGCGCACCATACGCCGCGCCCGGATCGCTCGCCGGGCCTCGTGCGGGCGCTCGGTTCTAGTCTCCTGCGATGGAGGCGGAGCAGGGCAGCAGCACAACGCTGAGCCAGCAGCGGACGACGCTCGTGTCGATCGTCGCGGCCGCGGTGCTCGTCGTCCTCAAGCTGGGCGTCGGGCTGGCGACCGGCAGCCTCGGGCTGATCTCGGCCGGCATCGAGTCCAGCGGCGACGTCGTGGCAGCCGTGCTGACGTTCTTCGCCGTCCGCCTCGGCGGCCGGCCCGCCGACCGCGGGCACCCCTATGGCCATCGGCGGGCGGAGAATCTGGGAGCGCTCGGCGAGGCCGCCATCCTGCTCGCCGGTGGCGTGATCGTGGGCGTCGAAGCGGTCATGCACCTGCTGGCCGGCGAGCGCCCGCCCGGCATCCACTGGTACCAGTTCACGGTCATCGCCGTCGCGATCGTCCTCGACATCAGCCGGACCGTCGTCTCGCTGCGGGCGTCCCGACGCTTCGACAGCCCGGCTCTGCGGTCCAACGCCTTTCACTTCGCCGGCGACATGGCCGGCTCGGTGGCCGTGCTCTGCGGCCTGCTGGCGGTCCACGCAGGCTTCGAGCAGGGCGACGCCGTCGCGGCGCTTCTCGTCGCCGCGATCATCCTGGCCGCCGCCTACCGCCTGATCCATGAGAACGCGAACGTCCTCATGGACCGCTCGCCGGCCGAGGCGCAGTCGGCGGCTGCGAGCGCGATCGGGCGGATCGAGGAGGACATCGAGCTCAGCCGCCTGCGCGTGCGCGAGTCCGCCGGGCGCTACTTCGCCGACGTCGTCGTCAGCGTCCCTCCCGGGCGGGCCGTCGTCGAGGGGCACCGCGCGGCCGACCTCGTCGAGCGCGCCGTCGAACGGGTGCTGCCCGGCAGCGACGTCGTCGTCCACGTCGAGCCTCGCCGGCGCGGGCTCGACCTGCGCGACCGGGTGCTCGCGATCGCTCTCGCCGAGCCGCTGGTCCGGGAGGCGCACGACATCACCATCTTCGAGCAGGACGGCGGGGCGAGCGTGTCGCTGCACCTCAAGTTCCCGGCCGAGCTCGATCTGCGCTCCGCTCACGACACCGCCGAGCGCGTCGAGCACGAGATCCTCGCGCGGCCGGAGGTCAGCGCGGTCCAGACGCACCTCGAGCCGCTCGAGCAGCCGCTCGACGCACGCCCGGCGGACGAGCGCGCCGACCAGGCGACGACGCACGAGATCGACGAGCTCGTGCGCGAGCTGACCGGCCACGAGGCCAGGATGGTCCGACTGCTCTCGACCGGCGCCGGTCGCGTCCTGTTCCTGACGCTCGGCGTCGGCGTCGAGGAGTCGCTCACAGGCGCCCACGAGCTGGCCGGGCGCCTGGAGGAGGAGCTACGGCGCCGGATCCCCGGGATCGCCGACGTCGTCGTCCGCACCGAACCCTGACGCCGGCCGAGGCGGACGTGCATGGAGTTCCGCGGGGAAGGATCCCGCGGGCGCGGCATCTATTGACTCCGAGCCACGCAAATCCAGAGAAGACCAGGAGGTCACGGTGAAGAACTCCCTCACCCTCGCAGTTGCCGCAACGGCGCTCACGGCCGTTCTCAGCGGCTGCGGAGGAAGCAGCTATTCGAGCTCCAGCAGCGCGGCCGCCCCGACGGCCTCGACAGCTGCCTCGACGGGCTCCTCGGGCGGGGCCTACGGCGGCGGGGGCGCGAGCACGGCGGCCTCTGGGAGCAGCGCCAAGGGCGTCAGCGTGACCGTCAAGCACGACAAGCTCGGCAGCGTCCTGGCGGCCGGCCCCAAGCGCCTGACGGTGTATCTCTTCGAGGGCGACCACGGCAGCGTGTCGGCGTGCTCGGGCGCATGCGCGAAGGTGTGGCCGCCGGTGACGAGCGCGGGCGCGGCCACGGCCGGCGCGGGCGCAAAGGCGAGCGACATCGCCATGATCACGCGCTCCGACGGCACCCAGCAGGTGACCTACAAGGGCCACCCGCTCTACTACTTCGCCACGGACAAGGACGCCGGCGACACCTACGGTGAGGGCGTCAAGTCGTTCGGCGCCGACTGGTACGCGCTCTCGCCCTCCGGCGCCAAGATCGACAAGTCATGATGCGTCGTTAGACGGCGGACAATGGCCGCGCGGAAGATGCGGCAAACGACCACATGGAGGAGATGGGCATGAGAGATCAAGCAGCGCGCCGAGCCCTCGCCAGCCGGGTGCCCCGGGCATTCGGGCCCGCGCTCGTGATCGGCGCCGCACTACTCGCCCTGGCGGGCTGTGGTGGCTCGTCGAGCTCCGGCTCGTCCTCGGCGGCCTCGACCGCCGCCCCGACGACGACGGCCAGCACGCAGGCGTCGACGCCCACGTCGACCGCACCGGCCGGCGCATCCTCGGGCGCGCTCAAGCTCGCGGCCGACCCCGAAGGGCAGCTGAGGTACGACACGACGTCGCTGACGACGAAGGCCGGGAAGGTGTCGATCGAATTCACGAACGCGGCCCCGCTCGAACACAACGTGACCGTCGAATCGTCGTCCGGGTCGAAAGTCGGCGCGACACCGACCTTCCAGGGCGGCTCCAAGACGCTGTCGCTCGACCTCAAAGCCGGGACGTACAAGTTCTACTGCTCGGTCCCCGGGCACCGCCAGGCGGGGATGCAAGGGACGATCACGGTCCAGTAGACGCGGCGCGCCGCGCTCAGTCGAGGAAGGCGACGACGTCCTCGATCGAGGCCCGGTCGGGTACCCGCTGCTCCTGGACGGGCCAGCCGAGGTAGAGCAGCCCGACCGGCGTCTCGTCGTCGCCGAGTCCGAGCAGCGAGCGCCCGTCGGGCGTATCGAGCAGGGGGACGGTGCGCCAGTAGCCGGCCAGGCCGCGCGCGTGGGCGCCGAGCAGCACGACGTAGGCGGCCACGCCGGTCGCGAGAAGGTCCTCGCGATCCTCCGCCGGCTCGCCGCCCTGGCGGGCGCTGACGGCGATCAGCGTGGGCGCCCGGGCGAGCTTGACGGCGGACCCCGGCTCGCGCGCGTCGGCCAGCTCCATCAGCCGACCGCGCGTCTGCGCCCCGAGGACGCGGAAGCGCCAGGGGTTGGTGAGGCGGTGGTTGGGCGCCCACGTCGCCAGCTCCATCAGCTCGGCCAGCACGGTCGGATCGATCTCGGTGGGGGCGAACGCCTTGTGCGTCCGGCGCGTACGGATAGCCTTCTCGACGTCCATGCGACAAAGGTAGAGGTGCTGGCGGTCCTGCACCCGCTCGCCGACGCGCCGCCCGGTCGGACCGGGCCCGTCGAGCGAGCCGCCACGTTCGCGCCATCCAAGGGGCCCCAGCGGTGAACAGCTTCAAGACGTCCGACGACCTCGAGATCGCCTACCAGGAATGGGGTGAGGGCTCGCCTGACGCCGTTCCCGTCGTCCTCCACCACGGCTTCGTCGCCGACGCGAACGCCAACTGGGTGCTCCCGGGCGTGGTGGCCGCGCTCGTCGATCGCGGCCGGCGGGTGATCGCACCGGACGCCAGGGGCCACGGAGCGTCCGCGAAGCCGCACGATCCGACCCGATACGGCGAACCGGTCATGGCGCGTGACCTGGCGGAGCTGATCGACGTCATCGGGGTAGGGCAGATCGATCTCGTCGGCTACTCGATGGGCGCGATCGTGGCCCTTCTGTTGGCCAGCACCGACGCGCGCGTGCGCCGGCTGGTCATCGGTGGTGTCGGCGCCGGTGTCGTCGAGTGCGGCGGCGTCGACCGCCGGGCCGTGTCCAACGAGTCGATCATCCAGGCGCTCAGCGTCGAGGACGCGGCGACGCTCGAGCAGCCCGAGGCGCGCAGCTACCGCGCCCTGGCCGACGCGCTCGGAGCGGACCGCAAGGCCCTCGTCGCCCAGGCGTCCTCGGTTCACCGCCGCGGTGTGGCGCTCGAGCGCGTCGCGGCTCCCACGCTGATCATCGCGGGGGCCGACGATCCGCTGGCCGTGCGCCCAGAGGCGCTCGCCGCGGCGCTGCCCGATGCGACCGTGACGCTGACCGCGGGCGATCACATGGGCGCCCTCGCCGATCCCGCCTTCACGCGCTCGCTCGTCGACTTCCTGTGCCCCGCGGCCGTCGGCGCTGACGCCGGCGACGCCGGCTAGTCGATGGACGCCGGCGAGATCGTCGCGATCGCCCTCGCCGGCGGGGCGGCGGGGGCGATGAACACGCTCGTCGGCAGCGGCACGCTCGTGACGTTCCCGGTCCTGCTCGCCTTCGGCTACCCGCCGGTAACGGCGAACGTGTCGAACACGATCGGCCTCGTGCCGGGATCGGTGTCGGGCGCCATCGGCTACCGCCGCGAGCTCGCCGGGCAGGCACGGAGGGCGCTGCGACTGGGCACGATCGCCGTCGCCGGCGGCATCACGGGAGCCGTGCTGCTGCTCGTGCTGCCGTCCTCGGCCTTCAAGGCCATCGTGCCCGTGTTCATCGCCGTGGCCGTCGTCCTCACGCTCCTGCAGCCGCGGATCGGAGCGTGGCTGGCGCGGCGCGAGATCGAGCTCGAGCACGGAAGGCTCCTCGTGCCGCTGGCGATCTACCTGACCGGCGTCTACGGGGGCTACTTCGGCGCCGCGCAGGGCATCCTGCTGCTGGCGATCCTGGGGGTGGCGCTGACGCAGGATCTGCAGCGGACGAATGCCCTGAAGAACGTCCTCGCGGGCCTCGTCAACGGTGTGGCCGGCGTGTACTTCGCCTTCGCCGCCCACATCGAGTGGGCTCCCGCGGCGATCATTGCCGTCGCCTCCGTGGCCGGCGCCCAGCTGAGCGCCCGCTACGGGCGCCGCCTCCCGACGCCGGCGCTGCGCGCGGTCATCGTCGGCGTGGGCGTCTTCGCGATCATCCGTCTGCTGGTCTACTGACGAGCAGACGTGCGCCGATGCCAGCCAGCGAAGGGAGAAGGTGAATGAGCAGCGAGGATCAGGGCGCCGCCGAGGCGCTCGTCGTGTTCGGGATAACGGGCGATCTGGCCAGGAAGATGACGCTGCGCTCGCTCTACCGGCTCGAGCGGCGGGGCCTGCTCGACTGCCGCATCGTCGGCGTGGCCGTCGAGGATTGGACCGTGGCGCGGCTGCGTAAGCACGCCAAGGAGGCGATCAGGGAGGCCGGGGAGCGCATCGACGCCGCGGTCTTCGCGCGACTGGCCGCGCGCATGTCCTACGTGGGTGGCGACTTCAAGAGCCCGGGCACCTACGCCTGCCTCGCGGAAGTCCTCGGCGAGGGCACCCGGCGCGTGTTCTACCTCGAGACGCCGCCGTCGCTGTTCGCCACGGTCGTGGAGGGCCTTGCCGGCGCGCGACTGCTCGACGGTGCGCGGGTCGTCGTGGAGAAGCCGTTCGGCCACGATCTCGCCTCGGCGCGGACGCTCTCGCGCGAGCTGCATCGCCATCTGGACGAGTCTCAGATCTATCGCATCGACCACTTCCTCGGCAAGATGGGCCTGGAAGAGATCCTCTACCTTCGTTTCGCCAACTCGCTGTTCGAGCCGGTCTGGAATCGCAATCACGTCGCCTGCATCCAGATCACGATGGCTGAGGCCTTCGGCGTCGAGGACAGGGGCAGCTTCTACGACCCCGTCGGGGCGCTGCGCGACGTGGTCGTCAACCACCTCATGCAGCTGCTTGCCGCGGCGACGATGGAGCCGCCCGCCGGCAGCGACCCGGCGACGATCAAGGACGCCAAGTTCGCCGTCTTCCGCGCCATGGCCGACGCCGACCCGGCGAGCTACGTGCGCGGGCAGTACCGCGGCTACCGCAGCATCGCAGGCGTCCGGCGCGGCTCGGGGACCGAGACCTACGCGGCCCTGCGTCTGGAGATCGACAACTGGCGCTGGGCCGGCGTGCCGCTCTTCATCCGCACCGGCAAGCAGCTGCCTATGACCCAGACGGAGCTGCGCCTGATCTTCAAGGGCGCACCGCGACTGGGCTTTCTGAAGGCCGCCCAGCGCGACGCCGAGCCGAGCCAGATGATCGTCAAGATCGACCCGGCGACGGGCGTGCGGATCGTCGTCGACGCCCAGCGCGCCGACCGCGTCGGTCCGGAGGAGATCGAGCTCGACATGGAGTTCGCCGACGAGGGAGGGGAGGGCCCGACGCCGTATGAGGTCCTGCTGCAGGCGGCGCTCGCAGGCGACAGCACGCACTTCACCCGCGAGGACAGCGTCGAGGAGTGCTGGCGTGTCCTCCAGCCGCTGCTCGACGAGCCGGCGCCGATCCACGCCTACCCCAAGCACACATGGGGCCCGCGGGCGGCCGGCGAGCTGACGGCGGGGGTGGGCGGCTGGCGCGAGCCGTGGCTGGCGATCCCGGGCGCGGGCTGAGAGCGGCCCGAACAGCCTTCCCCGCTCAGCGCAGGCGGGCGAAGAAGGTGTAGATGACCATCAGGGACACGAGGATGACGAAGATCCGCAGCGCCCACAGGCCGATGACCGCGCGGCGGCCGAGCCGCGCCGGCGCGACCGGACGGAAGGTCTCGGCGACGAGCTGGTCGGGCTCGAGGTACATGATCAGCTCGGAGTCCGCGGCCGGCTCGCCCACGTGCTCCGGGTCGACGTCGGGCCACGGCGCGCCGCTGCGGTCCTCGCGGGTGTCGGTCGGGTGGCTCATGAGCCGATCAGGTGGACGGTCTGCAGGAACGAGTCGATGCCGTAGGCCGACCCGCTCAGACCGACGAAGACGATGACGAGAATGCCGATGGTGTTCGTCGAGCGCCGGTTGGCCCAACGGCCCATCAGCGCATGGTCGTTGGCCAGGGTCAGGACGAAGACGAGGCTGACGGGCAACAGGACGGTGGCGAGGACGTTGGCGTTGAGGGCGATCGACAGCAGCGGCGCGCCGGGGATCAGGATGACGACGGCCGCCACCAGGGCGACCCCTACGTTGGCGGCGTAGAAGACGGCGGCCTTGCGGGGGGAGCTGTTGAAGCTGTGCGACGCGCCGACGCATTCGCCCGCCGCGTAGGCCGTGCTGGCGGAGATCGTCAGGATCGCGACGGCGCCGGCCTCGATCAGGCCGAGCGCGAAAACGGTGCCGACGGCGCCGCCGGACACGTTCGCGAGCGCCCTGGGCAGGCCGGCGCCGGCGAAGGCCTCGATGCCGTTCCCGTGACCGAGCAGCGCCGCGCCGGCGATCAGCGCGCCGATGCCGAAGACGGCGGCGAGAACGGCGCCGAGGGCCGTGTCGTAGCGGCCGTGCTTGAGGTCCCTCGGTGTCATGCCCTTGTCGGCCGAGGCGCTCTGCTGGAAGAAGATCATCCACGGCGTGACCGTCGCGCCGATCGTCGAGGCCAGCAGCAGGAGGAGGGTGTTGAGGCTTCCGTGTGGCAGCGGCGTGAAGGAGAACGCGCTCGCGACGGCGCCGACGTCGGGCTTGACGAGGATGGCCGCGAGCAGGAACAGGCCGTTGAAGAGGGCCAGGCCGAGGACGATCCGCTCCCACCGCCAGTAGCGCCCGCCGCTGAGCGTGAACAGGACGAGCGCGAGGCCGAGCGCGACGGCGATGCCGGCGCCGAGATGGAAGTAGGCGAGGCCGACGCGGATGGCGACGAACTCGGCGATCAGCGTCACGAGGTTGGTGAGGGTGAGGTCGCCCGCGCCGAACCAGCCCCACAGCCGGCCGTAGCGCTGCAGGACGAGCTCGCCGTAGCCGCGGTGGGTGACCGAGCCGATGCGCATGCACATCTCCTGGACGACGAACGACATGGCGAAGAGGATCGGGATCAGCGGTATGAAGAAGCCGAGCCCGTACTGGGCGCCGTCGGAGGCGTAGGCGATCATGCTCGGCCCGTCGTTCTCGCCGAGCATGGCGAGGATGCCCGGGCCGACGAGCAGCCACAGCAGGTGCCAGCGCCGGTTGTGCCGACGCGCGTGGTGGACACGCGAGCGGTCGTGCGAGCGGACGAAGTCCTCGTCGCTCAGCAGGGGCTGGCCGAGGAGGGGGGATGCGGTGAGGTCCTGCGTGCTCACGCCACCCCGGGCCCGATGGGATGCAGCTCGACCCGCATCGCTCCGGCGAGCTCTCCGCCGATGGCGTGCTCGTACTCGTGATCGCCGAAGACGACGAAGAGGGGACCGCCGAACGGCTGGCGGTCGCGGACGGCGAAGCGGTCGCCGGGCGCGATGCCCCGGTCGGCGAGATAGCGGAGCATCGCCGGGTCCGAGTCCGACACCCTCACGAACACGCCCTCGTCGCCGGGCTGCAGGCTCTCGAGGCGATCGGTCGAACGCTCTTCGAGCTCGAGATCGGCGCTCGGGATGGGGTCGCCGTGGGGGTCGACCGTCGGGTGCCCGAGCTTGGCGGCGATCAGCTCCTCGAGATCCTCGGACAGGACGTGCTCGAGCACCTCGGCCTCGGCGTGGACCCGATCCCAGGGCATTCCGAGCGCGTCGGCCAGGAAGCTCTCGATCAGGCGGTGGTGGCGGATGACCTCGAGGGCGATCCGGCGTCCATCCGGCGTCAGGCGCACACCGCGGTAAGGCACGTGGGTAATCACGCCGAGCTCGCCGAGGCGCTTGAGCATCGCCGAGACCGATCCAGGCGTGATCGCCAGGCGCTCGGCCAGGGCGTTGGTCGAGACCGGCTGCTCGGCCCGGGTCTCGAGCGAGTAGATCGCCTTGGCATAGTCCTCTACCGCAGGCGTCCTCGCGAGATCCTTGGCGCTCATGGAGATAGATTATGGCACGCCAAGATTTGTTTTCAAGGTGGTGCGAGTTTTCCTGCGCGATGAGTTCTGACGCGTGCCATGGTCTTAGGCGCATGGACACTCAACAGAACCTGGAGGCGGCGGCGTGGGCGAGCAAGCGTTGATCGACGAGCGGGACGGGCGGCGGGACCGTGCGGCGTCCGCGGCGGGTGCGCGGGACACAGGCGCGACCGCGGCGGTGCGGACCGAAGGACTCGTGAAGCGCTACGGCGACGGCGCGGACGCGGTCGAGGCGGTGCGTGGGGTCGACCTCACGGTGTGGCCCGGCGAGGTGTTCGGCTTCCTCGGGCCCAACGGGGCGGGCAAGTCGACGACGGTGCGCATGCTGACGACGCTTCTGTCGATCACATCCGGCACGGCCCACGTGGCCGGCGTCGACGTGGCACGCGAACCCGATGCGGCCAGGCGCCGGATCGGCGTCGCGCTGCAGGAGGCCGGGCTCGACCCTCGCCAAACCGGCCGCGAGCTGCTCGTCCTCCAAGGGCGGCTGTTCGGCATGTCCTCTGCGCAGGCCGGTGAGCGCGCTCGCGAGCTCCTCGCGCTCGTGGAGCTCGAGGATGCGGCCGATCGGAGCATCAAGGGCTACTCCGGCGGCATGAAGCGCCGACTGGACCTCGCCTCGGCGCTCGTCCACGAGCCCGAGGTGCTGTTCCTCGACGAGCCGACGACGGGGCTCGATCCGGCGAGCCGGCTGACGGTCTGGGAAGAGATGCGCCGCATCAACCAGCGCGGCACGACTGTGTTCCTGACGACGCAGTACCTCGAGGAGGCGGACCAACTGTGCGCGCGGCTGGCGATCATCGACGGCGGCCTGATCGTGCGCGAGGGGACGCCGGTGCAGCTGAAGGCCGACCTACGCGCTCGTGAGGGGCTCGCGCACGAGCCGACGCTCGACGACGTGTTCCTCGACGCCACCGGCCGGACGCGGAGCCGGGTGGCCGGCGACGTTCAGGAGGTATCGGCATGAGCTACTCATTGGCTCTCGGTCAGCGCGCGCTGCGCGAGGCATGGCGCTCTCCCGAGGCGATCATTCCGACGCTCTTCATCCCGCTGTTCTTCCTAGTCGTCAACGTCGGGCAGGCCGGCAAGATATTCCCGTCGCACTCGACAGCGTTCCTCAGGGGCCAGGGCTACGCGGCCTTTCAGCTGCCGAGCTCGCTGCTGCTGGCTGCGTCCTTCGGGACTGCGGCCCTGTTCCTCGTGGAGGACATCGAGGGCGGCTACTTCGACAAGCTCCGCGCGACGCCGATCCCGCGCACTGCAATCGTCGCGGGACGCCTGATCGCCGAGGGCGTCAAGGGGATGCTGATCGCGACGTTGATCGTGCTCCTCGGCCTGATCTTCGGCATCACGGTCGCGAGCGGCCCGGCCGGGTTCGTGCTGCTCGTGACGATGACGGCGATGTGGTCGGTCGTGTTCGTGGGCTTCATGCAGCTGATCGCGCTGAAGACCCGAAGCGCCGCGGCGACGAACTCGGGCGGACTGATCTTCTTCCCGCTCCTGTTCCTGACGCCCAACTTCGTCCCTCGTCACCTGCTGACCAAGCCGATGGAAGTCGCCGCGAGCTTCAACCCGGTGACCTACATCATGGAGGCTCTCCGCTCCCTGATCCTGGAGGACTTCGACTGGACCAAGATCGTCTACGGCCTGCTCGTCATCGGGGTGCTCGGCGCGGTCATGGTCACGCTCAACGTCCTAATGATCAGGCGCTACGACTGAGGGCTCGAACGGCGGCTCACACGACGTGGTAGGTCGCTCGATGCGTGCGGGCGAGCAGCTCGGTGATCGCGTCGTCGATGTCCTGGGCGAGCGTGTCGGCGTCGGGAAACGCCTCGCGGTCGGCGTATACGCCGAAGCAGGCGCGGCCGTGGATGGTCGTCATGCCGACAGACACGGCATGACGGTCGGCGAGCGGGACGACCGGGTAGCTGGCCTCCAGCGGGCAGCCGAGCATGTAGAGCTGCTCCGATGGGCCGGGGATGTTGGAGACCACCAGGTTGAAGGTGCGCGGGCTGGCCATGAGCCGCGAGATCGCGTGCTGGACGACCCCGGGAGTGTGCTCGGCGGCCTTCAGCGCGAGATCGGCCCCCTCGGGCTCGCCGTCGCGCTTGCGGGCGCTCATCGTGGCGTGCACCTGGTAAAGGCGACCGAGCGGGCTCGGGTCGTTGCAGGGCAACTCGGCGAACACGAACGAGATGTGGTTGCCGAGGACGTCGTCGGTGCTGCGCACGCTGACGGGGACCATCGCCTTGAGCGCCAGTGGCTGCTCGCCGTGGTCAGTCAGGTAGGTGCGCATGCCCCCGGCGACTGCCGCGAGCATCACGTCGTTCACCGTCGTGCCGTGGGCGCGCTTGACGGCCTGAAGGTCGGCGAGGGGTCGATCGGTCCATGCCAGGCGGCGCAGAGGGGAGAGGGGCCGGTTGAGTGGGCTCGCGGGCGCGGCACTCAGCAGCGAGTGTGTAAGCGCGCGGGTCATGCGCAGCGTGCCAGTCGCAGCCTCGCGTGCCGCGCGGGCCGGCGAGGTCACAGCGCGCAGCGGCCAGCGCAAGAGGCCGAGTTGCTGGCCGAGCAGGTCCCGCACGCCACGGACGAGAAGTCGCTCGGTGCTGGGCTCGGGCGCTGGGAGCCAGTCGTCGGGTTCGCACACAGCAGGCTGGGGCGTCGGGTCGAGCAGCATCGAGCCGAGCTCGACGGCTGCGATGCCGTCGACCATGCAGTGATGGACCTTGCCGACGAGACCGATCTGCTGGTCGGGAACGTCCTCGCAGATCCAGATCTCCCACAGCGGGCGGTCGCGACGCAGCGGCATCGACATGACCTCATCGGCGAGCTCTGAAAGTGGGCCGGGCGCCCGGTAGATGTGTCGATCGACGGAGAAGTCGGGGTCGTCGATCCACTCGGGCGAGTTCAATCCGAGCGGGATTGCCGCGAGCTTTTGGCGGTATCGCGGCGCGCGTCCCAACCGCAGCGCGATGTGATCGCGTAGCTCGGCGAAGCTGGGGAGCGGACCGTCGGCGGGCGCGGAGAACACCGCGGCCCAGCCGACATGCATGTGCGCGGTCGGTGTCTCAACTGCAAGAAACGACGCGTCGAGCGCCGAGAGACGGGTACTGGTCATCCTCTCACCTCGATTCGAGCTGGGGTTGAAGCGGCGTGCCGCGGACAAGGGCATACACGCGACGGTCGCCGAGCTCCAGATACCGGGTCAGCAGCTCCATGCCGAGGAACCCGGTCACGCCGGTCCAACAGCACGCCGCCGGATCTCAGATCCTCCGCGGTCTCCTCACAGCCGCGCGCTCTGGTCGAGACCGCGCTCGCGCCGCGGCGGCCCGTCGCCGGAGCTCCACTTACCAACTCGTCGACTCCTCTCGGTCCCTTCCGAGTCGATGACCCGCCGCCATTCCCCAGGCGGGCCCTCACTCGGGGATCTATGCCCCCGCCGCCCGCGCACACGACGCCGACAGCTCGAGTATCTAGGTTCGTGTTCCCGGTCTCTGCGTCCGCAAACACGATTAACCAGCAAATAGCGAGATGTTCTACGCCGGCCGGGAGGGAATGATCAGCGGGCTCGCCGAGAAGGTCGGCTGACGGGTCCGGTCCGCCAGCCGTCACTCGGCCTAATGGACGAGCTCGTAGGCGAGGTAAGTGAGGCCCTCGCCGATGATCCGCGCGTCGAGGAGCCGCATCGGCTTCTTGTCGCTGGCCTCGCCGAAGAGGCGCTCGCCGGTTCCGAGTACGACCGGGAAGACGACCAGCCGGAGCTCGTCGAGGAGGTCCTGCTCGATCAGGGTGCGCCCGAGCTGATAGCTGGCAGGAACGATGATCTCTCCGTCCAGCTCCTGCTTGAGCTTCGCGACCTCGCTCACCACGTCGCCCTTGAGGACCGTCGAGTTGCTCCACTCGGGATCTTCGAGCGTCGAGGACACGATGTACTTGGGCATCGTGTTGATCCGGTCCGCGAGCTCGCCGGTGCGCGGCCGCCACCGCTCCCCGAAGAACTCGTAGCTTCTCCGGCCCAGCAGCCATGCCTCGGCGCCCAGCGCCTGGTCGAGCGCGACCTTGTTCCACGCCTCGAGGTCCTTGCCGCCAAACTCGACGAACCAGCCGCCCACCTTGAAGCCCTCCTGACCGTCCGGGTCCTGGACGACACCGTCGAGCGATACGTTCTGCGGGCCGCTCATCACGATCTTTGCCATGTCGGTTCCTTTCATCGGGGGATGTTGGTTGCTTCGCGTGTTGAGGCGTCCGTCTGGAGGAAAAATGCTCGGCGAATTTTGCGGTTCCTTGACGTCATTACTCGTGATGCCCGAGAAAGGAAGAGTTGGCGCGAGGATGCGAACGTGACCGAGCAGACGGTGGCCCGTGCGCGCGCCGGTGACGAGGACGCGTTCCGCGACCTGACCGACCGCTACCGGCGCGAGCTGGAGCTGCACATCTACCGGATCGTCGGCTCGGCGCAGGACGCCGAGGATCTCCTCCAGGAGACGCTGCTTGCCGCGTGGCGCGGGCTCGAGCGGTTCGAGGGCCGCGCGTCGGTCCGTGCCTGGCTGTATCGGATCGCGACCAATCGCTCGCTGGACGCCCTGCGGGCCAGCCGGCGCCGCCCGCAGGAGGAGCAGGTGACGCAGATGCCTCAGCCGACACGCTGGAACGAGCCGGTCTGGCTGCAACCGTACCCAGACGCCCTTCTCGATGGGATCGCCGACGACGCTCCGGGACCGGAGGCGCGCTATGAGACCAAGGAGGCGATCGCGCTGGCGTTCATCGTGGGCCTTCAGCATCTCCCGTCGCAGCAGCGTGCCGTGCTCGTGCTGCGCGACGTGTTGGGCTACCGCGCGAGGGAAGTCGCCGAGATGCTCGAGACCAGCGAGGCGTCGGTGAACAACCTGCTGCGCCGCGCGCGTGTGGCGTTCGAGTCCCGCTTGCCGGCCAGCGGACGCGAACGGGCGCCGCTCCCGAACTCAAAGCTCGAGCGCGACCTCGTCAACCGCTTCGTGGAGACGTTCGAAAACGACGAAATCGATCGAATGGTCGCCCTCCTGACCGACGATGCGTGGCTCACCATGCCGCCTCTCCCGCACGCCTACCAGGGCCGCGAGGCGATCGGCGCGTTCCTGCGTGGCGCGGAGGAGCGCCGCGGTGCGCCGATGCGGATGGTGCCGACACGCGCCAACATGCAGCCGGCGTTCGGCTGTTATCTCGCAGCGGCCGAGACCGACACCGCGCGGGCGTTCGGTCTGATCGTGCTGACTCTTGAGAGCACCCAGATCTCGGCCATCACATGGTTCGCCGACAGCAGCGTCCTTCCGCAGCTGGGCCTGCCGCGGATGCTGCGATAGGGGCGATAGGCCTGGGCTAGGTGCGGGGCTGACGTTGCGCCATCACCAGGCAGGCGGCTGCGCTGGAGCGGATCGGCCGTCCGAGCCGCTGCTGGAGGGATTGGTTCTCAGCGGCGAGAGCGTCGCGCTGATCGGGTGACAGCCTTGCCCAGAACGACATGGTGCCCAGCAGAGCGTTGAGATCCTCGGCAGTGTGCTCCAGCTGTATCGGCACCGCGACCAGCTCCGCGGCATCAAAGAGGTCCGCCGCATACGTACGCGCGATGTCGTAGCTCCCCAGCCACGCCCACACCTCGGAGACGTTCTCGCTCCGGGCCGAAACGCCGGCGAGGGTGCCGATGAGGTCGCGGTAAGGAGGCCATTCGGCGGCAACCTCGGGCGCGATCGTCGCCATGGCGGCACGTAGCGCCTTCTGATCGTCGGCGCTGCCGGGATCGTCGAGCCCGAAGTACGACACCAGAGCAAGGGTGCCGCCGTCCACCAGCGCGTCGGCCGCCTTGCGCCAGCTCACATCCGGGTCTATCCAGTGGATCGCCGTTGCCGATAACACGGCGGCGTAGCGGGCCCGCGGCACCGAGGCATCCTCCAGGCGCGCGTTGACGAACTGCACCTCGCCGATGCCGCTCAACCGATCGCGAGCCTGCGCAATCATCTGCTGACCCGGCTCGATCGCGGTCACCCTCAGCCCGCGGGCGAGCAGGCTGCGGGTGAGCTGTCCCGTGCCGCAGCCGATCTCGAGCACCGCGGCTGCCGGGGAGATGCCCTCGCACGCCCGGTCGACGAGTGCCTCCGGATAGGTCGGGCGATGGCGGTCATAGTCCTCGGCGATCTCGTCGAAGACGCGTCCCTGGCTACGTGTGTCGGGCTTACGCGGCATGAGGTGACGGTAGATGACGGCAGCGACTGCCGGATGGCCACGCGAGCCGCAACGTCGCGGAACAGCGTGCCGTCGCGGGCGCTAGGTTGCCCAACATGCCCGCGCAGAACCCGCTCACGCGGATCGAGCAGGTCGCACTGGATCTGGCTCGGCTCGCCGACGAGGTCGGCGACTACCTCGGGCCAGACGCCAGGAAGGCGCTGCAGTACTGGCACTCCGAGCTGCTGTCGGCAATCAACGACATTCAGCGGGCGGGAGGCCCGGCGCAGTCGCCGGCTCGATCGACCTGACGGTTGATACTGCTTGAGTGCAGAGATTCCACGTGGGCGAACGCGTTGACGTCGGCCAGGGCGTGGTTGGCGAGATCGTGAGGACGGAAATCCTTGGCGATCGGCCCCGGCCGAGTCAGATGCCCGCTGTTGCCGCTGCCGCGCTGGGTGTGGCTCATCCGGCGAGGCGCCGCGGCGCAGCATTCAGCCCGTGGAAGTCGAAGCCGCTCGTCGGGTCATCGAAGACGTGAGGCGGGTCTGCGCCAACGGGCTACTCCTGGGTCGACCCAACGCAGAACGATGCATCAAGCTGCACAGCGGGCACCCGTCGGCCGAACATGTCATCAGAGAAGCTCAAGCTCGATGTCCACGCGGAGACGAGGTCACGGTGGACCGGATCCGGAATTCAGTCCGTTGTCGCGTCGATGGCGCTCGATAATGCATGGTCGGCACCATGCCGGGCTGTCAGCGGTGGCTAAGTTAGCGGCTTCGCGAGGATGTGTGCCCACCAGGGCGCATCGCGGGATGGCACATCAACGTCGATCGGCTTGTGCGCATACCCGTATGCGTCGAGGAGGTCGAGCACTGCATCTCGGGTGCCGTGCAACTCGATGATGAGTGTCGGGCGCGCGGAGCGAAGCGTCTGTGCCATCCCACGGAGAACGCCGATCTCCGCACCCTCGACGTCGATCTTCACCAGCGTGGGCGGCCGTGAATCCGTCTGCGCGATCCACGAGTCGAGCGTCACGACGGGCACCGGGGTCGCGCCTTTCACACGCTCGTTGCGGCTAGCCCGTCGGCTCGCTTGCGCGTCGTCGTCGTCTTTGTCGATCCGACTCATCAGGCTTCCCTTGTCGAGAAACGTCAGCCAGCCATCACGGTCGCTAACGGCGGCGGGCACCACGGTGACGCTGAGGCCATTCGTGGAGGCGTTCAGACCAATCAAACTCGCATTCTGAAGCCCAGGCTCGAACGCTACGACCATTCCGGTGGCACCAACCTTCCGCGCCGCGAGCAGGCTGTACCAACCGATGTTCGCACCGATGTCGTACACGACAGACCCACCATCGCTTGACATTTCATCGAGCAGCCGCTGCTCGACGAGCGCCTCAGTCGTGCGGACCGCACGGCTCAGATGCGACTCGCCAAATCGCACCCGTAGGCCCCGGCCATAGCCACGAAGCACCGGCAACGGACTATTCCTAAGAGGTCGTGTGAGACCGTGGGAGAGCCGCCGCCGACGCGACGCGGACGACGAGCTCACGCGGGGACGAGGTCTGCGGGTGCGGTGAGGGCGGTGGAGGAGTCCTCGATGTGTCGGCTGGACTCGGAGAGGAGCCAGCGGGCTAGTCGCTCGGGGGAGTCCTCGGTGGGGAATGCGCACTTGAAGAGCGCCCATTCTCGTTGGGCGGTGCGGTCGCTGATGTTCCACTCGGCGGCGTACTCGGCCTGGCCCGGATAGTGGCCCAGGTCGTGGGTGGTCTTGGCGAGCGCCCACAGCGGCCCACAGACGTCGGCGGCCTGCGGCATGGAGGCGAGCTTGCCGACGCCGGAGGCGCGGAGGTGCATGGTGGCGACGGCGGCGAGGGGTAGATCACGGACCATGAGATGAGGTTAGCCCAGCTACCCGACGGGAGATGGCGGGCCGGAGGTGGGACCGCCGGACGCCAGAGGTCGGCCCGGCTCGGACGGACGGTTATGGGTCCGGCGGGCGGTCAGTCGAGTTACCTGGCTGCAAATACCCCGCAACCGGCCGCCAAAGACGCCGCAAGCACCGCCCGCCCTCGCCGCCGGAGTTGACAAGGAGCCACCGGCGACGCCTCCGCCGGAGGGCTCACTTCCCAGGACAGATCGGCTGACCATCCACGCGCGATAATGCATGTTATGTCAACTAAGAAGTAAAGGCCCGTGCGGACGGCGTCTCGTCCGTGCCGGATCTGGCGGTAAAAGCGCGCCGTGTGCCTAGGATCTCCAGATCCCCGCACAAACGAACGAGAGGCACGCGATGGCTAACAAGATCTACACGGCGAAGGCGCATGTGACCGGCGGTCGCGCCGCGGGTCACGGCCGGACCAGCGACGGCGCGCTCGAGGTCGACCTGCGCCTGCCAACTGAGATGGGCGGTTCCGGCGGCGGCACGAACCCTGAGCAGCTATTCGCGGTCGGCTACGCCGCCTGCTTCGAGGGCGCCCTCGGCGTCGTCGCTCGCCGGCTGAAGGCAGACGCAACCGACGCCGTGATCGAGTCCGAGGTGGCTCTCTCGCCGGACGGCAAAGGCGGATTCGTGCTGTCCGTGGAGCTCGACGTCACTCTGCCGAGCGTGCAGGAGAGCTCCGAGGCGGTGGAGATCGTACGGGCCGCCCACACCGTATGTCCCTACTCGAACGCCACGCGTGGGAACATCGACGTGGTGCTGACGGTCAACGGCGTCGCGGTCGACTAGGACGGTCGAGCTCGGCTAGCGAGAACGAGCGAAGGCCCTGGGCGTGGAGCGCGAGCAACGCGTGGCCGTCGTCGTTACCCCGGAGCACGTACCGAAGATCGAGACTCTGGCTGCTGAGTGCCCCGTGTGGGCAGTTCGGACGCCCGAGAGCGAGGCGATCGCGGAGCGGGTATGGGGTCAAGGCTCGGCCAGCCTGACACTGTTCAGCGGCTCGGCCCACCCGGAGGAAACTCTGCTTGACGTGCTGCCCGACATCGAGCTTCACCACGGTGAGGAAAGCGGCTTTCCACCCCTCGGTCGGGTCGATGTGTTCGGCGCAGATCCCTCTGATGGCCTCCGGAGAGAGTTTGGCTTGCTCGGCCTCCCTCGCCTCTGTCCTCAAGTGGGCGGGTTCACGGCCAGTCGAGGGAGTCCTGACGGGCCCGGGTCTAGCGAGTTTCGGGCCTAGCGACCCAGCGTCCGAACGAGCTCGTGGGCGCGGGCGCGCAGGTCTCCTACGACGGTGCGGATCTGCTCGAGACCGGCGCGGAGCTCGGCGTCGCCGACCTCGATCGGCAGCATCGAGTCCTGCAGCGTCGCGAGCTTGAGATCGGCGGCGCCGACCGCCAGGAGGGCACTGTCGAGAAAGCCCTTGACCCCCCTCCCCGGCGCGCCCGGGACCGGCGGCTCGAATGTCCGGCCGGGCAGCCCGTGGCGGGCGGCGAAATCGGCGTGCGTGCGCTTGGCCCTTCCATATGCCGCCTGGACGGGACGAAAGAGCTCGCGCTCGACTCGATCGCCGGTGGTTTCGTCGAGAAGCTCGTAGGCCTCGGTGAGCGCCGCCAACGCGACGCCGAGATCTTCGGCGGCGTCAGCGAGCGTGTCGAGCAGCTGCTGGCGCCCATCGGCTGTCGTGTAGGGCACAGCCGCTCAGGTTAGTCCAGCGATTCCAAATGCGCGGCGACTCGAGCTACAGGCGCACCGATTCCGGGGCCGCGACAACAGCGAACGGGCGATCAGACGATTGTGTAGACGAGCGACACCTGCGTGGTGAGCGTGCACCCGCCGGCGGTCGCCCGTTTGGCCGTCGGCCTGCGCTTCCTGCGCTTGTGCCGGAGCGTCGGGCGACCGAGCGCGGGTCGTGGTGCAGCTGCGGCCGAGCGCAGAACCGGGACAGCGGCGGGCGATGACCCGAAGTCGGGCTGTTCGCCGGTGTATTCGACATATTCGCCTTCCGGCCCTCCCGGCCCGCCGGAGCACGAGATGTAGCCACCGCCCTCGGCGATGCTCTGCACCGGCCCGAGGCCAGTGCCGGTCTTGCTCGTGAGGAATTCGGCCTTGTTCTGTCCATCTGCCAGCGCCGCCGCCATGCCGAGCCGGTAGGCGGCGGTCGCGACGGCCGCGCTGGCGCCCTGGGCGACCGGGACGCTCCCCGTGCCCTGAACGCTCACTGTGCGCACCGGCGTGCCCGTGGGCGCTTCGGCCGAGGCGACGCCCAGCATGTTCGCCGCCACGAGTGCGACGACCGTCGCAAGCGTCGCTCCTACCGCGATCCTCATACGACCCATGCTAGTCCGCTGGCCGCGACATTTCGATTCCCCGCCGCAGAACCTCGTCGATCATCGGCTCGGTCAGGCGGCCGGTGAACGTGTTCTGCTGGCTCGGGTGGTAGCAGCCGAGCAGCGAGTACGGCTCGCCGAGGAGCTCGGCGCCATGGCCAAAGCGCGGCCGCGGACGCGCACGCCCGGCGCCGGCTGGCGCGGCGGAGATCGTCAGCCGCAGGGCCGCCTGCCAGGCGAAGGCGCCGAGGCAGAGGATGACGCGGACGTCGGAGAGGAGGCCCAGCTCGCCCAGGCTCCACGGGAGGCAGGCGTCGCGCTCGGACGGCGTCGGACGGTTGGCCGGTGGCGCGCAGCGGACGGCGGCCGTGATCCAGACTCCGCTCAGGGTCAGCCCGTCGTCGCGTCCGCGCGAGCGCGCCTGATTGGCGAGGCCCCGGCGGGCTAGCGCTGCAAAGAGGAAGTCACCCGAGCGATCGCCCGTGAACATGCGACCGGTCCGGTTGGCACCGTGCGCGGCGGGCGCGAGGCCCAGCAGCACGAGACGGGCGCGGGAGTCCCCGAAGCCGGGCACAGGCCTCCCCCAGTACGTCTCCTCGGCGAACGCCGCGCGCCGCTCGCGGGCGACCTGCTCGCGCCAGGACACGAGGCGCGGGCAGCGCCGACAGCCGCCGATCTCCTCGGCCAGCCGACTCAGGTCACCATCTGCTTGCGAACTCACAGGGCAGTAGTACCATCGTTCACGAGATGCCACTGTGGCTGTGGATCCTCGTTTTCGCCGCGCTGATCAAGCTGCCGATCGCGGCGCTGATGCTGTGGATTCCGTTCCGCTACGACGAGGCGATGCGCTCGCCGGACACGCAGGGACCCTCTGACGATGACGGCGGCTCGCGGGCGCTGCCCGGGGGTCCGCTGGACCCGCATCCCCGCGCCCCGCTTCCCCACACGCCGCGTCGAGGTCCTCACGGCTCACCCGCTCCACCGCCGCCGTCGCGCGTGCGCACAGCGCCGCCTCCTCGGCGCCCGGCGCGGATCGCCGACTGAGCCGGGCCGTCGCTAGCGGTTGCGTCGGCGCTGCCGGCGTGCCGCCTTGGCTTTCGCGCGCCGCCTGCGCAACTCGACGGCCGGATCGCGTCCGGAGCGTTTTTCCGCGAGCTCGGCGTCGCCGGCCGGCGCGACCCGGCGCGCGTCGCGCACGATGACGAAGCCAATCGCGCAGAGGAGGAGGATGGCTGCGCCGGAGGCGATCAGGATCGTCCGGCTCGAGTTGCTCGTCGACTGCGTCGTCGTGACCGGCGTCGTCGCCGTCGTCGGCGTGGTCGTCGATTCCGCCTGACCTTGTGTCAGTTCGCCGAAAGAGTTGCTTTCGCCCAGCGACGCGCTCATCGCCGCCGGGGCGCCGGCGCCGAGCAGCGCGAGCGCGACGACGGCGGCCAGCACCGGCGCGCCGAGGCGCCATCGATGCGAAGGAGTCTTCGAGCCCGGCATGTCCGCGAGCATACCTCCTGAACGGCGGCCCGACAGACCATCGACTCCCGCGCGCCGAGGCTCCGGCGCGCCGTCGAGCGCAAGCCATAGAATGGCCGGCGATGGCTCCCAAACAACGTCAGATCCGGCTGGAGCAGCGAGGCGGGCTCGAGGCCATTCAGGCGCTGGAGAAGCGCTCGGACGAGGAGCTCGAGTCCGAGACGAAATACAAGGCCGCCGCGATGGCCATCCTCGGGGCAAGGGCGTCGGAGCGCTTCGACGCGACCGCCGCCCGCGCCTACTTCCAGCGCGCGATCGCCGCCGCCCGCCCGCAGGAGAGGATGCAGATCAGGCGCATGGCCGACGCGTCGCTCGCGCTCGCCGAACGTCGCGCCGGCGACCTCAAGGACGCCGTCGAGCGCCTCGGCCAGACGGCGCCGAGCGGGCGCCAGATGTTCGCCCTGCGCGCGATGGGGCTGCTTGTCCCCCCCGCCTCGGCCGGCATCCTCGCGCGTATGCGCGGAGTCCTGCTGATCATCCTCCTGATCATCGCCCTGCTCGCCCTCGGGCTCGGGATCGTCGAGCTCGTGGCGCTGCCGTTCGGGGGCCTCGGCCTCGCTCCGGCGGTGCTCCTCGGCCTGTTCGTCGTCATCGCCGCGCTCGGCGTCATCGCGGCCATCGGGCGGCGCCGCCGCGCGCAGGCGAAAGCCTCCCCCCCTTCCTGACCGGCGCCGCGCTGACTCGCGCCGCGGGCCACTACGCTTGCCATCGTGTCCGCTCCCGTCTGCCTGATCGTGAACCCCGCCGCCGGGGGCGGGCGGGCCGGCTCGCTTGCGCCGGCCGTGGAGCGGGCGTTGCGCGGCTATGGCTTGGTGCTGCGGCGCGTCGACACGCGCGATCTCGAGCACGCGCGTGAGCTCGGGCGCGCCGCCGCCGAGGCCGGCGAGACGGTGGTGGCGCTGAGCGGCGACGGAATGATCGGGGTGCTCGCCGACGCCCTGCGCGAGATCCCTGGGGCCGTGCTCGGCATCCTTCCCGGCGGTCGCGGCAACGACCTCGCCCGCGTCCTCGGCATCGGGCAGGATGCGACGGCCGCCTGCGAGACGATCGCCCACGGCCTCGCCAGACCGATCGATCTCGGCGTGGTCGTCGACTCCGCGGCCGACGGACGAGAGCGGGCGTTCGTCGGCATCGCATCGGCGGGCTTCGACAGCGAGGCCAACCGGATCGCCAACGAGGCGCCGCCGTGGCTCGGCGGTCAGGTCTATGCCTACGGCGCACTGCGCGCGCTTGCGGCCTGGCGCCCGGCGCGATTCGAGATTGAGCTGGACCCACCGGGGACGCGCCACAGCTTCGTCGGCTACACGACCGCCGCGGCCAACTCGAAGGCCTACGGCGGCGGCATGCGGCTCGCACCGGACGCCGTCCTCGACGACGGGCTGCTCGAGATCGTGGCGATCGAAAAGGTCAGCCGCCTGCGCTTCCTGACCAACCTCCCGAAGGTCTTCGGCGGCACGCACGTCAACCTGCCGACCGTCCGCGTGTTCCGGGCGGCCGAGGTGCGCATCAGCGCCGATCGGCCCTTCACGATGTATGCCGATGGCGATCCCATTGGCGAGCTGCCGGTGCGTGTCCGGGCGCTGCGGGGTGCGGTGACGATGCTGGTGCCGCCCCACGGCGCGGCCGACGGGCCGTTCGACACCCCCTCCCCCCTCTCGAACGGCTCCGTCCCGGCCACGCACACCGGCTCGAGCGGACAGGCACCGTCCGAGCCGCCCGCGGAGGGCTGATGGCCGACGGCCTCGCCGTCAGGCTCGCGCTCGCGCGGGCGATTGGAGCGCTCTCGCGCCTGCGCGGAGGCGGCGCGACGAGCGCGCCGGGGAAGGTGCTGCGGCGCATGGCGCCGGACGCGATCGCGGCACTCGGTGCGCGCCTGAACCGTGGCAGCGTGCTTGTGTCGGCGACGAACGGCAAGACGACGACGGCGAGCATGGCCGCGTCGATCCTGCGCACGGCCGGGGTACGGCTCGTCCACAACCGCGCCGGGGCCAACATGGCCGGCGGGATCGCGACGACGCTGCTCGACGCTGCGCGACCGCGCGGCGGGATCGACGGCGAGCTCGGCCTGTTCGAGGTCGACGAGCTGTGGCTGGCCGAGATCGTCCGCGAGCTCGAGCCGCGAGCGATCCTGCTCGGGAACCTCTTCCGCGACCAGCTCGACCGCTACGGCGAGCTCGAGACGATCGCCGACAGCTGGCAGCAGATCGTCGCGGCCGGCCACGCTCGGCTGATCCTCAACGCCGACGACCCGCTGATCGCCGACCTCGGGCGCGAGAGGCCCGACGCGCTCTATTTCGGCATCGACGACGACCGCCTCGCGCTCGCTGGCATGTCGCACGCGTCCGACGCCAAGCACTGCCGCCGCTGCGGCGCGCCGTACGTCTTCGATGCCATCTATCTCGGGCATCTCGGCCACTACCACTGCCCGAGTTGCGGCCAGCGCCGCCCGCTGCCGGAGGTGTGGGCGAGCGACGTCCGCCTCGCAGGGGTCCGCGCCGCGCGCTTCACGCTCCACGCCGGCGGCTCGGAGGCCGAGGTGTCGCTCGCCGTGCCCGGCCTCTACAACGTCTACAACGCGGTGGCGGCCGCCGCGCTGGCCAGCGCCCTGGAGGTCCCGCTCGAGGCGATCGTCGCCGGCCTGCAGAACACGCGTGCCGCCTTCGGGCGCGCCGAGACCGTCAGGCTGGCGGGCCCGAAGGTCGCGGGCGCGCGCGCGCCCGACCGCGAGATGCGCATCATGCTCGTCAAGAACCCCGCCGGCGCCAACGAGGTGCTCCGCACCCTCGCGCTCGAGCGAGGCGAGCACGATCTGCTCGGTGTCCTCAACGACCAGATCGCCGACGGCCGCGACGTGTCGTGGATCTGGGACGCCGACTTCGAGCTCTTGGCCGGTCGCATCAGGCGAGTGACGTGCAGCGGAAACCGCGCGGCGGATCTCGCCACCCGCTTGAAGTACGCGGGCATCGACACCGCGCGCATCCACATCCAGACCGAGCTCTCGGCCGCCCTCGACCTCGCCGCTGCGAACCGCCCCGACGGGACGGAGCCGCCGCCCCTGTACGCCCTGCCGACCTACACCGCCATGCTCGCCCTTCGAGACCTGCTCGTGGCGCGCGGAGAGGCGAGCAGCGCATGGTCGTGACCGGCACCCAGACACCCGAGGCCGTCGCCTGGCACGACCTCGAGTGCGGCTCCTATCGCGCCGACCTGCCGCTGTGGCGCGAGCTCGCGGCCGATGCAGCCGGCCCCGACGGGGCCGCCGAGATCCTCGACGTCGGCGCGGGCACCGGCCGCGTGACCCTCGACCTCGCGCGGCAGGGCCATCGCCTGACGGCCGTCGACCTCGACGCCGAGCTGCTCGCCGCGCTGCGCGCGCGCGCCGGTGCGCCGGCGCCCGAGATCGTGTGTGCCGACGCGCGCGAGCTCGACCTGGCGCGTCGCGAGCACGCCCTCTGCATCGTGCCGATGCAGACCCTCCAGCTCCTCGGTGGCGCCGCGGAGCGCGCCCGCTTCCTGAGCCGTGCCCGCGCCCACGTGCGTCCAGGCGGCCTGGTCGCGTGCGCGATCGTGACCGAGCTCGAGGCATTCGACTTCCGGGGCTCGGAGGCCTGGCCGATCGCGGAGCAGGTGACACTCGACGGGATGGACTACCGCAGCCGGGCCATCCGCGTAGCCATCGACCGGCGCCACATCCGGATCGAGCGCGAACGCTCGATCCGTGACGCGGCCGAGCGAATCCAGGGCCCCACACTGAACGTCGTCGATCTCGACCGCGTCAGCGCGCGGCGGCTGCTGCGCGAGGGCCGAGACGCCGGCATGGCAGAGGCGGGCGTCCGCACGATCCCGGCGACCGACGAGCACGTCGCCAGCGAGGTGGTCCTACTCCGTGTCTGACGCGGGCCAGCCGGGGCCGGCACGTCCGCTGCGCGTCTGTGCCCTCTACCCGGACCTGATGAACATCTACGCCGACCGCGGCAACCTGCTCGTGCTGGAGCGGCGCTGCGCCTGGCGCGGCCTCGGCTTCGAGCTGTCAAGCAGCGGCCTCGGCGAGCCGCTGGACGGCGGCTCGGCCGACCTCTTCTACATCGGCGGCGGTCAGGATCGCGACCAGCGCCTGTGCGCCGAGGACCTGATCGAGAACAAGAGCGACGCCCTCCATGCGGCGGCCGCCCGCGGCGCGGTCGTGCTGGGCGTATGCGGCGGCTATCAGCTGCTCGGGCACTCCTACACGCTCGGTCGCGACGAGATCGCCGGCGTCGGCCTGCTCGACCTCACGACCGTGCGCGAGGATGCTCCGCGGCTGATCGGCAACGTCGCCATCGAGCTGTCGCTGGGCGAGGGCAAGGAAGACGGCGCCGAGGGGGGGGCTCCACGGGTGCTGGCGGGCTTCGAGAACCACGGCGGGCGCACGCACCTCGCCGCCGGGCAGGAGCCGCTCGGGCGTGTCCTGAAGGGCCACGGCAACGACGGACGCAGCGGGCTGGAGGGAGCTCGGCGCGGCAGCACGATCGGCACCTACCTGCACGGCCCGTTGCTGCCCAAGAACGTGTGGTTCGCCGATCGGCTGATCGCGAGCGCCCTCGGCATCCCGGCCGGGAGCCTCGCGCCGCTCGAGGACGAGCTCGAGCGTGAGGCCCATCTCAGCGCCCGCCGCGCGGCCGGCGTGTGAGAAGGCCGCGTGGATCCCGCAACGTCCAGGCTTTTCCCGCGCGCGCCCGGCGCCAGCGCCTCTAGCATGCCGGCGATGGAGCTTTCCGAGTACCAGCGTCTGTCGCGTCGCACGGCCGAGTACCCGCGGGAGGCGTGGCTCGCCTACCCGGCGCTGGGCCTCGCGGGCGAGGCCGGCGAGGTGGCCGAGCACGCCAAGAAGGCCATCCGTGACGACGCCGGCTCGGTCTCGCAGGAGCGCAGGGCGGCGATGGCCAAGGAGCTCGGCGACGTGCTCTGGTACGTCGCCCAGCTCGCCAGCGAGCTCGACCTCGAGCTCGACGACATCGCGCAGGGCAACCTCGACAAGCTCGCCTCGCGCCAGCGCCGCGGCGTCCTGTCGGGAAGCGGCGACGAGCGCTAGCCGGATCGCTCTCCTGCGGGCGCCTCGCGGCGCTCAGCGCGGCTGCAGGGCAAAGCGCGCGAAGCGCTCCGCAAGCCGCGCCGGCACCATCGCGCGGACCCTCACGCCGTCGGCGGTGTCCTCGCGCGTGACGTCGCCGACGAGCTCGTGGAGCTCGGCGAGGCTGCCGCCGTCGGCGTAGGGAACGAGCAGCTCGATCGGTCGCAGCGTGTGGGCCAGCTCGCGCTCGATGCGCTCACCCAGCTCCTCGAGGCCCTCGCCGGTCGCGCCGCTGACGAGCACGGCGTCGGGGTGGCGCAGACGCAGTTCCTCGCGCTCCTCGTCGTTGAGCAGATCGACCTTGTTGAGGACGAGCAGGCGGGGCAGCTCGCCGGCGCCGATCTCCTCGAGCGTCTGCTCGACCGAGTGCTGCATGATCTCGGCGTGGGCCTCCGGCGCGGCAGCGTCGAGGACGTGCGCGAGCAGCTCGGCCCTGCGCGTCTCCTCGAGCGTGGCGGCGAACGCGTCGACGAGCTGGTGGGGCAGCTTGCTGATGAAGCCGACGGTGTCGGTCATCAGGTACGGGCGGCCGCTGAGGCGCAGCGTCCGCGTCGTCGGGTCGAGCGTGTGGAAGAGGCGGTCGCGCACGCTGACCTCGGACCCGGTCAGGGCGTTCAGGATGGTCGACTTGCCGGCGTTCGTATAGCCGACGAGGGCGACCGTCGGCAGTGCCGCGCGCTCACGCTCGGCGCGCTGGACCGCGCGCGTGCCCTTGACGTGCTCCAGGCGCCGTCTCAGAGCCGCGATGCGGTCGCGCGCCAGGCGCCGATCTGTCTCTATCTGCGTCTCTCCCGGACCTCGCGTGCCGATGCCGCCCCCGAGGCGCTCGAGGTGGCTCCACAGGCCCCGCATGCGGGCGAGGTTGTATTCGAGCTGGGCAAGCTCGACCTGGAGCTTGCCCTCGGCGCTGCCGGCGTGGGAGGCGAAGATGTCGAGGATGACCGTCGTGCGGTCGACGACGGGAAGACCGAGGGCCTCCTCGAGGTTGCGCTCTTGGCGCGCGCTCAGCTCGTCGTCGCAGGCGATCAGGTTGGCATCGCAGGCGCCGGCCGCGGCCTTGGCCTCGGCGACCTTGCCCGGGCCGAGATAGGTGTTCGGATGGGGCTGCTCGCGACGCTGGATCATCTCGCCGACGACCCCCACCCCGGCGGTGCGCAGCAGCTCGCCGAGCTCCTGCAGATCCTCATCTCCCGGGAGCGCGGCTATGCAGAACGCCCGCTGGCGGGCGCGCGCGGTCGGTTCGGCGCCGTCGTGCCCTGTCGGGCGACGCGCGCTATGGCCGTTGCGGCTCGAATCCATCCGCCTCCAAGTCTAGGCCCTCACCGCGGCTCTCCCGGGGGTTCCGCTACCGCGCGAGGGCGCCCAGCCTCTCGACGGCCTCGAGTAGGCGATCGTCGGGCGTCGTCAGCGAGATGCGGAACCAGCCCTCGCCGGCCGGCCCGTAGATGGCGCCCGGTGAGAGCACCACGCCGGACTCCTCGAGGACGTGCTCGCAGTAGGCCGCGGAGCTCTCGAACCCGTCGGGGACGGGCGCCCACACATAGATCGTGCTCCGCGGCGTGTGGACGTCGACGCCGATGCCGCGCAGGGCATCGCAGACGAGGTCGCGCCGGCGGCGGTAGAGCTCGTTCATCGAGGCGACCTCGGCGTCGGAGTCGGGCGAGAGCGCCGCCACGCCGGCGAGCTGGACCGCCTCGAACAGGCCCGAGTCGATGTTGGTCTTCAGCTGCCAATAGATCTCGAGCGCCTCGGCGTTGCCTACCACGACCGCGCAGCGCCAGCCGGTCATGTTGTAGCCCTTCGACAGCGAGAAGACCTCGATGCCGACATCCTTGGCCCCCGGCGTCGAGAGGAACGACGGCGCTCGGTAGCCGTCGAAGGTGATCTCGGAGTAGGCGTTGTCGTGGACGACGAGGATGTCGTTCTCGCGCGCGAACTCGACGACGCGCTCGAAGAAGCCCTCGGGCACGACCGCGCCGGTGGGGTTGTTCGGGTAGTTGAGGTACATCAGCTTCGAGCGCGCGACGACGTCGGCGTCGATCGCGTCGAGGTCGGGCACGAAGCCGCGCTCAGGCTCGAGCGCCATCAGGACGGGCTCGGCTCCGGCGAGCCACGGGCCACCCGTGTAGACGGGATAGCCGGGGTCGGCCGCCAGCGCATAGTCGCCGGGGTCCAGGAACGCGAGGTTGAGGTTGAAGATCGCCTCCTTCGCGCCGATGGCCGGGATGACCTCGCGGTCGGGGTCCAGACGGACGTCGAAGCGGCGCTCGTAGAAGTCGCGGACGGCACCCCGGAAGTCCTCGCGGCCGCGGTTGGACGGGTACTGGTGCGTCTCGGCCTCGCTCACCGCCTCCTGCATCGCCTCGACGATCAGCGCCGGCGTCGGGCGATCGGGGTCGCCGATGCCGAGGCTGATCACGTCGACACCCGCGGCACGCTTCGCAGCGATCTTGCGCTCCAGCTGAGCGAATGCGTACGGCGGGATGCGCTCCAGGCGCTTACTCGGTCTCATGCAGCTCCTTTTCGAAATCGTCGCTCAGCCGCCCCTCGAACACGGGCCGGGCCCAGCCTGTCAAGTTGACGCGGAGATCCTCGGCCACCTCGACCTCGAGCTCGCCGCCGTCGAGCTGCACACTCACACAGCCGGCGAAGCTGCCGGACGCCGCATCGGCGAGATGGGCGACTGCGGCGCCCGTTGCACCCGTGCCGGACGAGAGCGTCTCCCCCACCCCGCGCTCGAAGATCCGCGCGCGAATCCGGCTTGCAGCCTCGCCTGAGGCGCTGTCCTGCGCGCCGTCGAGCGCCGTGTACCACGACACGTTGGTGCGGTTGGGGAACTGCGCGTCGCCTTCGATCGACGGCCCGAGCGCCGCCAGGTCGAGGGCGTCGAGCTCGCGCTCGGAGTCGACGTGGATGGCGCATTGGGGGTTGCCGATCGAGACGTGGCGAAAGGCCCAAGAGACCCCGCCGGCGGTGACGCTGCCGCGGCCGTCCGGGCCGCCCGAGGGGAAGTCGCGCGAGCTCAGGTGGGCGCTGCCCATGTCGACGGTGCATGTGTCGGGGCCGGTGATCCGCGGGCGGATCCGCCCGGCCGCCGTGCTGATGGAGAACGAGTCCGCGTCCGTCCAGCCGCGGCGGCGCAGGTAGAGGATCGCCTCGCGGGCGCCGTTCCCCGACAGCTCGGCCTCCGATCCGTCGGGGTTGAAGATCCGCAGGTCGGCGACGTCGCCGGGGTCGCTCGGAGGGCCGAGGACCAGGACGCCGTCAGCGAACACGCCGAAGTGCCCGGCGCAGAGCGCGCGGATGCGGGCGCCGGTCAGCGCGAACGGAAGTGCCTGGAGCTCGACGATCAGGTAGTCGTTGCCCAGCGCCTGCCACTTCTCGAAACGGAGCGATCCCATCAGGCGCCGGAGTCTAGGATCTCGCGGGCCACGGAGTCCGGGTCGCGGGCCGTCACGTCGATGATCGTCACGCCCGCGAGCTTGCGCATCCATGTCAGCTGACGCTTGGCGTAGTTGCGCGTCCGGCGCTTCATGCCCTCGACGTCGCCCGTCAGCAGCTCCGCGAAGCCGAGTGCCTTGCGCGCCGTCTCAGACGCCCCGGCGGCGCTCGCGCGGCGTACCTCCCCCACGGCTCCGGCCGCGATCATCGCATCGACGCGGGCGTCGATCACGCGGTAGAGCGCCTCACGCTCCATCGTCAGGCCGACGAGCAGAGTCGGATGGCGCAGCTCCTCGCTCCACAGCTGAGATGGGCCGCCCGGCGGCGCGAGCTCCCCGAGCTCGAGCAGCTCGAGCGCCCTGACGATGCGCTGGCCGTCGTTCGGGTCGATCGCCTCCGCGGCCCATGGCGCGTCGGCCGCGAGCGTCGCGTGCAAGGCGGCGGCGCCGTGTGCCCGAAGCTCCTGCACCCAGCGCTCGCGCACGCCCTCCGGCGCAGGCGGGCGCAGGTCCAGCCGCCCGAGCGCGGCGCGCAGGTACAGGCCGGTCCCTCCGACGACGATCGGACGGCGTCCTTCGCGAAGCAGCCCGTCGATCTCGGCATGCGCGAGCTCGGCGTAGAGGCCGGCGCTGAATCTCGCGCCGGGCTCCAGGAACGACACAAGACGGTGCTCGAGGCGCGCCTGCTCACTCGGCGACGCGACGCCGGTCAGCGTCTCGAGACCCGCGTAGACCTGGAGGGCGTCGGCGGACACCGCCACCGGATTCTCGCCGCCGGCGCGCAGCTGCTCGGCCAGAGCGAGCGCCACCGCCGTCTTGCCGACGCCGGTCGGCCCGAAGAGCGCGATGAGCCGCATGCCGGTAGGGTCACACTTCATGAAGATCGCAGGCTCCACCGTCCTTCTGACGGGCGCAACCGGTGGCCTCGGACAGGCGATCGCCCGGGCGCTCAGCGAGCGCGGGGCGAGCCTGATCGTGACGGGCCGGCGCAGCGAGGTGCTCGACCCGCTCGCGGCCGAGCTCGGCGCGCGTGCCCTCGCAGTCGATCTCAGCGACCGCGCCGAGCTTCTTCGGCTCCTCGCCGAGGCCGGCGACGTCGACATCCTCGTCGCCAACGCGGCGCTGCCGGCCAGCGGACCGGTGGAGTCCTTCTCGGTCGCCGAGATAGATCGTGCGCTGGACGTCAACCTGCGGGCGCCGATCGTCATGGCGCACGGCCTCATTCCCGGCATGGTCGCCCGCGGCCGCGGGCATCTCCTGTTCATGTCCTCGCTCTCCGGCAAGGCCGCCACGCCCGCGACGGGCCTCTACAGCGCCTCGAAGTTCGGCCTGCGAGGCTTCGCCTCCGCGCTGCGCGCCGACCTGCGTCCCAGCGGTGTCGGCGTCTCGACGGTGATGCCGGGCTTCATCCGCGACGCCGGCATGTTCGCGGACGCCAACGTGAAGCTGCCCCCGGGCGTCGGCACGCGCTCGCCCGAGGACGTCGCGCGCGCCTGCATCACGGCCATCGAGCGCAACCGCGCCGAGATGGACGTCGCACCCCTGCCGCTGCGGGCGGGCACACTGCTGGCGGGCGTCGCCCCCGAGCTCGCCGCCAAGATGGCCCGGCGACTCGGCTCCGAGGACATCAGCCGCCAGATGTACTCCGGCCAGGGCGAGAAGCGCTAAACGGCTGGGCGCGCCCGGCGCCTCAGAACAGCGCCTCCTGGACGTGGTCGACCCGGCGGCGCGGCTGCGCCGGTTGCGGCTGGGGTGCATCGCCGAAGGACCGGAAAGAGCCAGGACCGCTGCCGCGGCGGACCATCCGCGCCAGGCGCCGGCGTTCATCGACCGGTGCGTAAGCTCCTCGCCGGTAGAGCTTCTCGTAATGAGGCACGAGGTCGGGGCGCTGGGCGCGCATCCAGTCCATGAACACTTTGCGAACCTCGCCCCGCAGATGCAGGGCGACGCCGCCGATGCTCGTCGCGCCGGCGTCGTGGGCCATCTGCAGGAGGCGCTCGACTTGCTCCGGCGCGTCATTGATGCCGGGCATCAGTGGCGCGATCAGGATGCCGGTCGGGATGCCGGCGCGGTTGAGCTCGGCGACGGCCTCCAGGCGCGCCCGTGGGCTCGGCGTGTGCGGCTCGGTCGCGCGCCAGGCCTTCTCGTCGAGCGTCGGTATCGACAGGCACGCGCTGAAGCTCGCCCGCTCCGCGATTTCGAGCATCAGGTCGAGATCGCGCAGCAGCAGCGGAGACTTCGTCAGCACCGAGAAGGGGTTGGCCGCGTCGCGTAACGCCTCGAGGATGCCCTCCATGAGCCGGTAGCGCCCCTCGACCCACTGGTAGGGATCGGTGTTGGTGCCGAGCGCCACGTGTTCGCCGCGCCACGACGGACGGGCGAGCTCGACCCGGAGCACCTCGGGAGCGTTGACCTTGACGACGATCTCCCGCTCGAAGTCGCGCCCCGCGTCGAAGTCGAGGTACTTGTGGGTCGGGCGGGCGAAGCAGTAGACACAGGCGTGCGTGCAGCCCCTGTACGGATTGATCGTCCAGCGGAACGGCATGCGCGACTTCTCCGGGACGCGGTTCAGGGCCGACTTGGCGTGGACCTCGTAGAAGCGGACGTCGAGCGCCTCAGGTGCGTCGAAGCTGCGGAGAACCGCCGGCTCGCGGTAGCCCGGCAGGCGTCGCTCCTGCTGCTCGGCGGCGGTCAGGTTGCTCCAGCGCACGAACGTATGTTCGCATGCCGGACGGACAGACGTCTCTCCGTCTCTTACGCAACGCCTACGCCGGCATGCATGGCGGCTTAGCCGAGGCGTCGACCATGACTGGGCAGACGCGCAAGACCATCGACAGGAGGTTCAAGCCATGCACATCTCGAAGCTGCTCGGCGCGACGATGGTGGCGGGGGCGATCGCCACCGGCGGCGCCGCGACCGGGATCGCCGGCGCGGCCGCGACCCCCACGACGAGCGCCACCACGACCGGCGGCGGCTCGTCGACAACCAGCACAACGCCGACCGCACCCACGACACCGGCCACGCCGACCACACCGGGCACGCCGGGCAAATCGACGGCACCCAAAACGGGCGGGCAGAGCAAAGACCCGTGCCCGAACATGGGAGCCGGCACGCACGGCGGCGCGAATCACACGCCGCCGTCGGGATCGAGCTCGGGCTCGGGCTACACGGGCCCTGGACCGGGCGCCAGCTATCAGTGACGACACCGCCCGCCGAGCGGACGGCCCCTGCCGGGCCGTCCGCTCGTGCGCGATGCCGCTGCCCTGTCGGGAACCGGTGTGACACGCGCATCGTCTCGCCCGCACGACTGAGGTCAACCTCCGGAATCATCCGGAGGGCCGCCGCAACAGGGGTGTCGGGCGTGTCGCGCGCCGCTCTCAACGTCCGTCCACGTCTTGGACCGGCGGTTATCTCGGCGCGTGACCGGGCCGAGCGGGTACTACGAAATGCATACCGGGCAACCCCCATCCGTGATGGGCGCATCCAGGGAATCCTGGCTGTGCCGTGACGATTTCGGCCGCGATCGCATGCTCGACATGGAGGAGCGGGTCAAACCGGTCAGGCTTCGCGCGTTCGCCATCCTGGCCGTCGCCATCGCGGCGGCCGGCCCCTGGCTCGGCTGGTGGCCGCTCCTCTTCCTGATCCCGGCAAGCCTCTTCTTCGCTGCCGCCGACGCGCTGATGCCACGCGTCGAACGACCCGAGAACATCATGTTCGCCGCCTGGGTCGGCAGCGAGCTGACGATCGCCGGCGCCGTCGCGTTGGAGGGCGGAGCGCGCGTGGCGGCGCTGTCCTGGCTGGCGATCCCGGTCATGACCCTGAGCTCGCGTTTCTCGGTTCGGGGCATCGTCACGGGGGTGCTGATCGCCTCGTCGCTCGTCCTCGCGATCGGGTTCGGCGTCAGTCCCGGCGCCGTCCTCGACAGTCCGGAGCTCGTCATCGCGCCAATCGCCCTGATCCTCTGCGTCGCGGTCCTCTCGACGCCGTTGATGCGCTCCGACATCCAACATCGCAGCGATGCCGTCATCGACCCGCTCACGGGCATGCTCAATCGCAAGGCGCTCAGCATCCGCATCGAGGAGCTCGCGCAGCAGTCGGAGGTCACCGGTGAGCCGGTCGGCGTGATCGTCGCCGATCTCGACCACTTCAAGAGCGTCAACGACACCCACGGCCACACCGTTGGCGATGCGGTGCTGCGGGACGTCGCCTACCTGCTTCGCAAGCACCTGCGGGCGTTCGACCTCGCCTATCGGCTCGGCGGCGAGGAGTTCCTCATCCTCGTCCCCGGATCGGACATCGAGCAGACGGCCGAGCTCGCCGAGCGGCTGCGCGAGGGAGTCCTCGCCGAGGCGATCAGCGGAGGTGTCGAAGTCACCTTGAGCCTGGGCGTCGCGGCGTCGGGGCGCGCTCAGCGCTTCGACTACGGCGCCATCTTCGGCGAGGCCGACGTCGCCCTGTACGCCGCCAAGCGCGACGGGCGCAACCTCGTGCGGGTCGCGCAGCGCGCCCGCGTCGCCGCGGCCGCCTGAGGCTCAGAGCCCGATCACGCTGCGGATGCCGTCCTGGGCCTCCATCAGGGCGAAGCCGTCGTTGACCTGATCGAGCGTCAGCCGGTGCGAGATGAACGGGTCGACGTCGATCTCACCCGCCATGTAGCGATCGATCAGGCGGGGAACGTCCTCGCGCCCCTTCAGGCCACCGAAGGACGAGCCGCACACGCGCCGGCCGGTGATCAGCAGGCGCGGCACGACGTCGAGCGTCTCGCCCCGGCCGGCGACGCCGCAGACCGTGCACAGCCCCCACCCCATGCGCGCCGTCTCGACCGCCTGGCGCATGACCGCCACGTTGCCGGTCGCCTCGAAGGTGTAGTCGGCGCCGAAGCCGCCGGTCATCTCGAGGATCTCCGCGACCGCCCCCTCGCCCCCGAGCAGCACGTCGGTCGCTCCCTGGCCGCGGGCCAGGTCCAGGCGCTGCGGCGAGACGTCGACGCAGACGATCCGCTCGGCTCCCTGCAGACGTGCCCCGGCGACGGCGCCGAGGCCGACCATGCCGGCGCCGAAGATCACGCATGTCGAGCCCTCGCGGACAGCGGCCGTCCGCATCGCGGCCCCAAGTCCGGTCGAGAGGCCGCACGCGAACAGGCAGGCCCGGTCCAGCGGCGCCTCGGGGTCGATCCGCGCGAGCGCGATCTCCGGCATGACGGTGTACTCGGCGAACGTCGAGGTGCCCATGAAGTGGCGCAGCGGCTCGCCGCCCAATGACAGGCGTGTCGTGCCGTCGGGCATGTAGCCCTGGTTCTGCTGCTCGCGGATCGCCAGACAGAGGTTCGTCAGCGGGCTCACGCAGTGGATGCAGCGCCCGCACTGGGGCGAGAACAGGGTCACCACGTGGTCGCCCTCGGCGAGCAGCGTCACGCCCTCGCCGCAGCGCTCGACGACGCCCGCGCCCTCGTGGCCGAGGACCGTCGGCGCATAGCCCGACGGGTCGACCCCCGAGGCCGTGTACATGTCGGTGTGGCAGACACCGCAGGCGATGAGGCGTACGAGCACCTCGCCCGGTGCCGGCTCGGCCAGCTCGACCTCCTGGACGACGAGCGGCGCGGCGAACTCCTCGAGGACCGCCGCGCGAATGCGCACCTCTAGCGTGCCGCCCTCGCCAGCAGGCGTTCCTCGCCCGACAGCGTCTGGCTCGTCGCCGCGTCGATCTCCACCTGCGTGAGCTCCCCCGGCGAGGCCAGGCCGGCGAAGTTGACGACCTTGTTGTGGCGGGTCCGTCCGCGCAGTCGCTGCGGATCCGTACGCGAGGGCCCTTCGACGAGCACCTCGAGCGTGCGACCGAGGAATCGCTGTGAGCGCTGACGGGCGCCGTCCTGGACGACCTCGAGCAGGCGCTGCATCCGCTCGACCTTCACCGGATGCGACACCACGCCGTCCGTCAGCTCGGCCGCCGCGGTCCCCCGGCGGGGAGAGAAGATGAACGTGAACGCGCTGTCGTAGACGACCTCCTCGACGACTTCCAATGTCTCTGTGAAGTCAGCCTCGGTCTCGCCCGGGAAGCCGACGATGATGTCAGTGCTCAGGGCCACGTCGGGCACGTGCTCGCGGATCAGCGCGACGCGGTCGAGGTAGCGGCGACGGTCGTAGGTCCGACGCATCGCCTTCAGCACCCGGCTGGAGCCCGACTGCAGGGGCAGGTGAATGTGCTCGCAGACGCTCGCCAGCTCCGCATGGGCGCGGATCACGTCCTCGCGCATGTCCTTCGGGTGCGGGCTCGTGTAGCGGATCCGCTCGATCCCCTCCACCCCGTCGATCAGCCTCAGAAGCTCCGCGAAGCTCGACCGGGAGGCCAGGTCGCGCCCATAGGAGTTGACGTTCTGCCCCAGCAGCGTCACCTCGCGTACGCCATCGCCAGCCATCCCCTCTACCTCGGCCACGAGCTCGGCGGCGGGACGGCTCACCTCCCGCCCGCGCGTCGAGGGCACGATGCAGTAGGAGCAGGCGCAGTTGCATCCCACGCTGATCTGCAGCCAGCCCTGGAAGGGGCGCTCGCGCCTGGCCGGCAGGTGCCCGGTGAAGCCCTCGAACTCGAAGTAGCCCCGGGCCGTCAGCGAGTCGCTCGTGAGGAATTCAGCGAGCCGATGCACCTGGCCCGGGCCGAAGGCGACGTCAACGAACGGGAAGCGCTCGAACACCTCCTCCTTCAGCGACTGCGCCCAGCAGCCGCCCACGCCCACCACGACCTCGGGCGCCTCGCGCTTGAGACGCCGGGCCTCGCCGAGGTGCGCCACGAAGCGGCTGTCGGCCGTCTCGCGTATCGAGCACGTGTTGAACAGGATCAGGTCGGCGTCGCTGCGCTGCGGCGCCTCTTCGTATCCAAGCGAGTCGAGCATCCCCTTCATCCGCTCGGAGTCGTGCTCGTTCATCTGACAGCCGAAGGTCGTCAGGTGGTAGCGCTTCATCGCCACAGCGTACCGGCGGGCCGCCGCGAGGCGGCCTCGAGAACGGTGCCCTACGCCGCGGCGACGACGGGTTCGCTGGCCAGCGGCGGCTTCGCGTCCTGCGGCGCGACCGGGCCGGCGCCGCCCGACTCGGTCGTGTCGCGATCGATCGGCGTCACGAGGTCCTTGCCGAGGTTGAGGGCCGCGTAGATCTTCTCTTCGATCTCCTTGGCCATCGCCGGGTTCGCGTCGAGGTGCGCCTTGGCGTTTCCGCGCCCCTGGCCGAGGCGGTCGTTGCCGTAGGAGAAGAAGGAGCCCGACTTCGACACGATGTTGTGCTCGAGGCCGAGGTCGATGAGGCAGCCCGACGTGGAGATGCCCTTGCCGAACTCGATGTCGAATTCGGCCTGGCGGAATGGCGCGGCGACCTTGTTCTTGACGACCTTCACGCGCACGCGGTTGCCGACGGCCTCGGTGCCGTCCTTGAGCGTCTCGATGCGTCGGATGTCGAGTCGCTGGGAGGCGTAGAACTTCAGCGCCCGTCCGCCCGGCTGGGTCTCCGGAGAGCCGAACATCACGCCGACCTTTTCGCGGATCTGGTTCGTGAGGACGCAGAGCGTCTGGGTGCGGTTGAGGTTGCCCGCCAGCTTGCGCATCGCCTGGGACATCATCCGCGCCTGCGCTCCCACGGTCTGATCGCCCATCTGCCCCTCGAGCTCCACGCGGGGCGTCAGCGCCGCCACCGAGTCGATCGCCACGACGTCGACTGCGCCCGAGCGCACGAGCATGTCGGCGATCTCCAGGGCCTGCTCGCCGTAGTCGGGCTGGGAGACGAGCAGCTCGTCGATGTCGACGCCGATCTCCTTCGCGTAGAGCGGGTCCATCGCGTGCTCGGCGTCGATGAACGCACACACGCCGCCGAGCTGCTGTGCCTCGGCGAGGATGTGGTAGATGAGCGTCGTCTTGCCGGAGGACTCAGGGCCGTAGATCTCGACGATTCGCCCCCGCGGCACACCGCCGATCCCCAACGCGAGGTCGAGCGACAGGGCTCCCGTGGGGATCACGTCGCAGCGGACCTGGGCGCCCTCGTCGCCCATGCGCATGACCGAGCCCTTGCCGAACTCGCGCTCGATCTGGGCTAGCGCGCCCTGCAGCGCGGCGTCACGCGCCTTGGCTGCCTTCTCCTGATCGGTCACGGACATGGTCTAGCTCCTCCGGTTCGAGATGGAACGGACAAGCTAGTGCCCGCCTCGGACGGAACAGCTGTTCGTATCGGCGGTCGGCCCGCCGCCGCGGTCGTGACGCTCCGCCGCCGGCAGCTCGCAGTCCGAGAGCGCGTCATAGCGCGCCCCCGCGGCGTCCAGCCGCGAGCGGTAGAGGACGACCGAGGCCGGTCTGAAGCGCAGCGACGGGGCGGGCGCAAAGACGATCGGCGTGGCCGACCGGCGTCTGCCGAGGACGCCCTCGCGCATGCGGGCAACGGTGATGTGGGGCCGCAGGCGCCTGCGCTCCGGCGTCCAGCCGCTGACCTGCGCGAGCGCGCCGGTCACGCGATTGTGCAGGCGATCCAGCTCGCCGGCGTCGTCGCTCACCTCCACCGCCAGCGCGCGAGGGCGGCGTGGCGGCAGCAGCAGCGGCGGGCCGACCGTCAGCGCGCCCACGGGCCCAAGCGCCTCGCGAAGGGCAGCGGCGAGCGCGTCGATCTCGCCGACCGGGCGGCTGCCGAGAAAGCAGAGCGTGAGATGCAGCGAGTCCTCCGCCAGGACTCGCACGCCTTCCTCGCGTCCTCCGTGCCCGCCGAGACCGAGCGCCGCGGCCGCCTCGCGGGCCCACGCGGCCAGCTCGCCGCGGACCTGCGGCGGAGGGTCGAGCGCGACGAACAGCCTTGCTGAGGAGCCACGCGGCATGCGCTGAAGCGATGCTAGCGCTACCGCCCTGCGCCGGTCAGGCGTCGAGCAGCGTGCGGCGCAGGAGATGCATGGCGATCGTGGTCGCGCGGTCACGGACGTCGGGTCGCGAGCCAGGCAGGTTGATCGACCTGGTGACGGGCTCGCCCGCCGCCGTGGCGACGCTGAGCCACACCAGCCCGACGGGCTTCTCGGCGGTGCCGCCGCCCGGGCCGGCCACGCCGGTGATGCCGACCCCGACATCGGCGCCCAGGCGATCGCGGGCGCCCTGCGCCAGGGCCTCGGCCACCTCGCCGGAGACCGCGCCGTGGCGGGCGATCGTCTCGGCGGGGACGCCCACCTGGGAGACCTTGACGTCGTTGGAGTAGGCGACGATCGCGCCGTTGAAGTAGTCCGAGGAGCCCGCCAGCTCGGTCAGCCGCGCGGCCAGCAGTCCCCCGGTGCAGGACTCGGCCGTCGCGACGGTGCGCGCCGGTCGCGCGCCGTCGCCACGCAGGGCAGCCGCGACCTGCTCGTCGACGGTGCTCCCGTCCTCGGAGAAGAGCGTGTCCGCGTGACGCTCACGGATGATCCGGGTGAGATCGTCATAGACGCCCGCTGCGGCCGGCTCGTAGCGGGTGACGACCTCGACCTCGCCGCGTTTCAGGCATGTCGTGACCTCGATTCGCGCGAGCTCAACCCCCTCACGCTCGGCGACGCGCAGCGTCTCGGCGATCTCCGACTCCGGGATGCCGAACAGGCGCAGCGTCCGCTGGTTCAGGACCGTCGCCCCGCTCAGCGCCGCGCGCATAGCGTCGGTCCGCAGAGCCGCGGCCCACATCGGCTGGAGCTCGCGGGGCGGGCCGGGTAGGACGACGATCGTCGGTCCGCCGCGCGGCGGCGGCGGCGGCACGATGAGACCCGGGGCGGTGCCGATCGGCTCGAGCACGGTCGCCCCCCGCGGGACCATCGCCTGCTTGCGGTTGCCTGCCCGGATGGCGTCCATGTCGAGGTTCGGCCAGCGTTTGGCGAGCGAGCGCAGGATCTCGGCGATGCGCTCCTCGAGGGCGGTGTCGAGCTCCATCTCGCGCTCCTGGAAGCCGCCCACGACGGCCGCCGTGAGATCGTCGGCGGTCGGACCGAGCCCGCCGCTCGTGAGCACCAGATCCATCCCCTGCTCGGCCAGGAACCGCAGCGCCGCCTCCATGTCCTGGGGACGGTCCCCCACAATCGCGGTGTGAGCTATGTCGACGCCGATCTCACGCAGCCGTTCGGCCAGCCAGGGGCCGTTGCGGTCGCTGACCCTGCCGGTCAGGACCTCCGTGCCGGTGACGACGATGCCGGCGCGCGCGCCGCGGCGTGGCGCCGGCGGGTCGCTCATTTGCACGTCGGCAGCTGGCTGCTCGGCAGCGGCTGGCGGCCGCGTGCCTTGGTGATCGAGTAGCCGATGGCCTGGCTCGACGGGGCCACGGTCCGCGGCGTGCCGTCGAGGTACATGGCCACCGAGCTGTTGCCCAGCGTGATGACGAAGTGGCGGGCATGGTAGATCGGCGTGTCTTCGCCCGCCTGCAGGTTGATGCCGGAGATCAGGCGGCGCCCGCCGTCGCCGATCAGGCAGACGTAGACGGCCGCGGTGGGATGGAGCGAGAGCGAGATGATCGGCGCCAGCGCTCCGGCCCCTCCCGTCGTGCCCTTGTGCGTGTGGTGGGTGCCGGCGGGCGTGCGGCCCCGCTTGGCGATGGTGGAGGTTCCGGCCTTCTTCGGCGAGCCGCCGCCGCTGATGAGCAGGACGATGAGCACGACGATGACGACGACGATCGTGCCGACGGCCGCGACGTAGCCGCGCGAGGGGCCGTTGGAAGGCGTGGTGCGGCGACGCTGTGGCGTCGAGACGAGCGGCTCAAGCATCGCGTCGCTCGGGCTCTCGTGGTGGAGGCGGTACTCCTCGACGAGCGACTTGCCGTCGAGGCCGAGCGCCTGGGCGTAGGTGCGCAGGAAGCTCTTGACGAACGTCGGCCCCGGCAGCAGGCTCCACTCTTCGTTCTCGAGCGCGCGCAGGTACTTGGCCCGGATCTTCGTCGTGGCCTCGATCTCGGACACGTCGATACGCGCGCGCATTCGCGCCTCGCGTAGCGTTGCTCCGATCTCGGGCATCTCCGCCATGAGGCTAGTCGCTGAGGGCGCCCGCGGACCGGGCGGGTGCGGACTCGAGTGCCGCGAGCACGCGCGGGAGGTCCGCCTCGGCGATCAGGACCTGCCGCGGCTTGGAGCCCTCGTAGCCGGAGATGACGCCGCGGCGCTCGAGCATGTCGATCATGCGCCCGGCCCGCGTGTACCCGAGGCGCAGGCGGCGCTGGAGCATCGAGGTCGATGCCGTCTGCATCTCGGCGACGAGCGTGATCGCGTCGCGCAGCAGCGGATCCTCGTCGGGGTCGAACTCCTCGGCGGCGCTGTCGCCGGCCTCCGGCTCGACCTGCTCGAGCAACTCCTCGCGCAGCTCGGGCTCGCCCTGGCGGCGCCACATGTCGGTCAGCCTGGCGATCTGGGCCTCGTCGATGTAGGCGCCCTGGATGCGCTGCAGGCGCGAGCTGCCGACCGGGTTGAAGAGCATGTCGCCCTGCCCCAGCAGCGACTCGGCGCCGTTCTGGTCGAGGATGACACGGGAGTCCGTCTGCGAGGACACGGCGAAGGCGATCCGCGACGGCACGTTGGCCTTGATCATGCCCGTGATGACGTCCACGCGTGGGCTCTGGGTGGCGAGCACAAGGTGGATGCCCACGGCGCGCGCCTTCTGGGCCAGGCGGATGATCGAGTCCTCGACGTCGGCCGGCGCGACCATCATCAGGTCCGCGAGCTCGTCTATCACGCAGAGGATGTAGGGCAGCGACGCTTCGCCGCGCCGCGCCCGGGCTTTGTTGAGCTCGATCAGGCTCCGCGTCCGGGCCATCGACATGATCCCGTAGCGCTGCTCCATCTCCTTGACGAGGTTCTGCAGCGCGTTGGCGGCCATCCGCGGGCTCGTAATGACGGGCGTGAGCAGGTGCGGGATCGACTCGTAGTGGTTGAGCTCCACCTGCTTGGGGTCGACGAGCACGAGACGCACGTCGTGCGGTGTGGCGCGCAGGAGCACGCTCGAGAGCATCGCGTTGATGGCGCCCGACTTGCCCGCGCCGGTGGTGCCGGCGACGAGGAGGTGTGGCATCTTGGCCAGATCGGCGCCGATCGCCTTGCCGGCGACGTCCTTGCCGAGCCACACGGTCAACGGCGACCAGTCCTTCGGCGGCTCCTGGAAGACGTCGCCGAGGCGCACCATCTTGCGGTGAATGTTGGGGACCTCAACGCCGACCGCCTGCTTGCCGGGGATCGGCGCGAGGATGCGAATGTCCGTCGACGCGAGCGCGTAGGCGAGGTCGTCCTTGAGCTGGGCGACCTTGCCGACCTTGATTCCGGGCGCCAGCCTCAGCTCGTAGCGGGTGATGTGGGGCCCGGCGACGGTGCCGATGACCTTGGCCTGGACGCCGAAGTGCCCGAGCGCCTCGACGAGGCTGCTCGCGGTCTTCTCCTGCCCGGCCGTGTCGGGCCGCGTCTGCTCGTTGCTGGAGCGCGTCAGCAGCCGCGCCGCGTCAGGACGCTCCCACACGAAGTCGGGGTCGTCTGTGACCGCACCGCGCAGGCGCCCCTGAGGAGTCAGCTCGGCCGGATCGGCCTGTGCGACGCCCGGGATTGTCTCCTCCTCCTCGTCATCCTCGTGAGGCATCGCGGGCGCGTCCTCGCCGGCCGGCGTGCTCTCGCCCGGCTCCTCGGCATCCCACGCCGCGGTGGGCTGATCGTCCTCGCTCCAGTCGTGCGAGGGCGCCTCGACGTGCGTCGCGCGGACGATCAGCTCGCGCGAGGACGGTTCGGGCGGGCTCATGTCGTGCGCCTCCGCCGGCCCGGTGGCGGCCTCGCGTGCGCCGGGGGCCCCGAGTCGACGGATGAGGCGGGTCGAGTCGGCGAGGCCGCCGCCGGTGGCGCGCAGGACTCCCGCCAGCGAGGCGCCCGTCAGCAGGATGACCCCGGCGAGGAGCAGGAAGACGACGAGGATGTCGACGCCGACGCTCTGCACGAGCCGGTGGGAGATCTCATAGATCGCCTGGCCGGCGACGCCGCCGTGGCCCTGGAGGTGCAGCGATGACCATGGGCGCGTCGTCGCCTGCGGCGCCGAGCTGAGGCCGAAGGTGCCCGCCGCGAGCGCGAGCGTGATGGAGGCGAACAGACAGATCGCACCGGTCCGCAGCGGGCGGACGGCCGGCAGGACTGGACGCAGCAGGAGCAGGCCGCCGCCGAGGACGAGTACGACCGGCGCGAATATGCGCGCCCGCCCGAAGGCCCAGCCGAGCGCTACGGCCAGCCCGTGCCCGGCACGTCCTCCGGCGGCCGAGGGGCCCGCGCCCCAAAGCACGAAGCCCATGAACACACCGGCGGCGACGAGCGCGAGACCGAGGACGTCGCGCTGGCGCTGGTCGAGCACGGGCGCGGCAGGCAGGCCGCGCCCCATCAGCGCGGCGAGGGACCCTCCTCCCCGCGCGCGGCGCCGACGGCGTCTGCGCGCAGGCGTCGAACGCCGTTTTGCGGCTGCCGAGCGCGAGCTCGGGCGGCTCCTGGAGCCTGGTTTGCGAGTACTCGCCATCCCGCGCAACTTCGACGTCGGCGGGCTGTGACCTGCCCGCGGGCCTTACCATCGCTTTACGAGCTCCGGTTACATAAAGACGATGAACGACTTCTCCCGCGCGCCCCGCGTCCTCGTTGTCGAGGACGACGAGGACATCGCCCAGGCCCTCCAGCGCTCCTTGCGCATGGAGGGATATGACGTGCGGACGGCCGTCGACGGCCAGGACGCGCTCGAGCAGGGCCGCGGCTTCGCGCCGGACCTCGTCATCCTCGACCTCGGCCTACCCAAGCTCGACGGCGTCGAGGTGGCGCGCGCCCTGCGCGCCGACGATGACGTGCCGATCCTGATCCTGACGGCGCGCGATGCGCTCGAGTCCCGCGTCGAGGGCCTGGACGCGGGTGCCGACGACTATCTCGTCAAGCCGTTCGAGCGCCAGGAGCTGCTCGCGCGAATGCGGGCGCTGCTGCGCCGCCGGCCCCCGCGCGGCTCGGCGCCCCTGCGGGTCGGCGACCTGACGCTCAACGCCGACACGCACGAGGTCTTCCGCGGCGAGCGGACGATCGAGCTCACCCAGCGCGAGTTCGAGCTACTCGAGTACCTGATGCGCAACGAGCGAATCGTCATCTCTCGCCAGCGGCTGCTCGACGAGGTGTGGGGCTATGACCCGTTCTCGACGACGAACACGATCGAGGTGTTCGTGTCGAACCTGCGCCGCAAGCTCGAGGCCGAGGGCGATCCGCGCCTGCTTCACACGATCCGGGGAGCCGGCTACGTCCTTCGTGCCTAGCCGCAGCTCCGCCGCGCTCGAGCGCGTCGTTGCGCGGGTGTCGGCCGGCTTCGACAGGCTGCCGATCCGCGTGCGCCTGGCGGGCGTCTCGGCGCTGCTGACGTTCGTCATCCTGTGCGCCTTCGCCGTGGCCATCGGCTCGCTCACCGTCCACCGCGTCCGCGCCGACTTCAACCGCCAGGTGTTCGACACGGCTATCCAGCTGCCGTCCCAGCTGCGCATCAACGAGTCGCCGCTGAGGATCGAACCTCCGCTGAGCGACTTCGCCACGCCGGCGGATCACGCCGTCGTCAGGATCCTGACCCTCGGTGGACTGGTCATCGGCCAGTGGCCGCGCAAAGCCCCGTCCTTCGGCGTGCCCCAGGAAGCGCCCAGGACCGTCCACGGCTACCGCGTCATCAGCCGGCCGGGCATCGTCACGCAGAACGGCGAGCCCGTCGGACGCGTGGCGGTCGAGTACGCCAGGCCCGTGTCGGACGTGGAGGCCACCGTGCGGCGGGTCGAGCTGTTCCTGCTGCTCGGCGTGCTCGCCGGCAGCGGCCTGGCCCTCCTCGCCGGGATGGCGATCGCCCGCCGCGCGATGGCGCCGATCGCGACGCTGACCTCGACCGCCGCCGAGATCGCGCGGACACGCGATCCTTCGCGCGGCGTCCCGCAGCCGCTCGCCGACGACGAGGTCGCCGAACTGGCGCGGACGCTGGAGGGCATGCTCCGGGAGCTCGACGCCGCGCGCGGCGAGAGCGAAGCGATGCTCGCCCGCCAACGCCGCTTCGTCGCCGACGCCTCCCACGAGCTGCGCACGCCGCTGACGAGCGTCCTGGCCAACCTCGAGCTGCTCGCCGAGTCCCTGCGCGGCGACCAGGGCGAGGCCGCCCGCTCGGCCCTGCGCTCCTCTCAGCGGATGCGCCGTCTGGTCGCCGACCTGCTGCTGCTGGCCCGCACCGATGCCGCCCGGATCGTCGCCCGCGAGCCGTGCGACCTCGCGAAGATCGTCATCGAGGCCGCCGGCGAGCTGGGCCCCGTCAGCGGCGCTCACGACATCACCCTCGACGTCCATCCGGCCATCGTGCTCGGTGCGCGCGACGAGCTGCACCGCCTGGCCATCAACCTGATCGAGAACGCCCTGCGCCACACGCCGCCCGGAACCGGGATCTGCGTTTCGACGGCCTCCTCGAGCGACGGGCGCGTCGAACTCGTTGTCGAGGACGACGGGCCTGGGGTCCCCGACGAGCTCGCGCCGACCCTGTTCGAGCGCTTCGTCCGGGGCGCCGGAGATCGCGGGGGCTCCTTCGGCCTCGGACTGGCGATCGTCCACGCCGTGGCCGTCTCGCACGGCGGCGGTGTCAGCCTTCAGCGGCCGCGAAGCGGAACGGGCGCCCGCTTCGTCGTCGTGCTTCCCGCCTACTCAGACCTCGACGACGACCGGCAGCACCATCGGACGGCGCTTGAGCCGGTCGTAGACTAGCTTCGCCAGATCGTCGTGGAGGACCTGCTGGAGCAGGTCGACCTCGCGGATCTCCTCCTTCGCGGCGCGCCGCAGCGACGTCTCGACCGTGTCGCGGATCTCCTCGAGCAGCTCACCGGCCTGGTCCATGAACGGCACACCGCGGAAGATGACCTCGGGGTCGGCGACCGAGCTCCCGTCCTCGCCGGCGATCGTGACGACGACGATGAAGATGCCGTCGGCCGAGAGCATGCGCCGGTCGCGCAGCGCGACGTCGGCCATGTCGCC
>OUNO011323145.1_pt1 | contig 46246 bp, 39 predicted proteins | sample 1779811 | NCBI WGS metagenome assembly OUNO01 (sample SAMEA3914804, study PRJEB12502) | metagenome | biome: forest; material: soil | place: Canada | collected 2010-06-25 | depth 0.3 m
CTCCGGGAACGGCGGGGGCGGCTTCGGGGGAGGCTCCAGCGGCGGCGCATTCGGGGGCGGCGGCGGCGGAGCGGGCGGACCTGGTGGTGGTGGCGGCGGCGGCGGAGCGGGGTTCGCGACCGGCGAGAACGGCTTTCCGGCGGGCGCCGGCACCAGCGGACCAGGGCCCGGCGGTGGATTTCAGACGGGCCTCGGTGGCTACGGCGGTGGAAACGGGGCCACCAGTGGCGACGGGAGCGGGAGCGGCGGCTGCGGCGTTGCCGAAAGCACCAGCACCGGCGGCAAAGGGGGCGCATTCGGCGAAGGCGGCAGCTTTGGTGGCGAAGGCGGCCTCGAGCCCGGCGGCGGCGGCGGTGGCGTCGGCGGGGGTGGCGCCGAGGACGAGTGCGGTGGCGGTGGCGGCTTCGGTGGCGGTGGCGGCGAGGGCTTCGTCGGCGGCAATGGTGGTTTCGGAGGAGGCGGCGGCGCGAGCTTCGACGGCGGCACTCGCGGGGCACCGGGCTTCGGAGGCGGCACCGCCGAAGGCGAATTCAAAGGCGGAGGTGGCGCGGGGATGGGCGGCGCCGTGTTCAACATGCAGGGCCAGCTGACGGTCGAGAACTCAACACTCGCCCGCAACACCGCGCTCGGCGGTGAAGACAATGTGACCGACCATGGCAAGGGGATCGCGGGCGCCGTGTTCAACCTGAGTGGCAGCTTCACCGCCACCGGATCGACCTTCTCTGGCAACACGGCCGCCTACTACGCCTCCCAGGTCTACAACCTCGTATACGACCGTCACCAGGAACGCTTCGCCCAGGCGACCCTGCGCAGCACGATCGTCGCCAATGGGGTGGGAGCCGTGGACCTCGCCTCGAACAAGACCGAACACATCCTCACGCCGCCGAATCTCGGCAGCGCGAACGCCGACGTGTCGCAGAGTGACCTGGTGCGCACGATGAGCGCCCAGGAACAGGGCACGATCACCGGCTCGCCGCTCACCGCGGACCCGCTGCTCGGGCCGCTGCAGGACAACGGCGGCCCGACGAGCACGATGGCGCTCATGCCCGGAAGCCCGGCGCTCGACACCGGTAATTCATTCGGTCTCGGTACGGACCAGCGTGGTCTCCTGCGCCCGGTCGACTTCTCGGGAATTCCCAAGGCCGCCGGCGGCGATGGCGCAGACATCGGATCGTTCGAGGTGCAGCGTGTGTGCAGCGGCCAGACGTTTCCGACCGAGGCGTGCCACACGCTTCTGCTCACCCTGGCGGGCAGCGGGCAGGGGAGCGTGAGCGGCGCGGGCATTGCCTGCCCAACCACCTGCTCCGGCACCTACGCGGCCTCGACCACCGTGGCGTTGAACGCGACCGCAGCCGCGGGCTCCACCTTCTTGGGGTGGAGCGGGGCGTGTAGCGGCACCGGGACCTGCCAGCTCGCGATGGGCACGGACCAGGCGGCGACCGCCACCTTCGCCGCCTTGCCGGCAGCCGCCCGCATCGCGCACCTGACCTCCCTCAGCGAGCTCTATTCGCTATTCGCCGTCGGCCGGTCGGCGACGCCGCCGACTGGCCAAACCGCGGTGAGACGACACCACAGAGGCACGGTCTTCTCCTTCCGGCTCGACCAGCCGGCGACCGTCAAGATCGCGCTGCAGCGCACCGTTCCCGGTCGGCGAGTCGGCCACACCTGCAGGCCACAGAGCCGCAAGCTGCGCCACAGACCGCGCTGCCTCCGCACGCTTACGATTGCGACGTTCAGCCGGAGCGGTCACCTCGGGACGAACAAGGTCCCCTTCAGTGGCCGGATCGGGCGAAAGGCGCTCAGGCCAGGCCGCTACAGGGCCGTCTTCACGGCAATCGACGCCGCGGGCACATCGGCGCCGCTCAGCCTGGCGTTCACGATCGTCAGGCGCTGAAGTCGAACCAGGCGTCGCGAGGGACTCGAGACCTCGTTGGCTCGGGCGATGGGCGATCCAGGATTCGAACCTGGGACCTCTTCCTTATCAGAGAAGCGCTCTAACCGACTGAGCTAATCGCCCCTTGTCCTGCAAGGCGCACACGGAATCCGCGTGCGTCGCGCGACCGGGTCATGTTACCGACGGATCGCGGCCGCTCCCGCCGTCGTAAGCTCGGCTACCCGGGCGGGAACGTGAGCCTGAGGGTGTCGGCGATGCGCGTCACGTGCTCCTCGTCGACGCGCGCGCGCTCGGCGTAGGCGGGCCACCGCCCGACGACGGCGCTGACCTCGTCGACGATCCGCGTTGCCCGGCCCCTCGGAAGTGCGGCCGTCTGGCCGCACCGGCGGAAGTCGGCCAGCGTGAAGCCGTCTCGCTTGCCGTTCACGCTCATCTGGTGCTGGTCGGTCCAGGGGCTGCCGGGCCGATATGCGTAGGCGACGTCGTAGGCCGGTGCGAGCTGCCAGCGCCCGGAGCGGTCCATCAGGAAGGCGATGTTCTTGACGTGGTCGTCCTGGTTTCGAGCGACGACGTTGAGGACCATGCGTCTGAACATCTGCTCGATTGCCGGCGTTTGGATGCCGATGGTGCGCATGGCCAGGAAGGCCTGCTCGTAAGAATGCGCGCCGGGTCGATTGAAGTCGAAGTGCGCGAGAGCTGCCAGCGACTGCATGTGGACCCTTGCGCCGTCATCGGTGCGGTCGAAGCGGCGCGTCATGAAGTGGCGGCGAGATTCCTCTTCGAGCAGCCGGCACTCTGTCATGGCGATGCCGGCGTCCCTGGCCATGAGTGAGTAGGCGTACTCGATGGCGCCGTAGCCCTGGGGGTCGGCGAGGCGGTCCTTGTCGCGGTTGTTGGCGACGCCGTCGAACTTCAGCAGCCAGTGCTCGAACCCGGGCCCGAGGTTCTCGAGCTGACCCGAGCGGACGACGCTGGTTTCGGGATTCCAAGCGATCACGGCCTTGGCGCGGGCGCCACCGGCCGACATGCCGACGCTGAGGATGTCGAGCATCGCCTGGCGCCTGTGGCCTTCCGCGAGGGAGGAGACGAGGTCTTGGCGACGAGAGAGGACATCCGAGGCGAGGGCGACAAGCTCGCCGACCTGCAGATCGTGCTCGTGCGAGGGAGCCGGACCGTTGCTCGGTGCGAACTCGAGGGCGCCCATGCCGCGGGTTCCGATGTAGCAGAGGCGCTCGACCGCGTCGAAGCTCTCGGCGGTGCGGCCCTGCCCTGCGAGCCAGGTGTCGATCAGCGCGTTGCCGTAGCGGTCCGGGAGACTGTCGGCGAGCAGCCCGGGCAGGCCGCGAAAGCTCTCGGGCTCGAGCCCCGGAAATGCGTACGGTTCCTCGCGAAGTGGCATGACGAGCGGCGAGACCTGAATGCCGCTGGCGAGGAAGGCGGGGTCGTACTGGAAGGTCGCAGCTCGTCGGTCGTCGGGCATCGCCACGGCCCCGATCGTCGTGCCCCACAGGCGGACCTCCGCGAGAGTGCTCATCCGTCGCCTGGAGGGGACTGATCGCCCCAGCGCCACGATTGCGGCTCGTCGGGATCGAGCGCCCTGCGCCTGCCTCTCTTCCCCGACGCTCGCTTGCGTGTCCGGCCCCGAAGCTTGAGCATGTCAACGGGGCTGGGCAGCGGCTCCGGCGCGACTTGGTCGAGCCCATCCGTGAGGCCCAGCGCCCTGAGGACGCGGACGAGGGTCGTCGTCGTGATCGGCTCGCCCGACTCCAGGCGCTGGATGGCTTTGCGGGCGACGCCGCTCTGCGCAGCGAGCTCGGTCTGGCTGAGGTTGCGCGCGAGTCGAACAGCCTCGAGGCGCGCGCCGAGCTCAGCGAGAACCGCCTCATCCGTGAGGGAGGGGGTGAGCTTCACTATGCCTCCTTTGGGGAGCCTAATCCCCGCTTATCGAGCTAACGCACCGTATAGGGTGCGTAATACGTTCCAAGCGTAGCACGGCGCGCGTCGGCTGTAAAGCCTCCTATATGGGTCGTTACGGCCTGTGGCAACAATAGTGCCCCAATACGGGTGCGTTGCAGCCGTGGAGCTAGGCGGGACTCTGCGCTGCGCGAGCCTCGAGCCGCCGGACGAGCTCGAGCGCCTCATCCGGGCTCGCGAAGGACAGCTCGGCGCGATACCCGTCGCGCGTCGGCTTGACGTCGACCTCGGCACCGAGGGCGCGCCCAAGGGCGGCCGCGATCTCGCCCGATGCCTGCAGCTGGTCTGGATGCACCGGGCTCCCGCGCCTGGCGTTGCGCCGCGGCGGCGCCTGGTCTCCCGCGTTGCTCTGACGCGCACGATCTTCGAGCGCCCGCACCGACCAGCCGTGATCGACGGCGGCTCGTGCCAGGCTGCGTCGGGCGGCGTGGTCCTCTGCCAGCAGGAGGGCGCGGCCGTGGCCTTCGCTCAACCTGCCTTCCTCGAGCATGGCGATGACCTCGTCAGGCAGGTCCAAGAGGCGGAGGAGGTTGCTGACGGCCACGCGGCTACGTCCGACGCGACGGCCGACGTCCTCGCGTGTCAGACCGAGGTCCTCGACGAGGGCGGCGCACGCGCGTGCCTCCTCGACGGGGTTGAGGTCCTCGCGCGCCATGTTCTCGATCAGCGCCACCTCGAGCGCCGCGAGGTCCTCGCGATCGCGCACGAGTGCGGGGATCGTGTCCAGGCCGGCGATGCGCGCCGCTCGCCACCGCCGCTCGCCTGCGACGAGCTCGTAGGTCCCACCGGCCCTCGGCCGGACGAGGACGGGCTGGAGCACGCCACGCTCGGCGAGGGAGCCGGCGAGTGCCTCGAGACCGCCCTGGTCGAAGGCGCGGCGGGGCTGGGCGGGGCTCGCCACGATCAGCTCGACCGGCAGCTGGCGCAGCTCCTCGACATCGGCATCAGCCTCGCCGGACACCGACAGGATCGCGCTCAGCCCGCGGCCCATGCCGGGCCTCGGCTTAGCCACGCGCGGCCACCTCCTTGGCGAGCTCGAAGTAGGCCTCCGCGCCGGCGCTGTGGGGATCGTGATGGGTCGCTGGCAGGCCGTAGCTCGGCGCCTCGGCGACGCGGACGTTGCGCGGGATGACCGTGTCGAAGACAAGCTCGGGGAAGTGCGCCCGCACCTCGCGCTCGACGTCCTGGCCGAGGCGCGTGCGGCTGTCGTGCATCGTCAGGAGCATGCCGGCGACGGTCAGGCGCGGGTTCAGCTCGCGCTGGACGATCGCCAGCGTCTCGAGCAGGCCGGCCAGTCCCTCGAGCGCGAAGTACTCGGTCTGGACCGGCACGATGACCCGATCGGCCGCCGCAAGGGCGCAGACGGTCAGCGGTCCGAGCGATGGCGGGCAGTCGAGGATGATGTACGCGAACTGCTCGCGCAACGGGGCCAGGCACTCGCGCAAGCGGTACTCGAAGCCATCCATGCGCGGCAGCTCGACGTTGGCGCCGGCCAGACCCGCGCCCGCCGGGAGCGCCCTGAGCTCCTCGACGGACGAGTCGCAGACCGCTTCGGCGGCCGTCGCCTCTCCCGTCAGGACCTCGTAGAGCCCCGGCGACTTCGTTCGCGGGATTCCCAGGCCGACGGTCGCGTTGGCCTGAGGATCGACGTCGACGAGAAGCGTCGTGTAGCCGGCCTCGGCGATGCAGGCCGCCACGTTCACGGCCGTAGTTGTCTTGCCCACGCCGCCCTTCTGGTTGGCGACCGCGTAGATCGTGCCCATCCCGGCAAGCTAGCGCTCGACGCCGACGGCCGCCGACCCGGCGTCGGCAAATTGGGCGAATCGCCGCGATGGCCCGGGCACGATCCACGCGTCGGCGTCAGGCCCCGAGCGGCCGCTTCTGCGCCATGCCGGCGCGGCGCGGAAAGCGGGCCGGCGTTTCGGCGACCTTCGCGAAGACGTGGAGGTGGCGGTTTCTCGCGTCGGGAAACGGCGTGACCTCGCGCACCTCCGTACGCGCGAGACCGAGCTCGCTTCCCGCGCGATCCGCCGCCGCCTCGTCGTCACGGTCGCGTGCGCCGCGCCAGTCGACCACGTGGCCGCCGAGTCGCAGGAGCGGAGCTGCGTACTCAAGGACGACGGGCTGGGCGGCCAGCGCCCTGGCGAGCACGACATCGCCACGGCCGAGACCGTCGTGCCAATCCTCGGCCCGGGCACAGACGATCTCCACGTTCGCCGTCGACGCCGCTTGGCGGGCGCGCGCGAGGAACTCGCACTTGCGCCGCTGGCTCTCGAGCAGGACGAACTCGGCCCCCGGCAGCGCCACCGCGAGGGCGAGGCCGGGGAACCCGGCGCCGCTGCCGATGTCCACCACAACGCCCGCCCGGCGGACGGCCTCGATCTCGAGTGCCACGAGCGAGTCGGCCACGTGCGTGCGACTCGCCGCCTCGCGCTCGCGGACGGCGCTCGGCGCGTGGGCGTCCGTCGCGAGGAGGTCGAGGAGCGAGTCCAGCTGCCGGCGCTGTCTCTCCGACATGGTCGTCTGAAGGCCCGGGCCGCCGGCTCCGTTCGCCGCCTCAGTCATAGCGAGCGAAGAAGTCGGCGTACTTGACGCGCATCGCGTCGATCCGCCCCCGCACGTGGTCGTCGATCTCCGCCGTCAGGACCTCCTCGACGACGGGGAGGACGTCCTGCGCGAGCGCGTCGCCGCGGGCCATCCACTGGAAGTAGTTCCGACCGCCGTGGCTGTAGGGCCCGTAGAGCCGCGACCGCGGAAAGCGCTCCTGCAGCCAGCGGAACAGTGCCTCGTGCCGAACGTGCATGCGCAGCGTGATCTGCGGGTACTTCCCATCTCCGCCGAAGTGGCCCTCGCCGATGAGAATCCCGGCGAGCAGACCGCGCTCGACATCGGTCAAGGGTCGAGGGGCCGGGTCTGACATGGCCACATTGTTTCACCGTCAAGAAAAACGTGAAACGCCCGCCCCTGCGGGAGGCAGCCTCAGGGTCGTCCTTGACGGTCAGGGACACCCTGAGCCTGACCCTCCCCCAGAGTTTGTTTCACCGTCAAGAAAAACGTGAAACGGGTCCGCGCGAGCCCGGTGGGCGGGAGGTCGCGGCTCCCCTAAGGAGACTTCGGGGAGATGACGAGGAAGCGCTCCGGCTCGTCGCCCTCGCTATGAGTGTCGACGTCCCCTCGGTCACGCAGGTATTCATGGACTATCCGCCGCTCGAAGGGAGGCGCCGGCGCCAGCTCGACCGGCTCGCCCGAGCCGAGCGCGTCGTCGGCGGCATCGTCTGCCTCGGCGCGAAGGGCCTGTGCCCGCCGCTCGCGGTAGCCGTTCGCGTCGATCACGACGCGGACCGAGGAGGGACCATCCGGGAAGACGATCCGCTGTGCGAGGTGCTGAACGGCGTCGATGGTCTGTCCGTGGCGCCCGATGAACAACCCCACGTCCTCGCCCTCGAGACGGCCTGTCAGCAGCCCGTCGCTCTCGTCGACCTCGACTTCGACGTCCAGGCCGAGCGTCTCGGCGATCTCCTCGAGCAGCTCTTCGAGCGCGTCGGGTGGCTCGAGCTCGCCCGTATCCTCGGCGTCGCTCATCGGCGTCTTCCCGAGCGCTTCTTCTTCTTGCGCGGCGGCCGTGGCGGCATGGCCGGCGACGTCACCGGCTGGGGCTGCGCCGCTGCCCCCCCTGCCGCCCCGGCGAGGGCTGCGCGCAGCGAGACTTTGGGTTTCCCGTTGACCGCAGCAGCCGTCACCTCCGGCTTCGGCGGGGGTGGCATGTGGCGGCGGATCAGATACTGCTGGCCAATCGTCCATACGTTCGTCGTGATCCAGTAGACCAGGAGGCCGGCCGGGTAGCGATAGAGAATGACGACAAAGACGACCGGCAAAAGCAGCATCAGGCGCCGCTGGTTGGGGTCGGCCGTCGCCGTCGCGATCAGCGTCGAGGCGAGCTGCGAGCCGACGTACAGAACGATCAGGACGATCAGCGCTGCACCCGTCGCCTTGTTGGTGATGTCGGGCAGGAACAGGAACCGGCCCGAGTGCGGGGCGACCTGTTCGCACGACGTCTTTTCGATGTATTTGGAGGGCAGTCCGCCCACTTTGACGACGGCGGCGTGGTGCAACGTGTTGTAGTGGGATACGAGCTGCGAGCCACAGATGTGCTTCTTGAGGTCCGTGCGCAGCATGTAGAAGAGCGAGACGAAGACCGGCAGCTGCATGACCAAGGGGAGACAAGATGCCAAAGGATTGATCTTGTTCTCCTGATAGAACTTCATCAGCTCCTGCTGCTGGCGCTGTTTGTCCTCCTTGTACTTCTCTTTGAGCACGTTGATCTGCGGTGCCAGCCGCTGCATCTCCTGCATCGACTTCAGCTGCCTGAACGTCAGCGGCACGAGGATCGCGCGGATCAGGACGGTCAGGCCGATGATCGCCAGACCCCAGCTCCCCCCCACGATGTGGTCGTGGATGAACACCATGATCGCTTCGAACACCGTGATGAGCGGCGAGAAGGCGTCCTGGATCACGTTGGCGAGGATGGGCATGCTCTAGTGGCTCTCTGCGGTCGTGGTCGTCGGCGGTCGGGATTGGGAGCTCATGTGCTGCGGGACGGTGTCGGCTGTGGGCCGTCCGCCCCACTCAGTCACCAGCATCGCGGCCGATCCTGAAGACCCGCTGAAGCTCGACCGGATCGTACCCACCGTGGCTCCACGGGTTGCACCTCAGCAGGCGCCATCCGGCGAGCACGAGGCCTCTAAGTATGCCGTAACGGCGGATCGCGTCGACCGCGTAGCGCGAGCACGTCGGCTCGTACCTGCAGCGCCGCGGGATCGCCGGTGAGATGAAGCGCTGGTAGGCGACGATCGGTGCGCTGGCGATCGCCCGGGCGAGGCGCGCGGCCGGTTGCGGCTCGTCAGCGGGCGTCGGCTGCGGTGCGCTCATCGCGGCTCGACGGACTCGACGTCCGCGGCCGGGGACTCTGCTGCCCCCAGGCCCGCCTTCGCAAGGAGCTCGCCGAGCGCGGTCCCGACCCCGGCGAGTCCCTCGCGCTGCGCGAGCTCGCCCGCGGGAGGCCTCGCGACGACGACCACGTCATGGCCGGCCGGCAGGCCATCGGCGGCCCCGGCGAAGGCCTCACGCAGCAGACGCTTGACCCTGTTTCGCTCGACCGCGCCGCCGACCTTGCGCGACACGGACAGGCCGAGTCGCGGCGGGCGTGGGGCGGCAGTCGGAAACGTGTACAGCACGAGGTACCGGTTGGCCGTCGAGCGGCCTTGGCGATACACCCGCTCGAACTCGGCGCTGCGCGAGAGGCGCGAGCCACGGCCGGGAGCACGGGGCTTCATCGCGTCTCCGTCTGCCACGGCACCTGCGCCATCACCAGCCTCAGGTCGACAGCCGCTTGCGTCCCTTGTCGCGCCGGCGCTTCAGCGTCAGGCGCCCGGCGCGCGTGCTCATGCGCGCACGAAATCCGTGCACACGGGCGCGCTTGCGCTTCTTTGGCTGGTAGGTGCGCTTCATCGTCGTCTCCTATGGCAGCAGCAACTGGCCGCTCGGGCACAGAGCTTCTCTCCGGCGCCCACCGACGGCGTCCGGCCGGGGCGACAAGTATAGGACCGATAGGACCGGGCAGCGCCGGCTGATTTTTCCCGCCAATTGCGAGCACCGACCAAGTGGCCCTCAGGGGGTCATATATAGTCGCCAGACCGGGCCCACGGGTCCTCCTTCGAATAGCTTCGCCGTCTGCTTCTGCAAGGGGAGTCGATCCACGCTGCTGTGAGCCCCGAGCTCGACCACATATGGACGCGGGTGCAAGCCCACCTCGCCGCGACGGTCGACGAGGACACCTACCGCATCTGGCTCGGCCCGCTGCGCATGCTCGAGCACGACGGCGAGCGCATTGTCGTCGAAGCCCCCCCGCAGGCCCGGCGCTGGATCCAGGATCGCTTCGGCGGGGTCCTCCAGGCGGCCGTCGCCTCGGTGGTCGGCGCCGGCGCCGTCGTCGAGCTCGTGAGCGCCACCGGGAATCCCGCTGTGGAGCGCCTGCCCCTCGACCCGACGTGGCGCGGCTCGACGTCAGGCCGTCGCGCCGCCGCGCCGGAGGTCGAGGTCGTGGTGCCGCCGCGCGCGGGCCCGCTCGGCAATCCGAAGCTGACCTTCGACCACTTCGTCATCGGCGACTCCAACCGGCTCGCGCACGCCGCCGCCCTCACCGTCGCCGAGATGCCGGCTCAGGCCTACAACCCCCTCTTCCTGTGCGGGCCGCCGGGCGTCGGCAAGACCCACCTCCTCAGCGCGATCGCGAACCTCCTGCTCGTCCACAACCCCGGCCTGACGGTCCGCTGCACGACGGGTGAGGCGTTCACCAACGAGTTCCTCGGCGCGCTCGGTGGCGGCAGGACAGAGACGTTCAAGGCCCGCTTTCGCCATGTCGACGTGCTCCTCATGGACGACGTCCAGTTCCTCGAGCGCAAGACCAAGACCGAGGAGGAGTTCTTCCACACCTTCAACGCCCTCAGCGACGGCGGCAGGCAGGTCGTCATCACCTCCGATCGCCCGCCCCAGGACCTCCAGGCGCTCGAGGACCGCCTCCGCGAGCGCTTCCAGGCCGGTTTGGTGGCCGACGTGCGCCCGCCGGACCTGGCGACGCGACTCGCGATCCTGCGCAAGCGCGCCAGCCACGACAACATCGACCTCGACGACGACGGAGCCCTCGAGGTCATCGCCGAGCGGGTCAGCAGCAACGTCCGAGCGCTCGAGGGCGCCCTCATCCGCGTCGTCGCGTTCAGCTCCCTGACCGGCCGGGCGCTGACCGCCGAGCTGGCCGGTGAGGTTCTCGCGAGCCTCTACCCCCGAGCCTCCACGCCGGGTCGGCGACGCGAACGAACCGTTGACGAGATCCAGTCGGCAACATGTGAGCTCTTTGGTCTCTCGAGCGATGAGCTCCTGTCATCTGCCCGGACTCAGCGCATCGCCTGGCCACGCCAGCTGGCGATGTACCTCGCGAGAGAGCTGACAGGAGAGTCTCTGCCGGCCATCGGGCGGCACTTCGGCGGGCGCGACCACACAACCGTCATGCACGCGTGCAGGCGTGCATCGGCGCGACTTGCAGTCGACGACAGCTCACGCGAGGCTGTGGAGAAGCTGTGCCGGACGCTCGACTGCGACAGCCCGTGAGCCTCCGACCGGGCCACGACCGCGACAGGTGAGACACTTCTCCACAGCTCTGTCCACCGATCGAGCTCGCCGCTGCCCTGTCACCGAGCCGAATCCACGACTTCAGAGCCCCTACTACCCCTTGATCCTCTCCTCATTGATGTCATGAAGCTATCCCTCTCCTCATCCCATCTCCTCGCGCAACTGCAGACGGCCTCCCGCGTCGCCTCGACGCGCAGCGCCGTGCAAGCGCTCTCCGGCATCATGATCTCGGCGGGCGCGGACTCCTCACCTGAGCTGCTGGCGACGGACATGGAGATCGGCCTGCGCGTTCCCCTCGAAGCCGACGTGACACGCCCCGGCGCCGCCGTCCTCCCGGCCCGCCTGCTTCTCGACGTCGCTCGCTCGCTGCCGGCGGACCACCTCACGATGGAGCTCCGCGCGGCCGAGCAGGACGTCGAGCTGATCTGTGGCCCGACGACTTTCCACCTGCGCACGCTCCGAGCCGAGGACTTCCCGACGCTGCCGGCGCCCTCGTCAGAGACACGCGTCAGCCTGCCGATGGAGGCGTTCGTCGCCACGGTGTCACGCGTCGCCCGCTCGGCGTCACGCGACGAGACGCGCCCGGTCCTGACCGGAATCCTCATGTCGGCCTCCGGGCAGGAGCTGCGGATGGTCGCCACCGACTCCTACCGCCTGAGCGTCAAGGAGACCGCTCTCGAGACGCCCCTGGAGGGCAGCCTCGAGGCCAACGTGCCGGCACGGGCGCTGCAGGAGCTCGTGCGCATCGCTCAGCAGGCGCCCGACGGAGCGCTCGCCGTCAGCGTCGGGCAGAACCAGGTCATCTTCGAGATCGGCGACGTGGTCCTCTCCTCTCGCCTGATCGATGGGCAGTTCCCCAACTACCGCCAGCTCCTGCCGGAGTCGGTCGAGCACGAGCTGCGGCTTGCAAGCGCCGAGCTGACCGACGTCGTGCGCCGCATCAGCCTGCTCGCCCAGAAGAACGCCCCGCTTCGTCTCAGCTTCAGCGAGGGCACCCTGATCGTCTCGGCGCAGACCCCGGACGTCGGCGAGGCGAGCGAGGCGATCCCGGTACCGTTCCACGGCGAGCCCTTCGAGATCGGCTTCAACCCCGAGTTCCTGAGAGACGGCCTCGAGAGCATCGACTCCGACGAGCTCGTGCTCAAGCTCATCAGCCCGCTGCGCCCGGGCCTCATCCAGTCGCCCGACACCGGCGACTTTGTCTACCTCATCATGCCCATCCGCCTGAACGTGTGACGTCATGGCCTGCGCATCTCGGCGTCCTCGGTCGCTCGCGTGCTGGCCGATTGGAGGTCCCGTTGACCTCCAATCGGTACGCCACGCTCCCTGCGTCCTTGATCTGCTTGACCCTGACGTCACACGCCGGTCACTGAATCGCACCGGGAGCGGCTGAGGTGCGCGTGGTCAGCGTCGAGATGCGCGACTTCCGCACGTACGGCCGAGCCGAGGCGAGGCTCGGGGATGGCCTGACCGTCGTCCATGGCCCCAACGGCGCCGGCAAGTCGAACCTGCTCGAGGCGATCTACTTCGGCTGCACCGGCCGCTCGCCGCGAACCCGCAACGATCGCGAGCTCGTCCGCTTCGGCGCCCAGGCCGCCCGCGTCACCGTCCATCTCCACGACGGCAGCGAAGCGCACCAGCTGAGCGTCGGCTACGCGGCGGCCGGCGGCGGCCAGCAGGCCATCAAGCGAATGACAGCCGACGGAGCCGATGTCGAGCGGCTGGTCGATGTCGAGAGCAGGCCGTTGCTCAGCGTGTTCCTGCCGGACCGGCTCGAGCTCGTCAAAGGCCCGCCGTCGCTGCGCAGGGCCCATCTCGATCAGCTCGTCGCTGCGATCTGGCCGGGCCGTGCACAGACGCGACGCGACTACTCGCAGGTGCTCGCACAGCGCAACGCGCTCCTCGCGCGCATCCGTGCCGGCCACGCATCGCGGGCGACGCTCGCCACATGGGACCACGAGCTCGCGAGCAAGGCGCTCGCGCTGCGCGACGATCGCACCCAGGCGGTCGCTCTCCTCGCCGAGCCGTTTGCCGCTCGCGCCACACAGCTCGGTTGTCTCGGCGAGCCGACGCTCGAGTACCGCCCGCGCTCGCGGGCGGTCGACGTCGCCGAGTTCGTCGCCGAGCTGCAGGATCGGCTGCCGGGCGACCTGGAGCGCGGCTTCTCGGGACATGGGCCACACCGAGACGAGCTCGCCATCGCCAGGGAAGGGCGCGAGCTGCGCATCTACGGCTCGCAGGGCGAGCAGCGCCTGGCTCTGCTCGCCCTCCTGCTGAGCGAGCGGGCGGTCCTCGCTGCTGAGCGCGGGCGGACGCCGATGATGCTCCTCGACGACGTCATGAGCGAGCTCGACGGCGAGCGCCGCGAGCTGCTGACGCGAGAGCTCTCGGCGGCCGGTCAGAGCGTCATCGCGACGACAGACCTCGCCCACGTGCCAGGCGCATCGGCCGCGGGCGTCGCGCGGCTGCGCATCAGCGCCGGAACCGTCCTGCAGGAGGCGCTGGCCGCATGAGTCGCCGCGCCCCGCGACCGATCGCGAGCGCGCTCGACGGACTGACGGCCGTGCTCGCGCCCGCGACGACCCTGGCCAGGGTGCAGGCCATCTGGGCGCAGGCAGCCGGGCCGGCGATCTCCGCCGCCGCGCGCCCGACGGGCGAGCGCCAGGGCGTCCTGACGGTCACCTGCGCCGCCGCGGTGTGGGCGCAGGAGCTCGATCTGATGGCGCTCGAGCTGATCCCGCGACTCAACTCCGCGCTCGGCTCGCACGTCATCCGCGAGCTGCGCTGTCGGACGGGTTAGGCCGACGCGTGCCGACGACCCCGCGGAGCCCCGCATTTACCGGGAATTTGCAGGGATTTAGCGCCGTCTGGGCGGCGGTGGGGACCCCATCGCGTGCTATCATTCAGCGCACACGCAAACCGCCCCGGCCGTGGCTAAAAAGCCCCGGAATCCGGGGCGTTCTCACGTCATCGGAGGGCCATTGGCAACACGTAGCGACAGCGCTGAAGAGGGCGCCGACAACAGCGGCGTCAACAACCCGTCGATGACAGGCGGCTCTTCGAGCTACGACGCCCAGGACATCACCGTCCTCGAGGGCCTGCAGGCGGTCCGCAAGCGACCCGGCATGTACATCGGCTCGACCGGTGTCATGGGCCTGCACCACCTCGTCTACGAGGTCGTCGACAACTCCGTCGACGAGGCACTGGCCGGCTTCGCGACCGAGGTCCACGTGACCATCCATCCCGACAACTCCGTCACGGTCGTCGACAACGGTCGCGGCATACCGGTGGCGAAGATGGAGAAGGAGGGGCTGCCCGCCGTCCAGGTCGTGCTGACGGTCCTGCACTCGGGCGGCAAGTTCGGGGAAGGCGGCGGCTACAAGGTATCCGGCGGCCTCCATGGCGTGGGCGTGTCGGTCGTCAACGCACTGTCCGAACGCCTCGAAGTCGAGATTCGCCGCGACGGCCACGTCTTCACCCAGGAATACGCCCGCGGCGCTCCGCAGACAGAGCTCTCCAAGGGAGAGAAGCTGCCCGCCGGCTCACCGACCGGCACAACGGTCACGTTCCTGCCCGACGCCGACATCTTCGAGACGCTCGACTTCGACTTCTACACGCTCGAGGAGCGCCTGCGCGAGACGGCCTTCCTGACCCGCGGCCTGAAGATCTCGATCGTCGACGAGCGCGGCGAGGGGCACTCGGCCGAGTTCCAGTACGAGGGCGGCATCGAGGACTTCGTCGCCTATCTCAACGAGAACAAGGACACCGTCCACCGCAAGGTCGTCTTCTTCGCCGGCGAGTCCGACGAGGGCGCGGCCGAGGTCGCGATGCAGTGGAACGCCTCCTACCAGGAGTCGATCCACTCGTTCGCCAACAACATCAACACGCCGGAGGGCGGATCGCACCTCAGCGGCTTCCGCTCGGCGCTGACCCGAACGGTCAACAAGTACGCGCGCGACCACGGCCTGCTCAAGGACAAAGAGGACAACCTCTCCGGCGAGGACGTTCGCGAGGGTCTGACGGCCGTCGTGTCGGTCAAGCTGCGCGACCCCCAGTTTGAGGGGCAGACGAAGACCAAGCTCGGCAACCCCGGGATGGCGGGCTTCGTCGAGGCGATCGTCAACACGGGTCTCGGCGAGTTCCTCGAGGAGAATCCCAGCGAGGCGCGCTCTGTCATATCCAAGGCCGTCCAGGCCCAGCGCGCCCGCGAGGCGGCGCGGAAGGCGCGTGACCTCACCCGCCGCAAGTCCGCGCTCGAGAACTCGACGCTCCCCGGCAAGCTCGCCGACTGCTCCGTCAAGGACCCCTCGCTCGCCGAGCTGTTCGTAGTCGAGGGTGACTCGGCCGGCGGCTCGGCCAAGCAGGGCCGTGACCGCAACACCCAGGCCGTCCTGCCGCTGCGAGGCAAGATCCTGAACGTCGAGAAGTCGCGCATCGACAAGGTGCTGCAGAACACCGAGGTTCAGGCGCTCATCACCGCCATCGGGACCGGCGTGCGCGACGAGTTCAACATCGAGAACGCCCGGTACCACAAGATCGTGCTGATGACCGATGCCGATGTCGACGGTGCGCACATCCGGACGCTCGTCCTGACGTTGCTGTTCCGCGAGATGGAAGAGCTGATCAAGGCCGGCTACGTCTACATCGCCAAGCCTCCGCTCTACAAGCTCAAGCAGGGCTCCCGCGAGCGCTACATCGAGAAGGACTCCGAACTCGAGGAGATCCTGCTGTCGGACAAGTGGGAGAAGCTCGACGTCTTCGACCGCCACGGCACCCCGTTCAAGCTGACCGAGGCCCGCTGGCAGCGCTTCACGCGCCTGCTCAAGCAGTACGAGGGCTGGTCGTCCTCGCTGCGCGCCGTCCACGGCCACGATGTCGTCCAGTTCCTCGAGGAGTCCTCGCTGCTCGGCGATCAGATCATCACCGCCGAGGCCGCCATCGAGCAGCTGTCGAACGCCGGCGCCGACGGCGACACGCATGCCACCGAGCTGCTCGACTCCGACCCGCTCGAGCTCCGCGTCCGGGCCGTCGAAGAGAAGACCGGCTTCGCGCGGGTCCACAGGATCAAGCGCACACTGTTCGAGTCGCAGGAGTACCGCTCGCTGGCGCGGGTCCACGCACAGCTGATCGAGCTCGCCGGCACGCCCGCCTTCGAAGTTCGCCTCGGCGACGCGCGCGAGGTCGCCCCGTCGTTCGAGGCCCTTCACCCGGCCGTCATGACCGTCGCGCAGAAGGGGACCAAACTCCAGCGCTTCAAGGGCCTCGGCGAGATGAACGCCGAGCAGCTCGGCGAAACGACGATGGCGCCGGCCACGCGGACGCTGGCGCAGGTGACCCTCGAGGACGCCTTCGCGGCCGACCGCATCTTCTCGATGCTGATGGGCGACCAGGTCGAGCCCCGCCGCGCGTTCATCGAGGACAACGCGAGGGCGGTTGCGAACCTAGATGTGTAGTCCGGAGGTGAGGAATGGCTTCAGCTGATGTGATCAGCGGCGGCAACGTCGAACCGCGCGCCCTCGAGGAGGAGATGCGCACCGCGTATCTCGACTACGCCATGTCCGTCATCGTCGGGCGAGCGCTGCCCGACGTCCGCGACGGCCTGAAGCCGGTCCACCGCCGCGTCCTGTACGCCATGAACGAGCTGGGTCTCGGGCCGACCCGCTCCTACGCCAAGTGCGCCAAGATCGTCGGCGAGGTGATGGGCAACTATCACCCTCACGGCGACTCCGCCATCTACGACACGCTCGTCCGCATGGCCCAGGAGTTCTCGATGCGCTACGAGCTCGTCGACGGCCAGGGCAACTTCGGCTCGGTCGACGACGATCCGGCAGCCGCGATGAGGTACTGCGTCACCGGGGAAACACGCGTCCGCACGGTCGCGGGAACGGTGCGAATCGACTCGATCGTGCCGAGCGCCTGCCCCGATTCGGACACCGCGGTGGACATCGAGGTGCTCGATCGCCTCGGACGCCCGGTGCACGCGTCGACGCTGTTCCATTCGGGTGAGCATCCGACACTGCGGCTGCGCACGACGGAGGGCTACGAGCTCACGGGCACGTCCAACCATCCGGTGCTCTGTCTCGTGGTGCTCGCCGGCGCGCCGATCCTGCTGTGGAGATTGCTCAGCGAGCTTCGCCCCGGCGAGTGTGTCGTCATGAACAGGGAGGCGGTGGCCGAGTTCGACCCATCCATCGCGGTCAGCCTCCCAGGCGCCGACCTCGCGCCGCCGGCGAGTGGGCGGATCGAGCCCGGTGGGGTCGCCCTGCTCGAGCGGCTGGGCACCCAGATCTCCGCTCTGCGCGAGCCGCTTAGCGGCGACTACTACTACGCCGAGGTCGCCTCGGTGGTCGACGGCGGCGTCCAGCCGGTCTACTCACTCCGGGTCGACACCGACGATCACTCCTTCCTCACAAACGGCTTTGTCAGCCATAACACCGAGGCCCGCCTCGAGCGCATGGCCACCGAGATGCTGCGCGATCTCGACATGGACACGGTCGACTTCGTCGCCAACTACGACGGCTCGCGACGCGAACCGCTCGTCCTGCCGGCGCGTTTCCCGAACCTCCTGGTCAACGGCTCGTCCGGCATCGCCGTCGGCATGGCCACCAACATCCCGCCGCACAACCTCCGCGAGGTCATCGACGCGACGACGGCCTACATCGACGAACCGGACATCGATGTCGCCGGGCTGATGCGCCACGTCAAAGGCCCCGACTTCCCCACGGGCGGGATCATCCTCGGCCACGCCGGCATCAAAGACGCCTACGAGACCGGCCGCGGGCGCGTCCGTGTACAGGCGCGGGCCCACATCGAGCCCCTCAGCCACGGCAAGGAGGCGATCGTCGTGACCGAGCTGCCCTTCATGGTCAAGAAGGGCGGCGAAGGCAACCTGATGACGAAGATCGCCGAGCTCGTGAACGACAAGCGCATCCCCGAGATCTCGGATCTGATCGACCAGTCCGACAAGCGCGGCATGCGTCTGGTCATCGAGCTCAAGCGCGATGCCATCCCCAAGGTCGTTCTCAACAAGCTCTACAAGCACACCTCGATGCAGACGACGTTCGGCGTCAACATGGTCGCCCTTGTCGACAACGTCCCCAAGACGCTGAACCTGCGCGAGGTCATTCACCACTACGTCGCCCACCAGCGCGAGGTCATCGTCCGGCGCACCAAGCACGAGCTCTCCGAGAAGGAGGCCCGCGCGCACATCCTCGAGGGGCTGCTGACCGCGCTCGAGCACCTCGACGCGATCATCGAGCTGATCCGCGCCTCGCGCGACCGCGACGCCGCTCGCGAACAGCTCGTCGCCCGCTTCGAGCTCAGCCCGATCCAGGCCACCGCGATCCTCGACCTGCGCCTGTCGCAGCTGACCGCCCTGGAGGCCGACAGCATCAAACAGGAGCACGCCGACGTCGCCGAGCGGATCGCAGAGCTGCGCGCGATCCTCGGTGACGAGCACCGCGTGCTCGCCGTCATCAAGGAGGAGCTGGCCGAGATCAGGGAGCGCTTCGGGGACGAGCGCAGGACCGAGATCAGCCACTCCGAGGACGAGATCGACATCGAGGATCTCATCGCCGACCAGCAGATGGTCATCACGATCACCCGGACGGGCTACATCAAGTCGCTGCCCCTCGCCACCTACCGCCAGCAGCAGCGCGGCGGGCGGGGCGTGACCGGTATGGACATGAAGGACGGCGACTTCATCGAGCACCTGTTCGTCTGCTCATCACACGACTACCTGCTGTTCTTCTCCAACCGCGGGAAGGTCTACCGCTCGAAGGTCTACGAGCTGCCTGAGGCCCAGCGCACCGCCAAGGGCCGCGCGCTCGTCAACATCCTGCCGTTGACCGAAACCGAGCGAATTCAGGCGGTCGTCTCTACGCGCGACTTCTCCGAGACCGAGTTCCTCGTCTTCGCCACCCGCAACGGAACCGTCAAGAAGACCTCCCTGCAGGCCTACAACACGCCGATCAAAGCCGACGGCATCATCGCAATCAACATCCGCGACGACGACGAGCTGCTCGCCGTCCGCGCGATCGATCCGGGCGACGAGGTCATCATGGTCTCGCGCGCCGGACTGACCGTCCGCTTCGCCGAGTCGGACGCCCGCGCCATGGGCCGCGACACGACCGGCGTCCGCGGGATGGATGTCGGCAAGGGCGGCCGAGTCATCGCGATGGACGTCGCCCGCGACGACATGGACCTCCTCGTCGTGACCGAGAACGGATACGGCAAGCGCAGTCAGATCAGCCAGTACCGCAAGACCAACCGCGGCGCCAAAGGCGTCAAGACGATCGGCCTGACCGAGAAAAAGGGCGGGCTCGCCGGCGCTCTCGTCGTCCGCGACCACCAGGAGCTCGTCTTCATCAGCGTTGGCGGCATGGTCCAGCGCACGGCCGCCGCCGGCATCTCCCAGCAGGGACGCTCGGCCACCGGTGTCCGGGTGATGAACCTCAAGGACGACGACCTCGTCAGCGCTGTCGCCCTCGTCATCGACACCGGCGAGGAGGCCGGAGCCGTCCTCGAGGGCGATGCCGAGGCCGACGCATCCGCGACGACAGTCGAGACACCAGTCGAGACACACGACGAGCCGACGGACGAGCCGCCGGCCGACGACAGCCCCGCCTGAGGCCTGATCGGGCCCGATCGGGCCATTCGGAGGCTCTCCGCAGATGTCCATATTTGCGGGCTAAATCTCAGACAGGCCCCCACCTTGGCCGAGAGGCTGAGTGTGGAACGTCTCGTAAAGCCCGCCGCAGCGGTCCTCCTGCTCGGATGCCTCCTGCTCGTCATGCTGTCCGCGCCCTCAGCGCACGCATCCACCACGGCATCCACCCGCGCGACCGCCGCCGGCCACAGACACGCCCGCGGCCACGCGCAGCGCTCAGCCGGCTGCACGGCCCGCCGAGCATCGCGCCGCCGAGCCTGCCGAGCCTCGCGCCGCGGCCATCACTTCCACCACGCCAAGCCGTCGTCGGTGACCACCAAGCCGAGCACCGCCGCAGCCGCCAGCGCCGCGGCTGTCGCGGCCGTTCTGGCCGTGCCCTGCCAGGACACCCAGCTGACGCCCGAAGCCGCCGTCGCCGAACGCGTCCGCGCCGCCGTCCTCTGCCTCATCAACCAGATTCGCGCCCAGCACGGCATCGCGCCCCTGAAGCTCAACGGGCAGCTGGACGCCGCCGCCGAATCCCACGCGAACGAACTGATCGCCGACGACTACTTCGCCCACGTGTCGCCGACCGGCGAGACGCCGGTCGACCGCGTGCGGAGCACCGGGTACATTCCCAGCCCCGCGGCCGGCTACATCATCGGCGAGAACCTGGCCTGGGGCACGTACAGCCTGTCCACGCCGCAGGCGATCGTCACCGCCTGGACGGGCTCGCCGGGGCACCTGGCGAACATCCTCGAAGCGCGCTACCGCGACACCGGCATCGCGATCGCCGGAAGTGTTCCCAGCTCGCTCGCAAACGGCGCCCCCGGAGCCACCTACGCCCAGGAGTTCGGCGTCATCACCGGCTGAACAAAGACGTCCGCGGCCGTCATCTCCGTTCGCTAATCTGGCCAGACCAGAGAAAGGAGGTGGTCCAAACGTTGAGTGACAGTTCTTACGGGACCCTGGAGGTGACCGGCCGTTAGGTCGGGAGGCTGGTCCGCCTAGCGGAATCCAACCCGGGACACCCCGAGACGACCGCCGGCTCTGGTCCCTCCGGCCTTAAGCAGGTCGATCTCGGTCTTTCCAGTCAGAGCAGCAACGCGAAGGGCGCCCTCGTCGGGCGCCCTTCGTGCTTTTTTGGACCTCGCTCAGGCGGCCTGCGGGAGGTATTGGAGCCACGCCGTCGGGATCGTCGGGCTCGCCACGTGGATGAAGATCTCCGCCCGCGGCGTCCTCGGCGCGTGACGCGGGTGCATGTTGGCCTGGCGCGGCAGGCGGTCGCCCTTGCGCCGGTTGCACGGTGCGCAGGAGGCCACGATGTTCTCCCAGCTCGAGGACCCGCCCTTCGAACGTGGAATGACGTGATCGACGGTGAGGTTGGAGCGGGAGCCGCAGTATTGGCAGGTCCAGCTGTCACGCGCGAACACGGCCCGTCGCGTGATCTTGCGCCGGTGAGCGTCGCGCGGAACGCGCACGTAGCTGACCAGTCGGATCACGACCGGCCGGGCGAGGGTCGAGCTCTCCGAGTGCAGCTCCCAGCGACCACGCTCGAGCAGCTCGGCCTTTTCCTTCAGCAGCAGGACGACGGCGCGCCGGACCGTGCAGACGTTGATCGGCTCAAACGTCGCGTTCAATACGAGCACCCGGCCGCCCATCGCCGTTGTAGGCGATGTGTCAGGTCCGCGCCGCTGGTGCTCGGAAGGCGACACGGACCCCACCGGCTCTGGTGGGACAGTGCTCTCCATGGTCAGCGCCGAGTGTAGCGGGGGCGCTGAGAGCGTGTACCGCCCGAAATACCCGTCGTTCAGCCGCTGGGTGGAGCGGCGCGTGCGGCGGCGGGGTAGGTGCCCAGGACCCTGACCTCGCCGGCCAGGCCCGCGACACCGGCGATCGCCGCGGCGAGATTCGGGTCCTCGGCGCGCCCCGACAGGTCGGCGAAGAACATGTAGCTCCCCATCCCGTCGCGCCGCGGCCGCGACTCGATCTTCGTGAGGTTGATCTCGCGTCGTGCGAACTCGTCGAGGCAGCGCACCAGCGATCCCGGGCGCTCGGCGCCGAGGCCCCAGAAGACGACCGACGTCCTCCACCCCTCCGTTGCCGGCGCGCGCAGCGGTGGCAGCGACGCCGCGTCCGCCGACCGGGCGAGCCACACGAAGCGCGTTTCGTTGCCCGCGTCGTCCTCGACGCCCTCGCGGATGACGCGCGCGCCATAGATGCTCGCCGCGAGCTTCGTCCCGAGCGCCGCCTGACGGCGGTCGTCCTCTCCCGCCACCGTCCGGACCGCCTCGGCCGTCGAGCTCGCCGGCACGATCCTGGCGTGAGCGAGCTCTTGGCGCAGGAAGCGGGTGCATTGACCCGGCACCTGGGGGTGTGTCAGGACCGTCTCGATCTCCTCGAGTGTCGCCTCGCCGACGCCGATCAGCGAATGGCGGACGTGCAGCAGCGCCTCGCCGACCACCGCCACGTCGCCCGCCTGCTCGGCGAGCAGATCGAGGGTCACGTTGATCGATCCCTCCAGCGAGTTCTCGATCGGCACGAGCGCCCAGTCGAGCTCGCCTCGCCGCAGCGCCGCGACTGCGTCGTAGATCGTCGGCTCGGCCACGGGCTCGACCGCATCGGGGGCCGCGCTCGCCAGCAGCGCCTCCTCGCTGAACGTGCCCTCCGGCCCCAGATAGCCGACCCGCGGTCGGCCCCTCACGTCCTCAGGCGGAGCGCTCATCGACCGGCGAGCCGGCGCCCGCGAGGAGGGCCAGGCGCACCGCCTCGGCCTCCTCGGGCGAGAGCTCCAGTTCGCCCTGCCCGCCCCGCACCTGCTTGCCGTACACGCGCGCCTGGTCGCGATGGTGGATGCACGACAGGACGATCCCGGACTGCTCGTCGTCGAGCAGCGCGATCGACATCGACTGCTGTCCCGACAGCTCGTTGTAGGCGTCGTAGCGCACGAGCGCACGATGGGCGATCGCCCCCCGCAGCGACTCCTCGGCCGCCGCCAGGCGCGCATCGAGGCGGATGCCGCTGTCGTCGACGTACTCGCGCAGCGCCTCGAAGGCCTCCTGCAGGGATGCCGCGTGGGCGATCAGGTCCTGCCCGCCCGAGCCGAGGACGACGTGCTGGGCCGAGCGCAGGCGTCGCACGCTCACCGCCAGCGCGATGCAGCCGAGCAGCGCCACGATCGCCACCGCGCCGGCGGCGATGGCGACGATTCCCTGGGTGTCGGTGATCGACGCGATCATCGCCACAAGTTAGCCGCTGGCGGCGGCGGAGTCAGCCGGCGGGGAGCCGGACCCACGGGCCGGCGCCTATTGGCTGAAGATCGCCAGATAGGTGTTCTTGTTGTTTTCGAGGTCGTTCTCGCCGGGCACGCCGTCGATGCCGACCTGGATCTTCGAGGCCACGCCGAGCGGTATGCCCGTGACTGGGATTTCCACGTTGACGCTCTTGCCGGGTTCGGTCTTTTCGATCACGTGCGACGCTTTGTACTGCTTGCCCGCGGCCGTCACCGTGATGTTGACCTTGACGTTCGTCTCGCTGAATTCGCCGGAGTTTTCGGCCTGGACGGTGAACGTCGGATTGCCGCCGCCGGTGATGTGGTTGAGCGTCGGTTCGGGCGCCAGCGCGTTGGTGCCGACGCTCACCGCCTTCAGGGCGCTGCCGTGGTTGCCCGTCACGGCTTCAGTCGCCGACGCCCCCGTCGCCTGGCCCGTGATGCGCGAGAACGTCGTGTTGGGGTCGAGCCAGCCGACGTTGGGAAGGAAGCGGGTCGCGGTCGTGCTCAAGCCATTGATTCCGTTGGACGCCAGCGTCTGCGCGATCAGGGGCGCGACGCGTTGGGAGTAGATGATGTCCGAGGCCAGGAAGATCTCCATGTCGCCGGAGATCTGGGCGCTGGCCTGTTTGCTCTTGGTGCCGAGCGCGCTCGGCACCTGTGCCGCGAGCTTGGTCATGCCTTCCACGCGCAGACCGAGGGCCAGCAGAAGCGCGCGTTGGGCGCCCGTCATGCCGCCCGGCACGCTCAAGTGCCTCGCCTGGGCGTCGACGTTCTGTGCCTGGATGCGAAGCTGATCGATCTGCACCTCGACGTCGAGCGCCGACTTCGAGCCGGCGCCGGCGAGGGCCGCGAACAGCGGGCGCGCGACCTGGGCGTCGGACTGGGCAGCGATCTGGCTGACCGACCGGTTGTAGTCCTTCAGCGACTGCTGGTGTTTACCTTTGACGTAGCTGTTGATGACGAGGACGATGATGATCAGCAGCACCACGGCCACGCCGGCGGCGATCCGCCGGCGCATCATCAGCGTGTGCTGGTCGAGTTCCGGCGCTCCCCCGGCCGACTGGGGACGCCGCGGCCGAGGCCGCCCGGCGGCTGGGCGCGGTGCTCTGGTTGACGGTCGAGAAGCCGTCTCCTCGCCATCGTCAAAGAACGACAAAAGCAACCGCTCCTTTTGCAGGGACTTCGGGAAGGGCCCCAGTATGACTGCCGAGCACAATGGTGACGAGCCTGCAAGTTCTCGGTCACAGCGACAATTCCTGCCGAGCCGGGCAGGTGAGGAGCCTACGGACGGCGAACGCGGGATCCGGTGGAGTCGCCCCGCACCCTTGTCCACGAGTCGCCCGAGGGCGCCACGGCCTCCGCGCCGGGCGGCGCTCGAAGGCGCATCGCGCGGGCCGACGACACCAGGGCCGACGGCCCTCGAATCGGTCCCGAGGAGCTCGTCCTCGGCCGCTATCGCCTGATCGAGCGCCTCGGCGCCGGAGGCTTCGGCGTCGTCTGGCGCGCCCACGACGAGCTGCTGCACCGCGAGGTCGCCGTCAAGCGCATCTGGCTTGGCCCAGGCGGCGACAGCGAGCGCGCGACCCGCGAGGCGCTCGCCACCGCCCGCCTCGCGCACCCGGCCATCGTCGCCCTGTATGAGGCGTGCGCGGTCGACGATGCCTTCTACCTGATCTCCGAGCTCGTCGAGGGCGACACGCTGGCGCGCCTGATCGCCGATGACGAGCTCGACGACGAGCAGGTGCTCGACATCGGCCTGGCGCTCGCCGCCGCGCTATCGCACGCCCACGCACGCGGCGTCATCCACCGCGACATCAAGCCCCAGAACGTTCTCGTGCCGTCGCGCCCCGCGCCCGCCGAGGGCGCTCGTGAGGTGTCCGTCGTCGCCAAGCTGACCGACTTCGGCGGCGCGCGCCTCGCGGATGAGGATGCACTGACCAGGACCGGCGACGTCCTCGGCACGCTCGCCTACATGGCCCCCGAGCAGTCCGAGGGTCGCGACGTGGGCGCCCAGGCCGATCTCTACGCCCTCGCGCTCGTCCTCTACGAGTCGCTCTGCGGCGTCAATCCGGTTCGCGGCCCGACGCCGGCCGCGACCGTGCGGCGGATCGGTCTGCCGGTCGAGTCACTAGGCCGTCACCGGCGCGACCTGCCGCGCGAGCTGACGGACGCCATCGACGATGCGCTCGCGCCGCAGCCGGACGAGCGCGGCTCCCTCGCCGATCTGCTCGAGGCCCTCGAGGACGCCCTCGAGCGGGGCCTGTCGCCGCGGCGCCGACCGCGGCGCCGCGAGAGGGCCGAGCAGGCGACGCTGCTCCAACGACGGCCAGCCGTCGCGCGAAACCCTGTACTCGTTGGCGCCGAGCTGCCCGACCGCCATCACGAGACACCGCGGCGGCGCTCCGACGAGAAGGACGTGCTCGACCTCGCCGCCGCGCCGGGCCGCATGGCCCTGCCTCGTGCCCTCTGGATCGCCGGCGCGCTCTCGCTCATCGCCTGGCAGGCCGTGAGCGGGCGGGCGGGCGTCTCTCTGCTGATCGCAGCCGCGCTGGCGCCCCTCGCCGCGCTGCCGGCCGAGCGCCCCTCGGCGCGGGTCGGTCCGGGCTGGCTCGTCTGCGTCCTCGCACCCGCCCTTGGGGTGGCGGGCCTCGCGGCGGCATTCCCGGCCGTCGCCGGCCAGGCCCGTGGCTGGCGCGACCGTGCCCTGCGGGGCGCCATCGGATACTGGTGGCTGATCCTCGCCGAGCCGCTGCTCGCGCGACGTCTGTGGCTGGGCCAGTCCGCGGGCACGCCCCCGCGGCCGGCCTGGGAGGGCTCCGTTGAAGCGGCCGCTGTCCACGTCGTCGGCCCCGCGCTCAGCGTAGGCGTGCTCCTCGGGGCGCTCCTGTGGGCGATCGCGGCGACCGTGCTGCCGTGGATCGTCCGCGGCCGCAGCGCCGTCCTCGACGTCGTCGCCGCCACCGTGTGGGCGGCGGGCATCGCCGCCACGACACCCGTCCTCATCGCCGGCCTCGGCGGACACACGCTCGCCTCGCCCCGCGGACTCGTCATCGGCGCCGTGCTGGCGGGCCTCACGGCGGTCGCCGCGCGCGCTCTTCGCGGCCCCGTCTGACGTAGGGTGCGTAGCATGGCTCAGGCCCCGTCGGCCGATCTCCGATCGATCGGCCCGGCCGCCCGACGATGAATCTGTTCAAAAGCGTCGAGACAACCATCGCCAACCTGGTCGAGGGAACCTTCGGACGCGTGTTCCGATCCGAGGTTCGCCCGATGGAGCTCGCGCGCAAGCTCGCGCGAGAGATGGACGCGCACCGAACCGTGTCGGTGTCGCGCGTCTACGTCCCCAACGAGTACTCGGTCTGGCTCTCTCCTGAGGATCGTCAGCGCTACGAGGACATCGAGCACGAGGTCATCGACGACCTCTGCGCCTACCTCCTCGAGCACGCCCGACGCGAGGATCTGTTCCTCGCCTCCCATCCGCAGATCGAGTTCCACACCGACGAGCGTCTGGCGCTCGGCGAGTTCGGCATCCAGGCCCGGTTGGTCCGATCGGCCGGTCACAGTGACGAGCACCCCGCGGCGCCAGCCGCCGAGGAAGAACATGGCCAGACGATGATCTACAGCACCTCGGCCCGAGTCGGAGGCCCCGTCGAGGCCGCCCACACGCGGCGCCGCGCCCCCCGCGCCCTGCTGGCCGTCGGCGGCAGGCGCCTGCTGGTGCCGCCCGCCGGCGGCACCATCGGCCGCAGCAGGGACTGCGAGATCGTGCTCGAGGACAGCGGCATCTCGCGCCGCCACGCCGAGCTGCGCCCGGGCCCGGATGGCTGGAGCCTCGAGGATCTCGGCTCGACGAACGGCGTGCTCGTCAACGGGCGCCAGATCCACGGCGCCCAGCCGTTGGAGTCCGGGGATCGCGTCGAGCTCGGCTCGACCGAGATGCTCTTCGAGCTCGGATGAACACCCTCGAACCGGTATCGGTCGCGCTCAAGTTCGGCTTCATCGCCGTCATGTACCTGTTCCTGCTGTGGATCGTCCGCAGCGCCCGGCGCGACCTCGGCTCGGGCACGCAGATGGCGAGCGATGAGCGCGCGGGCCGACCGGTTCCGCCCGATGCGACCGGCCTGCACTCCGCCTCGTCGCTCGGCCGCGCCGACAGCGCGCCACGCTCGCCCCGCCTAGTCGTCGAGCGTGCGCCCGGTCACGACCCGGGCATGATCTACGACCTCGACGGCGAGCTCGCCCTCGGTCGCGGCGAGCGTGCCGAGATACGCCTGGAGGATCCGTTCGCGTCGGCGCGTCACGCCCTGATCTACGAGCAGGGCAACATCGTCGTCATCGAAGATCTCGACTCGACCAACGGCACCTACCTGAACGAGGAGCTGCTGCAGACGCCGAGGCCGCTGCACCCAGGAGACCGCGTGCGGATCGGCGACAGCGAATTCGTCTTCGAGGACGACTGACGTGCTGCGCGTCGCCGAGCAGTACGCCGGAACCGACACCGGGCGCCAGCGCCGCGCCAACGAGGATTCGCTGCTCGCTCGCGCGCCGCTCTTCGTCGTCGCCGACGGCATGGGCGGCGCCCAGGCCGGGGAGGTCGCCTCGCGGATCGCCGTCGAGTCCTTCCAGCCCGGCCTCGACGAAGCCTTCGCGCCCGAGCTCGCCCTCGCCGAGCTCGCCCGCGCCGCCAACGCCCGCATCCACGAGCTCTCGCATGCCAACGCCGAGCAGGCGGGGATGGGCACCACGCTGACCGCCGTCTACGTCGGCGAGGAGGACGTCGCGATCGCCCACGTCGGCGACAGCCGCGCCTACTGCATGCGCGACGGCGAGCTGCTACGTCTCACCGACGACCACTCGCTGGTCGACGAGCTCATGCGCCAGGGCCGACTCACGCCCGAGGAAGCCGTCGAGCATCCACAGCGCTCGGTCATCACCCGGGCCCTCGGCCCCGAGGGCACCGTCGAGGTCGACACGCGCTCTTTCCGCGCCCGAGCGGGTGACGTCTACCTGCTCTGCAGCGACGGCCTGACGACGATGATCTCCGAGGAGCAGATCGCCGCCGTCCTGCTCGCCAACCCGCGCCTGCGCGACGCCGGCGAGGGGCTCATCGCGGCCGCCAACGACGCCGGCGGGCGCGACAACATCACGGTCGTGCTGATGCGCCTGGAGGAGGTCGGCGTCGGCGCGCCGAGCGAGGCCCTGGAGCCCGTGACGATGACGGGAATGGCCCCCGTCTCGCCGCCGCAGGCGCCCCCTCGCGGCGCCAGGCGCCCGCGCGCAGCGGAGCCACGGGTCGCGCCGGTCGGGGACGCCCGCCGGCGCCTGCGCGTGCGGCACGCAGCGGCCTTGACCGTCACGCTCGTCGTCCTCGGCCTGCTCGGCTCGGCCGCCTACCTCGCCCTCCAGTCGGTCTACTTCATCGCCACCAACGACCGCGGGCTCGTCACGCTCTACCGGGGGGTGCCGTACACGCTGCCCGGCAACCTGCGCCTCTTCAGCAGCGTCTACGTCTCGGGCGTGAGCGCCTCGAGCGTCCCGACCGCGCGGCGTCAGACCCTGCTCGATCACTCGCTGCGATCGGAAGGCAGCGCCGGATCGCTCATCCGCAGCCTCGAACTCTCCGAACTCGAATGAGGCCCTCCTCGTGAACCGCCCGATCCTGCGCCTGTACGGGCTAGTCGCCCTGCTGTTCGCGCTCCTCGTCGCGTTCACGTCGCGCTGGACGGTCTTCGAAGCGTCCTCGCTGCGCCAGAACCCGCTGAACGCCAGGCCGCTGCTCGAGCAGCAGAGGATCGACCGCGGCGCGATCGTCGCCGCCGACGGCACCGTCCTCGCGCGGTCGGTCCCGCGCGCCGACGGAACCTACGAACGGACCTATCCGACGGGTGGGGAGTTCGCGCACGCGATCGGCTACTACTTCACCACGCTCGGCAGCTCCGGCCTCGAGCGCTTCCGCAACTCGCCCCTGACCGGCCAGGCCCCCAACGACCTCCAGAGCGTCCTCGACCAGCTGCAGGGCAAGCGCTCGCGCGGGTCGAAGATCGTCACGACGCTCGATCCCCGCGCGCAGCGCGTCGCCGAGGAAGCCCTCGGCACCAACCACGGGGCCATTGTCGCCCTGGAACCGCGCAGCGGAGCCGTCACGGTCATGGCTTCGACCCCCGGCTTCGACCCCAACGCCCTGCGTTCGCCCCGCAGCTACGAACAGCTCGCGCGAGACAGCACCGGCCGCCCGCTGGTCAACCGCGCGACCCAGTTCGGCTACGCCCCGGGGTCGACGTTCAAGGTCGTCACCGCCACCGCCGCGATCGACACGGGCGCCTTCACGCGCGAATCGCTGGTAAGCGGGCGCAACGACATCAAGATCTCGGGCGTCCCGCTGCAGAACGACGAAAACGAGAGCCTCGGTCAGATCACTCTCACCGAGGCTCTCGCGAAGTCCGTCAACACGGTATGGGCACAGGTCGCCGAACGGGTCGGCAAGCGGACGATCGCGCGCTACATGGAACGGTTCGGCTTCGACCGCAAGCCGAAGCTCGACTACCCCGCCGACGAGATGTCCAGCAGCGGCGAGTACCTGGGCTCGCGCCTGCTCTCGCCCACGAGCTCCCGCGTCGATGTCGGTCGCATGGGCATCGGCCAGGACAAGCTCGAGGTGACCGCCCTGCAGATGTCCGAGGTCGCGGCTGCCGTCGCCAACCACGGCACGCTGATGGTCCCCCACATGACCGATCGGATCGTCAACGCCGAAGGCGAGACCGTGCAGCGGATCGGCCCGCGCGTCCAGTCGGTCGTCATGAAACCCTCGACGGCCTCCGCCGTGACGGCGATGATGGAAGCCGTGGTCAACGAAGGGACGGGCACGAGCGCTCAGATCCCGGGCGTACAGGTCGCCGGCAAGACCGGCACGGCTGAGACGCAGATCGGCAACAAGATCAACAACGTCTGGTTCATCGCCTTTGCGCCCGCGTCCAACCCGCGGGTCGCCATCGCCGTCACCCTCCAGGGGGTGCCGGGCCAGGGCGCCGCCTTCGCCGCGCCGGTCGCCAAGCGGGTCATCGAAAGGCTGCTCCATGATTGAGCCCGAGACGATCATCGACGGGCGCTACCGCGTCATCTCGCGCCTCGGCTCCGGCGGCATGGCCGACGTGTACCTGGCCCAGGACCAGCTGCTCGGCCGTGAGGTCGCCGTCAAGGTCCTGCATCAGCACTTCGTCGAAGACCAGGAGTTCGTCGAGCGCTTCAAGCGCGAGGCCTCCAGCGCAGCGGCGCTGTCGCACCCGAACATCGTCGGCATCTTCGATCGCGGCGAATGGAACGGGACGTACTACATCGCGATGGAGTACGTCGCCGGCCGCTCGCTGAAGACGATCGTCCGCGAAGGTGGTCCGCTCGATCCCTCGACGGCCATCGACCTCGTCATCCAGATCCTCCGGGGCGCGCGCTTCGCCCACCGCCGCGGCGTCATCCACCGCGACCTCAAGCCCCACAACGTCATCATCGACGACGAGGGTCGCGCCCGGGTGACCGACTTCGGCATCGCCCGGGCGGGCCCCTCGGACATGACGCTGACGGGGTCGATCATGGGCACCGCCCAGTACCTCTCGCCCGAGCAGGCACAGGGCCTCGCGACCACCGAGTCCTCGGACCTCTACTCGATCGGCGTCATCCTCTACGAGCTGCTCACCGGCGTCGTGCCGTTCGACGGCGAGACCGCCGTCGCGATCGCGTTCAAGCAGGTGTCGGCCGAGCCCCGCCCGCCGAGTGAGCTCAATCCCGCTCTGCCCGTGTCGCTCGACGCGGTCGTTCTGCGCGCCCTGGCCAAGGACCCGGATGCCCGCTTCGCCAACGCGGACGAGATGATCCTCGCCCTCCAGCGCGAGCGCGAGGCGCTCCCCGCCTTCTCCGGCACAGCCGTCACGCACGCTCTCGGCCACCAGGCGCAGGCGCCCTACGGGGCAGGGGCCACCGGAGTCCTGCTCGCGCCGGCCGGACTGCACGGCGAGGAGCTCGGCCCGCTCCCGCCGCCCGAGGACGGGGGGCCCAACCGCCTGCTGCTGTGGGGTCTCGGCGCGCTGCTCCTCGCCGGGATCGTCGTGCTCGTCGTCCTGCTGACCGGCTCGCACAGCATGGTCACCGTGCCGAGCGTCGCCGGGCAGAGCGAACAGGCGGCCGGCGCCACGCTCAGGCGCGCCGGTCTGAACCCGGTGCCGTCGCTCGCGTCCAGCTCGACCGTGGCCACCGGCCTGGTCATCAGCCAGTCGCCGCGCGCGGGCAGCAGGGTCGAAAAGGGCAGCGGGGTCAACTTCGCCGTCTCCGGGGGCCCTGCCAACAAGGCGCTGCCCAATGTCGCCGGCATGAGCGCGTCGAGCGCCGTCGCCAAGCTTCGCAAGGAAGGCTTCAAGCCCACGATCAAGAAGCAGGCGAGCGCCACCGTCGCGGCCGGGCGAGCGTTGGGCACCGAACCCCCGGCCTTCACGGCGCCGCCGGTCGGCAGCCCGGTGACGGTCCTCGTCTCCAGCGGCCCGGCCCCCGTGTCGGTCCCCGACGTCGTCGGACAGTCGCAATCGGCCGCCGAAGCGACGCTGATCAATGCCGGCCTCGTGCTCGGCACGGTCGCCCATCGGGATTCGAGCACCGACACGGCCGGCACCGTCCTTTCCCAGTCACCGGCCACCGGCACATCGGTCCGCACCGGCTCGAAGGTCGACCTGACCGTCGCCCAGGCGCCCAAGCAGAGCCAGGTGCCCGAAGTCGTCGGGCAGACCGAAGCGCTCGCCGTCGCCGCGCTCGAGCAGGCGGGCTTCACGCCCAAGGCCGTCACGGCCACGACGACGAGTCCCGAACAGATCGGCATGGTCCTCAAGCAGGATCCCGGCGGTGGCACGCAGGCGCGCAAGGGCGCGACCGTCACCATCACCGTCGGCGAGGCAGGCACCCAGACGACGCCCACCACGCCGACGACCACCACGACAACCACGCCGCCGACGCCGCCGCCGGCGGGCTGACGCCTTGAGCGCGCGCGACGCCCCCGACGCCCTGACAGTTGCCGTCCTCGCAGGCGGACGCTCCTCAGAGCACGACGTCTCGCTGTCCTCGGGGGCGGCCGTCCGCGACGGCCTCCTCGCCGCCGGACACGAGGTCGTGTGGGTTGAGGTCGGACGTGACGGCGTCTGGCGCAGAGGCGAAGAGGAGCTCAGCGTCGCCCCGGGCGCCGGGTTCCTCGGCGTCGACGTCGTCTTCCCCGTCCTGCACGGCCCGTTCGGGGAGGACGGCACCGTCCAGGGGCTCCTCGAGGCGCTCGACGTCCCCTATGTCGGCGCCGGCGTCGCGGCCTCGGCGCTGTGCCTGGACAAGGTCCTCTTCAAACAGCTGATGTCGGCCATCGGCGTTCCGCAGGTCGACTTCCTCGGTGTGCGGGCCGAACGCTACGAGAGCGCGCGCGCGGAGGTCCTCGAGGAGATAGCCCGATTGGGCCTGCCGGTCTTCGTCAAGCCGGCCCACCTCGGCTCCTCGGTCGGCATCGTCAAGGTGGACGATCCCGATCCGGATGCGATGGCCGTTGCGCTCGACGGCGCATTCGCACACGACGCGCTGGTCATCGTCGAGGCGATGGCCGCCGGCATCGAGGTCGAGTGTGGCGTCCTCTCATGGCTGGCCGACGAGCAGGCCGCGCAGAGCGACGGCGCGCGCGCCTCCGAGCCGGGCGAGATCGTCTTCTCGGGTGAGTGGTACGACTTCGCCGCCAAGTATGCCGCCGGCGGAATGGAGCTGCGCGTCCCGGCCGAGGTCTCGGCGAGCGCACGCGCCCGGGTTCGCGAGCTCGCGCTGCAGGCCTTCCTCGCGACCGGCTGCGAAGGCCTCGCGCGGGTCGACTTCTTCGTGGACGGCGAGCGCGTGCTCGTCAACGAGCTCAACACGATGCCCGGATTCACGCCGACGAGTGTCTACGCCAAGCTCCTCGACGCCTCGGGGGTGCCCTACCCGAGCCTCGTCGACCGGCTCTGTCGCCTGGCGCGCGAGCGCCACCGGCGCCAGCGCTCCTACACGTTCTGACATCGGCGACGTTCCGACCCCGGCGCGGGGCCTACTTCAGCAGCGTCAGCTCGGCGATGGTCGCCGACTGCTTCCCCGGCGGCAGGGTCGTCATCCACACGAGGTAGTAACGCGCCGAGCGGCTCTGGAGGCGCAGCGCGATGCGATCGCCGTTGTGGACGAAGGCGCTCGAGCCCACCGGCCCCTGCCAGCCGCGAGCGCTCAACGGGCTCGAGGAGCCATAGGGCTGGGAGAGGTCGAGGCGGTCGGCCACGTAGATCTGAACGGCGAAGCCCGGTGTCGGCGTCTGGATGGCTATCGTCTTGCCCGCCACGCCGGGCGACGCGTCGAGGTAGACGCCCAGGCCGACCCCGCCGGCCTTGCGCAGGGTGCCTTCGTAGTACTGCTCGGTGCTCCAGGTCGTGTTCGGGTCGTTGTCGACGACGTTGTCGACCGTGTCACGGTTTTCGGGTCCTGTGCCGAACGGGTTGTAGTCGTGGGCCGCCGTCTGGCTCAGCGGCACCTGCTGCAGGCCGTGTCTGGACTGGGCGTCGCCTGCCACGCCCGTCCCCCGGTGCGTCTGGGCGGCCAGCACGAGGAGCACGACGGCGACGGTCACGCACACCAGGGCGAGCGACAGGATCCAGCGCGAGGGGTGGCGCATCCGCCACGGCAGCCGGCGCCGGGCGCGGCGGGGCAGCGAGCGCAGCACGGTCGTCACCTCGCCCGTCGCCTGTCCGGTGCGCGAGGCCTCGAGGGCGAGCACGTCCTCGAGGTCGGCCACCATGCTGGCCGCGTCGGGGTAGCGACGCGAGAGATCCTTGGCCACGGCGCGGTCGAGCACCGCGGCCGTCGCAGCCGACACCCCCGGCCGTCTCAGCTGGATGTCGGGTATTTCCTCACGGACGTGCTTCATCGCCACGGCCACGGGCGAGTCGCCGTGAAAGGGAACCTCGCCGGTGAGCATCTCGTAGAGCACGACCCCGAGCGAGTAGAGGTCCGACTGGCCGGTCACCGGCTCCCCGAGCGCCTGCTCCGGCGAGACGTAGTCGGTCGTCCCGAGCACCCGGCCCGCGACCGTCAGGCCTTCCTCGGCCAGCGACCGGGCGATGCCGAAGTCGGTGATCTTGGCGCCCCCTTCCTCGCCGATGAGGACGTTGTGCGGCTTGACATCCCGATGGACTATCTGGCGCTCGTGGGCGGCGCCGAGCGCTCTCGCGATCTCGATCGCATAGGCGAGCGCCTGGGGGATGTCGAGTGGAGCCTCACGGCGGATGACGTCCTTGAGCGTCTCGCCGCCGATGAACTCGAGCACGATGTAGGGCGAGCCCACCGTGCCGTCCTCGAGGGAGGGCTCCTCGCCCGCGTCGATCACGGTCACGACGTTCGGATGGTTGAGCTGGGCGACGGACCGCGCCTCGCGGCGAAAGCGCTCGAGCTGATCGGAGTCGGTCGCGATCTCGCGGTGCATCATCTTGATCGCGACCTGGCGTTCGAGCACCGTGTCGAACGCGCGGTAGACAGTCGACATCCCGCCACGGCCGATCTCCGCCTCGAGGCGGTAGCGCCCGCCGACGGTGCTTCCGAGGACGCTCATCGGCGTGCTTGGGCGCCCGGCAGGCGTAGAAACGCGACCGCAGCGAGGGCGCAGCGGTAGAGCGCGAAGGGCAGAAGCGAGGCCTGTCTGCCGCCGCGCGGACCAATCAGGCGGGCGCTTGCGAGCGTCGAGGCGAAGGCCGCCGAGGCGCCGACGAGCAGCGCGGCGCGCGCGTCGCGGCGGACTCCCCGGCGAAGGAGCCGCCTCCCCTGTAGGGCGCTCGCGCCCACGATGACCGGCAGTGCCGCGTCCCAGGACAGCTCCCGCGCCGCGTCCCGACCGAAGCCGCGAGCGCGCGCAGCCGTCAGCGTGGCGCCGTTGCGCGACACGCCGGGCACCAGCGCGGCCGCCTGTGCGAGCCCGAGCGCGAGCCCGTCGCGCGCGTCCGCGTCCCTGGACGCCCGTCCGCGTCCGGCCCCTCGCGAGTCGGCGAGGACCATCGCGACGGCGCCCGCAACGAGCCCCGTGGCGATCGATCCCGGCCCGCCGAGGTCCCGCTCGATCGTCTCGCCGAGCGCGAGGCCGACGATCGCCGGCGGCAGCAGCGAGAGGGCGATGACCATCGCGCGGCGACGATCCAGCCCGACGATCAGCCCGGCCAGCTCGCGGCGCATGACGATCGCCAGCGCCGCCCCCGCGCCGGCATGCAGCGCGACCTCGAAGGACTTGCGCCCCCGTGGGTCGAGCTCGCCGTAGGGCCATCCCGCCAGCCAGGGCAGCAGGGCCGTGTGCCCGGAGGAGGACACCGGCAGGAGCTCTGTTGGGCCCTGCAGCAGACCCAGCGCCAGCGCGTGGCGAAGTGGCAGAGCGCTGTCAGCCGACAACATCGGTCGCCGGCTCGCGGCGCGATCGCCACCGGCGCACGATGGCGTACACGATCGCCCCGACCACGAGAGCCACGACGGCGTAGTCGACGTAATCGAAGCCCTTGCGCACGTTCGTCCATTCGTGTCCGACCGCTTCTCCGGCCAGTGCCAGGCCGAGCACCCAGGGGATCGTGCCGGCCAACGTGAGGAGGGTGAAGCGCATGAAGGGCATCCGCGCCACGCCCGCCGGTAGCGAGATGAAGGTCCGGATGATCGGCAGGACGCGGCTGATGAGGACGATCGGGGCGCCGTAGCGATCGAACCAGCGGTCGGCCCAGGCGAGATGGCTGGGCTTCAGGTGCAGCCAGCGTCCGTGGCGTTCGACGAGCTCGATGCGTCCGCCGCGCCCGACGCCATAGGCGATCCACGAGCCGACCAGGTTGCCGAGGACGCCGGCGACGACGATCCCGAGCAGCGTGAGGTGGTGGTGCGCGGTGCTGCCCGCGGGTGCGGCGACGGCGAAGCCGGCAAACAGCATCGTCGCCTCCGACGGGATCGGGATGCAGGCGCTCTCGGCGACCATCAGGACGAACACGGCCGGCAGCCCGGCGTCGCGGACGAAGTGCCAGGCGATGTTGACCAGCGACTCGGTGATCGACGCCAGGACGAGCATGGTCGCCAACCATACCGTGACCGGCTACCGTCCCCCGCCGTATGCGCGTCTGGATCGATCTGACCAACAGTCCCCATGTGCTGGTCATGCGCCCCGTCGTCGAGCAGCTGCTGCGCGACGGCCACGACGTCCGCGTGACCGCCCGCGACTTCGCGCAGACGATCGAGCTGTGCGAGCGCTTCGGCATCGCCCACACCGCCATCGGCCGTCATCGCGGCGGACGCCTCGCGGCCAAGGCCGGCGGGCTCGCCTCCCGCTCGGCGGCCCTCCTGCGCTGGGCGAGAGCCGACGTGAAGGCCGCCGGTGGCGCCCGCTTCGACATCGCTCTCGGCCACGGCTCCAACGACCTGACGCTCGCCGCCGCTGTGCTGCGGATCCCGAGCTCGACGATGTTCGACTACGAGTGGGCGACCGTCCAGCACAACATCAACTGCCGGCTCGCCCGTGCCGTCGTCGTTCCCGACGCCATTCCGCCGCAGCGCCTGGCGCGCTACGGCGCGAGCGGCAAGATCCACGGCTACGCCGGCTTGAAGGAGGAGTACTACCTGGCCGACTTCGAGCCCGACACGGCCGTCCTCGACGAGCTCTCGCTCGATCCCGCACGCCCGATCGTCGTCGTGCGCACGCCACCGGACGCCTCGCTCTATCACCGCTTCGAGAACGACGTTTTCGCCCAAGTTCTCGAGCGCCTGAGGCGTGCAGAGGGAGACGCAGGGACGCAGGCGATCGTGCTCCCGCGGTTGGACTCCCAGCGCGAGGAGCTTGCTCGGATCGGAGGCTTCATCGTGCCCGAGCGGGCCATCGACGCACAGTCGCTGATCGCGTACGCCGACCTCGTCATCTCGGCCGGCGGGACGATGAACCGCGAGGCTGTCGCACTCGCGACGCCCGTCTACACCACCTTCCAGGGCCGGCTGGGCGCCGTCGACGAGCGCCTGATCGCCGAGGGTCGCCTGCGCGTGCTCGCCGACCCCGACGCACTCGACCTGGGCCGCCGCGACCGCAGGGCCGCACCGCCCCGCGTGCGTCGCGATCCGGCGGTGCTCACCGAGCTGCTCTGCTCGCCCCCCGGAAGCCGGGTTGCAGCGATGCCGAAACAGCGGTAGGGGCTTACAATCCCGACAATGCGCCGACGGATCCGCTCGGCGGCCCTTCCCCTCCATCGACACTCGCTGCCGCAGCTCGCAGTGGACGGGGTGTTGGTCGCGCTCGCGTACTACCTCGCCTTCCAGCTGCGCTTCGACCGCGGCCCGACCGGCTACTACGCGCACCTGCGCGACCGGACGATCTGGTGGGTTCTCGCCGGCAGCCTGCCCGTGCTGGTCCTCTCGCGCGTCTACCAGCGGCGCTGGCGCTACTCGGGCCAGCGCGACTACGAGGCCGTCCTGCGCGCCATCGTCGCACTTGTCCTGATCGTCGTAGTGGCCGTCGTCGTCATCCGCCCGGTCGAGCGGGCGACGCGGCACGGCACCTCGGCCATCGTCCTGCCAAACGGCGTCATCATCCTGTTCGCGCTCCTGGCGCTCGTCTTCCTCGTCGGCGTCCGGGCGCTCGCCCGCACGATCTACGAGCGCCGTCCGCTGGCGGCGTTCCGGGGCGGGCGCAAGAGCGAGCGGACGGTCCTCATCGCCGGCGCCGGCGACGGCGGCAGGCTCGTGCTCCGCGAGATCATGCGCAACCGCGAGCTGGGCCTCTCGCCGGTCGGCTTCCTCGACGACGACCCGCACAAGCGCGGCCTGCGCATGGACGGGGTCCGCGTGCGCGGGAACACCGAAGACGACCTGCCAAGGATCCTCGACGACGCCGAGCCCGACGAAGTCATCATCGCGATCCCCTCGGCTCCCGGCTCGACACGCGCGCGGATCGTCCGCGAGTGCCGCTCCCGCGGCATCCCGGTGCGGACGTTGCCGACCGTCTTCGAGCTGCTGCAGTCGCGCGGCACGCTCGCTCGGCAGATGCGCGAGGTGCGCGTCGAGGACGTCCTCGGTCGCGAGCCGGTCCACATGGAGCTCGACACCGTCGGCTCCTATCTGGCCGGCGCAACCGTCCTGGTCACAGGCGCCGGAGGCTCGATCGGCTCCGAGCTCTGCCGCCAGATCGCCCGCGTCGAGCCGCACCGGATCATCCTGCTCGACCATGCCGAGGACAACCTCTTCTCGATCCAACGCGAACTGGAGGACGAGCGCCACGTGCCGCCGTCGATGCTCGCCGCGGTCCTGGCGGACTGCAAGGAGGAGGAGCGCATGCGGGAGGTCTTCAGCGAGCATCGCCCGACCGTCGTCTTCCACGCCGCCGCCTACAAGCACGTCGGGCTGATGGAGGCCAACCCGGTCGAGGCGGTGCGCAACAACGCCATCGCCACGCGCGTCGTCGCCCACGTCGCCGGCGAGCACGGCGTCAGCCGCTTCGTCCTCGTCTCGACCGACAAGGCGGTCGCACCGGCAACCGTCATGGGCGCCTCCAAGGCGCTCGCCGAGTTCGCCCTCGAGGCGGCCACGAGCCGCTTCCCGCAGACCCGCTACGCGGCCGTTCGCTTCGGCAACGTCCTCGGCTCCTCCGGCAGCGTCGTGCCGATCTTCCGCCGCCAGATCGAGCGCGGCGGTCCCGTCACCGTCACCGACGAACGCATGACCCGCTACTTCATGACGATCCCCGAGGCCGTCCAGCTGATCATCCGCTCCGGCGCGCTCGCATCGACGCCCGAGCTCACTGGCGCGTCCGAACCGTCGGACGCCCCGGGCCAAGCCACGCGGGGGGCGGCCGTGTTCGTGCTTGAGATGGGCGAGCCGGTTCGCATCGTCGACCTCGCACGCGCCATGATCGACCTCTCGGGCCTCGATCCCGATCACGACGTCGACATCGAGATCACCGGCCGGCGTCCGGGCGAGAAGCTGCAGGAGGAGCTCTTCAACAGCTACGAGCGTCCGCGGCCGACCGAAGCCGAGAAGATCCTGCTCGCCGAGCGCCAGCCGATGGCAGCCGACGCTGTCGAGTCGATGTTCGCCGAGATCGGGCTGCTGGTGCTCGAAGGCGACGCCGCCGGCCTGGCGGCAAAGGTCTCGGAGCTCTCGGCCGCGCGCCGCGAGCCGCCGCGCGAGGACGAGCCGCAGGGAGCGGACGCCGCCGAGGACCCGGCAGCGCCGGCGGCCAACGGCGATCGGCCGGCCGTCGACGGCGGCGGTGCGCCTGCTCCCCTCGTACACTCCCCCCACCCATGACGCATTTGCCGCTCGCGTTCTCGTTCTCGAGCTCTCTCACCCAGGTCGGAGCAATCGCCGCGTTCGCCGCCCTGCTCGGCATCGCCGTCCTGTCGCTGCTCGTCTTCTCCCAGGCACGTGAGCTCAAGCGCCTGCGCGAGTGGGCCGGCCGGGCCCCCGAGCGTGACGCAGACGTCGAGCAGCGCGTCGCAGCTGCCGCCGCCGCCCGCATCCAGCAGCAGGCCTCCCCGGCGGCGACGGCCGCGCAGGCGGTCAAGCCCGTTCCCCGTGCGGCTCCGATCCACAACCGAGCGGCGGCCGCCGGTGCCGGCCCCGCAACCCGCGTGGTCGCCCCGGGTGCCGCCGCTGGTGCCGCTGCGGGCGCGCCTGCTGGTACCGCTGCGGCCCTGCCCGGACAGGCCGTCACAGCCGCCGGAGCGCCGGTCGCCGCCCAGGCGGGCTCCTCGCCCACTGTTGCAGGCTCTTCACCAGCCCCCGGCGCCGCCGCCCCGGCGCAGCCACCGCCGGGCCAGGCGGCTCAACCGGCTGCCGCAGGGCAGGCGGCGGCATCGGCCCCTCCCGCCGGCCAGGCGCCCACGTCCGGCCAGGCGCCTGCGTCCGGCCAGGCAGCCGCGGGGGGCCGCCCTGCGAGCGCGGCGCCCGCGTCGCCCCGACCGGGCGAGCCGCTGTTCCCGGGCCCGCCCGTCACCGGGCCGCACTCGGCGTCCGCAGCCCAGCGTCAGCCAGCGCCAGGCGCAGCGACGGCGACGGCGACGGGCCGGCCTCAACCCCCGGTCGGCTCGCCAGCGTCCGCCGCAGGCGCGGCTCAGCAGGGCCGAGCACCCGCGCCACCGCCGGCCGCGAGTGCGCCGGCGGCGGCCGTCCGAGCTCCCGCACCGGCCACAGCCGCCGCCTCGGGAGTCGGTGCAGCTGCCGTCGCAGCGTCCGCAAGCGCAGGATCGGCGGCGCCCGCCGCCTCGCCGCCACGACGTCCGCCGGCGCCGACCGAGCCGAGGCGCGCCGCCAGCCGCGCGGCGGGCGCGCCGAGCGCGGCGGTGCGTGCAAGGCCCAGCGCGATGGAGGGCATTCCCCCTGGCGCCCTGAGCTCGTCTCGGAGTCGTCGCTCGCGCGGTGAGCCGCCGCGGCGGTCCGGCCGCCGCTCCGTCTATCTCGCCGTCGGCGCCCTGTTGGTTGTCGCGGCGATCGTCGTCGCGCTGACGTCGAGCGGCGGCTCCTCGCACAAGAACGCGACGAGCACGCGTTCGACGACCGCGTCGTCCGTCGGCTCGACGACGGCCAAAACACACAAGAAAGCCACCAAGAGCACGACCAAAGCCACGCCTCAGGCCGGCAACCCGGCCGAAACGACCGTGACCGTGCTCAACGGCACCGAAAAGGCCGGCCTAGCCCATCGCATCTCGACCCAGCTCCAGCAGGGCGGCTACTCGCAGGCCAGCGCCCTCGGCGGCCGTCCGGCCGGCGCCAACCAGACGACCGTCGTGGAGTACACGGCCGGCCATCGGGCCGATGCCGAAGGTGTCGCCCGATCCCTGTCGGTGAGTCAGGTGCAACCGATCGAATCGGCCGTCGCCTCGCTGGCGGGGTCGGCCCGGGTCGTGGTCATCGTCGGCGCCGACACGGCCGCGAAGCTGCCATAGCCCAGTTCCTGGACATCCCCGCGCGCTCGGCAAAGCCGCGCGAGCACGGCATCACCCACGTCATCGACAAGGGCATGTCGGTCGCCGAGGTCGAAGGGCTGCTCGAGGTCGCGGGGGACGTCGTCGATGTCGTCAAGCTCGGATGGGGGACGGCTCTCGTCAGCGGGAATCTCCGACCCAAGCTCGACCTCTACGCCCGCCAGGGCATCCCGGTCGTGCTCGGCGGCACGCTGACCGAGCTCGCGATCCGCCAGGGCAGGGTCGAGGGACTGATCGACTGGCTGCGCGAGCTCGGCCTTCGTCACGTCGAGGTGTCCGACGGCACGATCGACCTCGCCGCCGGGGTCAAGCACGAGCTGATCGAACGCCTGGCGGGAGAGTTCGTCGTCCTGGCCGAGGTCGGCAGCAAGGACACGGACTTCATAATGGCGCCCTACGTCTGGGTCGAACAGATCGAACGCGACCTGGAGGCCGGCGCCTGGAAGGTCATCGCCGAGGCTCGCGAGTCCGGAACCGCCGGCATCTACCGCGCGACGGGCGAGGTTCGGACGGGCCTGATCGACGAGATCGTCCACGCCGTCGACGCCGAGAAGCTCATCTTCGAGGCGCCGCTGCGCGAGCAGCAGGTGTGGCTCCTGAAGCGTTTCGGCGGCGAGTGCAACCTCGGCAACATCGCGCCCGCCGATGTCCTCTCGCTCGAGACCCTGCGCCTCGGCCTGCGCTCGGACACGGTCGAGCGGTTCGCGCTCGGCGGCGACGATTGAGCGACGCTCCTGTCGCGCCCGGCGGGGGGCCGGCCGCCGGCCAAGCACGTCCTGGGGGATCCGACACGCTCGCGCGGACCGTCTTCGCGCTGCTGGTCATCGCGTGCTTCGCCGCGTTCTTCATCACGCAGCGGCTCAAGCACACGCCCACGCCGATCCAGCGCTTCGAACTCACGCCCGTCTTCTCGCCGACGCCGGCCGGGCACGTGAAAGCCGAGCGGATCTCCTTCAAGCTTGCCCACGCCGACGCCGTCACGGTGGCCGTCATCGACGTCAAGGGTGACGTCGTCGCGACGCTGGTTCGTGACCGCCCGCTCGTCCGCTACAAACAGTTCTCCCTGCGCTGGAACGGGCGCCGCGGCAGCGCGTCGCGCTACCAGCTGACGCACAGCTCCTCGGGCCGCCCGATCATCCTGCCGACGATCCACGGACCGCTCGCGCCCGCCGGGGAATACCGCATCCAGGTCAGCCTGCGCGATCAGGACAAGGTCATCCTCTCGCCGCGCAGCTTCACGCTGGTGCGGCCGTGACGGCAACAGCCCGCGCGGCCCTGGCGATCAGCCTGCCGAGCGCGTCGACGATCGCCCTCGGTGCGGTCGGTGCGCTCGCGGTCGTCGCCGTCCTCGCGCTCCTGATGCGCCGCCATCGCGACGCGCTCCCCCTCCTGGCCGTCTTCACGCTGCCCTTCAGGGTGCCGATCTCGCTCGACGCGAAGACCGTCAACGTCCTGATACCGCTCTACCTGGTCGTCATCGCCGGAACGCTCGTCCGCGCTCCTGACTGGCTGGCGGCCGTCCGCCGGCGGCGGGCTGGAGCACCCGCGCCGGCGCCCGCAACCGAGTACCTGCGACCCTCGCTCGCCCGCTGGGCGACGCCCCGGACTCTCGAATGGCTGCTCTTCGGGGCCGTCGCGTTGTACGCACTGCAGGCCGTCTACTCGGCCGATCATGCTCGCGCGGCCGAGAACGTCGCCTTCTTCTACGTGCCATTCGCGCTGCTGTTCCTGCTCCTGCGGCAGGTGCAGTGGCGGCGCGAGCTGCTGCTCCGTTGCCTCCTCGTGGTGGTGGCGCTGGCCGTGATCTTCGCGGGCGTCGGTTTCGTGGAGTACGCCCGCAAGTCGCTGTTCCTGAACCCGAAGGTCGTGGCGGCCAACCAGTACGACAACTACTTCCGGGTCAACTCGCTGTTCTTCGACCCGAACATCTACGGTCGCTTTCTCGCGCTCGTCATGATCGCTCTCGCGACGGTCGTGCTGTGGAGCACCCGCCGGCGCGAGGTGCTGCTCGGAGCCGGTGGGCTGGCCTGGCTGCTCGGCGGGCTCGTCACGAGCTTCTCGCAGTCGAGCATCGCCGCCCTGCTGCTCGGCCTCGCCGTCCTCGCGGCCTGGCGCTGGGACGTTCGCGCGGCGCTCTACGCGTCGGTCGCGCTCTTCGCCACGGCGGGCGCCGTCGTCCTGTTGGCGCCGACGAGTCTGCACTTCGGGCTGAAGGGCTCGGGCGGGTCGACGAGCAACGCCACGAGCGGGCGCACCAAGCTGATCTCAGGCGGCCTGGACCTGTTCGCCGAACGCCCGCTCCAGGGCTTCGGGTCGGGCTCTTTCGAACGCGAGTACAAGCGCCACAGCGAAACGACGGCCGAGAACGCGACGTCGGCGTCGCACACGATCCCCGTCACGGTCGCCGCCGAGCAGGGAGTGCTCGGCCTGGCCCTGTACGTCGCGCTGCTCGTGTGCGCGTTTGCCGTCCTCTTCCGCGGCGCCGGACGCTCGCCGCCCCGGATCGCGCTCGCGGCATGCTTCGCCGCGCTCGTCCTGCACACGTGGACGTATGCCGACTTCCTCGAGGATCCGTTCACCTGGGCGATCCTCGCCGTCGGCGTCGCGTTGGCGCGGCAGGCGCGAGCCGAGCAGGCCAGTAGCTTCTGAGCCGTGCTCGGCTACCTCAAGCGCCTGATCAGCACCGGCGCGGCGTACCAGTTCGGAGACATTCTCGCCAAGAGCCTGGCGCTGCTGACGCTGCCGCTCTACACCCACCACCTCAGCCCGGCGGCCTACGGCGCCGCCGAATCGCTGCTGACGGCGGTCATCCTCGGGAGCATCCTCCTGCGGGTCGGCGTCGGCGAGGCGTTCATCCGCTTCTACTTCGACGACGAGGACACCGCCAGGCGTGAGCGGATCGCACGCACCGCGACCGCGACCGTCGCCTGGACGACGTCGCTCGCGGCGATCGCCGCCCTGGTATTCGCCGCCCCTCTCTCGCGCCTGCTGCTGAGCTTCGAGGATCCTCTCCTGTTCGACTCCGCCGTCCTCGGGCTGTGGGCCTTCACGAACCTCGAGATGGCCTACGCGCAGCTGCGGGTCGACGAGCGGGCGCGGACCTACGTCATCGCCTCGGGCGCCAACGTCGCCATGTCCGTCGCCTTCACCGTGACACTCGTCGTGTTCGCCCATCAGGGCGCGCGGGGTCTGCTGCTGGGCAACTTCGGCGCGTCGGCGATCGTCGTGCTCGGGCTGTGGTGGGTCCTGCGACGGCGCTTCTCACTGCGCGTCCGGGGCACCGACCTGCGCGCGATGCTGCGCTACGGCCTGCCGACGATCCCGGCCGATGCCAGCGTCTACGCGCTCCAGGTCGCCGACCGCTTCTACCTGTTCCGCTCCTACTCCCATGGCGCGGCCGGGCTGTACTCCGTGGCCATAAAGCTCGCGACCGTCGTGTTCGTGGCGGTCCGCGGCTTCCAGTACGCGTGGCCCCCGCTGGCCTATTCGATCGAGAGCGACGAGGAGGCCGGGAGGCTCTACTCGCTGGTGACCACCTACTACGCGCTGGCCACCGGCGCGGTCGTCTGCGCCGTCGCGCTGCTCGGGCGCTGGCTGGTCTCGCTGCTCGCCGCCCATCGCTACTTCGACGCCTACCGGGCGCTCCCCTGGCTGGCGCTCGGCTGGGCCATGTACGGCCTCTACCTCGTCTTCCTCGCCATCGCCGGACGCGCGCGCGTCACGTCGCGCAGCTTCCCGGCGGCCGCCGCGGGCCTCGTCGTCAACATCGCGCTGCTCGTCGTGCTCGTGCCGGGCAGCGGCGCGGGCCTCGGCATCGCGGGGGCCGGCATCGCGCTGTGCGGCGCCTACGCGGCGATGCTCGCCGTCATGTACTTCCTGACGCGCTCGCTCTTCAGGGTCGGCTTCGAATGGCGGCGCCTGGCGCAGCTCGCCACGATTCTGACGGGCGTTGCCGTGTCGGGCGAGCTGCTGCTCCCCACCCACGGCATCGAGGGGCTGGCGTCGCGGGTGGGCTGGCTCGCGCTGGTCCCCGCGGCGCTGCTCATGACGCGCTTCTTCCACCCTCGCGAGCGCGACGAGGCACGTGCTCTGCTCGTAGAGGGCCGCCGGTATGTGATGTCCTTCCGCGCCCGCCACGGCGAGGTCGAGGCATATGCGGAGGACCCGCTGCGCGACGTCTGAGGGCTTCAATCGGCCGTCGAGTCGGACGGGCGAGCTGTCGAGATGACCGCTCCGTGCTCAAGTCCGCTCATGCGGCAGCCGATAGCCGGACCCATGAGCGACACGCTCGCACCGTCCCAGCTGTCCACATCGACCCGTCACGAGGTCGGCGCGCACGAGCGCCGCCGTCGTGCCGAGGCCCTGCGCCGCCACCACGAGGACAAGCGCGCGACGGGCATGACGTCGGCCGGTGAGCTGAGCTATCTGCGGGCCCAGATGCGCTTGGCCGCGCGCCTGAGCACGCGGCTGGGAGCGACGAACGACGTCGCCGAGATGGTCGACATGGTGGTCGAGGAGCTGCACGGCACCTTCGCCTTCTATCTCGCCGCGGTACAGCGCGTCGACGCCGACGGCATCCTGCGCCTGATCGCCGGACGCGGTGCCCTCGCGGAGGTGATGGCCGAGTTCCTGCTCGTCGAGCAGTCGCTGCAGGACGGCATCAACGGCCGGGTCGCCCGCTCGGGTGTCAGCGCCCTCGTCGCCGACACCCGCGAGGACCCCGACTACCTCGTCCGCGATCCGCACACCGACCCGCGCTCGGAGCTGAGCGTGCCGGTCGTCGTCGACGGCGCCGTGTGGGGCGTCCTGAATCTCGAGGCGCCCGAGCCCGAAGGCTTCGGCGACGCCGACGCCGTCCTCGTCGAGGCCATCGCCGCGAGCCTCGGCTCCTCGCTTCACCGGGCGGCTCTCGTCGCCGATCTCGAGCGGACCTTCACGACGACGCTGACGGCGCTCATGAGCACCGTCGAGGCCAAGGACCAGTACACCGCCTCCCACGAGGAGCAGGTGGCTGAGCTCTCCGAACGGGTGGCCATCCGCCTCGGCATGGCGGGTACGCCCGCGCGCGACGTCCGCTACGCGGCATTGCTGCACGACGTCGGAAAGGTGGCGGTGCCGAGTGAGATCCTGCTCAAGCAGGGGCCGCTCGACGAGCGCGAGTGGGTGACGATGAAGACCCACGCGGCCGTCGGCGGCGAGCTCGTCGGGCGGATCGACGCCTTCGCCCACCTGGCGCCCGCGGTGCGGGCCAGCCACGAGCGCTGGGACGG
>OUNO010008037.1_pt1 | contig 46148 bp, 41 predicted proteins | sample 1779811 | NCBI WGS metagenome assembly OUNO01 (sample SAMEA3914804, study PRJEB12502) | metagenome | biome: forest; material: soil | place: Canada | collected 2010-06-25 | depth 0.3 m
CCGAGCAAGGTGTTCCTCACGAACTCCGGAACCGAAGCAGTGGAAGGCGCGATCAAACTCGCCCGTTACCATACGCGCAGAACCAAGATCATTGCATTCCGTGGCGCATTCCACGGCCGCACCATGGGTGCGATCACGCTGAACTCTTCCAAGCCGGCTCAGAAGGCGCACTTTGGACCGCTCCTCCCTGAGATCTACCACCTTCCTTATTCAAACCCTTACCGTTGTGCATACAAGAATGAGAAGACCTGGTGCGAACAGAACTGCGTTTGCGGAAAGAAGCTCGAAGACGAATGGTTCACTTCCCACTTTGCTCCGGAAGAAGTGGCAGCGATCTTCGTTGAGCCGATTCAAGGTGAAGGCGGATACGTCATGCCTTCCAAAAAATTCCTTCAGGACCTTCGCTCCATCTGCGACCGTCACGGCATCGTTCTCGTGTTCGACGAGATCCAATCCGGAATCGGCCGTACCGGTGACATGTTCGCCGCAGAAACCCTGGGCGTGACTCCAGACATCATCCTTTCCGCAAAAGGGATCGCATCCGGTATGCCAATCGGTGCAATCATCGCAAAAACTTCCGTCATGACCTGGGGTCGCGGAACACACGGATCCACTTACGGCGGAAACCCGGTTTGCTGTGCAGCTGCAAATGCCACTCTTGAAATCATCGGAGCTGAGCTTCCAAACATCCGTAAAACCGGAAAGTTCTTCATCGAAGAACTGAAGAAACTTCAGAAGAAACATTCAGCTATTGGCGATATTCGCGGAGTCGGGCTCATGATCGGTGCCGAGTTCATCCTGGCAGACGGATCTCCTGCGACCGAATACGTCGGAAAACTGGAACAACTCGCATTCAGAAAAGGTCTTCTCCTTCTCTCTTGCGGTAAGTCCACGATCCGTTTCGCTCCTCCACTCGTCATCACTCAGGACGAAATTACGGTCGGACTCGAAATCCTTGATCAGTGTCTTGCTGAACTGGGAACTCCATAACCATGGAGCCGCGTGTTCGCAAACCGAAGTTGAAAGAAAACAAGATCGTTTCCATGAAGGAAGCGATTCAGGACACGGTGAAACCGGGTTGTGAGCTTTATATCGAAGGCTTCACTCACCTGATCTCCTTTGCGGCTGCACATGAAATCATCCGCCAGGGAATCAAGGACATCATTGCAATCCGCCTCACACCCGATCTCGTCTACGATCAAATGATCGAAGCGGGCTTGGTGAAGAAACTTGTTTTCAGCTGGGCCGGCAATCCGGGCGTGGGAAGTCTCCACGCACTCCGCCGCCGCTCCCAGAAGGATTCCGCTTCGAAACTCGAACTCGAAGAGTACTCTCACTTCGGAATGGTCGGCCGCGCCCTTGCGGGAAGCTCAGGCCTCCCCTTCTGGCCGCTCAAGAACTTCGAGAACACGCACATCGCGGAATCGAATCCAAAAATCCAATCCGTCACTTGTCCTTACACCGGTGAAAAATTCGCGACTGTTCCAGCACTCCATCCGGATGTAGCGATCATTCACGTTCAACGCGCGGACAAACAGGGTAACGCACAAGTCTGGGGCCTCATGGGAACCCAGAAGGAAATCGCGTTCGCTTCCAAACACGTCATCATCGTTGCCGAAGAGATCGTCGACACGTCGGTGATCCGCAGTGACCCGAACCGCACGCTGGTTCCGGGCATCCTTGTTGACCACGTTGTGCATGAGCCTTTTGGCTGCCACCCTTCTTATGCTCAAGGCTATTACGACCGCGACAATGATTTCTACGTGAAGTGGGAAGACATCTCCCGCGATCCAAAAACTTATCAGGATTACTTCAATGAATTCGTTTACGGCGTAAAAGACCGCCAGGAGTACTTGAAAAAAGCAGGCACCGACCTCATCAATCGCCTGAAAGCGAAACCACGTAAATGCGAAGGAGTGGACTATGGATACTAAACCAGTCAAGCCATCCGAACGCATGGCCGTTCGCGCATCCCAGGAACTGAAGAACCAGGAAATCGTCTTCGTCGGAATCGGCCTTCCGAATCTGGCCTGTAATCTCGCGCGTGCATCCCACGCGCCAGAGCTTTTCATGATCTATGAGAGCGGCACGATCGGAACGCTCCCTGCCCGCCTTCCTGTGTCCATCGGTGATCCGACACTCGTCACCGATTCACTCGCAATCGTCTCCCAAGCCGACATCTTTCAGAACTACCTTCAAGGCGGTTTGATTGAAGTGGGCTTCTTAGGCGGCGCCCAACTCGACCGCTACGGAAACATCAACACCACCGTCATCGGTGACTACAATAATCCTAAAATCCGCTTACCCGGATCAGGCGGCGCCTGTGAGATTGCAACCCATTCTCACCGAGTTCTCATCATGATGAGAATGAGCCCGAAGAGCTTCGTCGAGAAGTGCGACTTCGTGACGAGCCCTGGCTCCCAGATGGATTCCACCAAACCGTCTCAATACCTCGGTAAGACCCGTGCTGAATCCGGTCTGCCCGGCGGCGGCCCGACGAAAGTGATCACGGATCTCGGCGTCCTTGAAATGATCGACGGTGAGTTCACCCTGACTGAGACTTACGAAGGCGTCACTGCCGAACAAGTGAAGCAAAATTGCGGCTGGCCGCTCAAAGTGGCTTCGAAACTTCGTACGATCCCCGAGCCCGATCCAAAAGTAATCGAAGTTCTTCGGAACAAGATCGATCCAGACAGCATGTACCTCTGACCCGGATTCTTTCCGCACTAACCTTTTGATCTCAGCAATACCAAAGTCTCAAAATGATCGGTATGCGGAAACATATCGAATATTTGCAGTTTAACGATTTCGTAATCAGGTAGAACCGCTAAATCCTGAGCGAGCGATTGATAAGAACAGCTTGAGTAGATCAACCAGGACGCTGTGCAATTTTTCAAAAAATCCCGTGCAGCGCCAAGACCTTTGCGAGGTGGATTTACCAAAATGACATCAGGAGCAAACGCAATGAGTTCCGCTTCAACGGATCCAGCGTCAGCTGCAATAAATTTCAGGTGATCTGCTTTTAGTTTTTGAGCAGTCGACTTTGCAGCGACCACTGCGTCCGAATTGAGCTCAATTCCAAGGCCCTGCTTTATTGAGTCTTTAGCAAAAAAACTAAATGCTCCCTGGCCACAAAACAGTTCGCAAAACTTTTCAGTTTTAATCTCTTTTACCCAGGCTGCTGCAGTCTGATAAAGGTGTTCTGCGATTTCTTGATTGGTTTGCACAAAAGCCCTTGGAGCCAGTTCCAAATCAAGGGTTTCCATTCCTTTGCTTGAACCGGTGGAAGGATCCCGACGTAAAGCCAATCGATGAGTAACCGACCCTTTGCCCGCCAAAACAACCTCTTCCGGCCCCTCTAGAATCGCGTGAGGAATCGGCTGAACGTTTCCAGAGATACTGGTGATAAAGGGACAGGCGGCGAGTAAAGCCTTGGCATGTTTTTCAATGCGAGAAAATGATTCTTTGGAGCGAGTTACAAAACGAATATACATTTCATCCGAATGTTCCGAATGGAAACAGATGATTCCTTTCAACTCGCCTTTTTGGGTCGCGATTAGATAAGGTTCGATTTTAGCCAATGGAATGAATTTCTTTAATTCATGAAGAACTTGGTTCAGGCGAGGATGGTGAACCGGACAGTCCAGGATCTCTCGGCCCTTTTCGTCCTTATCTACACCAAGCAAGCCAATGATCGGATCTTCAACGGTGCCAGTCACCACCATTTTTGCTTTATTGCGAAACCCCTGAAGTTTGCCCGAGACTGATGGCAATGCAAGGTAGGGCACTGTAGAAACCGCCGCCAGAGCATCGCGCAAAATCGTTTCTTTACGTTTTAATTGGTCAGAAACAGGTTTTGCGAGTTGGCCGCAAGACCGACAGACATCCTGGTTAAAATAGGTGCAAAACTCAGCCATGAAGTTTCATGATATCGAAAAGACGGGGCGGATACAAGAGAGTCAAAAAACAGAGTCTTGGACAGGCTTTTCCGGTTTTTAATCACCCGCCAACCTCAAAAAAATCCATGCTCATCAACATCAATCTTTCCTCTTTGGAGGGAAGCATGATTTTTTCATTTTGCTCAATCGCCTTCAGGAGAATCTTCCTGATTTCATTCCTGTCACTCTCTGACAGACTCATTACACAGGTATAATGAAGATTTTTGCTTTTACCAAGAGGGAACGATTGAACAGCCTTCAATCTCCAATGCGTATGGTGTTGGGCAATCAGGGGGTCGTCATCCGCCAGATGCATTCTTCGATTTCCAATGGAGTACTTTCCGTTACTTGCTTTGGCGAGATCGGCTTCAATCAGGAACTGAAGGGTTTGCTTGATGAGAACAACCGGAAGATCCAAATGATTCGCAAGGGTTTCAGGCGTGTTCAGACCAGGAATCGAAAGCGCTATGTGAACTGCGGACGGAATCCAGGATTTATAATAGAGAGAGCGGTCAGCGTCCTTGAGTACCATCTTTCCTGCGATACGGTTTTTGATCTTGTTTCGTTTTTGAAGAATGCGTTCTCGCTGCTTCTGAAAGAACGCTTTCACTTTTTCAGAACTGGCCCTCGCCTCTTGCACTAGAAATGTGAGATAGGCGGTTTCATCCGGAGTGAGCTTCAGGAATTCCGCAGTCAAAACCGCATGCTCCACGTTGAGGTGGACTTTTCCTTTCGTGACCGAAGAAATGAAGGCACTTTGGCAACCGAGGTGTTCCGCAAGCCTTGCTCTTTGCCCCCGCTCCCCTCCTGTCACCGGAAAAGCCGCATTCAGGAACTCGATGTAATGATTAAACTCAAAAATATCCATTCCGGACATGTTAACTGATTAGTTAAGTTAAGACATGTTTTTCAATTAACTTTCATCTATTTCTTTTAATCCGGGTGATTTAGATTCAGGGAAGAGTTAATCAAGGAGGAGAACTATGAGTTTATTTACGAGAAGTCTTTTGGTGGTCGCTCTGATCGGAACCTTCGGGTGCAACAGTCAGTCTTCGGGTTCGGCCAGTGCTGTTACTGGTGACGAAACCCCATCTACACCGCTACCCACCGTTCAACACGTAACTTCTTCGATACGAACCCACGGGGCCGGAAGCAGTGGCGGAGGCGGAGCAGCCGTTTGCCGCGATCAGAATCGAAACATCATCTCGGCTCGTATTTTGGATCTATATGAAGGCGAAGTCAGATTCGGTTATCAGATCAATCAGGACGCGTCTTCACCCAACGATCAACTGGTGCGCGCAATTTCGCAATTACCCGCACGCTATCAAGCATTTGTAACCGAGATCGCTGCAGGCATTGTAGAAGAATTCCAATTTTTGCCCGACGGTGTTTCACTCGCTCCGACCACAGATCTGGGATCAGACTATGGAGTAGTCGTTCCTGACGGTTGCTCGATTGAGCCTGTCGGGTTCTACGAGATGGATGGGACCCTGAAAGTCTCCCATCCAGTATTTTCAGCATTGTCCAATACCGATCAATCCGCCTTCATACTCCATGAAGCCATCTATAAGATTGCACGCTATTCCAACCGCGCCTCGGACTCAGCCACATCACGCCACTTGGTGGGCGCCCTTTTCGCCTCAAACCTCCAGACTTCATCCATTGAATCATTGGTGAAAGATGTGATTTTTCTCGGGGACACCCTGTTTGTCTCGGTTCAAAACAGATCGGATCAATACAGGCTAGAGGCCAAAGCAAAAACATCGAATGCCATTTATAATGTTTCTTTTACTGCAGGAGAAAACTTTTATTTTCCGCCAGCACCGTTCGACGAGCTGAGTGGAGATCAAACCTTCATCTTGATCGATGACTACAAAGAGGTGACGGATATCGAATTCTTCGTATTACCATCTCCTGTAATGGAAACCTGTCCAAACGGCTCTGGAAGTCCTTGCTATCCAACAAGGCCTGCCACAAATCCTTCTGACGTCGAGTACAGCCTGATCGATGGAAATGGCGTAATCATTGATCAGGGGATTGCGGGTGCATACCGGCAGATTGTAATTTCGTTATCAAACGTCACAATTCCACAAATTCCATAAGGAAAAGCCGTAATCCGGAAACGGACTACGGCTTTTTCATTTTTTAGAACGACAACGCCTGTGCGGCAGCATTCACCACAGAAGCAATTCGAATCGTAGAATGAACGGCCTCCGTAGAGACTCCAGCCGCTTTCACCGTATGAACATGCGAAGAGATACACTTCCCGCACCCGTTGATCGCGGACACAGCAATGCTGTACAACTCAAAGTCATTCTTCGGAATCCCTGGTCTCGCAATTGAATTCATCCGGAGACGCGCAGGAAGTGACTCAAGATCCTTGTCCTCGGCCAGATGAACCGCGCGGTAATACACGTTGTTCATCGCCATGATGATGGCTGCTGTTCTCGCCGCCTTCAGCTCCTCGGGTAAGAGTTTCCCGAAAGCTTCCGTCGCGAGTCCATCGATCAGACACGGATTCTTCGTCGCGTAGGCCGCAGCAAGCGCGATCCCGAAGATCTGATTCTGACTTAAACCCGGCGCTCCGCCTTCACTTAAGACTGATTCCAGGTTCAATTTAATGTCATTTGCCTCTTCAGGCATTTTATCCTGCAGTTCCGTAATCATGAGACCTCCTTAGGCGTGAATGGTCGGCTTCCCTTTTTCCCAGTTGCATGGGCAGAGTTCATCGGTCTGGAGGGCATCCAGGATCCGGAGAATTTCTTTCGGGTTACGACCCACGCTCATGTCATTCACTGACACGTGACGGATGATTCCATCTGGATCGACAATATAAGTTGCACGTCGTGCGACTTTTTCATGTTCTTCCAGAATTCCGAGTTCTTCAGAGAGGCTGCGACTGATGTCGGAGAGAAGCGGGATCGGAAGATTCTTCAATTCTTCCTTCTGACCGAGCCATGCAAGATGCACGAACTCGTTATCCGTACTCACGCCAAGAGTCTGGGCTTCACGACTTTGGAATTCCTTGTTCAGATCACCGAAGCCCTTGATCTCGGTCGGGCAGACGAAGGTGAAGTCCTTCGGATAGAAAAACACCACCAGCCAGCGGCCCTTGTAAGACGCATTGGTCACGTCCTTGAATGCTGTTTTCGGGTCGGTTCCTTGCACTGCTTTTAACTTGAAATCTGGAAACTTTTGTCCGATACCTAACATATTACTTAACTCCTACAGTTGTTTAGTTGAGGGCCTTTTCTCCCTCTTTTCTACCAAATTAACCCCGGATAAATCATTTGATAATTCGATTGAATTAATGATACGATAGATTTGTTCTATAGGAGAATGACATGGCAACTCTAACGCAGCTCGAGTATCTGGTGGCCGTTGAAAAGCATAGACATTTTGGAAAGGCAGCCGCTGCCTGTCATGTGTCGCAGCCCACTCTTTCGATGCAGCTGCACAAAATGGAAGAAGAATACGGCGTCACATTCTTTGACCGGTCGAAGCAACCCATCCTTGCAAACCCCGAAGCTCTGCCACTCATTGAGCAGGCGAAAACCATTCTTCGTGAGTTTGAGAAGCTAAAACACCTTACGATTGACGCTTCAAATGAACTGAGTGGTGAGTTTAAACTCGCCATCATTCCAACTGTTGCGCCCTATCTCATCCCCCGCTTCATCAGTGACTTTGCGAACGAAAACCCAAAGGTCACTTTGAGCATACGGGAAATGACTACAGCCCAGATCATCGAAGCACTCGACCGCGATGAAGTGGACGCAGGAATTCTCGCAACCCCGCTCAACATCAACTCACTTGATGAACGCCCGCTCTACTATGAGCCCTTCTACGTTTACACCTCTCCCAATCATCCGCTTGCAAAACTGAAATCTGTGAATGAAGACGATCTCACCGCAAACGGAGTGTGGCTCCTCTCCGAGGGCCATTGCTTGAGAAATCAGGTGATCAAACTCTGTTCCACTCGCAAATCTTCGGCGGTATTCAAGAACGTGAGCTTTGAAAGCGGAAGCATGGAGACAATCATTGAACTGATTGAACAAGGCCATGGCTACACCCTCCTTCCTGCACTGGCGAGCGGACGAATCTCAAAAGCCCATCAGTCAGGCTTGAAAGAAATCAAATCGCCGATTCCAACCCGGGAAATCAGCCTCGTCTACCGGAGAAGCCAGTACAAACAGAACATCCTGCGCGCGATCAATGAATCGATCAAAGCACATCTTCCAAAAGAAGTGTTCACCAAACGAAACAGCAACATGAGCATCATTCAAATCAAATGAAACCCTCACAACGTCTTTTCGGATTTGGAATCGTTCTTACTTTCGCCTTCGTGCTCTTTTTGTACATTTTCGGGGCCTCCACCCTGAATCCCCACCACACGAACTGGTTGATCGAGGGTGACAGTGAGGTCTTCTATTACGGCTTCAACTTCTTCAACCATGAAGCCTGGACTCACCCTCTCGGGAAGATTATTTCTTATTCATTTCCGGAATCGAGTTCGATTGTTTATACGGACTCCATTCCTTGGCTCGCACTTTTAGGGAAAATTTTCGGACAAGGATCCATCTTCCAATACTTTGGAATCTGGGTGGCACTCTGTTTTCTTCTCCAGGGGGGCTTCGCCTTCCTCCTTCTGGCTGAAACGGGCATCCCGTTTTTGACCAGCATCCTCGGAAGCTTCTTCTTTCTTTTTCTGCCCACTTTTCTGAACCGCACCTATCAAGACACAAAACACTACACCCTCGTCGGACAGTTCTTTGTCCTGATCGGGATCTTTCTCTTTACTGGAGAAAAACGCAGAAAGAACCTAAAGTTCTGGCTGATTGCTTTCGGCGCATCTCTTGGCGTCCACCTGTACCTCACCTTTATCCTGGGTTTCTTTTTCCTGATCAGTTTTTCAATCGAAGAACTAAAAACACTCTTTCGGAAAAAGGGATTTTACTTCTCCATCGCGGGTCTTGGTTTTCTCGCTTACGAACTGGGTTACTTTGCAATACCGGTTCAAAATTCGACCGCAGGCGGATTCGGATTTTATGCAATGAACCTTGCGGGCCCGTTTGATTCTTATAACCGGTCCCTCGTCCTGCCAGCACTCCCCCACGTGGTGAATTACCATGAGGGCTATCAATACCTTGGTCTTGGATTCATCGCACTTCTCGGGACCACCCTCTTCTCATCGGAAAAGAGAAAGGCTCTGGGCTCGAGCCTGAAGACAACTTTCCAATCACACTGGGAAGCCTGGTTCGGCCTCATTATCCTCTGCACTTCGTTCCAGATCATGTTTCTCGACTTCAAATTCATGGAATGGGCAACTTTCCCTGTCCTGACTGCGATCTACTTTTACTTCCGAAGGAAGGACGGCATCCACCCTGTACGTATTTTTGGAGAAGCAGCCCTCCTCTTCCTCGTAATCTTTGCTTGTGGACGAATCTTCCGTGCCACCGGGCGCTTCTTCTGGATTCCTGAATATCTTCTACTGTATCTACTCCTTCGCTTAAAACCCCACCCGGCTTTACTTGCCTTTCTGTTCGGGCTTCAAATCGCCGATCTTTCGCCGCTCCTGAATGGAATCAAGTCCCAGCAAAATTTCATGGCGGGACAAAACATTCCCGCAAGCCCGGATTTCGGAAAAGATGTGGATTCGTTTGATCACATCTCAATCATCGGCGGATACATGATCACCCCTGCGTCCTGGATGAATTTCGCACTCGAACACGGAAAAACCATCGGGCCGCTCGCAGCTGCACGGGGAAGTTCGGGTTTCCGGAAGAAGGAAAAGGAAAAGATCGAAAACGATCTGATGAGTCTCAAACTGGATAACCGGACTCTCTACATGATTGGGAATCCTGCGTTTTGGGAAAAATTTGAAAATCAGTGCAGATCAAATCCGGACAAGTGCGCGCACCTGAAAGCCGGCTTCTACGACACGTACCACTACGTCTATCAGCCGTGAACACCTGGCACCCTGACGTTTATTGAAGAGGCTCAGGGCTTGAATCCGGAGTGGGCGCAACTGTCGGTGTTGGTGCAACCGTAGGCACCGGCGTCGGTGTTTCACTCGCAGTACCGGAATTCTGAGCAGGAGCTCCATTCAAAATCCAAGTCTTGATCACGGCAAGCTCATCCGGTGTCACGTGAGGAAGTCCGGACTTTTTAGTCGGCATGGAGCCCGACTCGATCGATTTAATCAGATCGCTGTTCTCGGGCTTCCCTGAAACCACGAGACCTGCGCTCATCATTGCAGCATAAGGCTCAAGTGGAACCTCATTGTACACGCGTCCGCCCACTCCGTGACAAGTGAGACACTTCGCCGCAAATACGTTTTGATGAATACTTTCGTAAACAGGAGCGAGAGTTTCGGAGGCAGTGGAGTTCGAAGCCGGAGTTGCCGCTGTAATCGGCATCGCCACAGGGGTCGCCCCTTTGCTTTTGAGCGAAAGCTGGTCGCTTCCGCACGCACTTAAAAGTACCAAGGCACTGAATGCCAATCGGCGCATTTTCATACTCTCTCCTCTCTTGCCGGTTTTTAGCAGCTTCTACACAAAAAGAAAAGCCCCGTTCCAGGCTGGAACAGGGCTTTTCTGATTCGAAAAAATTAATATTCGTTAGTCTACGAAAGCCTTGAGAAGCTTCGCGCGGCTCGGATGACGGAGCTTGCGAAGGGCTTTTGCTTCGATCTGACGAATCCGCTCGCGGGTCACGAAGAAGTCCTGGCCCACTTCCTCGAGGGTGTGGTCGGATTTCTCGCCGATCCCGAAGCGCATGCGGAGAACCTTCTCCTCACGTGGAGTGAGAGTCGAGAGGACTTTACGGGTCTGCTCGGAAAGGTTCAGGCTGATGACTGCCTCGGACGGATTGATGATGTTCTTGTCTTCGATAAAGTCACCCAGTGATGAATCTTCTTCTTCACCGATTGGAGTCTCGAGAGAGATCGGCTCTTTTGCGATCTTGAGCACCTTGCGTACTTTATCGACCGGCATCTCCATCTTCACTGCAATTTCCTCAGGCTGCGGTTCGCGGCCGAGTTGCTGCATGAGCATGCGGGAGGTACGGACGAGTTTGTTGATCGTCTCGATCATGTGAACCGGAATCCGGATCGTGCGGGCCTGATCCGCGATTGCGCGCGTGATCGCCTGACGAATCCACCAGGTTGCGTAGGTGGAGAACTTGTAACCGCGGCGATACTCGAACTTGTCGACCGCTTTCATGAGACCAATGTTCCCTTCCTGAATCAGATCCAGGAACTGGAGACCACGGTTGGTGTATTTTTTCGCGATGGAAACCACGAGACGCAAGTTCGCTTCCACGAGCTCACTCTTCGCAACGTCTGCGGAACGCTCACCGATCATGAGGGATTCGTTGATGCGTTTCAGTTCATCCACGGTCACGCCGGATTCACTCTCGAGACGAAGAAGCTTCTTCACTGCTTCATCTTCTTGAGCGAAGAGCTGCTGGAATTTCGCGTCCTGAAGATCGAACTGTTTCAGGATGGCTGGAAGCTTGGCCGGATCTTTCGCCTCTTCCGCGACTCTGGCCATGTCATCCGCATCCTTCACGCCGATGTATTGATAAATTTTGGAACGTTCTTCGTTGAGATCACGTCCGCGAGTCCAGTATTCCTTGATCTGCGCGGAGAGAACGTTGATGGTCTTCCGGTTGAAAGCGATGCTTTCGAAAGCATTCTCAACCTGACGTTCGCGTTTCTTGATCTCGGCGCGAATGCCTTCTTTTTCCTTCGCAGGAGTTTTCTTCGCATCAGGACCCACGAGCTTCGGATCCATCTTCTCCTGGTATGCGAGGAGGGATTTCACCTTGGACACGGCCTTGATCACGCGATCGAGATATTCTTTTTCGTCTTCCGGTGAAACTTCATCTTCCACACCGCGGATGACGTCCTTCACTTTGGTCTTCGCAGTCTCGAGACGTTCGCCGAGTTCAACGATCGCCATCGTTCCCAGACGGGACGCGAGAAGCGCACGGAGGATTTCCAATTCGCCTGCCTCGATGCGTTTTGCGATTTCAACTTCGCCTTCACGCGTGAGGAGGGAAACGGATCCCATTTTTTTCAAATAAAGTTTTACAGGGTCAGTGCCCTTTGCGTATTCAGCGGTGGACACGAGGTCACCGGATTCGTCGGACTGAAGTTCTTCCGGAGTCTCTGCTTCGCCAGCGAGATCAACGACGAGTGAATCTTCTTCGCCTTCTTCTTCGCCCTCTTCCGCACGCTTGCGTCCATCAGTGATTTCGATCTCGTTCTCAGCGAGCATCACCATCACTTCATCAAGTTCCTCCGGAGACACCATCTCCGGTGGAAGAAGTTCATGCACTTCTACGTAAGATAAAAATCCGCGTTGGACTCCGAGGTCCATGAGCTTCTTGATATCTTTGTGATTGCGATTGATTTTGCCGGGAGAACTAGTCGTTTTTTCCTGAGACATAAGACCCTTCAAATTCCTTTAATTTTCTCTGCAGGTCAAGGAATTGTTGAGCCAATTCCCTAGATTTTTCCATATCTTGGCTAGCGTCGGCCGCTGCCATCTGAACTTTCAGCATATGCGAAAACCGTGCCCAGGAACGGTAAATTGCCCGGCGGAGATATCCCTGCAATTGCTGGTCTGATTCCGGAGAGTCGTCCTGAAGCAAACCCTCCATAATAACCGATTGTAACTCTTGCGAAATCTGGAACTGCAGCAAAGTATCGGGCGTGAGATTCAGACTCTCGAATCCGCCTTCACTTGCCGCCAGACTTCGAACAAAGCCCTGCACTTCGGTGTCATCGAACAAAACCGAGTATGAGTCTTTTTCAGGGAGCTCTCCCTTGGCCTCGAGAAAATGCCGGCCGTATTGCCCGAATTTCATCAAAAACGGAAGCAACAGGCGGTCGAACTGCGGAATGGGCGGGCGTCTGCGCGAAGGTGCCGACGGGCCGGAAGACCCTGGTCCGTCCGATAGCCAAGGCGGCATGGAGTCCGAACGAGACGTGGCCTGAGAACGATACCCCGAAGACTGCTGCTGCTGCCCCCGATCCACTGGAACCGGACGACTTGGCCCCATGGAACTTGCGAGAGCGCCGAGCGCACCTTGAGGAATTTTCCAGCGCTTCACCAGGTTGTCCACCCGGACTGCACGACCAACCGGATCGGTGAAGCTCGACAACCAGGTAGTCGCCTGCTTGATGGCCTGGGAGCGCAGCTCGACATCGTTCTCGCTTTCGCGGAAGAGACGGTCAATCGCTTCATCCAGAAGCGGCTTCGCTTCCTTGATCCAGGTGTTGAGCTTTTTCAAATTTTCTACAGGATCGAGAAGCAGGAACTCATCCGGATCGAGCTTGCTCTCGAACTGGATTCCGTACAGAAGAGTTCCGTTCCGGAGTCCCATCTCCATCGACTTCACGGTCGCACCAATTCCGGCTGCGTCCTGGTCAAAAAAGATAATCACGCGTTTCGCAACCCGGGAAAGCATCTTCAGATGCTCTTCGGTAAGCGAGGTTCCGCAAGGGGCAACCGTGTTTTCGATTCCCGCCTGATGGAGCGAGATCACATCGAAGTACCCCTCGACCACAATCGCCACTTCTTCTTCGCGGATCGCGCGCTTCGCCTGATAGAAGCCGTAAAGAAATTTTGATTTCTGAAAGAGTTCGCTCTCCGCCGTGTTCAAGTATTTCGGGAGCTTCATTTCAGAAGGACGTGCGTCGATGGAAGGAAGAATCCGTCCTCCGAATCCACACACCCGGCCCCGGATGTCGATCAGCGGAAAAAGTACGCGCTCGCGGAAGAAATCGTAATCGCCGGTTTGTTTCTGTGACGGACGAATGAGTCCGTACTCACGGGCGAGATCCATCGGCGCTTTCGCGTTTTCCAGGAACTGCGTGAGTCCGTCAAATTGGGAACCTGCCACACCGACTTGGAAATTTTCAATGGTTTGCGCGGTGATTCCGCGTTTTTGCAGATAATCACGCGCTTCCTGGAAGAGCGGTGAAGTCTGCCCGCTGAGCAAGTTCTGATGATAAAACTGGAGAGAAGAAAAATAATTGAGGCGCGCAGCTTTCTGACTCTTCTGACGACGAAGGTAGATCGCGCGCTCTTCCTCACTCGAAAGCTGATACGCACTTTCCGGGATCGTGACCTTGCCGCGCTCGGCGAGATCTTCACACGCCTCCTCGAAGCTCAGACCGTGCAACTTCGTCATGAACGAAATCGCGTCCCCGGTTTCCTTGCAGCCGAAGCAGTAATAGAAATCCTTGTTCACGGAAAAGGACGGAGAACGGTCGCCGTGGAACGGACAACGGCCCATGAAACGGTTTCCTGATTTCTTCAGTTGAACCGTCTCACCGACAATGTCGATCAGTGAAATCGAACTCTTGAGAGTTTGAATCCACTCGGGGGAAAAGCGTCCTTTTGGTTTCAAATCGTTTCCTTTAACGGAGAATCAGGCACCCAGGGCTTCGCGAACGAGCTGGTTCACGAGTTTGCCGTCGGCTTTGCCTGCTACTTTAGGTTGCAGGATTTTCATCACTTTGCCGAGATCTTTCGCGTCTTTTGCCTCAGCTTCGGCAACTGCCGCAGTGACCAGAACCTTGATCTCTTCTGCGGTCATCTGAGCCGGCATGAACTGACGAAGGTATTTCGCTTCTGCCTCTTCTGAAGCAGCGAGGTCTTCGCGTCCGCCCGCTTTGAACTGGGTGATGGAATCTTCGCGCTGCTTGAGCATGGTGCCGATGAGTTTCAAAATTTCGCCATCATCGAGATCCTTGCGATCATCGACTTCCTTTTTGCGGATTGCCGCGTGAAGGGAGCGGCTGTACTGAACAGTGGGCTTGTCCCCGCTCTTCATCGCGGTTTTCATGGTGTCGGAATTGATTTCTTTGATGGTTGGCATGGGTTCACCCTACCAAAACGAAAGGGACAACGCTACCGAGTCGGCAGGTTGTCCCTTAAAAATGTATGACCCACGAAAGAATTAGTATTCTTTACGTTTAGGGCGGCTGAAACCACGTTTGCTGCGGTTTTTGCGCGCTGCGATATCTTTTTTCTTACGTTTGACTGAAGGCTTTTCGAATGCTTCACGCTTGCGTACTTCAGCGAGAACTCCCGCTTTTTCCACTTGTTTTTTAAAGCGCTTGAGAGCGGCTTCGAACGAATCTCCGTCACGGATAACGATTCCTGGCATGATTTTCACCTCCTTCCAATGATGAGTATCTGACAGGGATACACGGAGTATCAAATAAATGCAATAATCTTCGTAGTCATGGCCACCCTCCTCAAATGGAACAAATCGCAGTTTCAGTCCTATCTGATCGGGGGCCTCGTCCTGTTCTTCGTGGCCCATTTTGTCCTGCTTTCGCCTGCCTCCCTTGAGGAGGATTTCAATGGCGTCCGGGTGATCGACCCGAAGGATCTCTTAAGCTTTCTCAAAAATGAACCTTCGGTTCTGGCCCCGGAAGTTCCCCTGAACGTCGCGCCAGCCTACTCACTCCGGGACGACACGCTCTACTCAAGCCAGGGAATCAAACCCAACGTGAAGATGATTTCCCGAAAATCGAACGTGTATCAGAAGGAAGAGATCATCCACTCGCTCGATGTCGTGGTTGAATTCCCGGATCACACCCAGGTTCAGGCCAAAGAAGGCGTATTTTTCACGAATCAAGACAAGATTCACTTCTACGGCCACGTTCACACCACTTTTCCAAACGGAGCGGAACTTTTTTCAGAGTTCGCTGAAGCATTCACCAAGCCTGTCACCCGGATTGAAATTCCGGTGAGCGAGCTTGCCATCGGAACCCGGAAAGACCCCTCCTCTACTGTGACCTTCACTTCGCAGGGACTTGAATACGTCGACGTGTATCCAAAAAACTTCCACCTCCTCTCCGACGCGAAGGTGCAGATTGTCGGCGACAGCACGACCGATATCCATTCGGATCAGGCAATTTACAGCTACGAAAAAAACCATATGCACTTTTTCATGAATGAAAGCCGGCCGCTTTCGACCCAGTTCGTGAAAGTGCATCAGCCCGACCTCGACCTGAAATCAAGAACGCTCGACGTCGATACGACTGATACGCAGAAGCTTCACACGGTGACCGCACTGACCGATGTCTGGATGCGGGACTCTCATGACCCGGAAAAACTCTCCATCGCGACGAGTGGAAAAGCGGTCTACGATTACACGAAAAACGAAGTGACTCTGACGGAATTCCCCCAGGTTTACCAGGACGATGATACGATTACCGGAGATGTGATCATCTTTCACCGGAACACGGATCAGATCCAAGTGAAACAAAGTAACGCGATTTACAACGACAACAAAAATGAACAATCCAAACGATCAAAAGAGTGATTCAAAAGTCAGAAAACTCCGGGCCATGGGGCTCATCAAGGCCTACAAGAAACGTCAGGTCGTGAAAGGCGTTTCCCTCGAAGTCGAATCCGGACAGATCGTCGGCCTCCTCGGCCTGAATGGTGCCGGAAAAACCACCTCTTTCTACATGATCACCGGTCTCATTCTTCCCGATGAAGGACAGGTTTTTCTCGACGATCAGGACATCACCCAATGGCCGATGCACCGGCGGGCAAAAGCCGGAGTGGCTTATCTTCCGCAGGAACCTTCTGTTTTCCGGAAACTCACCGTGGAAGACAATATCCTCGCCACTCTCGAGTCACTTGCAATCAGTCACGCTGAAAGAAAAAAGCGTCTTCAGACTCTTCTGGATGAGTTTTCACTCAACCACGTTTCCAAGCAGGAAGCCTACACTCTCTCCGGGGGTGAACGCCGCCGGGTGGAAGTGGCCCGCGCTCTCGCTCTGAGTCCGTCATTTATTTTACTCGATGAACCGTTCGCCGGTGTCGATCCTCTGGCGGTTGCAGACATCCAGAAAATGATCCTGAGTCTGAAGGAACGGAATATTGGCGTTCTGATCACCGATCACAACGTGCGCGAAACCCTGTCCATTTGTGACTGGGGATGCCTTCTTTCCGACGGCGTCATCTTCGAACAGGGCACTCCTACCCAGATCGCATCGTCAAAAGTTGCGAAAGAGAAATACCTCGGGGAAAATTTCCGCTTTTAGCCCGTAGCCTGTCGTGTTGTGCGATTTAATTTATTTCTTTTTTCTGCAATTTCCGCGCCCGGGTGATGTAAAATCAGTTCATGGGGATTCAGTTAAAACAAAGCCTTAAACTCGGACAGAACCTGGTAATGACTCCGCAGCTTCAGCAGGCGATCAAGCTCTTGCAGTTGAATCACATGGAGCTTGCCGAACTGATCAACCAGGAACTCACCGAGAACCCGGTTCTCGAAGAAGTGAATGAGAACGAAGCCCCTGCCGACAACCTCGAGACTGCAGCGGATGGCGAAACCTTCGACCCCGAGATCCAGCAACAGAACGACGAAGCCGCCCAGGTTCAGGAACCAAAACCCGAAGAGCAACTTCTCTCCGGCAAGGACGAAGTGAACTGGGATGCCTACCTTGAAGATTTCAACGAGACGTCGAGCAGCGCTCCGTCCATGAAGGAAACGTCGGATGAAACTCCGACCTACGAAAACACCCTGACTAAAACCACCTCCCTCGAAGAACACCTTCAGTGGCAGCTCACGATGCTGAACCTGATGGAAAACGAAGAGAGACTGGGCCAGCTCATTATCGCCAGCCTGAACGACGAAGGTTACTTCGAAGGTGATCTCGTCTCTCTTTGCGCTCACGCCGGCATTGAGGTCGAGGATGGCGAAGAGATCCTGAAGATGGTTCAGGTATTCGATCCACTCGGAATCGCGTCCCGGGACCTGAAAGAATGCCTCCTCGTTCAAGCCCGCTTTCTCACCCCTCCCAATCCACTGGTCGAGACGATTATCGAAAACCACATGGTGGAGCTCGAAAAACACAACATTCCTTCCATCGCGAAGACCCTCGGTCTTCCAATCGAGAAAGTCGTCGAAGCCCAGAAGATCATCCACGAGTTCGAACCGAAACCGGGCAGCATCTTCACCGAGACTGAAACCCAGTACATCACTCCGGACATTTACATCAACAAGGTGGGAACGAACTTCGTCATTCACATGAACGACGACGGAATCCCCCGTCTGCGTGTTTCCAACTACTACAAAAGCATCGTTCAAAAAGAAGCGGCTCAGGGAAAAGAAGGCGGCGGCCAGGCGAAGGAATACGTGCAGGACAAACTGCGCGCTGCCCTCTGGCTCATTCGCTCCATCCAGAATCGCCAGAAGACGATTTACAAGGTGACCGAAGCCATCCTCGCCCGTCAGAAGGACTTCTTTGAAAAAGGCACCCAGCATCTGCGTCCGATGGTCTTGAAAGACATCGCCGCTGACGTGGGAATGCACGAATCAACGATTTCCCGTGTAACGACCAACAAGTACGTTCACACGCCGGTCGGAACCTTCGAGCTCAAATACTTCTTCAACTCCTCGATCAATGCGAGCGACGGCGGTGACTCCCTCGCTTCGTCTGCGGTGAAGGAACGGATCAAACAGGTCATTACGAAGGAAGATCCGAAGAAGCCTCTTTCCGATCAGCAAATCGTGGAAATCCTTGCGAAAGAGAACATCGATATTGCCCGCCGAACGGTTGCCAAGTACCGGGAAATGCTGAATATTTTACCTTCTTCCAAGCGCAAAAGAAGCTTCTGATTTCGTTTAAAGTTTCAACACTCTTGCTTTAAGAATGTACAAACTTTGGACACATTTTCTCCCGTTCAACAGTTGAATCCCGGATTTTGAGATGATCCCCAACCCATTCGTTCTGCGTGGCATGTTCCCTGCTCTTCAAGAGGTATGGAACAGCAGAAAACATCGACTCAATTCATTGCACTCCTCGCAGGTCTCTTGATCGCTCCGGTGCAAGCCTTTGGCTTTCAGTCTCCGGGCGCAGAACTTCCACTCCCGCGTCTGTTTCAAAACTCTCCGGCGAAACTCGGCCGCGATCTTTCCAGTGTCGCATCTGACAGCGGCATCCCTTCCCTCGTTTTCAAAAATGAAATGGATCTCGGCTCCAACCACGAAACCCGCATCGGAAGCGCGTGCCACCTTCGCTCCGCGGGCCACAAAGGAAGCCTTTATAACTCGGTTTTCACCGCTTCAAACGATGTTTCCGTCCGTGCAAACGTTCCTTATGAAATGACTCTCATCTCATTTGAAAAAGAGTCAATGAAAGTGCAACTTCAGGCTCCGGGCGCACCAAAACTACTTCTGGAATGCACTCACTCGAACATTCAGGGCTGGTCCGTTTCTGATTTCGAAATGCAAACTGACCAACAGGTGAAGGTGAAAATTCCAAGTTCGCTTGCTTCCCTTCGTACAAAAAACACACGCCCGTTTGAAGCGGCTTCCATGACTCTCGCTGCCCTCAAAGGTTATGTCATGAACGGTCTCTTCGGATCAGGTTTGCCGGGAACCGCAGGCGTTCAACTCCTTCTGGGTGCCAATCTCAAAGCCTATGCCTCTGAAACCAATGCTCCCCTCATGGCGGGTCACAAATGCAAACTGGTTTCCCAATCTGAAGAAGCCCTGGGTGATCATTACCTGAAAGGTTCCAAATTCGCGTTCCGTGAGACCCTGATGAAAAAGGGTAAAATGGAGCTCATCTTCGATAACTGGACCTACAGCCCCCATCAGGTTCGAGTTGAATGCAAAGGTGACGAAAACAGCCTGAAACAGCTCACAGTGGCCGACGTTGAGCGGGACTTGAACGGAACCATCCAGTTCTACCAGAAATAAGCAGTGGCAGGATTCGCCGCTTCGGGTTAAGATGGGCCCATCATGAAATCCGCATTCGCTCTGATGGCTCTGGTAATGCCAGTGCTCGCTCTCGCTGGACCTGTAAAGGCCGACGCGCTCGAAGACTACCTCCAGATTCAGAAACTTCTCGCCCAGGACAATTTCACCGGGGTGACAGACGCAGCGAAACTTTTCTCCAAAGACGTAAAGTCTTACCCGAATGGAAAACAGATTCAAACTGAAGCGGACAAATTGGTGCAGGCAACAGATCTTGCTCAGGCAAGAAACGCCTTCGCCTCCGTTTCAAAACTCATGCGCGAGTGGGCAAAGAAAACCCACCCGAGAGACACCTTCGTCGCTTACTGTCCGATGAAGGAAGCCTACTGGCTTCAAAAAACAACAAAGATCGAGAATCCGTATTACGGAAAAGAAATGCTCGAGTGCGGTGTGATCGAGCAGTAATCGATCCTCCGCCACAACCTTAAGGACCCCATTTTTCAGTGAAAAATTTTCAGGAGTTAACACTCCCTTCCCAGCTTCAAAAAGCGCTTGCCGAAATGAAATTCGAAACCCCAACCCCCGTTCAGGCTCAGGCGATCCCTCATGCCCTGAAAGGACGCGATGTTCTTGCCTGCGCGCAGACCGGAACCGGTAAAACCGCAGCCTTCTCCATTCCGATGATTACAAGACTCATCGAAAACAAGGGCTCCACAGCCCTCGTTCTCGTTCCAACCCGCGAACTTGCAACTCAGGTAGCCGAAGTCGTGAGACAACTCACCTCTCATCTGCCTGCGATTCGCACCGTGACCTTGATCGGTGGAATGGGCATGCAGCCTCAGACTCGTGCACTCAGACAGGGCTACACCGTCATCGTCGCAACTCCGGGCCGCTTGCTCGATCACCTCGACAACCGGACCGCAACCCTTTCCAAGCTTTCGATCCTGACTCTGGATGAAGCGGACCGCATGCTTGATATGGGCTTTGCCCCTCAGCTTCGCCGCATTTTCCAACATCTTCCGAAGAGCTATCAGACCCTTCTCTTCTCTGCGACCCTTCCGCCGAACATCCTTAAAATCAGCGCTGAAATTCTCGAGAATCCGGAACAAATCACCATCGGAAGAGTTTCCGAAGCGGCTCCAGCCATCGATCAGAAGATCGTCAGCTGCGACGGAGCGAAAAAGAACGAAGCGGTTCTGAACGAGATCAATGAAAGAAAAGGATCGATCCTGATCTTCGCCCGGACCAAGGCCCGGACTGACCGTCTTCAACGCTATCTTGAAAAATTCGGCGTGGCTGTTGCCCGCATTCATGGTGGACGAAGCCAGGGCCAGCGGAACAAGGCTCTGGATGAGTTCAGAGATGAAACCACCCGCGTGCTGGTGGCAACCGACATCGCGGCCCGTGGTCTCGACATCGACCACGTTGCTCACGTCATCAACTACGATCTTCCCATGGTTGCAGAAGATTATGTTCACCGGATCGGACGGACAGGCCGCGCAGGAAGAACCGGAGAAGCGATTTCCCTCATTTCTCACGAAGAGCGTCCACTGTGGCGTGAAATTCAAAAGCTCCTCGATAAGAGAAGCAAAGGTGCTGCAGCGCCGATTCAATCCGTGACTCTTGGAAAGACTGTTCTCAACGAAGAGTCTGACGAAGACGAACAACCGGCATCCCAGCCTCGTGGTCGCGATCATGCACGGAAGCCTCAAGCTCGTCGCCCGGAGCCAAGAGCAGCCGGCGGACGTCCTTCGCAAGCACCACAAAGACCAAGTCGCGATCAGGCACCAAGACCAGCCCGCGGTGATCAGGCGCAAAAACCACACGCTCGGAAACCGATCCAGGCATTCTCCTCAGGTCAGCCTGAGCAACGCCAGAATCGTGATGTTCAAAGTCGTCGCCCTGCTCCAGCGGTACGCGCACAATCTGCACAGAAACGCACCTTTGGGGGTGCTGTCCAAGTTGAAGAGCGCGAGCCGAAACAACAAGCTCACGATCATCAGCCCTTCTCACCTGAGAAGAAGTTTCCAGAGAAAAAGCCAGCGCGTCAGCCCTTTTTCAAAGGTGCTCGTCGCTAAAAGTTGAAGTTCACGCTCTTGTTTTTTTGGGCGCCGGAAGAAGGTAACGAACCATCCCCGCCACGAGAAGCAAGAGCGCAACTCCACAAACTCCGCCCCAGTAATAATGGCTCCACGCAAGTGAAGCAATCCAGGATCCAAACGCGCCTCCGGTGAAATACCAGAACATGTAGGCGGTTTGCAGCCTGCTGTGTGCATTGGGAAGAAGTCCGAAGATCCGTCCCTGATTTGAAACGTGACCACTCTGGACTCCGATGTCCATGAGCAGAACTCCCATCGCGATCCCGAAAAGGCTCTGACCGGAAAACAGAAAAATCAGAAATGAAAGAATCGTCAGTGCGAACATCATGCCCGTGACGTTTCTCGGATTGTGCTTGTCCGTGATGCTTCCGACATAGGGAGCAAGAAGGGCGGCAGCAGCACCGAGTAATCCGTAAAGCCCCACTGCTCTTGATCCGAGATGAAAACTTTCAGACTCCATCAGGTGAATCAAAGTCGCCCAGAATGCACTGAAGGCTCCGAAAAACATGGCTCCAAAAAAGCACGCTTCCCGTAAAACCGGTTGCTCCCGAAAAATTTCCAGAACGGACTTCAAAAGTCCCTGATAAGTCCCTGTGTAGGAAGGCGTACTCTGAGGAAGAAGCCGGTGAAGCATCACGGCGATTCCGATGAGAACGGCCGCTGCAATTCCAAACATCATCCTCCACCCGAAGGCCGCTCCGATGAAACCGCTCACGGTCCGGGCGAGCAGGATTCCGAGCAGAAGCCCACTCATCATCGTACCCACCACTTTTCCCCGGTTTTCGGGTTCAGCAAGATGGGCGGCAAAGGGAACCAGAAGTTGTGGAGTCATGGTTGCCAGTCCGAGAAACAAACTTCCCGCGACAACCAGATTCAAAAAGGGAGCAGCGGCAATCAGAGCCATGGCAAACGCCGACAGGATCGTGAAAAACACCACGAGTTTGCGGCGATCCATCATGTCCCCGAGTGGAACCAGAAAGAGCATGCCGATCGCGTAACCAATCTGAGTCAGTGATGGAATGAGCCCCACCTGCTGGACACTCGCTCCAAAACTTTCCCGGATCTGCTCGAGAAGCGGCTGGTTGTAATAGAGATTCGCCACGGTCGCACCGACGGCGAAGGACATGAGCAACAGTGTTTTTCGGGAAAGGGTCGATCCGGTCATGAGTTGATCTTACTCCCCTTCAAATAAAAAATCCCAGGGGAAAGCTTCCCCCGGGATTCTTCAAACGATTGCTATATGTGTGTATGTGTATGTGTATGTGTATGTGTATGTGTGTGTTGGGTCAGAAAGTTGGATTAACCGAGGAGCTTCAGTGCGCCCATCGCGTTATTGTTCGCCTGACTCAATACCGCAACACCCGCTTGGGAGAGGATGTTGGATTTGGTCATTTCCGCAGTTTCGGATGCGATGTCCACATCTTTGATGCGGCTGTTCGCAGCGGATAAGTTTTCTTCATAAATCGACAAGTTGCTGATCGAGCTTTGGAGGCGGTTTTGAAGGGCACCGACATCCGCGCGGTTTTCAGAAAGTGATTTGATTGCCCCGTCGATCTTCGCAAGGTTTTCCTGTGCGGCTTCCTTGGACAAGGTGTTGATGTCACCGATGCCGAGTGATTCCGTCTTCACGTTCAACTTTGCAGTGTCGTAGTGGAAGCGATCGAGTTCCGGAGAGTTGTTGAGACCAACTTGGATTTCAAGCTTGTCACCCGAACCGTTCAGTAATTTTTTACCGTTAAACTCAGTGGTGTCCGCGATGCGGTCCACCTCGGAATGGAGTTGTTGCATTTCCTTGTTAATGAATCCGCGTTCCTTGTCACCGATGGTGTCGGAAGCTGCCTGGATGGAAAGTTCACGGAAGCGGGTCAACATGTTCCCGATTTCGTTCATTCCGCCCTCTGCGACCTGAACCATGGAAACACCATCGTTTGCGTTTCGGTTGTCCTGGCGCAAGGAACGAATGTCCGCTTGCATCTTGGAGGAAATCGCCAAACCTGCGGAGTCATCCGCTGCTTTTGCGATCCGGGTTCCTGAAGAAATTTTCTCCAGGCTCGCTTGTTGTTTCGAATTGGAAATCCCGAGATTCCGTTGCGCGATCAAAGACTGTACGTTCGTATTAATTCTCAAACCCATATAGCTGTTCCCCTTGCGGCATTATTTGACTTTTGATTACCTGACCACTTCGGTCAGCTATCATGAAGTACCTATCGTCGTTTTTTTGACTTACTTGAGAAGAATTTATAAATACTTATAGTTTACACGCTCAAGTGCATGTATTTAAACATCTTTTAAGGCCATAGCTCAACAATTGAATGTTTGAACTTTCTTAAGGCCTCGTTTCAGGCTGTCTAAAATCTGGTCACCCAGCCAAAAGTTGAAGGGTCTGACTCTATTAAACGGGATCAGCTCAAATCAGTTCGACTTCCCCCTGTTACTGCCGGGCACACTTAATGCTTATTAATCTGGATCAAGGTTATTAAACAAGCATCGTGTATTACCCTGAAACAGGAGAGCGCCATGAGACCGGTAAAACTAAAACACCGCCCCCTTTCGATCGGAATGCTAAGCATTCTGGGAGCCCTTGCATCCTCTCCCCTCGCCCACGCCCAAACCAAGGCCTGGACTACCGAAGATCTTTTAAAATCAAAACCCACCAGCATCCCTTATTCGGAGATGGCGGATTATCTCAATCGCTCCAGTTCGGGACTGCTCCAGGCAAAACCACAGGAATTGGGAGAAGACCTCCACTTCCGTGTGAACGCGTTTGAACAAAGTCTTGAAGCAACTACAGTACAGGAGGCGGACTGGATGGACGCCCACTTCACCTTCGATGAATCCGGATTCATCAAAATCATGAATCAGCCCGACTTCCTTCAAGCGAAGATTGCGTACTACAAGAACCTCGCTTTCGACGGCAAGTCTCAAACCTACGAACGCAAATACATCTACCCGAATGACTGGAAAGATCTCTTCTTTCCGCCAGTCCACGAGCTCACTCTCCCGGACCAGTCCTATGACCAACGCTGGGTGGACCGCGCAAGCCTTCCGAAGGATTCCGCATACTACTCCTCCGAGTGGCACAAGAGCGTCGATGCAAAAACCGGAACCCGTCTTACTTTCGGAAACAAACTTGAACTCCTCGAAAACGGTCTCTCACTCCAGAAGAAGATTGAGCTCGCGAAAAAAGCGACCAAATCCATCTATGCTGGCGTCATGACCTTCACCTGCGACCCGAACTCAGACCAGCTGGTCGATGTTCTCATCGATCGCGCGAAAGCCGGCGTTGATGTCCGAGTTGTCATGGAAGGCCTCTGGACTGAAATCGGTTACAAAAAATGCGCGAAGAAAATGAGAAAAGGCGGGATCGACCTCGTTCTCACGAACGACATGGTGAAGATCTTCAAGCCGCAAATTCTCTTCCACAACAAGATCTGGATCTTTGACAACAACGAAGCCATCATGGGCGGTCAGAACATCATCGACTCCGACGGTGCCTCCACTGGGTACAACCACATGAACCGCGACGTTGACATTCATGTCGAAGGCCCTGCCGTAACCGACATCATGCAAGGCTACGCCGGTTTCTGGGATCACTTCGTCGATACGAAACACAAGAAAAAGAAACACAGAAATCTTGATAACCTCCGCGCGGCGATTGCAAAACGCCTGTCGGATGAAACAGCCACGAAACAACGCGGACAGGAAAACTACGATCAACTTCTCGGTGATGAATCCACCCGCAACAAAGGCGTGTGTCGTTTTGGAATTCAAGGCCCACAGGGAGACCGTTACCTCGTCTCCAAGCTGTATGCGGAATACATCGGCCGGGCGGAACAGTCCCTCTATCTGACTTCTCCGGACATTTCCTTCCAGGAAGGTGACTACAAGAAAGTTGAAGGCGAAACTCTGATCTGGAATGCGGTTCAGAATCGTGCAAAAGCCGGAGTGTTGGTTGACGTGATCACCACCGGAATCGATTCGGAAGAAGGCGAACTCGGAAGCAAGCTCCGGGGGCTCGCGGATAAATATCAAACCAATGGCCACCCGGGAATCGCCGACTTCGTTCGCAAATGGTCGATGAAACTCTCCCGCGGTGAAGCACGTGAAGACCGTCACTTCCTCGAAGCGCTTGCTGTGAACCCGACGCTTCGTCCATGGTCTTTCTTCCAGTACTACCACGGAAAAACCATCCTGATGGACCGCAAGGTCATGGCAGTGGGAAGCTTCAACCTTGAAGACTACTCCTCAAACCACAGTCACGAATCCACGATCATCTGCCAGGATGACGATCTCGTGAAACAGCAGGACCGTGAAATCCTCCGCGATCTCGTGAACTCGGTTCCAGTTTTCATCGAATCCGGCGTTGGAAAGAACGCTTCAGGCGGCCTTGCCATTCCACAACAAGCACCGGGAGTTCAAGACCAGTCATCCGCGGGTGAAGGTGAAAAACAAGCTTCGGGCACGGACAGCGACTCACAAGTTGATTCAAGCGACGATGAGGAATAAGATCCTCTGAAATGGCTGAATCCGATGCTCTGAAACACCTCTTTGGAAAAGAACTCCTGAAACGAATGGCGGAAGCCCTTTCGGAAGTTCACCCGTCCTTCGACCGGAAGAAATTCCAGTCCATTCTTCCCGAACTGGAGAAAATGGAAATGAAGCCACGGGTTCAGAGAATCCGGGAAGAGCTGAAGACGCTGCTGCCCTCATCCTACGAAAAGGCTCTTGGAGTCCTGCTCAAATCTCTCAAGAAAGGCCGGGTCACTCGTTTTGATCTCTGGCCTTACTCGGATTTCATCCAGACCTACGGCCTCGATGATCTCGAAGTTTCACTCGATGCCATGTCCGTCCTGACCACGTTGTTCACTTCTGAATTTTCAGTGCGCCCGTTCCTGAAACGCCATCCGGAAAAGACGCTTCGTTATCTCGAGAAGTGCGCGAAGTCGCCGGATGTTGCTCTTCGCCGCTGGGCTTCGGAAGGCTCTCGTCCACGACTCCCATGGGGTGAGCGTCTGACTGAATTCGTAAAAGATCCTTCTCCGACTTTCAAAATTCTGGAGACACTCAGGTTTGATCCCGAGCTTTACGTGAGAAAAAGCGTTTCCAATCATTTAAACGACATCGCGAAAGACCATCCGGGCATCGTGATCCGGATTCTCGCGCGCTGGAAAAAGGAAGCAAAGGAGAAGGATCAACCGAAGATCGACTGGATCATCCGTCACTCGCTCCGCACCTTGATTAAAGCAGGCCACGCCGAAGCACTGAATCTGATCGGTGTCTCACGCGACGCAAAGGTGCAGGTTTCCCCGCTCCGTCTGAACCGGGATCGTTTCAAGCTCGGTGAAAAAATCGATTTCGAGTTCAAGATCCGCTCTCTGGCAAACCGGGAACAGAAAATGGTCGTGGATTACATCATTCACTATATGAAATCGAACAGTTCGACCTCACCCAAGGTTTTCAAGCTGAAAACCTTCCTGCTTCCGGCGGGCGAAGAAGTGGAAATCAAAAAAAGCCACACCCTGAAAAAAGTCACCACCCGGGTGCATTACTCGGGAGTTCATTATCTCGAAATTCAAATCAACGGGGTTGTCGTGAAAAAGGCGAAGTGGGATCTGATCGACTAAGAAGCTTACTTAAGCTTCAGGTCCCAGAGTTCACGGGAGAAAAGGCGAAGCTCGTTCAATTGCTTCCAAAGATCGGCCTGAAAGCCTTCCGGCGTATCAAAGCATTCCTGCTCCAGAGTCCAAAGGTCCTGGTGAAGCTGGTTGACCGTGGTCTGAAGCCCATTGGTCTGAACCATGTCGAGATACTTTTGTTTGGTGAATTGAGGATCGCGCATCGGTACTTTTCATACTAATGGCTCATGCTACACTTGTAAACAAGTGGGCTTTCGAATCTCCCTTTCCAGTCTGGCTTTCTTTCTGCTCAGTTTCCCGATGCTCTCGCAGGCAACGTCAATCTATCTTCCCGAAGATGAGTTCACCCTTCCCCCGCTTCTTTACCGGATTGAGAACCAGATCGGGAATAGGGATACCGGGATCAATGTCGAAGCTCTCGACAAAAATAAACGCCGTGCATTATCGGGAGAATGGCTTCGCTACGGGGATCGATTCGATCTCGCGGCCAACTTTTCGATCCAGGTGATTCAACGGGAGAACATCCAGTGGGTCGGTGGCGGGGTGCTTCAAGGAAGTTTTGGAACGAGTCGTTATGCCAAGGACGACCAAATCTACGACCTGAACCTTTCAAGAGGCTGGGCTCGAATCTGGATCAAACCGGACAAGAATCCAGTCAAACTTCAAATCCACACGGCCCAAGGCGTATTCGAAACCTCAAACGCCGAGTTCTGGATCGCCACTCGCCCGGAATCAACCGAGATCTATCTGATCAAAGGTGAAGTAAAACGCATTGAAAACAATCTTCCACTCATCAACCGGACCTACGCCCGTTTCGAAGGTTCCAATCCCCGCCCCACCTACCTTGCCAAGGCTTGGGACAAGGACATTGTCGAAGTCCGGATCGCCTCCTCCTACCCGAATTTGGTCAAACTGGTCTCTCTGACGGAACCTGAATGGAAGACCGGCCGAATCCCCCATCTCTATTCGCAATATCGCAAGAAGGGCTGGCAAAAGGCCGACCCTTCGGAAAAATAACTTCCACTTGCCAGATCAGTCATTTTTTGTTTATTCTAGGGCCTCAATTGTCGAGCCGTAGCGCAGCTGGTAGCGCACCTGGTTTGGGACCAGGGGGTCGCGAGTTCGAATCCCGCCGGCTCGACCATTTTAAAAAAGGCGTTCATCCTCAGGATGAGCGCCTTTTTTAATTTGTTGTGTCGACGCAATAGGATTACCTGTAACCGTACGTAAAAAAAGCGCCCTCTTGTCGTGAAACAAGAAGGCGCTTGAATTTAGCCGAAGGTCATCAGCTCACTGACAGCTGGCTTGTTTGTCGTTGATCACTTTGCATGTCTTACCCGGAACACTGATGCTCCCCAGTATTGGTCCCGAGGCACTGATATACCTGCAATTCAATACGCCACTATCAAAGGAGATGTAGGTACCTTCCTCATCTTGATATGAAGTGCTCACATTCCATTCAAACCCATCGGGGTTTTCATTTTGAACAAAGCCTTTTAATTGTTTGATTGCGTTTGGACAGGTATAAGTTGTTGGCTCAGGTGTATAGCTACACGTGTAAGCGGCATTCAATACCATGGTTTTACGAGTCAAAACCCTGCTAATTGTGCTGCAACCCCCTTTTGAAAAACTCGCAAGTGCACCGGCTGGACCTGCTGTCTTACACGCTGCAATTGCTTGCGTCGTTAAACTATTGCTCAAGCCCTGGCATGCTTGCTGGTCGGGCTCGGAAGTTGAAAACGTATCGGTTTTACTGATCCCAACCGAAGGCGTAGTCGCGGCCAAAACAGACACGGGCGCAGCAAACACTGCAACAAGACATAAAACATTCACAGACTTTTTCATTCAGATTTTCCCCTTTTTTAAATTCTAATATTTAAAAAAGGGTTTGCCTAATGTGTCGTTTTTCACACACCCGAACTCGAGCTTGAAGCAGCTGGTGATGTTTTTAAAATGGATTACATTTATTTTTTGGGTTGCGCTGTCATGGCACCCAAGGCATGTAATTCAGCCTCTTCATAATTTGTTGAATCGCTGCGATGATTCCCGCATGCGGAAAAATGCCCCTCTTTTCTCCTCGCAAGTGAATCATTGTTCCTTCTTCTCTTTCACGATAAAATTCCATCCGTCAGTCATTTTTTGTGGTCCTCCCTTGTCGAATATCACCATTGAAATACCGGACTAAGCGGTTCGTTTCTTGCACAATCCTATATGTATGCCTAACAAAGCGTCCGAACGGCTTAAACAGAATATAGAAAAGATCCTTTCGATCTGGGAAATTCGCGCGGTCAAAGAGGTAGCGTCTGCGCACGCGGTTGCATCTCTGAAGCTCAGGAACACTTTACCCCTCTATCTTGACCATCTTGCCGAAGCCCTTTCGGTGAACCGGAAGATGGACGTCAAATCCGTTCTTGCACACGACGAGGAATCGATACGCATTGGAAAATTTCATGGCCGTGACCGCGCAGGAAGCGGAAACTATGTGCTGACCGAGGTAATCTCCGAATATCACATTCTCAGAGAAGTGCTTTTCCACTTTCTGGAAGAGGAAGGCACTCTACTTACTCCAAAACAACGCGACATCGTCTTAGATTCTATCGAACAAGCCGTAAACGATGCTGCTACTAGATTCACGGAAATCCACGCTGAGATTCAGCAGAAATTTGTGAACACCCTGACGCACGATCTTCAAAATCCAATTTCTGCGGCGAAGATGAATGCGAAAATGATTCTGAAGAGATCTGATAAGCCTGAAGCTTGTATAAGTTCGGCGAATCGCATTGTCGCCAGCCTAAACCGTCTCACTTCCATGATTCATGACCTCTTGGACGGCAGCAAGTTGAGGGCTGGGGAAACTCTCAATCTTCAATTGATTGAATGTAATTTGGATTCGGTCATCCGCGAAGTCGTTGATGAGATGGCCGTTATCCATGGCGACCGTTTCGTGCTGCGCTCAGAGGAAGAAGTCCTTGGCCTGTATGGGTGTGATGGCTTTAGAAGAGCCGTAGAAAACCTGATTGGAAATGCGGTGAAATATTCCACGCCTCAGACGCCCATCACGGTTTCTTTGAAAAATACGGACGGTTCCGTGGTGCTCACTGTACACAACAAAGGGCCGGCCATTCCCGAAAAAGAGCAGCCGGTTTTATTTCAGCAGTTTCGGCGCACAAAGAGTGCTTCGGAAAGCACGAACACGGGCTGGGGCTTGGGCCTTACCCTGGTAAAGGGGGTTGTGGATGCCCACAAAGGAACAGTTCGAGTAGAAAGCGCGGAGGGAAAAGGCACGAGCTTCATCATCGCACTGCCCAACAATCCAGTCGAAAAGTCAGCTAAGGATCAAGCAGTCGTATCGAACGCAATAACAAATCGTGATAGTATCCCGAGCCAAGAGCCAAGAGCCAAGAGCCGGGAGCACATTGCTTAGGTAACAACACTGGGGAATCTAATCTCCACAGTGGGGAGGAGTTCACTGGAACTTTTTCTAACAACGGAATGCTTACAAGACATACCATCTTCGAACTTCTTGATATCAGACTCGATAAAACCGCCCTCATCTGATTTAATAGTCACGAGATGAAACCACTCCTGAAAAACCGTATCGCAAAAATCGCGTTTGATCCCGAAAACGGATCCATCCTTTCTCTGACTCAGGGAAAAGACACCCGCTCCATCGCAAAGAGCGGAGCCACAGGTCTCTTTGCAATCGAATTTTCCGACGGATCCCGTCTGCAAGCTTCTGATTTTTCATCAAAGGATCAGACTCGTTCATTTTCTTACCGCCTGAAATCAAACCAGTCCGCCGAGTTCATTTACCGTTTCAATCCGGGTCAGATGACGGACGGGATGACCATCACAATCCAGATTCGCGCGTCCTCGAATTTTTTCGACTTCCAGGGGACAATCACCTCGCCCGTAAAAACCGTTCTCGATTTTTCTCTTCCCGGACGTCTGCAGTTCAAACCTTCTCTTCTGAACCAGCTGATCTCTCCAACCTGCGGGTACGACTCTTTCGGGCTCGCACTGCTTCCTTCCTTCTTCAAAAAGAACCAGTCCTACGGAACTCCGTACCCACCCGCTTTCGCTGATTTTTTTCATCTCGATACCAAAGCAGGCACTGCCTCACTGATGGCGATTCAACCTCCGGGGAAAAATCTTTTCGTGCCCGGGAAGATCGTCTGCGGTGGCGAAGACTCAAAAGGATATCTCGAACGAAGCTCCTTCGTTTGCATCAAACCGGATGAAACCTGGACATCCCCCGTCGTGAGACTTCTTCTGGGCGAAACTGATACGGAAGCACTCAAACATTACGCACGTGAAAACGGGGTTAAAAAACCGCTCTCGAAAAAAGCATCGTCGGCTGTAATTCACAAGCTGAAGAATTCTCTCCACATCAAGTACGATGGCAGTGCCCGCGAAAAGATGGAGCAGCTTCCCCGCCTTCCCTCTCCAAACCTCATTCACTTCGACGACTATCTCCACGGTGGCTTCGATCAGGGCTTGCCGAAGCATCTGCCGCCCCATCCGAACTTTGGAACCATGGAAGAGTTTCGGAAGTTTTACGATGAAGCACATGCACTGGGCCATTTCGTTTCCCCTTATATGAATGCGAGCTGGTGGAATGACAGAGAGGGATTAAATCCGGGCGCCTTCGTTCTCGACTCTGACCAAAAACCCCTTGTCGAAAATTATAACGGTCACAAGGGATGGCTGGTCAGCTTCTGGCAAAAAGACACGATTGAAGCCCATGAAGAAGTCGTGAAACAACTCACCCGCGATTTCCCGAGCGACATTCTCTTTCAGGATCAATTCGGTTGCCGCTCCTGGCACTATGACCGAAACCTTTCCTCCCCCGCCCCGAATGCTTACGTTGCAGGCGTGTTGAAGCAGGTGAAGGAAGACTCGGGCAAAACCCTGCTTTCCACCGAAGGCGGGTTCGATCACATTGTAAATTCAGAAATCGTTCTCTGCGGGTTCGCGTTCAAAGTCGTTCCTTCCCCGAACGAGAGCAATACTCATGTTCTCTTCAAGGATCAATATCCAGCTGGAAGTTACCGGCTTTACCCCTTCGTTCAGAAACTTTGTCACGATAAAGTAATTCTATTCCTTCACAACCTTGGCCAGTTCGCCAAAAACCCGGAATCACTTGCCTGGACGCTGGCACTTGGATTTTCGCTCAGTTATCGGGCTCATGCACAGGAAGTTTCCTGGCTACCGGTTCATCAGTGGCTGCTCTGGCTGGATCGGATTCAGAAGACCGTTTGCTCGCGCTACGCGGGAAAACCGCTTCAACATTTTGAGCACGGAAAAAATGAAATCAAAACGAGTTACGGAACGGGAAAGAACGATCGCATCGATCTCTCCGTCTCACTCAAAGCTCCTTTTCATTATGAAGTCCAGGCAATGGGGCTTGAAGGAAACTCGTCCGTTCTCGTTGAACAGACCGGGAAAAAACTTCAGATCTCAATTTACGAACCGGAAGGAAGATCCGTTTCCATCCCTCTTCCGAAGAAAGTTCCATCAAAGAAATCGCTGCCACCCCTGACGCTGCATCATCCGCAGATCGGAACAGACATCCCCGCTTCCAGCACGATTGCTTACCGGCTGGATTCCACCCGTAAAAAGATTCTCTTCACTCTTCCGGGCAAAGAAGACTCCACCCGGTATCTTTGGTCTGCTGAAATCAGCTCATCCATCCTGAAGAGCTGACCCTCAATCTGCAGGCGGCGTGTTGTCCGTGCCTCGTGATGTATTGATATTGTCACCCCGGGATCCGGTGCCATTGTACCGGTTGAGCGAGCCGTTATCGGAAGGAGGAGTATTGTCCGTGCCTCCTGAACTATTGATCTCGCTGTTTTTAGGGCCGGTTCCATACCCCTTGTTCAGGGCATCGGTTTCCGTGTCGACGCTACTGGTGGGCCGGGTGGACTGTCGTTCGTGATCGCAGCTTTCATTCGCCCGCACTGTAGAGCCCAGAGCGAGAACCGAGAGTGCAATCAGAGATAAAAGTGCTTTTTTCGTTTCCATGATCAGCTCCTTCATGACGTGATGTCGTCTTGAATGAAGCAATGGATGCGCCAGTCACGAGGGGGCCGGAAAATTCTGACAATCAAAATCTGAAAAATCTGCAGATCTGGTTCAATCCTTGCTCATCCCCATCCAGGATCCCTCATGGATCTGCAAAAAGGAGGCAATATGCCACAAACAGTAAGCTCCAGTAGCAAACCGAAAAAGAAAGTCAGTCGCGTCAGCGCGGCGGCTAAGAAACGTCTCTCTTCCGCTTCTTCCAAAGTTGCAGGACGCCTTTCGCGCTCCACCAGCAAAAAAAGCAGCAGCTCTAAAAAGAGCAGTGCAAAATCCAAGTCACGCGTTACCCACTAGGCAACACGTGTAAAAACGGGAAGGCTTTTTCCTTCCCGTTTTTTATTTTATTCAAACTGACAGGTTCTTCATTGCGATTTCACGGGACCAGATCCGGTGAAGCTTCGCTGACTGAATGAAAGCCCGGATGCCGCTCCCGCTCTCTTCTGAAAGAATCACTCCCTTCAAAAGATCCCGGTCATTCCGGCCCAGAAACTCGTCCTGGCTTTGCAGGGCACGCTCACACAAGTCACTACCCGACCCGGCTCCTCCGATCGTCTTACAGTGCTTCCAGGCCTGTAAAACAAAGCGACGGGCGGGTCCGATCAAAAGAAGCTCTTCCGCACCTTCCGCAACCCAGACCGCGTCATAGTGAAGCGACGTTGCGTTTTCGAAGTTCTTCGCCACCTCGAATTTCGACCCGCCGATTCTACCAAGCTCCGGACCGATGAGTTCGACAAAAGCACCTTCATCCTTGAGTCGGTGAATCACAGCACCGAGCGCTTTCAGATCCGCGCGCTCTGAAACAAGAACCGCAATCTTGCGTGTTTCGATACCCGGTTTCGCCATTTTCAACTGGCTCAAGGCGGTGGATGAAACCGGCAAGCGAGTCCGGGGTCTCGGCACCCGCCCCTCCTTGTACCCGATCTCACTTGAAATGTTCTGTGGCACGATCGAATTCCCCGGGTCAGCCGGATTGGGTTGAACACTGATATCCTCCGGGTACTCCACACCCAGTTTCTCGGCAACAGCATGAGCGAGCGTTTTGTTCACATTCGCAATTACTCCGACCACTCTTTCCCGGATCTCCTTCGTCTTTACGTTTGAAAGCTCAAAGGCAAACGCGTCCTTGATATGCTCCTGCTCGGTCGGAGTCTGACTATCGAAGAATAGCTTTGCCTGAGAAAAGTGGTCTCTCCCCTGCAGAAGCGGATCATTCGTGACATCAATTCCCGGCACCAGGTTCTCTGGATGAAATGCGGCCTGTTCAATCTCTGAGAAAAAATTATCCGGAATGCGATTCAGGATCAGACGGCCTATTCGTCTCACCGGAACCAGTTCCTCCGGAATGATCTTGGTCGGGTCGAGCAGATCAAAAGGATAACGGAACTCATCCTCTTCGGGCACGAGCTGAACTCCGAGCTCCCATTCAGGAAAAAATCCACTTTCAATTGCGTCGTAAAGATCTCTCCGATGGAAATCGGGATCCTGGCCCGCCAGACTCAGAGACTCTTCCCAGAGCACACTATGCACTCCCAGCTTTGGCTTCCAATGGAACTTTACAAAAGTTCCCCGTCCTTCTGCATCGACTAAACGAAAGGTATGAACTCCGAAACCTTCCATCATCCGGTAACTGCGCGGAATCGCCCGGTCACTCATGATCCAGAAAAGCATGTGAGTGCTTTCCGGCATGAGTGAAACAAAATCCCAAAATGTATCGTGTGCCGTCTGAGCTTGCGGGATCTCGCGATCGGATTTCATGGCGTCATGAATGAAGAAAACGGGAATGTTATTCCCGACGAGATCGAAGTTCCCCTCATCGGTGTAAAACTTGGTGGCAAATCCACGAACGTCACGAGCGGTGTCTGCAGATCCACGGCTGCCCGCGACGGTTGAAAAACGAACGAGAACCGGAGTCTTCTTCCCCCGCTTTCCGAGGAACCCGGCACTCGTGTATTCCGAAAGTTCTTCCGTGCATTCGAAATAACCGAAGGCCCCCGCCCCACGAGCGTGCACCACCCGCTCCGGAATGCGTTCATGATCAAAGTTTGTGATTTTCTCCCGGAGTGCAAAATCCTCAAGGAGTGTTGGCCCGCGCGTTCCCGCTTTCAAACTGTTGTGATTGTCTGAAATGCGAACGCCTTGATTCGTCGTGAGATATTCGCCCGATTTTCCCGGAGGTGCTGAAAGATCCGAGCCCTTCTTTGCGGATTCGATGGAACGATGAGCTAAAGTGCTGGAATGGTTGTTTTTCCGTTTTGCTTTTGCCATGTCCTTGATGGAGCAAAAGACATGCCTCTACCGTACAACAAAAAGGCCCCGATCACCGGGACGCGGTGAGCAGGGCCTCCTACTTAGGGATGTGGATGGGGTTGTCTAGTAACGATAGTAACGTTCTGCGTATTCGCGTGGCTGACGCAGAATGCGGTCGTTGCTACGGAAACGGAGCTGATAACGGTCATCGAAACGATTTTCCTGACGATCGAAGTCAGTGTAGTCATCGTCACCGAAATCCTCATCGCTCAACTCGAACTCCGCGCCTTCTTCGTCGTCGTAGAAGAAGAAAGGATTGAGGCGATCGTTGAGATAGCGGTCTTCGTCTTGAGAATAAGGGCGTTCGCGGTTCTGGTAAGAGTCTTCAAGGCGACGGTAGCCGTCTCTCGGATTGAGGAGCTGGTCCTGAAAATTGGGCCGAAAGTCCTCGTCGCGGTAACGGTTATCACGACGACCCTCCAGTACGTATTGACGACGTTGTTCCGGAGAAAGGGATTGTGCACGGGCTCCGTATGGAGACCGGCGTTTCGGGCTCAGGTTCAGATTGATGTCCTGTTGGCTGCGGTTTTGACGGCTGGATGGGCTTCGACGAGAACGCTGCTGCGCTGGTTTGCGCGCGCGTGATGCAGAAGGGCGACGATTTTGGCTAGGCATAAAAGCTAACTCCTTTTGTGTGGTTGTTCCTGTTTGTCTCTTTTCGTTTGTGACGATTGAAGACGATGCTTGGTTTGCAAAAGAAGGACCACAGGGGAAACTCAAGGAAGTAACCGTTAATTCCACAGGCGGACGTGGGTTGCTCAGCTGGAGAAAATGGGAAATTGTTGCTTGGTTCGTAAAAACAACAAGGGTTACTTTTGAGCACTGGCCATCCAACCAGTTCGCCTACGCATCCTGCTCCGGCGTGCTTCGCACCACACGCATCGGCCTCCTGGCCTCAGCGTTGCACCTCCGCTCGGCATCCTGCCTGAGGTGAGACTGCTCAAAAGAAACCCTTGTTGTTTTTACGAATTCAGAACGATTTGTCGATTATTTTGCGAAGACTACGGTCTCGAGGATGATGAGGATGATTCCGATGATGGAACCTCCGGCGATCACTCCGGCGCATACCGTCTCTTTGTTTTCGACGAAGATCTTGTAGGTGGTTTTTTCCGGGTTCTTGAATTTCTTTTGGAAGTACCAGAAAAGGAAAGAACCGGTAGCCATGGCGATGGAGTCGGTGAAGCGAAGCACGAAGGCCAGGCCGAGTCCCATGCCAGTCAGAGGGAATTTTCCTTTGGTTTTCTTGGAGAGGAATTCAAGGATGATTCCCATGGACGCACCGACTACCACTGCAATGCGAACGCTCGGGTGAAGGGACTCGAGTCCGCGGGACAGGGCATCCGCCACCGCACGATAGACCATTGCGCCTGGCATTGGGAGTCTTTCGCTCGTGAACATGGAAATGTCACCGTGGAAGATCAGGTAGTAAACCGGAACTGCAACGCAGGCTCCGGCGATGATTCCAAGCATGTGACCCACGGCCTGGTGGCGTGGTTTCCCTCCCAACATGTAACCGGGTTTGATGTCCATGAGCAAGTTACTCGCGTTCAGGGATACTTCGGAGTTGAGGGTCGCGGTCATGACGTTGGTTGGAATGTTACCCGGAGAGATCACGGAGTACGTGAGCTGGGTCAGTTTTCCAAGTGCTCCGCCCGGTGTGATCGCGGTGAGACCAGTGGAGGTCACTGCGATGAGCGAGAAGACGAAGATCAACGGAAGAGCGATGACCAGGTCGATATAACTGATGTTGAAGAAGAGATTTCCGAGATAGATTACTGCTGCACCAACGATGGGAATCCCGATCACGAATACGCGAGTGGGAAGCTCAATGTCCTTCAGTACATCGCTCTTTTTCTCACCTTTTTTGAACAGCTTTCCGAATGCTTCAATGAAGACCGCAGGCTTCGAGAAGAAGGAATAGAGGGATGCAGTGGTCATGCAGGCTGCCCCACCCCAGAGTGACCACATGGTGATCGCCTTGAAGTTTGCGCCCGCGATGATTCCAGCGTCAATCAGACGCGGAGCCAGAACGAGATAGTTCAGGATGGAACCCACGAGAAGTGAAAAACCAACCCGGATCCCCATAAGACCGCCGGTCGCCATGAGAACAAAAGAAGTATCGATCTGCACGGTCAGATTCTTCAGGGGAATCCCGCGAATCATCGGTGTCCAGAATTTGTAGATGAAATCATCCCAATGTTCCGGAATGGCGAGGAACTTGAGTTTCATGTGTTCCATCACGGTTTCATTTCGAATCGTTTCGAAGAACGCAGAGAAGAGCGCACCACAGGCAAGGATCTTCGCCTTGAACACGCCATCGTCTCCACCTTCACTCGCGTGAAGGTTGTTCAGAACAACGCCGGCCGCGTACCCTTCCGGGAATGGAAGCTGTTCATCATTGATAAAACGTTTCTTCAGTGGGAACGCGTAAAGCACTCCCAAGAGGGAGATCAGAATGATCCAAATCAAGGTGTGCATCATCGGGATGACTTTTCCAGTCACCAGCATGTAGGCCGGAATCCCGGAAACGAGTGAAGCCGTAACATATCCCGCTGCAGTCGCCACCGATTGCATCGCATTGTTCTCGAGAACACCCATTTCGGTTCCGATCTTCAGCTTCGAGAGAACCTTGAACATGGAGAAGGAAAGAATCACGGAGGTGATCCCGACACCGAGAGTCCATCCGGTTTTGATCCCAACGTAAAGGTTGGTCAGAGAAAGAATGCCTCCGAGAATCATCCCGGTCAGAGCGGAACGAAGAGTAAGTTGCTTTTCATCGTGACGGAAGACGTTGTCGAGCCACCACTGATCCTTCTGTTCAAGAGTCATCGTGTGGACTTGTTCCGGTGTCAGTTCTTTCAATTTCATTCTGTTTTCCCCTCAATCATTTTTCGGGGAGGCATGGGCTCCCCTTTCTTCCGGCGAATACTCAGCGTACCGGCTAAAATATCGTGCAAGCCCTGTTTGCGCGGATTAAACGCAACCATGAGGAATCCGCAGCCGATCATGGCATAAGACAGGATGTATCCGAAGAGACGGATGACCGCCTGTTTCCGGGAGAAAAGTTCTCCCGTCTTCTGGTCGATGACATAGATTCCAAAAAATTGTTTTGCGATCGTGGTTCCGCGTCTGACTGGGATCTCGACGTAGTAGATCCAGGACAAAGCCAGAGAGAGGATCACCCCGATGATCTGCTGGGCGAACGAGCTCACCCCGAGTGGCGTACAGATCGCGTACTCAACCCCGAGCTCAACGAGATTCAAAATCGCAAAATCGATGACATGGGCGCCACAGCGTATCCAGAATCCAGCGTAGTTCATGCTTTTTTCAATGCTCCGATTCCGACACCCGCAAAAATAAGCGCCATCGCGAGAAGCACCCGCGCATTCGGCGCTTCCTCACCACTCATCCAGACATTGATGAGCGCGATTGCTGGCTGAAGATAAATAAAGACCGCGACAAAAGACGGTTTCACCCGGGTCAATGCCCAGGAGTTCAGGAAGTAAGTCACCGCAGTTGCGAGAACGACGTTGTAGACCATCGCAAACACGAAGGATCCGTTCATCGGGAGCGCCTGCAGGTTACCGAAATCACTGATGGAGCCAACAAAAAGAACGACGGCTCCGAAAAGGAACATCCATGCCATCGCCCAAAAAGGAGCATGCTTCTTCAGGAAGTCGCGACTCAGGATGAAGAAGAGTGCGAGAGTGGCGCAGTTCAGAATCGTGTAGATATCCCCGCGGAACGTATCACTCGTCATGCTGAAGTCTTCAAAACGACGGATGACAATCGCACCAAACACCGCGAGCGTAAAGCCCAGGCCTTTCTGAGGGGTAACCTTCTCGGCTCCCGCGATCACAGCGAAAAGAAGGGTGAAGAGCGGGGTCAGGGCGTTCAAAATGGCCGCATTGGTCGTAGTTGTGTAACGGAGCCCCAGCATGAAGAAAGCGTTATTCAGTCCAATCCCGATGGCCCCATAGAGGAAAGCCTGAAACAGGAACTTCCGGTCGATCTTTCTCTGTTCTTTCGGAACCAGGGCAAAAGCGACTAAAAACATGAGGATAGCTGAAACGATCGCACGGACTCCACCCCAGAAAACCGGGGGATAATGGGCTAAAACCACCTTCGCAGCCCAATAGTTGAATCCAAAAATGACCTGGACGGTAATGAGCGCTGCGACGGCTAAGCCGTCGGTGGACTTGGTTTTGATTGACTGCATTCGCCGAAGTTTATCGATGGACCCAGGCCTCGTCAATAAATTGTCCTTTTCTTGAAAAAATAGTTTGACCGTCAAAGGGTTGCCTGTTACAAGGCTCCTGTCCATTGGAGCATCATCCCTCCCCCAATCCCAAGATGATGTTTTGATGTTTAAGTTAAGGGCTTGGTTCCGTCAGGAGCCGAGCCTTTAATTTTTCTGACGCTCCCCTTCCCAATCTTTCCTGCCAGCAGTTAGCCTCGGACGCGGAAAAATACTTTAGTTAAAATCCTTCTCTACCGACAAGTAGGCGGCAGGTGGCCAATCTGCGGGGAGAATTTTATGAAAAACTGGTTCAGCCGTCTTTTGATACTTTTGACCTTGATAGTGCCGCAGGCTTCCCATGCACTGAGTGGGGTGTATCTAGCAAGTCGCGTATCGCTTCAAGGCCATAATATGGACGACGATACATTCTCCATCACTATTGATGGGAAAGAAGTGTGCAGAAAGCCCAATGCTAAAGATGTTACCGTAGTTATTACGCAAACAAGTTGGCCTCTTGAGCAAGCACAGCACGAAATGCAAATGCCTGACGTAAAACGTTATGTCTCCGTCGATCAAGCGACCTGTTCGATCAAAGCCGCAAGCGCTCCGGTAGATCCTCAAGCTACAATCGCCGCACTTAAAAAAGAAAATGCAGCTTTAAATGCACAGCTCTCAAACTGCCCTGGTTTCAAAAATGGCGCAGTCAACAACAGCAATGCAGCTGACCTTGAAAAAGTGAAGAGCGCGATTCAAGACACTCAAGGGACTCAAAATTCACAAGAGATTCAATCTGACCTTCAAAATGCGTCAAAAGCGAAATAACTAAAAATATACAAATATACCAACATCGAATCCGTGAGGCGCCACCAACTGGTTGGATGTCTCACGGATTTTTCGTTTCAGGGTGACGACAAATTGGCAGCGGTGAGACCTTTGGTTTCACTCAAGTCCTACCCTGTGTCCGCCGATACATACTTAGATGAGCGCCCATTCTCTAATCGCGAAAATCCAAAGTCTTCCGGTACTCCCGCAAGTTGCAATGCGAGTGACCGAGCGGATGCAATCGCCAACCGCGACGCTCCAGGAAATTTCAGATCTCATTAAATCAGACGTGGGCCTCTCGACCCGGATTCTACGACTCGCAAACTCCTCCTACTACTCCATTCCGGGTGGCGTGAGTGATGTTCCGAAAGCGCTTCAATACCTTGGCTTTACGACGATCGCCCAGATCGTGCTCACTGCTTCCGTGTTTGGCTCCTTCAAATCCACCGGAATGACTAACTTCTCTCTGTCTCAATTCTGGATCCATTGCTTTGCAGTGGGACAACTCGCGGAAGTCACCGCGCGCACGCTCCAGCACAAGAATCCAAGCGACGCCTTCATCGGCGGACTCATGCACGACGTGGGCAAACTCATTTTACTCGAACTCGCACCTGATCACTTAAGCAAGATCGTGCACATCGCGAACGAAGGTCATATCTCATTCATTCAGGCCGAACAGGGTCTTGAGTACCCGAACCATATTGAACTCGGAATGGAACTCTCCCGCTACTGGCGTCTTCCGAATCCGGTTCTTCTTGCGATTGAAGGCCATCACGGCGGATCCACGAATCCAGACGTCCTCCTGGTCGAATGGGCCGACACCTGGGTGAATGCCCGTCACCTCGGACACTCCGGGAATCACGACGCGCAGATCGAAAGCAAACTTGAAGTGCTGACCAAAAAGATGGGACTTCAACCGAAGACCCTTCAGACAATTGAATCGCACTTCCTGAAAGAATTTGAGAAAGCGGGGGCTATTTTAGGTGGCCATTAAGAAGACCCGCACGCGCATTGAAGTTGCCCCTTTCCTGATCCCGGAAGGTCTCACGGACCTCCCGACTCCGATCCTTCTTCATCAGAAGAGCACCGGAATGATCTGGGCGAACACTGCTTTTGAACGCGAATTCGGCAAAGCCACTCCACAACGTTTTCAAGCGAAAGCGCCTCTTGGACTCGTGCAGGAACGCCCGGTTCACTTCGACCTCTTCTCCATGATGGGTCGCCACGAAGGCTTCTGCCTCGACAAGGCGGACGGCACGAAGACACCGGTGGAATTGAAGATCAATGCTTACGGTGATCCATCCGCGGAAATTTTCCTTGTTCTCATCGAAGATGTCAGCCACAAGGTTGATCTCGAAAAACAACTGATCCAGCATCACTTCGACCTTCAGAAAGCTTATGCGGAATTGAAACAGACGCAGGCCGCGCTGGTTCAGACGGCGAAGCTTGCCTCACTCGGCGAACTCTCTTCTGGCATTGCCCATGAATTAAACCAGCCACTTCAAGCGATCCTCGGCTTCAGCCAGGAACTCGAATACGTCGAACCCCTGTCCCCGACCGGGAAAGAATTCGTCGGTGACATCATCAACGCGACCAAAAAAATGGCTGAGATCATTCGCTCCCTCCGTTCATTTGCACGTGAGTCGGGCGACGAGTACTCGGATACTTCGGTCGAACACGCGATCCGCGAAGCGTCCCACCTCATGCACCACCAGCTGATGCAAAAGGGAATCGAACTTGAAATTGAGACGCCGACCGGACTCCCGATGATTCAGGCCAATCCGATTCAGCTCGAACAAGTCTTCGTCAACCTCTTCTCCAATGCCCGCGACGCGATCGATTCCGCGCATGAAGGCCATGGAAAAATCCACGTTTGCATTCACTCCGACGACACTCACCTCACCGTTTCAGTCAAAGACGATGGCTGTGGAATGAGTGATGCCGTGAAAGAAAAGATTTTTGATCCGTTCTTCACCACGAAGGAAGTCGGTAAAGGCACGGGCCTCGGCCTGAGCATCACCTACGGCATCCTGAAGAAGATCGGTGCCGAGACTGAAATCAACAGCCGGCCGAATGCCGGAACCGAATTCGTAATCAAATTCAAACACAATTACCGCAAAGCCAAAGGAGAGGCATCATGAACGACAAACCATACCTTTTAGTAATGGATGACGAGGAACCGATTCGCAAGCTGCTGAAAGCCCGTTTCGAACGGGAAGGCTTTCAGGTCTTCACCGCTGGAAGTGTCGCCGAGGCAACCCCCGTTCTGGCAGGCAATCCGGCCATCTCGATCATCGTCACCGACGTGAAGATGCCCGGCAAAGACGGACTCACCTTTACCAAGGAACTGAAACAGAAGGGCAACACTCCGAAGGTCATCGTGATGACCGGTCACGGAGAGAAGTCGACGGCAATCGAAGCGCTTCGCGCCGGTGCTTCCGACTATCTTGAAAAGCCATTCGACATGGAAGAAATGGTTCACTCGGTGAATCGCACGTGGAAAGAGTATCGCCTCGAGCGCGAGAACGAAGACTTCGTTCAACGCCTTGAAGCCCGCATCACCCGCGTGGAAGGCAAGGAACTCGACCGTTACTGGTTCGTTTCCAGTGCAAAATCCATGGAAAGAGTAAATGACTGGCTCAAGGTCCTGAAGCGTGAGTCCCTGAACGGATCCGCTGACGAACCCTCCACTCTCATCATCGGTGAGAGCGGAACTGGAAAAGAAGGCATTGCACGCATGATTCATGCGGGCTCCCGTCGCGCTTCCGGTCCTTGGATTGCGGTGAACTGTGCAAACTTCAGCGAGCAGCTCCTGGAGAGCGAACTCTTTGGTCACGAAAAAGGATCCTTCACCGGAGCGATCCAGCAAAAGCGCGGTCTCTTCGAGCTCGCCAAGGGCGGAACCCTTTTCCTTGATGAAATCGGCGAAATGGACGTCAAACTCCAGGCCCGCCTCCTCCGCGTGCTTCAGGAAAAAGTTTTCCGTCGCGTGGGCGGACAGGTGGACATCCAGACCGACGTTCGCGTCGTGGCTGCGACCAATCAGAACCTTCACACTTACATTGCCCAAGGCAAGTTTCGCGACGATCTCTATCACCGCGTTGCCAAAGTGGTGATAGACCTTCCGGGTCTGCGCAATCGTCAGGAGGACCTCGTGGCGATGGCGAGTGCTTTCTTCGAACGCTCTTTCCAGACTCGTGGAAAACACTTTGAAGGCTTTGCTCCGGATGCGACCGAAGCAATCTTGAATTACAGTTGGCCGGGAAACGTGCGTGAGCTTTTGAACACAGTTGAGCGCGCTGCCCTTCTCTGGGACAAGAGTGGAAAAATTGAAGCAGAAGATCTTAATCTTCCAAATTACGTCTCTCACTCCACAGGCGGAGCCCAAAATGCTCCGGGCCTGACCGTGAGCAAGGACGCGTGGGCGGATACAGAGAACACCTCGAGCTACACCGTACTGAAAAAGAAATGGTCCGACGTGTTTGAGAAGGAATACCTCACCGGTGTCCTCGAAAAATACCAAGGGAACGTGACTGCTGCTGCACGCGAATCAGGCGTGGATCGCAGTAACTTCCTCCGCCTCCTCCGCCGCCATCAGATCGATGCGGAAGTGTTCAGAAACAGCAAAAAAGCTGCTTCCTGATCGGAAGGCTCACCAAACTCAAGAAAAAAGGGTATCTGGCCATGTCAGATACCCTTTTGTTTTCATCAAGTTACGGTTGTTAAAGGGTAATTAAATAAAATTCGTTGACGCAACGCAACATCAATGTTAAAACCCTGTCAGCGGAACGTACGCGAAAGTTACTGTAGAGGGGTGCGGCGCCCAGGTCCAGGCAGGATCGGGCGCCGCTTTTTTATTTACGCTTCTTGAGACTCGCCATGAAGAAGCCATCGGTATCGTAAGGACCCAGATAGCCTTCAGACTGAAGTTCAAACTCCGAATGGTTTTTCAGGAAGGCCTGCACTGGCTCCAAAGACTCTTCCTTCAAAAAGGTACACACACCAAATACGAGACGACCTTCCGGCTTCACGTATTTTGAATAAGCTTCCAGTACCTTCAACTGAAGTTCTGGAAGTGGAATTTCGGAATCCCGCTTCTTCTCATCGAACGGCTTGCGTGGCCATTTGGTATCCGGATTTCTTCTCAAAACACCGTAGCCACTGCAGGGAGCATCGACCAGCACGACATCTGCCGTGTTCTCGAACTTCTGAATGGATGAATAGTCTGCCGGTGTGACCAGTACACCCTGAATATTGCGTTCCTGCGCGCGTTCTGCACGCTGCTTCAGGCTTCTCACCTTTCGCTCATAAACGTCGTAGGCATAAATCCGGCCCTTCCCTTTCAGGCCATCCGCGAGCGCCAGAGTCTTTCCGCCGGCTCCGGAACACGCGTCTACAACGGTGATTGGACCGAGGTCGGGAAGACTTGAAACATCGGTTTGGGCAAATTTTTCGGTCTGAGGTGCGTCCTTCAATCGTCCTGCAAAAAGCTCAGGGTAAAGGGAGTACAGACTCATGAACTGGGAGCCTTCGTCCTGAATTTCGAAATACCCCTTCTCGAACCAATCATTTCGCTGAACCCGCGCGAAGCCACGGAAGATCCGGGCATTCGGCGTATAGTTCCCAGCGCGTGATTTCGGGTGATCTTTTTCTTTCAACCAAGCTTCGATTTCGGGCTTGAGTGCGCCGTTCTCATAAGCGCGGCGATGAAACCGGATGGTCGTGAGTGGATCCTGGGACAACAGACGAGCCATTGCCTTCGTCTTCTCGACACCCCAATCCTTTTCGAGCTTCTGAATGAATTCGACCGGGAAGTCTTCAACCGATCCCTCATTCGGGATCGTTTCCCACTTGTCCCAGAGAGCTTCAAAGCATTGGTGAATTCCCTGATTCTTTTTCATGCGGATGAAGCTTGCCGACCAGAACTCTTCGGCGGATGGAGCAAGCTCGATCCCGAAATGAGTTGCAATCGTCGCCGGTCTTCTCAGGAATGCACCCAAGAGCACCGCGACTTTTGATTTCTGACTCGGATTCACTCTCGATAAAAGAGAGTCAAAGTGAGTCTGGGATTCACACAATTCAGCGAATACTTCGCTCAGGATATTTGATTTCATTAAATTTTCGTGCGCCCGTGGCGCGATTTCACCTGGTGAACCTTGATCATGTTCGTGGTTCCGCGTCCGAGAGTCGGAACACCGGCAGTCACGACCAGGAAGTCATCTTCGTCGGCGCGGTTGTTTTCAAGCATTACACGCTCCACCATTCCGAAGAGGTCGTCGGTCGC
>OUNO010000001.1_pt1 | contig 45478 bp, 46 predicted proteins | sample 1779811 | NCBI WGS metagenome assembly OUNO01 (sample SAMEA3914804, study PRJEB12502) | metagenome | biome: forest; material: soil | place: Canada | collected 2010-06-25 | depth 0.3 m
CAAAGGAACGCCGAACGGAATCACTTTCGGAAACGTCGGTCGATTAGGAACCGGTGCCTGGTTTGACGGATCAACCAGTTATATCGACACCAACAACACTTTCGGTTTCTCAAAAGATGGAGAAGGCTCCTTCAGTTTCTGGATCAATCCCGCCACCCTTCCTGCCTCCGGCACAGGTATCTATCAAGGCCTCTTGGGGACCGGTCAGGCGGGAGGTTATGCAGCCAACAAATACTCGTGGACATTCTTTATCTTTGGGGGCGGTCTGAATTTTTATTACTGGATGTCGGCCGGTGTTGTATCCACGTCCACCACCTTGAGCGGAGTGGGAAAATGGGACCATATCGTCCTGACCTATAATGCAGCCGACCCCACCGCTCGGGGAAGACTCTATAAAAACGGAGTGCTCGTCAACACCTATACCGGCACACCGGCGAATCCATTCGTTCCCCCTACGACTCCGATCCTGATCGGAAACTCCCATTACGGCGTCGGCGGGAGCGCCTATTTCAACGGAATGCTCGACGAAATCGGACTCTGGAATCGGGCTCTTTCACCGACTGAAGTGCAACAGATGTATCAGCGGGGCGCGAGCCGGGTTAAGTTCCAGGCACGAAGCTGTACACAATCGAACTGCTCGGACGGTGTCTGGAAAGGTCCTGACGGAAGTTCAAACACTTATTTCAGCGAGCTGAACAACACCAGTACTCAAGCCGCGACGCCAAGTGGATCCACACAAGCCGCCGCCGCAGACCTGACGCTCCAGACTTACGGCACACCAGTTCCACCAAACCGTTATTTCCAATACCGAATGATCATGGAATCGGATAATTCCACTGCCATGCCGGAAGTGAAGTCCGTGACCATCAGTCCGAATCACGTCAATACGGGTTCACCGACCATCACTACTTTGAATTTTCTGAGCTTCAATACCTTCATGCAATTCACCGATGACTCCGCATCCAACTGTCCAAGCCCGAGCTCGGTCACCTATAATCTTTCTCCGAATGGAACGACTTGGTATTACTGGAATGGAACTGCCTGGGCGAGCGGAGGGACCTCTGCCAACAGTAATACGGCAATTGTTCTCAACACTCCGGTTGGATCGCCTGCGGCCAATCCAATTTCACAGTATCTGATCGGCACCCCGAAAAATCTTTATGTCAGGGCCTATCTGAATTCGGACGGGACCCATCCGTGCTCGTTCTCAAAATTCCAGACGCTTGGAAACTGACCGCTTCAGAGTGAAAGAATAAAAAGAAAACCCCGGTTCATTTCTGAACCGGGGTTTTTTATTTACCGCTGGGTTTTTTGGGAGAGAGAGAATCAGCGGTAAGTACTGTGGCCCTGGGACTTGAGAGTGTTCATGTCCTGCAGGATGGTTCCTGCCTGGGTGTTATTGTTGGAGTCAAAAGCACTCTTCAGTGCTTTTGCATCATCGATTTCTTTTTGGATCAAACTCTGGAATCCCTGAACGGCTGTCGCCTTCTGGTCGTCTGCGAGCTTGCCAACCGAAGTGGGCGTCTGTCCCTGCGCCGTCGTGAAAAGAGTCACCAGCTGGTCGGCCAGCTTCGCGGAATCCGCGTTTTTGGAAGGATCATTCAGATTCGCGGTGAGGGTCTTCACTACGGATGAAATCTGATCCATGGTGGCTTTCAGGCTCGGACCCGCCGTGGGAGCGGTTTGAGCGAAAGACAGGCTACTCAGAAGCATCAGTGAAAGGAGTTTGAATCTCATGATCTTGGAGGTACCTCAGCCGTTTTGGGAAGGGAAGTTAACCTTTCACAACAAGCTGTGTCCGGTAAAGGGGTAAGCCGGAAGTCAATATTCCATCAGGTGCAAAACGGGTCCTTGAACCGGTACTCTTGGGGAATGCGCTTCTCTTTAGCTCGTTTCGAACACGAGACCCTGCAAGACTATGACGACGGTGAATGCATTTTCGATGAAGGCGACACCGGTCGCGACCTCTACATCGTTCAACACGGGAGTGTTCAGATCCGAAAGCAAACCAGCCGCGGAGAAATGGAAATGGCCATCTTCGGAAAAGGCGACTTCTTTGGAGACATGGCGCTTCTGCAAAGTCTTCCCCGCTACGCAAGTGCGTTCGCAAAAGGGAAAACCAAACTTCTGATTTTAAAACCGGCAGGCTTCCTGCTCAAGATCCGCCGTGATCCAACTTTTGCTTTCGAGATGATTCAGCAACTGAGCTTCCGGGTGAAGATGTCGAACGATCGCTTGATCGAGATCATGCAGCAGCACAAGCTTCCACTCGACGAAGTGCAGAGCATCCTGAAAACACTGGGCGGCGGCGGTGAGACTCCTGTGGGGGGTGGCTTCTGATCACGAGCATCTCCTCTCAGAAACTCCTCGTCATCTCTGATCTTCACCTCGGGAATCCCTTCTCGGACGCGAAGAAGCGCGTGATTCCATTTTTGAAATGGGCCGCACGGGAAAAGTTCGACATCTGCATCAACGGAGACGGGCTTGAGATCGCGCAGGCCAGTTTCAACAAGGTGGCCTTTGATGTGCCGGAGTTCTTCCGCGTACTTGGCGACTTTAAAAAAGCAGGGCGTGAAGTTTACTACGTTACGGGAAACCACGACATCGCACTTGAACACTTCCTTGAAGACTGGGGAATGATGAAGGTCTCCCCTTTCCTGAACGTGACTTCAAACGGCACCCGAATCCGCATTGAACACGGCCATATTTACGATCCCTTCTTCGTGAAGTTTCCAGTCCTGTACGAGACCCTCACTCACTGGGGCGGATTGCTTCTGAAGCTTCATCCCGAATTCTATCGCCTCTGGATTTCATTTGAACGGTTCACTTCAAAGCTTCGGGCAAGAAAAAGCGGGATTGTCGGGGAACAGCCCCATTTCCGGGAAGCGGCACTTGAACTCTCCCGTCGCGGATTTGATGCCATTGTCTTCGGTCACACCCATCACCCGGGTGAATCAAAACTCGAAACCGGAAGCCTATACCTGAACGCAGGCTCATGGATGCTCACTCCGCATTATGTGAAGATTGAAAATGGTGCGGTTTCGCTCATTCAGTGGGTGGAACCAAAAAGAAACATCCGTTAACTGAATTAAAGCTCAGCCCTTGATCCGGGCCCCATTCAAAATCATGTTCACCTCAACCACCAAACGGTCTTCCAGCGCCTGACGCCGGTGTTTCGGAAGATCAAGCGCTTCCGCTCCTACCGTGAACACCACCGCAACAATTGCTTCCGAAGCGAAAGCGGCATGAAAAATGGGAAGCTTCATTTTTCGACTCGTGGTCTCAAGATCGTCCGTCAGCTCGGCGATGAATCGATCGATTTCATTGCGAAGCGCCTTCTGATACGCGGAGGTGCCTGCTTGATTTCCACCCATTAAAAGGCGGAAATGCTGCGGATTTTCGACGATATAATCAATATAAGTCAGGACTGAATTTCGAACCGCACTCTTCTTTTTATCAAATCCCTTGCGCGCGTCCCGCATCAGCTGACGAAGACGAACCCCGACCTCGTCCACCAGCACGAGCCCCAGTTCATCCATGTCCTTGAAATGGCGATAGAAGGCTGCGGGCGTAATACCTGCTTCTTTTGCCACTTGTCTCAAACTGAGTGTGGCAAATCCATCTTCTTCGCTGAGCTTCAAACTGGCCTCAATCAGGTTTCTACGAGTGATCTGCTTTGCCTCAAGCCGGGTCTTGGTCATGAAACCAGTATACAATTTCGATAAACAGTTGTATACTGAAAATCATGAAGCTTTACCTCCTTTGTTTTCTAGTGTTTTCGGCCGGTTATGTTCTGAACATGTTCTACATTACGGTCCTGTACCATCGAGGCCTCGCCCATGGAGCAGCTCGACTGACTTCATTGGGAAAATGGCTCGCAGTAAAGACTGGAAACTGGGTGACCGGAATCGAACCCAAAGCCTGGGTTTGCATGCACCGGATGCATCACGAGTATTCAGATGGCCCTCAAGACCCTCACTCTCCGGTTCGCTTCGGCGTGTTTGGCGTAATCCTGGGCCAGATGAAGAGCTATGAAAAAACCCTGGCGGGTCTTCGCGCACACCGTGAGAAATACATGCGCTTCGCCCGCGACCTCGATTTCGAAGTGAACTTTCTGAACCGGAAGCGCCTGTGGCTCCTTCCCTACTTCGCACACCTCGGTATAGCCATTGTTCTGGGCAGCCACTTCCACTCCACGCTTTTGGGCGTCGCTTATTGGGCAGGAATGATGAGCCATCCCATACAAGGCTGGCTCGTAAACAGCTTTGCGCACTGGTATGGCTATCGGAACTTCAATACAAGTGATGAGTCGAAGAACAACCTCTCCATCGCACTCCTCGTCTTCGGCGAAGGACTTCAGAACAACCATCATCATTCGCCCTCCTCTTCCCGCTTCTCCACCAAATGGTGGGAACCCGATCCAGGCTATTCACTGTGCCTATTGGCGCGAAGCGTTGGTTTGGTCGATCAACTGAACTAGCGTTGACCACTCGTGTAAATAGGCTTTTTTTGGCTCTTTTCTCACAATTGAGATTAGATTACGCGGAGCATCTTTAGCTCTTCTTCAGGATTTGGTCACGCCCAAAATCCGGTCTACTTCTCGAATCCGGGTTTTGCTAGCGTGCCTTCAACCCAACTTAAGGAGAGACCAAATGAAACTGACTTCACGTGTTCTGACCGTTGTAGTGTTCGGATTAGCCCTCGTTAGTGGAACCAGCTTTGCACAAAGCACCCCTCCCTGCCTCGACGATCAAGGCAACACCCTTGATGTGAACAACGGCAACGTCCTCCTCTGGAAAGTAAACACCAAGAATCAGACTCTGAAGAGAGCTCACATTCAAGGAACCGTGACCAAGGTTTATCCAAATCAAACCGGCCACAACCACTTCGAAGCAACCCTCGTGGATGGCAAAAACTCCGGTACCCTCGAAGTAATCTACAATATCGAATTCGGCGCGATCAAAAACGTTCAAATCGGACAAACCGTTGAAGCCTGCGGTGACTACATCACTTCAAACGCAAACGCGGGTGGATACAAGGCATCTCCAGACGGTGCAATCATTCACTGGATTCACCAGAGCGACAACGTTAACAACCACAAAAACGGTTACGTCGTAGTGAACAACGTTCTCTATGGTTTCCCAGGCGGATCCAAAGCCGGCGGCAGCACCAACAACGGTGGCGATGACAACTCGACCAATAACAACGGTAATCAGAACAATAATAACAACAACGGTAAAAACAACGGCAACCAGCACGGAAAGAAACACCACTAAGTCGTTCGTTTCATGAAAACTTGAAAAGGCACCGGGTGAATCATCCGGTGCCTTTTTTCATGATCAATGCGTCAAATGGTTGGGACTCGCCATCCATCTGATTGAAAAACTTAACTTCCCAAGCTTGTTCACCCATGGGAATCAATCGGAAATGAAGGCGAAAACAAAAACCTCTTTTCTGGTGTTGATGCTTTCAGTTCTTCCAACCGCTTGCGCCTTCTATCACGAGAATAATCCGGGGGATCCGAGCACGGTGGTCCCTGGAACCGTTTCCTGGAACCAGGTCTCAGCCCGGGTTTTCCAACCCCGATGTGCCATCTGTCATGCAATGGGTGGCGCGGGATTCAATTCCTCCACCTATCAAAGCGTGGTCGATCAACTCAGTAACGTTCAACAGCGCACGATCAGTACCCATAACATGCCTCCCGACTCCCCGCTCACCCCATTTGAAACCACTCTTCTCCAGGACTGGATCAACGAAGGAGCTCCTTACAATGCTCCTTGAGCTTCATCACGTCCTCATCCTGCTTTTTTCTTTTTTCATTTCGGCGAACACATCTCATGCATTCCCCGAAATGATCCGTGCAGGATACCCGGACTGCATTACCTGTCACGTGAGTCCGAACGGTGGCGGAATACTCAATCAATACGGAAGACAAAGCTCAGCTTCAGTTCTGAGTACGTGGGGCACTGAAAACGAAGCAAAGCCATTTTACAATCTGTTCAAGGATCCGGAATGGCTCGATCTACAGGCCTATATTCGCGGGGTTCAAACCGCTACCTGGAATTCCAACATCAATAATGGCTATTTCTGGTGGATGGAGGCCGACGGAGAAGGTGCTGCCCGATTCGGAAAAGACGGAAAATGGACAGCCGATATCGCTATCGGCATCAGCCCGGACGTGCTGAATGGACTTCAGGTACCCGGAAGCTCCCCCTTGCTCAGTCCACGGCACTATCTCCTGTATCGCATTGATGATTACAGCACTGTTCGAGCAGGAAAATTCATCGCCGACTACGGTGTCTACTTTCCTGACCACACCATCCCGACCCGCCAGGGAATCGGTTTTGATCAAGGGATGGAAACCTACAATCTCGAATACAGCTATCAAGGAGAAAAATTTTCCGCTTCCGTCACTGCCGACCTTGGGCGCATTGAGAATCCCGATTTGACCCTTGATAAAGGCGTTGCTGCTACGGCTGCAATCCCAATCGCTGACACTTACAAAATCGGATACAGCGCATTTTTTGGAACTGAGAACTCAAAAAACCGGGAGCTGACCGGTCCTTACGCGCTCCTGGGCTTCACCAAGCGCTTCTATCTGCTCGGGGAGTGCGACTTCCAGTTCACCCAGCCTCCGAACGGGGCAAGCACCCGCGGCGTCGTATCGTATGAACGCCTTGGATATGAAGTCTTTCCCGGATTCCACCTGTATCTTCTGGAGGAAACATCTGTCTACGACTTCAACGGGAACTTTGATCCAACTCTCATCAATCCGATTTACGGGATCATGGCCAATCGACAGATCGGGGTCGGTCCAGGAATTTACTGGTATCCAAGACCGCACTTTTACATCCAACTCGAAGCGCAAGAACAATACAGCCCATCGATCCCCTCGACACAAACCAGTGCGTTTCTGGTCGGAAATATCTATTTTTAGGCTTTCACCACTGACTTGAAATCCGCCTCGGCGGACTTCTCTCCGGGAGTTTCCCTTTTATTCACGCCCGAACGTCGATCACCTTGAAAAGATCCACATCGACAAGGCCTTTGTCCGTGAGCTTCAGAGATGGAATCACCGGGAGACTCAGGAAGGCCAGTTGCAGGAATGGTTCAGCGAGTTCGCAGCCAATTTCCCGGCTCGCTTTTCTCAAATCAACGAGCTTGAGTTCGATCTCTTTGGGCTCAGCAGTGGACATCAGTCCGCCGAACGGAAGTGGGAGGCTTGAAAGAACCTGCCCGTTTTTCACGACACAGAATCCCCCGGCCATTTCACGAACGGCATTCACAGCTACCTGCATGTCGCGAGTTTGCTTTCCGACAACGATGAGATTGTGACTGTCATGCCCGACGCTTGAAGCTATGGCTCCTTGAAAAGCATTTCCGAATCCAGAAACATACGCGTTGGCCGGTTTCGACTTCTGTCCATGGCGCTCGACTACGCTTAAACGGGCTACGGATTCATGCGTGCTGTCTTTCACGGAACGGCCCGTGATGATCTTGCCCGATTCAACTTCAATCACATGCACCCGGCCTTGAATTCCTTCAAAATCAGTCTCCGTCACTGGATCAGCAAAGATAGTGGACTCGGTACGGCTGGCACTGATCTTTCCAATTCCAAAGTCGATCTCGTTTACAAAACGACCTGACTTCAGCACAGAATGGATGGCAACGGTTTTAGCGTCATCAAGGAGTACGAGATCGGCGCGGAAACCCGGAGCAATTGCGCCCACACGGTCGTAGCCTTTGTGAATCCCGTAGTGAGCGGCAACGCTGTAAGATGCGCTCCGGTAAGCCACTTTTGGATCCACGCCTCTCCGGATTGCTTCCCGGATCAGATAATTCAAATGACCTTCGTGAGCGATGTCGAGCGGGTTCCGATCATCGGTGCAGAAACCAATGCTGAGACTGCTTCCGAGATCAAGAAGCGGAGTCAGCGCTTCGAGGTCTTTCGCCACACTTCCTTCACGAATCCAGACAGCAATCCCCTTGGTCAGTTTTTCGCGTGCTTCTTCAAGTTGAGAAGATTCGTGACAGCTACTGATTCCGGTCAGTGCATAAGCCGAAAGCTCCTTGCCTGTGAGCAACGGACAATGCCCGTCGATCGGACGATCTTGAAAGGCATGCAATTTTTCATGAACCACTTCGTCCCCGAACAAAACGCCGGGAACGTTCATCACTTCGGCGAGTCCGAGGGCTTTCCGGTGGCTTTTGAAAGGGATCAGATCTTTTGCCAAAACATGTCCGCCCCCATTGGTTTCAAGGTGGGTTGCAGGAACGCAGGAAGAAAGCATCACCCGAAGATCGAGAGAGAGCTGATCTGCTTCATCGAGAAAGTACTTCAAGGCCTTGCTGCCCAGAACGTTCGTGAGTTCGTGTGGGTCGCACACCGCTCCCGTGGTTCCGAGCGGAAGAACTGACTTTTCAAAATTGCGGGGAACAACAAGCGAACTTTCAACGTGCACGTGGGCATCAATGAAACCGGGAACCAGAAACTTGCCCTTGCAATCGATATCACGAATCGCTTTCAGACCCGGATCAAGGCCGACAATTTTTCCGTTATGAATGGAAACGTCGTTTGTTCTCCACTCGTTTGAAAAAACATCGAGGAAGGTCACATTTCTTAGAATCAAATCGCACGGGATTTTCCCCAGTGCTGCATCCATTTGGGTCTTAAACATTTTTGAACACTCCTTCAAGCAGATGACTCTGACGATCGGTGATCTTCCACCACCAGTACCGGTATTCGAGTCCACGAGCTTCATCGAACAAATCAGGGGCAAGATGAGCCGTCACTTCGAACTTCCCAGACGGGTTTTTAACATAAATCCACGACTTCATCTGAGTCAGGCCTGTTTTTTTCCTAGGCGCATCTTCGCAATCAAACTCAATATCGTTGCCGGACATTGCATCGTGATACGACGCAAATGATCTTCCTTCCAAAAAGGGATGAAGTACCCGTCTGAAAGACGAGGTGTTTTTCATGGGGATCTGCCCGAGCACGTTGCAGAACAAAACAGGGCCTGAAAATGAGGCAAATCGGGCCAGATCATCCCGGTGGTTGAATTGAACCGGTTGCTTCACCCACTCTGGCTTCACTTGGAAGCGCTTCTCAAAAACCATTCGCGCGACCGGATCGGGCTCAACTGCAATGATCTTTGAAAACTTCCGGATGAAGGCCTCAGGCAAAGAATATCCACCGGAAGGACCAAACAAAAGAAGCTCATCCCCTTTGGGATTCCAGTCATTTAAAAATGAAGCCACTTTCACCTGATGCGAACCCCAGAGACGCTTTCCGTATCGGAGATTCCGGTAGTGATAGAAAAGATTGGGTCTGATCATGAGAGGATTTTTACTTCCGCTTCCATCTCAATTCCAAGCTCACTCTTTGCCCGGGTTTTGATCAGGTCGATGAGTGCGCGAACGTCATCCGCTTTCGCACCACCAAGGTTGATGATGAAGTTACTGTGCTTCTCCGCAATCTGCGCCTGTCCGATCTGGTGACCGCGAAGTCCGAGCTTGTCGACTACTTGCCAGGCATGAAGGCCCGAGGCTTTGGGATTGATGAAGACACTCCCGCACGACGGATAATCCACAGGCTGAGTCGATTTGCGACGGGTGTATAACTCGTCAATCTCACTCTTCACCTGTTCAGGTGACATGGGCGTGTAACGAAGCCACGCATGCGTGATGAGTTCGCCTTCAGCGAGAAAATGATTGTGCCGGTAGGTGAAATCGCCTGCACTCTGCACGTGTTCCCGGACAGTAAGTTCCGATGCGAGCAGATTCACGGACTCAGTCTTGATCAGACAATCCTTCATCTCACCCTTGTGAGTCCCGGCATTCATCGCGACCATGCCGCCGACCGAACCCGGAATTCCAGTGAAATGAGAAAGTCCGCCATAACCCTTCTGGGATGCAACTCTGAGAAGAGTGCTCGTTCCAACCGAGGCACCCACTTTGAGGGTGTTTTCGCCTACTTCTTCAATCTCGGTGAAAAGAGACTTCATGCGAATCACGATGCCGTCTTTTCCAGAGTCTGAAAAAAGCAGGTTCGATCCCCAGCCCATGATGAAAAACGGAGACTTGGTTTCCTGAATGATCTGGTGAACCTTCTTCAGGTCCTCGAAGTTTTTTGGATTAACCAAGACGGAGGCCGGACCACCAATTTGGTAGTAGGCAACCCGTGCGAGTTTCGCATCGAAATCAATGGTGCCCGAAAACTCGGGACGAATGCGTTCAAACGCTGGCTGAAGGCTCATCGGCTTTCTTCTGGCCATAACGTTGAAAAGCAATCCAGAGGCAATACACCGTCTGAATGCCAATAAATCCAGTGACCATTGCCTGTCCACCGCTTGAGAAGCCGTAGGAGTGGAGACCCACACCGAGAACGAAGTTCACTCCGTACCAGGCCATGACGACAGTGGAGAAACAGATGACGGTCCAAAGTGGGAATGCAAAGGTTCCGACCAGTCCTGCGTAACGACCGTGAAGAACGGCCATGTAAGCGAGAAGTGCAATCAAGGCCCAGACTTCTTTTGGATCCCAACCCCAGAAACGACCCCAGGAGTAATCCGCCCACACGCCACCGAGAATCGTTCCCGCTGCAAGGAGAACGGTTCCGAACATGAGCGCACGGTAAGAGAGCATGTTCAGGAGAGAAATCCGCTGGCTCAAAGCCACTTTGTCACCTGACTGGGCTTTCTTTCTGAATTGGAAGAGGGAGATGTTTGAGATCCCCATTGCGAGCATGAAAGCACCGTAACTGAGAGTGATGGTAAGAACGTGAATGGTCAGCCAGTAATTGCTGCGAAGAACTGGAACCAGTGGACGAATCGTTGGATCCATCACGAGAGGTGCCGAGTCCGCTGCAAAGAGAGAAAGACCAGCAAGGAAGGTCGCCGTACTGATCAGGACCACCTGACGATATTTTACGTAGAGAATGGTGGCAAATGCCATCACCCCGAGACTCACCCAGATGATCGATTCATACATGTTGGTCACCGGAGGACGTCCGGCAACATAACAGCGAAGTCCAAAACCAGTGGTGTGCATGATCACGGCTGCGAAGGTCAGGAACTTTGCCATGCGGCGTGGGAATGGATGTGCTTTTGCGAACAACCAGAGAATCCCGGCACAGAGATAGAAAATCATTGCCTGAAGGAACGGGCGAAGACGGTTGTAAAATGCTTCGGCTTTGATCTTCGCGCTCACATCTGCAAAATCCGGAGTCGCGCCTTCAATGGAGTTTCTTGCTTCAGCGGCGTGCTGACGGAAACCGTCGGTGTCGCCATCGAGGTAGGATTTAAGCATCGGATAAATCGCTTGAGACTGCGCAGAGGGAACAGTCATTCCATCCGCAAGAGATCCCCATGCACCATCGCCGGTTTTGTCAGTCGGAGGAGTCACTGTCCAGAGTCGTCCGCTCACGAGAGCCTGGAAGCGATTCATGCGGTCTACTACCCGCTTCATCTCTTCACCGCGTGGATCCTTCTGACCGGAAACCGCGTTTACACCGGTATTGGTCACCTGGTTCATCGCCGCTCCATTGGACTGAACACCTTCCGCGTATTGAAGGAATGCATTGCTATGGAGGAGTTCCGACGGAGAGAAGTACTTGCGAGCCGGATCAAGGAGAAGCTGATTGTTCACCTCGCCGTTTGAAATGCGGATGATTTCCTGTTTTGCCCAAGCCTGCGGATTGACCATCATCGAGAGGATCATTTCGCTCGGATCGTAACTTCCGAAACTTCTGCCGCCAGTGAGGGAGAGAATGGTTTCGCGTGCGAATTCATCGAAAGGTTTGATCCGTCCCCCGCTTTGAACCGGGATGAGACGAAGATCATTCAAAAAGAGTCCCGGAACCGGCTGGGGTGAAGCCTCGTCCGCGAAAGCGATGCTTCCGACGGTGACAGCAGCGACGAGCAGCGCGACGACTAAAGCAACTTTTCCATTCCAGAGTTTCTTCATGGCTATACTTCCTTTTTAGGTCTTTTTTGAAAAACTTTTACGAGATAGAGCGAAATCGCTCCAGCGATCAGGAGGATCGAACCCCAATATTTGAGAGCGCGACCCGGATCGTAATTCACGGACAAGATCGTGGTCGTCGGGCGCGGCATGTCCGGGATGTAACTCGCCTGATAGAAGGAATAACCCTTCACATTCATTGGCTCGTTCATCGTGATGTGAGTCACGGGAAGCGCGTCCATGTCTTTTTCGGTTTTCTGGAACTGGTCAATGACCTGAACGAAAGACGAATAAGCGGCTGGATCCATCGTGCCTGGATTGTGCTTCATCTCAAACTGTTTCAAGCGGATGGCATAAGGAAGGATCACGCGTTTCGGGTAGAAACCCACGGAAACCGGTTCGCCATCGGAGTCGGCGAAATCCGCACGGTCGCCCAAGCCCAGCCACAGTTTGGAATCAGGATTGCTGAGCAGGGAAACGAGCATCGCCGGCTGTGGAATCGCAGTTCCCATCCCGGCTGGCTTCACTTTCATTGGAACGTATTCAGTCAGGTTCGCACCACTCGGAACGAAGGCCTTCACCTGAATCTGGATCGGCATGCGCCACTGAGGATTGATGATCAGAGGCTCTTCCTTGTTCAGGATCGCGGCGAGAGCAATCTTTCCGGACTTCTTTTCTCCGCGGATCGAAGTCGCTTCGTAACGAAGCTCGCCCTTTTTAGAAACGATGAAATCGAGCCTTGCTTCAGGAGAGGATGACTCTTCAAGGTTCAGATCCTTCTGGTCTTCCGTCCGGAGAAGAAAACGAGCAAGCCCCATGCGCTGACTGGCCCAGCCCGCATCAGCAGCCCAGAGCCAGAACTCGGGAGCGCCACCCATCGGGGCGCCCAGAATTTTGATCTGAATCGCGGGAGCCGTTTTTTGTTTTGGATCGGTCGTCGGCTGGAAGCTCACTTTCGCTTCCGCATCCGAAATATACTTCTCCACTTTCACGCGGAGATCAGGAAAAGTTTTTGGTTTGAAATCGACTGCAACCTGAGCCGGCATCCACGGGAAAGGCTGGGTATAGGTATTCTCCCCTTTCTTCAAAAGGAGAAGGTGTTGATCGAGCTCAACTGCAGATCCGATTTCATTTTCGGAAATACGCATGGATCCATCAAGCCCGTTCACATACGTCAGCCAGGAACCGGTGAGGATCATCAGAATCCCCGCATGAGCCATCAGGAATGGACCGTGCTTCTTCTTCCAGGGAAGACGAGAAAGCGCGACCGCAAGAATGTTCAGCCCAAGGAGGGTCAGAAGCGCATGGAACCAGCTCGCCTGATACACGAAGTACTGTGCTGTCTTTGAGTCGTATTTCGATTCAATCGTGGTCGCAATCGCAAGCGTGATCGCGAGGCCCGCGATAACACAGACCGCGAGGCGGAGGGAGATGAGGACTTTCCAGATTTTTTCGAGCACCAGCTCGAGATACTTACGCATTTGTTTACTTTTTACCGGTTCTGCAGAGGAGGAAGTTTCGAGGAGATCTCATGGCTCAGGTCTGCGGTCACTCCGCCCTGACGAACCACGGGAATTCCCGCAATTTCGAGAAGCTTGCGCTGGGCAAACCGCTCACTTGCCATATAGTCCCCCGGACGACGGGAATCTTCAAACTCATCAAGGATGCGGTCATACTTCTTTTTACGGAAGAACCAGCCCGTGAGGCGTCCAACCACGTGCTTTCCGCGGGAACGCATTCTGTAGGCAAAAAACAGACTCTGGCGAGCGCCGGGTTCGGTGAAATCAATCACGAGGTCCACATGAGTGGGACCTTCCACTCCTACCGGGTCTCCGCTCGTGGAGATGAAGAAAACCGCAGCTCCCGGATACGCGTGAGTGATGAGACTTCTGAGTCCGGATTGGTCGATGGTCATCGCACGGGATGAGAGAACGACGAGAACGGACTTGATGTTGGAAAATGCCTGATGAATGGAATCGCTCATAATTGTTTCAAATCCTCCAGGATCTGGTCGACATGGCCTTTAACGGAGACTTTCGGGTAGATCTTCGCGATCTTGCCGTTTCCGTCGATAATGAAGGTCGAACGAACGATCCCCATGTACTTCCGGCCATAAAGGTTCTTTTCCTGCCAGACTCCGTAAGCTTCGCAGAGCTTGCCGTCTTCATCGACGAGCAGGGAGAAAGGAAGGTTCAATTTGGTTATAAATTTTTCGTGTGAGGAGGCGGAGTCCTTGCTCACACCCAACACCACTGTATTTGCCGATTTCAGACGCGAGAAACTGTCGCGGAAATCACAGGCTTCCTGAGTACATCCCGGGGTGTGATCCTTCGGATAAAAATAAAGGACAACGTTTTTCCCCTTCAAATCCTTCAAAGCGACTTTCTCGCCTGACTCATTCAAAAGAGAGAAGGCGGGAGCTTTCGCTCCCACCTTCAATAACGTTTCAACAGTCGCCTTGGCCTTTGGCTTTTTAGCTTCAGGCTTTTTTACGACTGGTTTTTTTACGGATGCTTTTTTTGCCGGCTTTGTTTTTGGCATTTGTCGCAACCTTCTTAAGGGCTACTCCGCTTTTTCGGAGCTTGGGGCTGCTTCTACTGGCGCTTCCGTTTTTGGCTCTTTTGGCGCCGCTGCTTTTTTGGAAGATTTTTTCGCCCCAGCGCCGGAGGCTTTTGACTTTTTTTTCAGACCAACCTTCTTTTGAATGAAGTCAGCTGCTTCCAAAGCGTTTACAGATTTCAGAATTTTTTCAAATTCCTTTTTCTGTCCTTCGACGAATTTGCTGAATTTAGCGAGTTCTTGCGGGATCTGCTTCTGAAGCTTGGAAATTTCCTTCGCTTCTTTTTCGATCAAGGCACGAACTTTTTTCACATCAGTGTTCTTGATGAGCTTTTGGAGTTCAGCTTTGGAGCTTTCCGCGTATTTTTTCGCTTCTTTCAGGGTCTCTTTGCTAACCAAAGTCTGCAGATGTTTTTGTTTGGTTTTAAGAGTACCAACCACATCTTTGAACTTGTTCAAATCGATTTTTTTGGACATATCCTGGATCCTTTCACGGACAAAACGTACTGGTTTCATATGGTACTGCGCCTTTACTGCTTTAAAGCCAAAAATTAGAAACGGGAAATAACGTCAGACTTCTCGAAGAAGTAAGAGATTTCGCGGTCTGCAGAAGTTGTGCTGTCAGAACCGTGAACTGCGTTTGCTTCGATGCTGTCAGCGAAATCCTTGCGGATCGTGCCTGCAGCTGCTTTAGCCGGGTCAGTTGCGCCCATGATTTCGCGGTTCAAAAGAACTGCGTTCTCGCCTTCGAGAACCAGGAGGAGAACCGGACCGGAAGTCATGAAGTTAACAAGAGATCCGAAGAAAGGACGCTCTTTGTGCTCGATGTAGAAACCTTCCGCTTTTTCTTTGGAAAGTTTGGTGAAGCGAGCCGCTGCAATGCGGAGGCCTTTTGATTCGAAACGATCCATGATCTGTCCGATGTTGTTTTTGCTGACTGCGTTTGGTTTAACGATACTGAATGTTTTTTCGATAGCCATTTGATTTCTCCTTGTTAATTACAGTTATTTCTTCAATGCAGCTTGCATTGTGACTCCCAAAGTTGCGGGAGATCTGGAAATCCTCACTCCTGCCGCTTCGAGCGCCTTGAATTTTTCTTCCGCGGTACCTTTACCACCGGAGATGATTGCTCCGGCGTGGCCCATGCGTTTGCCCGGAGGAGCGGAAGCTCCACCGATGAAGCCTGCTACCGGCTTCTTCATGTTTTTCTTAATCCATTCCGCAGCTTCTTCTTCTGCAGTTCCGCCGATTTCACCAATCATGATGACGCCGTCGGTGTCTGGATCGTTGTTGAACGCTTCGAGAACGTCAATGAAGTTGGTTCCGTTCACCGGGTCACCACCGATACCCACACAGGTGCTTTGACCGATGCCGAGTTTGGTGAGCTGATAAACCGCTTCGTAAGTGAGGGTTCCAGAGCGGGAAACCACACCGATGCGACCTGGAAGGTGAATCTGGCCTGGCATGATCCCGATCTTGCACTGGCCCGGAGTGATGATACCCGGACAGTTTGGACCGATGAGGCGTGAGCCTTTTTCAGCTACGTAACGTTTGGTCGCGATCATGTCCGCGATTGGAATTCCTTCAGTGATACAGATGATGAGGGGAATGCCCGCATCAGCCGCTTCACAGATGGAGTCCGCTGCGAATGGAGGCGGAACGAAAATCATCGAAGCATTTGCTCCGGTTTTCGCCACCGCTTCTTCAACGGTATTGAATACCGGGAAACCTTCGACCGTCTGGCCGCCTTTACCCGGAGTCACACCACCGACCACTTTTGCGCCGCTGTTTGCAACGCCATAGTCGTTACAGCCTTTTGCGTGGAAAAGACCTTGGGATCCGGTGATTCCTTGAACGATCAACTTTGTATTTTTATTTACCCAGATAGCCATGTTACTTCGCCGCTCCCACTACTTTTTTCGCTGCATCTTCGAGGTCGTCTGCAGGAGTGATTTTCAAACCGCTTTCAGAAAGGATTTTCTTTCCGAGTTCCACGTTTGTTCCTTCGAGGCGAACCACGAGAGGTACTTTGAGTTGCAATTCTTTCGCTGCCGCGATCACGCCTTCCGCGATCACGTCACACTTCATGATCCCGCCGAAAATGTTCACGAGGATCGCTTTCACTTTCGGGTCTTTCAGAATGATCTTGAAAGCCTGGGTCACTTTTTCTTTGGTAGCGCCGCCGCCGACATCGAGGAAGTTCGCCGGAGTTCCACCGTGAAGCTTGATGATATCGAGAGTCGCCATCGCAAGACCGGCACCGTTTACGAGGCAACCGATGTTTCCATCGAGAGCGATGTAAGCGAGTTCGTGCTTGGACGCTTCAACGTCTTGAGCGTTTTCTTCGAGAAGATCGCGCATTGCAAGCACGTCGGGGTGACGGAACATTGCATTGTCATCGAAGTTCATTTTCGCATCGAGAGCGAGGATGCGGTTGTCAGTTGTGATCACCATCGGGTTGATCTCAACCTGGGAGCAATCGAGTTGCATGAAGCACTCGTAAACGCCTTTGAAGAAGTTTACTGCGTCTTTCATCATCTCCATTGGGAGACCGAGACCGATCGCGAGTTTGCGTCCGTGGAACGGCTCGAAGCCGGTACCTGGGTTGATCACCACGCGGAAGATTTTTTCCGGGTGTGTTTCAGCCACTTCTTCGATTTCCATCCCGCCTTCGGTTGAAACCATCATCACCACTTGTGAAAGTGAGCGATCGAGGACCACACCGAGGTAGTATTCTTTTTTAATGTCGGAACCGCCTTCAATCCAGAGCTTGTGGACTTTTTTGCCTTCCGCTCCGGTTTGAGGAGTCACGAGCACTTTGCCCATGATCTCGTTTGCAGCTGCCGCTACATCTTCAACGTTCTTCTTCACTTTCACGCCGCCCGCTTTACCGCGGCCACCAGCATGAATTTGTGCTTTTACAACAAACACTGAAGGGTTCACTTCTTTTTTAAGCTTTTCAGCCGCTGCAGTTGCTTCTTTTGCAATCTGATCTGCTGCCTTGAAAGTGTGGCCATCGAGGGATCCTTCGATGAGCACGCCTTCGGAGACGGGTACTTTAAAGCGTTTCAATAGGCTTTTCGCCTGATACTCATGAATATTCATGTGGGTGCCTTTCGCTAAGTTGTAATTAAAGACCGAGACGTTTCATGTCTTCGACAAGGACTTTCACCGCTGCCGCAGACTTGTTGAACATTTCTTTTTCTTCAGCATTCAATTCGAGAGTTGGAACTGCTTCAAGACCTTTTGCTCCGAGTTTCGCGAGAACGCCGCAGAACAGGTCGTTGACGCCGTATTCGCCCTTGAGGAGAACCGCGCAGGGAAGAATGCGTTTTTTGTCGCGAACGATCGCTTCAGTCATCTGGATCGCAGATGCAGCCGGTGCGTAGTACGCAGAACCGGTTTTCAGAAGTTCCACGATCTCAGCGCCGCCTTTGCGGGCGCGATCAACGATGGAGTCAATGCGTTCTTTGGAAACGAGTTGAGTGAGTGGGATTCCGCCGACAGAGCAGTAACGTGGCATTGGAACCATGGTGTCGCCGTGACCACCGAGGGTGAAGCCTTGAACGTCTTCAACGCTCACGTTGCATTCCATCGCTACGAAAGAACGGAAACGAGCGGAGTCGAGAACTCCCGCCATTCCGATCACGCGTTCGCGTGGGAAGCCGGATGCGGTGAGGGCCACGTGGCACATGGCATCGAGTGGATTCGATACGATGATGAGAACGCTGTTCGGAGAATATTTAGCAACATTCTGCGCGCATTCTTTAACAATCTTGGAGTTGGTTGCGAGGAGGTCATCGCGGCTCATGCCCGGTTTGCGCGGGAGGCCTGCGGTGATGATCACCACGTCTGAATCTTTAGTGAGGGCGTAGTCGGATCCACCTTGGAGATTGGAATCGAAACCTTCGACTGGAGAAGCTTCGAACAGGTCGAGCGCCTTCCCTTTTGCAGCATCGCCGTTGATGTCGATGAGAACAACGTCACCGAGCTCTTTGCTCGCTGCCCAGTGTGCACAAGTTGAACCTACGAAACCAGAACCAATAACTGAAATTTTTGGCCGACGATTTGCCATGAAAAGTGATCCTTTCAAAAGTTGTTGAATGGTTTGAATTTACCTGTAAACCCACGGGTTATAAAGGAGAAAAGCTCCTTTGAAGAGTCGTGACTCGATGCTTCATTTTTTGATGCTTTTTCCATCCTGGAATGACCTGGAGCGGACCCGGGGGTGAAAATGAAAACGAATCGTTTTCGAGGGAATTTGGGCTCGATTTCGCAAATTCGGATTAAATCAGGTTTGCGGGAAAATCCTCGATTTTCAACATTTTCCAGTCAGAAGCCCGAATCCAATTTACAAAGGTTTTTTCGACGCACCCCGCGAAGCTCGTCTTTGGTGCTCGTTCTTTTTAAAGCCACCATCCGATTTCCGAACAACAGCCCTTTAAATTGGACTCAGACACAAACGGTTCTCTATTCCATAAGGACTCCCGGGTTAAAGCTGTACCCACGAGCTTCAGAATCGATAGCGAGAGATAATCACGCTAAAAAACGGCAGTAACCGGGCAAAAAAACTCACCCAGTCCCATAAACGAGACTTCCAGTGGAAATTCCGCTCATGTTCTTCAGAAATGACGACGATCAGAAAAACAAGGTTCTTTGTTTCCCTTTTCATATAATTACCTTCTTTCTTCTAAAAAGGAGGTAATTCCCTTTACTCCACTTGTGCTAAGCCAGTGATGGCTCAGCAAAGAGAGTGCCACCGGAATTCATCTGAACTTTTATCCAAGTCCTACTCGCATCCATCGTTCGGATGTTTTGATCATCCGCAAATAGCCCTCAAGCCGCGATCAAGTTCTGCTTCGGTGATCACGAACGGAGGCTGTCGGGCGTTCAATGACTTGCTTTCCTTCAACCAATTTCGTTGAATCAACCTATTTTACACAAGGTTAGCATAGAAAGTAATTTACACGCTCTGCAAAACCGGGTACCATCCGAAACCGTGAAGAACAAAGGGCCTATTCTAATATTTTTTTCGATCACCACTGCCCTGTCTGGAACTGCATTTTCAATGCATCAGGATGACGATCGCAAATCCAGTGGCTCTTCCTTTGCCGCCAATCTCAGCTGCGAAGACGTCCGCTCTTACACTCATGACATTGGCGAAACCATCGCCGAAATACGCGAAAAAGACAAAATCAGCGGGTCATGCAAAAAGTACTTCACGCTGATCGATTCCAAAACAGGCGAGTTGAAGACCAGGAATCATTCAAACTCCGCAGAAGCAGCCAGACAACTCGTGCTTTGCGGAAAGGAAATGTTCTTTTATCTCGGCATGCGCTCAGGAATGGGAATGCCAATCAATCTCGTCTCGTCACTCTTAGAGAGCTTTCCCGAAGTCACCGGAAAGAAATTCGAGAAGCTCGGACTTCTGACTGATTCAAGCATCCAGAATGAAGAATTTCCCTTGGGACTGGTCAGTATTAAAAATTCGCATCCGGTTTCACTCAGATCCTTCATGACGAAGAATCCGCAACAAATCAGCTGCGCTGCCTGCCACGTCAATCATCTCCCCGATGGCCGCATCGCTGTTGGAATGCCGAACGACAAGTTTGACCTGGGTGTATTCAATGCATTGACCATCTATCCATTCTGGAAAATGGACGGGGCCGCTGACCACAACGGCAAATGGGATCCGGAGCTGACGAAGTATTACAAAAAGCTCGAGGCACAGGAAGAACAGCAAAATAAAAAGAACATGCTGAGCAACCTCGGGATACTGGCAAACATTAAAATGCCGAAGAGGGTGAATATCAATATCCCTGATATTTTCTCAAGCCTCCTTCATGAAGACGTCCCACCGGTTGAAAATCAACGGACCTTTTTAAAAGGGGGTCCCGGCGTTTTCAACCTGATGTCCCCGATGATGAACGTCAAGGGTAAGGAGTTTTACGTATCCTTGCCGCAAATCTGGGACATGGATGCTTCCAAAAACAGTCACGGCCCGATTGGAACCGTAAACCTGGTTGCCAGCCTCGAAGATTTCATCGGACAAGCGGTCCTATTGACCACCATGAGTCCGAAGTATGAGAGCGCAAGGTACCTTGATCCTTTGACGACTTATCTCAGATGCCTGAAAACCCCTCAGAATCCGCAAAAGAGACAAGAAGCGCTTTACGCCAAGGGAAGCATCCTCTTTAAAAACAACTGCATCAAATGTCATGACGGCCCGAATGGCGAAGGCCTGCGGTCCTACCCGGGAGCATCCATTGGATCTCCTCTTGTTTTTGAAGGCTTGCTGAAAAACTACACCCCTCCGGATATTCAAAGTCGCGCAGTCGTTAAAAGCTTCGAGAAAACAGGGATCAAGATCAATGCACCGGATGGCATGACTCCGAGACGCCTCAATGGAATCTGGGTGAGAAAATACCTGATGGCGAACGGCTCCATTAAAAACATGGACCATCTCTTTTGCCTCAATGGGCAAAAACGAGTGAGTCCAGACCGACTCGATCCTTTAACGGATGGAGTCCATTCGGATCTTTGTGAGCAGTACTCCACCGACGAAAAAGAGTCCCTGAAGGAATACCTCAATTTCTATTACGGTAACGAATAGCAGAGAACGGGACAGGAATCCCCATCCCTCATTCAGATGACTTGATGACCGAGCGAATGGCTTTCAAGCCGCGAGCCAGCTCTTCGTCAGTGATCACGAGCGGAGGCGCGAAGCGGATCGTGTGAACATGAGTCTGTTTCGCCAGAACGCCCTTGTCGATCAACTCGTAGCAGAGATCAACCGCAGTCTTCGGCTGTCCTTTTTCATTTTTTCCATGAGGACGAATCACCACTGCATTGAGAAGTCCCTTACCCCGCACGACTTCCACGATCGGAGAGTTCATCGCGAGAAGTTCATCCCGGAATATCTTCCCGAGTCTTTCGGCGCGTTCTGCGAGTTTTTCATCCAGTACGACCCGGATCGCAGCGTGGGCGACCGCACAAGCAAGCGGACTTCCACCAAAGGTGGATCCGTGTTCGCCAGACTTGATGGTGAGAATGATTTCATCCGATGCAAAAACAGCGGAGACCGGAAGCACGCCGCCTGAAAGCGCTTTTCCAAGAATGAGCACATCGGGTTTCACCCCCTCGTGATCACAGGCAAGCAACTTTCCAGTCCGCCCAATTCCCGTCTGAACCTCGTCCGCCATGAAAAGAACCTTCGTTTTTTTACAAAGCTCGGACACCTTCTTCAGGAAACCGTCCGGTGGCATCACCACTCCCGCTTCTCCTTGAATCGGCTCCATCAGAAATCCGACCACGGTTGGATCCTGAACCGCTTTTTCAAGAGCAGCGTAATCTCCATAAGGAACGACGATGAAACCCGGCGTGTGCGGACCGAACCCGTTCCGGGAGGACGCATCGGTGGACGCAGAAATGATCGTGATCGTGCGGCCGTGAAAGTTGCCTTCGCAAACAATGATTTTAGCCTGATTTTCCGGGACTTTTTTAATGTCGTATCCCCAGCGGCGCGCGAGCTTGAGCGCAGTCTCGACGGCTTCTGCTCCCGAGTTCATCGGGATCATGCGATCGAATCCAAAGAGTTCGCACATTTCTTTCTCAAAAACACCGAGCTGGTCGTTGTAAAAAGCGCGTGAAGTGAGTGTGAGTTTGTCCGCCTGATCCTTCAAGGCCTGAATGATCTTCGGATGGCAATGTCCCTGGCTTACGGCGCTGTAGGCGGACAGGAAATCGAGATATTCTTTCCCATCGACATCCCAGACCCGGGCGCCCTGGCCGCGATTCAGCACCACTGGAAGCGGTGAATAGTTCATTCCACCGTATTCGTTTTCAAGGTCTACCAGCTGCTGTGATTGGGCCGTCAGTTTCATCCCTCTATTTTAACGCATTTATTCGGATAAATCTATTTTTCAAACTCTTCCGCGATCGTGGTAGAATGGAAACAAGTTCATGAACGCTCCAATTAAAATCAAAGTCATCTATCGCGATTCCCACCTGCTGGCCATTCACAAGCCCGAAGGCATCCCCACTTACCGGGAGAGCCGCGGCGGAAACGCGGATGGCGCAAAAGAGATTCTGGAAGAGCAACTCACCCAGCGCCTGTTTCCCGTTCACCGGATTGATGCGGACACCTCGGGTGTTGTCCTGTTTGCGCTCGATTCAAAAGCAGCTGCCGGACTCGTCCGCGCGTTTAAAGAACACAAAGTGAAGAAGACTTACTCTGCCTGGTGTGTGGGAGCCGTTCCGCCCAGAGGTACAATCAAAACTGCTTTGAAGAAGCATAAGTCGGAAGAAACCGAATCTGCCCGCACGGATTACGAGCGCACGAAAACCGAGCGCGGATTCTCACTCGTGAAAATCTCTCCGTTTACCGGACGCTTTCATCAGATCAGAAGACATTTTCATTCCATCGGGCACGCGATTGCCGGTGATCCTCTCTACGGAGATGCAACACTCTGGAAATCCTTCTTTAAAAAGGATCCGAGACTGATGCTTCAGGCAGAATCGGTGGAGCTCATTCACCCGATCACCCGGAAACCGCTTCTGGTCCGGACAAAAGAAAAACTTTGAATACAGGAGAGATGAAGATGAAAACGAAACTCATTGCACTGTTCTTTTTTGGAATGATCCAGACAGCTCAAGCCACGACTTGTAATGAGATTCGGGAGAAGGCCTACCCGCCGAAAAATCCGAAAGCCAAAGCGGCCTGCATTCTACTGACACACACTCCTGGGATGGGCCGTGGATCTTCCGACACCGTGTACTCCTGTGGCGCAAAAAAGTTCACTCTGCACATGACTGAGAACAGTGAGTGCACTGTCACCACCGGAAAATAGAAACCCGGTTCAGACGCCTTCCTCATCCAGTCTGAAAAAATTCACATTCAAATCATAGACGGAATCATGATCCCGCCCGCTTTCGAACTCGAGACAGAATTCGCGTCGGAACCTGGTGATGAACTCCTGCGCTCTTTTTATGTCTGATTTGCGAAAACGAACTACAGTATTTGAAAAGCTTCTCGTTCCCTTGGGCTGGACGAGTGCCGCTTCTTTTGCCTTTTGAATCAAGGTCTGATTCAGCTCCCGTCCTGGAAGGAATGTTCCATCAGGAAGTTCAACGTAGTCCCGTTTCACGATCAACTGATTATTTTTGATCTCGATGATATCGAGCTTTTGAAGGGACTCGAGTGACAAACGGGCCTCCTCGGAAGTGATTCCGAGTTTCTTCCCGATCCACGCCGGATCCAGAACAGCCCCTTTGGTTTTAATCAGCTCCATCACCGGGTAGTAGTACCACTTTCCGATCAGTTGATATTCTTCAACGGTCAGAGTGTTGAACCGGGTATTCAAGAGCACTGCTTTTTGAAGGATTTCTTTTTTCTTTTTGGGATCCTTCGTGTTCTTCAATCGCGAGACGTGTGAAACGTATTGTTCTTCGCTCTCATTCAATCCGATTTTTCTGGCGATTTTTTCCACTAGTTTCGGAGAACCCATCGAATCTTCCGACATCAGCGAGTGAAGGGTTGAAGGGGAAAGCCCCAGATACTTTGCATAAGATCGCAGGGAATAACTTTCCTTACGTTTTTTTCTACGATCAAAATCCTGTCCAAGAATCCGGGCTAAAGTATTGGTCTGACAAGCGCTCATGAACCAATACTGGCATGAATATCGTAAACCTCCAGCCAAAACCCCGCGCACAAAAGTTCAACCTGTTCAAGACTTCCCCCACTCTCTTTTGAACACTTTCCTACCGGACGGTCACAAATCCCTTGAGAGCAAGTGCAGTCAATCCGATAATATTCATGGAAGAGGGATTTTTTATGAAAACGAATATTTTCCTGTTTTTTGCTTTATTTGCGCTTGAAGCATGCTCAACCGGCCATGAACTGATACAAGCAAGTACGCATGCCGCCTCACCGTCAAAAATCAGCCGGGCAGTCGCACAAACCCACGGTGCTGGTGGAACAACCGGAGATCAGGGCGTAAATCCCCAGAAAGACCTGTTGATCGATCCACACCGAGTCGACAACTTCAATCTGGAAATGAAGTGCGTGGAAGCCCAACAAGATGATCCAGATCCCAGCGGACTGGGGGCTGACAAGGGTGATTATGTCATTGCCGGAGATATCGTATTCTCGAAAGGCGACACGGTTATCTACCGAGTCCGGATCGGCAATGTGGTTCCCTTGAACAAAGATAGAAGAACACTGGATGGATGCAAGATCGTGATGGGCAGGACAGAGTCGCTCTCCGATGAGGTCAACGCACTCACCCAACTCTTCACGCGGATTCGCGCGGAGAGAGATCAGGTATACAAGAGCCCTTATCTGGATAATTGCTACACGAAGTATCTGGCCGCACAAGTCAGAACGGATTACTTCCTGAATCCGGATGACGGCGCCTATCCCATGAGAATCGTTCAATACAAAAATGCCACCCATTGTGCCGGGAACAAGTTCATCGAAGATAAAGAGTGATTCATGGACAGAGCTTCTTCCGGGAAGCTCTGTCCATGCTTTCCATCTCCATAAATTCAATCAATACCGTTTAACTATTCCATTTCCCGAGCAAAACGGTTGCAAATCCAGCTAATTCGTGCTATCTTTTGCGCCAATGAAAAGGCTTGGATTGTTCTCTCTCTTTCTAGTCCTGAGCGCGTGCTCCAATTTTTCGCATTCCGCATTCAAGCCGAGCGGACTGAACGGCGCTCCTTCGCCGAGCCCTACTGCGACTCCCGCTCCAAAAGCCACTGACACTCCTGCCAACGCTGATGCAAATCCTGTGGTTCAAAATGGAACTCTCGCGACCACGAACTTCACACTCGACCTGGTTCAGGGCAGTTGGCAGAGCGATTGCCTCTCAAACAACAGCGACGAATACTACAAACAGACTCTAACCATCGAATCTTCCTCCGTGATCGTGACGAAGACCACTTCCTACTCCGACTCAAAATGCGCAACTGCCGTTTTTGAAGAAGAACAGGTGGCGGATCTTGCACTCAACCAGGCAAGTAACAACAGCGACACTCAGTGGCTTGAAACTCCCCACTCCCTCACTTACACAGCCCTCTCGGCAGATGAAGCGACCTCGCTCAACCAGTTGAACAGCGGTAAGGGGCTTTGCAACTTCTCCCACTGGACTGCAAACCAGAAACAAATTTTCACCAATCTCAACGACTGCAACCTCAGTGCGAAATTCGAATTCAAGGCGAACCTCTTCAACGGGAAGAACCCAAGCCTTGAACTGGATTCCTGCATCGTCGACAGCGATGAGGGTTGTTCAGACGTTCATTTCTCCAAGGCAGGATCATAAGCGATGAAATTTCCAGGCAGACGGAAGAACAAACACTATTTTCCCATCAACGAGAAAGACCGGATCAACATCGATCACAACTTCGCGGGTGACGAGAGTTATCATGTGGTTGGGATCGACCAGTTGCTCGTGGACATCGAATGCCATGTGACCGAAGAGTTCCTCGCCCAATACAATCTCACCAAGGGTCAGTCCCAGCTCATCGACTTCCGCCTCTGTGATGAGATTTATCAGATTCTAAAACGGGAACGGAAAATCACCGGTGAATTTGCCGGTGGAACCGTCGGGAACACCCTTCACAACTTCTGCACCCTTTCTGACGAGCGCGCGGTATTGCTCGGCGCGATCAGCAAGAACATCACGGTGGGTGACTACTCCTTCCGTTACATTTCCTCCACCTCGTCCAAAGTGGACCTGAATCACCTTCAACCTTGCGACTCTCCCATGGGCCGCGCGATGTGCTTCATCACTCCGGACGGAGAGCGTACCTTCGGGATCTCGAAGGGCTGCATGAACGAGCTTTCGGAAGAATTCATTCCCTCCCAGATCATCGAAAAATCCTGCGCTCTTTTGATTTCAGCCTATATCCTCCGGGATGAAAGCTGGCCGATCTCCCGCTCCACTCAGAAAGCCTGTGAGATCGCAAAACGCGCGGGTGTGCCGATTGTACTGACACTTGGAACCAGCGCTCTTGTGGAAGAGAAACGCGATTTCTTCCTGAGCTTCATCAAGGAATACGCGAACGTCGTTGCGATGAACAATGACGAGGCTCGCGGCCTGACCGGAATTGATGATCCACTGTTAGCACTGGAAAAAGTTTTGGAATGGACCGACTTGGCCCTCCTCACCGTGGGCGCGCAAGGCCTCTATGTGGGTGCGCACGTAGATGAGAAGCATGCCCGTCTGACCAAACACGAGCTCCACACCAAATCCATCGTGAACTACAACCAGTTCGAGTACTCCCGTGGGATGAAAAAATCCATGTGCGAGAACCCGGTTCGGGTTTACTCCCACATTAATCCGTTCATGGGTGGACCCGTCGTGATCAAGAATACGAACGGCGCCGGAGATGGTGCGCTTGCGGCACTCCTCCACGACATGGCGGCGAACAGTTATCACCGCTCCAAGATTCCTAATTCTCCGAAGCATGAGATTGAGTATCTGACGTACTCGTCTCTCTCGCAGATCTGCAAGTACTCGAATCGCGTGAGTTTTGAAATTTTGTCCAAAAACTCTCCACGACTATTCCGGGGATTGCCGGAGCGCGAAGAGAGTCTCGACGAAGCTTATTGGGCGAAGTAAGACTGCCGGATCTTAAAGAGAAAAATGCTTTGCCGCGTTCTCAAACAAGGAAAAACCTTGTCCCGGTGCCGCAGCACGGGATGGCGTCAGGTACCAGTCCTCCGCATTCGTCCAGCTCAGGAAGTATTCCGGATGCGGAAGCAGTCCGAAGATCCGCCCCGTGATGTCGCAAAGACCATAAATCTTGTCCTGAGTCTCACCGCGTAGACAACTCATGCCCAGACGCTCAAGACGGCCCTTCGCTTCAACGTAAGCGCCTGGATCAATCACAAATTCAGTATCGAGCTGGTTCATCGGAAGTTCGACGGTACCGAGGCCCCGGAGCCACACGCAGCGACTGCCGAACGGAATCGCCTTCAACCAGACTTCCTTGGATTGGGCGTCTTCATTCAGTCTCAGCGCATAATCATCACCGAAAATTTTCAGATGAAGCAAAGTCTGGAACCCGGTGCCTACACCGAGAACGAGGCCTCCGCGATCCGCAAACTTCTGGAGATTCCACTTGAGTGAGTACTGGATCTTGATCGAAAGAGCCTTCCCGCCCCCGAACACGGAACCGTAAGTGTTCCCGCCCGGAAGAACGAGAATCTGATACTTGGAGCAGAGTTGCTCGAAATCAATACGGTAATCGATCGCTTCCTGCACATCGAGGACTTCGGGATCAAACCCGTTGTCCTTGAGCGCTTTACAAAAATAACGTTCCCCGCGGCTGCCTGGTGAGGAAAGAATCAAGGCGCGAAGTCTGCTCATAATACCTCCTCGATCGCGATAGTCTGAACATGATCGTCTTCGTTGCGGATGACGAGATAAGGAGCCGCAGTCACGCGACCCACGAACTCAAAACTCACACCGATTACGCGCCATTCTTCTTCGATTGCAAAACGTTCGTTCTCACTCACGCTGACGAAGAATCCGCCCGGGAAGTGATGCTGGATGCGGACTTCTGCACCCAGCTTGCGTTTCAAAAGTGCATAGAACAGGGTGTCGGTCACGCTCTTCACGCCTTCTTTGGATTCGATGGCAATCGCGCTGTGAAGGCCTGATTGATAACGGCCTTCGAAGCCCGCAAGCCAGCGAGTCGCTGGATGCTCGAAATCACCCGGCAACCAATAGATGCGGTCGTTGACGTACTTGAACTCTTCGGTGCGAACCGTGCGAACATCCGAAACCTTCGCGACAATCTGAAGCGCAAGCCAATGGGCCTTGATGCTCGGCTCTACTGCCACATTTGGCTTGGAAACGAGGATTCCGTAGTTGCGCTCCATTGATCCGAAGATCGCACCCCAAGCCTTGAGGCCATTCAGATAGGAAGTCTGGATGGTGAGGATTTGTCCGCCCATCGCCGTACATTTTCTCAGAAGAAAATCGAGATAGTCCGGACCAAACTCCTGGCCACAAAGATCCGGCAAAGCCATGAGCCCTGACCAATTCTGAAGTTCCGGGCGCAGTACGACCGGAGTCGGAGTTGCCACATGATGGGCTTCAGGCTTCAACACCAGTTCTTCGGTCGAGTAGCGGTTCTTGAAACGAGCCGGTTGCTTGCGAGGGTCTGCTTTGTAGATCGGTTGATCCAGCAACCGATCGTTCAAATCATCTTTCTTTTCGCCATCACCAAAAAACTCATGAACATTCACTTTCGCGCAGAGTTCTCCGCCATCAAAAAGCCGGATATCGCCGGTGAGCGAAGTGGTACCGAAGTGAGTGTACGGAAGATTGCGTTTTTTGAGTTCGCCTGCAAGCCAGTCCCGTTGTTCCGGATTCACACCCCAGATGAGACCCAGCCCCATCGGGCTTTCAAAATATTTCTTGAACCACGGGGAAATTCCGTCCAGTACGAGATCAAATCCGTACTGAAGCTGACGGCAGGACTTCAAGCACTCGAGGAGCGTGTGCCCGGAAGCCTGAATGGTGAAATCAATCGCCTTCCCGCTCAAAGCGAGAAGATGAACGGATTTCAACATCTCGACGAACATGATGTCACTGTAAGCCGGCTGTTCATTGAATCCGATGTAAAAGAGGTCCACGAGATTTCCGCGAGCAGGTCCCTTGCTTTCTTCCAATTTCGGTCTTTCGACACTGACACTGGAAGTCCAGAAGCACGCCCCTGCTTCTTCGTTGGTTTCTTCGTAAAGCTTCATGAGGGCGATTGCAGTATCGGTAGTCTCTGCCACACGAGCGAGTGATCCCTCAAACTCATCCCGGATCCGGACCGGGTGACAACCCTCCAGTTCCGTTCTCCAGAGACGATTTTTCTCGGGCAACACTGCAAGCACTGTCTGAAGACGGGTTGAGCAGTTGCGGATGAAATGATCGAGCTGGTTTTTCAGCAGGTGAAACTCGGTTTCGTTCTGCGTGTCGCGATCGAGCTTATGGGAAGAGAAACGAATTTCCGGAAGAAAACTCCAGTCCTCACTTGAAACGATTTCAGACTGATACGCCATGGACGGCACAGTGGAACGAAGTGCTTCTTCGGTTTTTTTCCAGTCGAAACCGGTTTCCACGCCCCGTGCGGAATTCCGGAACTGAAGGAGTTTCGAACGGTTCGCGGCATTGGGAGAGAAGAGATATTTTGCGACCTGCTCGGACTGAAAGCGCGCATTCCGCTTCAATTCATCTTCCGAGAACAGGGACCAGGATTCGTCGCGGTCATTGGCAAACCAGTTACGCGCAATCCATTCGAGATCACTTTGGGAAAGTTTTGCGCCTTCCACCACCAGCATCTCGCCGGTTGCAACACGGTCAGAATCGGATTTGCGTCCGAGGATGGTCTGCATCATGTCGAGAATCACGGTCGCTTTTTCATCGTGAATCTGGAGACGGTTGCGTTTTTCAATTCCGTGGAACACGCCCGGGCGGAATGGAGATTCCTGCATCAAATCAAGCAGGGTTCCGGAAGCGCCGGCTGCGGAGGGGAGAAGATCTCCGGTGAAAACCCAGTCAGTGACCTGGTTTTTAAATGCGGCCTGAACCGCCTGAATCACTTTGTCCCGGGTACTGTCGAATTCGAGCCAGGAAACCCGGAGAAGACGGACCCAGCGGATGCGTTCCGCGAGAGTCGGATGAATCTCCGCGATCTTGCGTTGGAGACGCAAGGCTTCGGGATCGGAGAACTCTGCTTTGAAACCGGTTTCAACTCTTACAAACATCGATTATTTTCCTAAAATTGTCCGGGCAATAAAGACGTGATCTGCTTCCATCTGTGTCTTGACCTTTGGATCCATCCACGGTGCCGGTTCCGCACAAAGACGCTTCCATTCGGCCAAACCGAAGGTCTCTGCATGTTTCTGTGCGTGCACCACACTTTCGAACCAGGAAGTCTTCGAATAATACTGAATCGCCTGCTCGGAGTGGTAGGTCTTGCCCTCTTTTTCAAGATGAAGATCATCAAGGCAGCCGGCATCACAAAGAATCAGGTTTCCTTTTGCATCCACTGCGAACCGAAGTTGGATTGAATTGAGCTGAAAACCTTTGATGGTGTTTTTGATGAACGCTGCAACCCAAGCCGCGGTCAACATCGTGGATTGAAGTTTTTCCGGGCTCCATTCCGTAATCCAGAGCGCGTCCGACAAACCAATCCGCTTCTGAAGTGGATCTTGCGAAAGAACAAGCTCGATCACCGGGAAGTCCCAGTTTGTACCCGCTTGAATCGTGTGCAAAGAAGCTGTTTTCGGAAGGGAGAGAGAATCGACCTTCAGTTTTTTCACGCTGGATTCAGTCAGGGTGAAGTGACACAAAAATTCGAACGGAAGCATCTTCGGAGCAGTCTGTTTCTTCCAGATGGAGTAGTCCCAGACGGCTCTTCCCATGACCGTTGCAGCAGGAGCTTTCTCTTCTGAAATGTACTCACAAACCGGATGGAGCATGGCGAGCTTCTCGCCGCTTGCTTCAATCTGATCCCGGGTGAGAAGACGTTCTGCTTTCAGTGGGTTCTTCGTGTCGACGTTGCGGAACTCGGTTTCATCAATTGCACCAATGAAGTTCGTGCGCATCGGGAAGCTGCCCGCGAGCTCGTTCAACATGGAACTCACGTTCCCGCTCTGAGCGATGCTCGTGCCCGCTTTTCTGAACGAAAGGGCTTCCGGAGATTTGAGAAAATTTTTCCATGCGGTCTCGGACTGAAGTTCGAGATTCAGGCGCGTGAAGACATTCGCTGCCGCCCGACCGCGGTTCGCAATCACGTCCGGCATCTTGCCCCAGTTCAGGACGGAGATCGCGTCATGAAACTTGTGAATGACTGCCGGGTAAGTTGTTTTTTCCTGGAAAGAAATGGGACCGTAAGAGTCTTTTGTCACGTGACGGAGAAAGGAATCGAGCATGACAAAAATTTATCGGTCACTGGTCCATCTGCGCAAGTGGATTCAGGTAAAGGCGGAAAGTTTTATCGCGGTGACGACGAATCGCGTATACCCCCTCGCCCTTGTCATCGGCGAGAGAAGTGTAGAATTCAGGGTCTGCTTCGGAAACTTCACGAACGGTTTTGCCTTCGTGTTTTCCGAAATCGATGATGACATTTGCCTCGTCGATGATACCAGTAATAGGACTATGGGAAGATGATTGACTCATGGCTACCCCTCCGTATTCTATTTTCCAAAGAATGACCTAACCTGGCAAGAGTCAGAACATTGACTATACTCGAGCTACAAACCAATCCCGGTTAAAACGAACTTGGGGGCCATAGAGCCCTTTTAGGGGATCTGCCTCCCCTATTCCGATCACCATCACCACCCGTGAGTTACGGGTCAGGCGCAGCATTTTTTTAACCCGGACCTCATCAAATCCGCCCATGGGGCAACTGGCGAAGCCCTGTGCAGTCAGAGCGAGCATGAAGTTTTGTGCGGCAAGAGCGGCCGATGTAATCGCAACTTCCTGCATGTCCCGTTTTGAGGGCCTGCGAGTGATCGGGCGAACCAAGCCAATCAGGCTGAGAAGAAGCCATTTGAGCGGGGCAAGCCAGGTGAATCCATAGGTCAGGGGAACCAGCTTCCCGTAGTAATCAAACGCGAACTTCGGGGCCTTGCTCTCGGTCAGAACCCGGAGCATCTCACTGCGATTGCGCTTCCAGAGGGAAATGTTCGCAACCACCACCACGAGCTCCTGGGCCGTTTTCGCGGCATTCTGGGAGAAGCAGGCTTTCACGAGCTTTGCCTTCGTTTCGGGTGAACTGACCTGTAAAAATTGCCAGGTCTGCATGTTGGAGGAATTCGGCGCAATCAAGGCCGCATCCAAGGCACGCGCCATCACTTCGTCAGGCACCGGAGTTTCAGTGAAGACGCGAACACTTCGACGGGTTTTGATGGCGTCGAAGAACTCCATCTTACTTTCCACCAATCCGGTCGAGACCGTTCATGTAAGGCTGAAGCGCTTTCGGAATGCGAACGGATCCGTCTTCGAGCTGATGATTCTCAAGAAGTGGAATCAGGATCCGGGGAGTTGCGACCGCAGTATTGTTCAAGGTGTGAATGTACTTCACCTTGTCTTCTTTGTCACGGTAACGGAGGTTTGCACGACGAGCCTGCCAGTCGTGAAGACTGGAGCACGAGTGCGTCTCGCGGTAGCGTTTTTCAGAAGGAACCCAGCACTCGAGATCATGCATGCGGTATTTACCTGCGCCCATGTCTCCCGTGCACACTTCAATCACCCGATAAGGGAGTTCAAAGGCTTGAACGATTTCTTCGGAAGTCTTGAGCAATTCCTGATGCCAGAAATCGGATTCATTCACGTCATTTCTACAGAACACGAACTGTTCGACTTTGTTGAACTGGTGAACGCGCATGAGGCCGCGCACGTCTTTACCGGCAGATCCTGCTTCTCTTCTAAAACAAGGGGAGAAGGCACCGATTCGTTTCGGAAGATCAGCATCAGCCATGATTTCGCCGCTGTGGAGGGAAGTCACTGGAACTTCAGCCGTCCCGGAAAGATAGAGATCATCTTCTTTCAGATAATAAACTTGTTCGCGTCCCGCTGGAAAATGGCCTGTTCCGTAAAGAGCCGCTTCGCGGACCATTGCCGGAACGGTGATGATGGTAGAACCTTTTTTCGCGAGGAAATCGAGTGCGAAACGAATGACTGCGAATTCATAAAGAGCGAGTTCATTCTTGAGCGCGATCATGCGTGAACCGGAAACTGCCGCCATCCGCTCGAACTCTGCCCAGTTGTTTTTCAGGATCACATCGACATGATCCTTGAATGCAAAATTGAATTCAGGTGGAGTTCCACCCTTTTTGCGTTCTACGTTTTCGGAATCATCTTTCCCGACCGGAACATCGCTTGCCGGAACGAGTGGAGTCAGCCACAGGAGCTGTTGCAGCTCGAGCTCTTTATTTGCCACTTCCGGTTCCATTTCAGAAATCTGCTGACCGATTGCACGACCGTGGTCAATGAGACCTTTTCGTTCTTCCGGCGTCGCCTTCGGAACCTTCTTCGCATTCGCGTTTTTCTCTTCGCTCAGGGTCTGAAGTTTCTTCTTCAGGCCCAAGACTTCCGCATCGACGGAAAGAAGGATGTCGAGATCAAGATTCACCTTCTTGTTCACGATGGCTTTTTTAACTAAATCTGCATTTTCACGAATATATTTCAGGTCGAGCATGGGCCTCAGTTTAAGCCGCAGCCCCGCCCTGAATCAATGCTTTTCGAGGCTTGCTGGAGAGCGTCGAAGGATGAAAGTCACTCTTTTGAGAGCTTTAAGATCCAATCTTGAAGCTTTTGCTCGTCGGACAGGTCTACTTCCACCTGCCAGTCCCCTTTCGGGTAGGCAACACAAGCAATGGCTTCGTCACAGCGACCCAGGCACCCGGATTTGTTGATGCGGATCTTTTTCGGGATCTTCTGCTCTTTCGACCATGACTTCAACTGATCCACGAGCTGCTGACCACCCTTCGGGCCACAGCCGGTTCCGTTCTTCTTTTCATTGGTGCAGATGAGAACGTGAAGGTCGTAGTGGTTCTGGTCGTGCTTCATGCACCCATCTTACTCTCAAAATTCAACGGGTGCCAGTCACGATGATCGCTCCAGTCCGAAACGCGACCACAATATGAAGACACACTAAAGGTAAAAACTAACAAATAGTCATAGCGGACACATTACCTCGAAATTGCTTTTAGAATAAAATATAGAGATGAGATCAAAAATCGCAATTATTGCTCTGTTGCTATCCAGTGGTTTGGCTAATTATTTTTATTCTGATCAAGCAAACGCTTCAATGTGTATAAAGCCAATTAAGCCTATCCTATCAATAAAGCCCATTTCATGCCAAGGAACTTGGACTCAGATTTTGCAGTGCGATCAAACTTGCAACTGCTCATGGATGGAAGTGTGCCTAGAATAAGCGCAGCTTGCAGAGATATTATGAAAAAAACATCATTTTTACTTATATTTTCCATAATAACTTCACAGTGGCTAATACCTTCTACTGTGTACGCAGGCTCGGCTGACAAACCTTTTGTGGCGCCGAAGCTGTCAAAAGGAGACAAAATAGCTGAAGACCTCACCTCCAAATTTAATTTCACTGCAGCCGAGAAATGTCAGTCGGGATACAATGTTTCATATATCTACTTAAAAGATAATGTGTTCGTAGTCGCTCTCCACGAGTACGAAACCTTAGAAAACACTGTTGAAAATCTTGCATTTGAAATTGGAGAACATTCGCTTAGAGAGGAAGCAAAATCACAAAGGATAGGGAAAATTAAGGTCCGCCGAAAAAGGTTTGGACCTAGCGTTGAAACCAAACATAGGCATGCCGATATGTGCAAAATGCAAAGCATGTTCGGGAAATAATCGAACCAAAAGTCACTATCGAATGAACACAGAAACCCTATTCATCAAAATCCAGAAAATTATAATTGAGGATTGTGTAGAACCACTTCATTCGCGTAGTGGCTTCTACGACCTATTCATTATGTATCCAGGCGAGCCTAAACATCCGGATAACAAATATGGCCTTGAGATTCACACGGAAATCGCTGGGGAAATACGTAGGTTATTTTCATGGTTGGATGAGATTCTAGGATCTAACTGCAAATACACACTTTTACAATGCCAAGACGTGTTCGAGGTCTATATGACTAATGACCAAGTTTTCGAGCTATTGCACGATTCCCATACTCGATTCCTAACAAAAAATGAACGCCTAGTTCTTTTGTTGGATAACTTTGTGACCTTAGTACGAAACGATATAAACACTATTCAAGCCCAAACGCGAAGACGTATCGCGTAATACGTGTTGCCGAAGGCCAAGATAGTCTATTTGAAACGCCGTCTATTTTCAACTGACTGAGTCCTCCAACACCAATAGCAACTACAGCGGTCACTCTGGAGAGGTTGCCCCTTCCATTGCAAGTTTATCTGGAATCACTGTTTTTTGAACAGCCATCACTACTTAAAAGCTGAAGCACGCGCGCCACTTCATCCTGATCGCAGAATGCATGAAGGGAAATTCGGATGAATTCGGCGCGTTTTACAATCGCGATCGACTCTTCCTTACACTGTTTCAGGAACTTGAATTCCCTCTCCGCAGGAAGACGGAAACTCGTGATTCCACCCACTTGATCCAGCGGCGTTGCGAGTTTCACCGACTCGCACTCCAGAAGCCCTTCTCGTAGTGAGCGGGAAAGAGACGTAATTTCTCCCGCAATCGCCTGAACGCTTACATCCTGAGCAAGGGAAAGCGCGCTATCGAGCGCAAACAGAGGAAGATAACCGATTCCACCGGATTCGAATTTCCGCGCACTGGTTTCCATCGGCGCGTTCGGATCTGCAAAGGTTCCGAAGCGGTTGAAATTTGAAGATCCGATCACCAGAGGGTTCAGTAAATCCCGTAATTCTTTTTTCACGGCGAAAAATCCCTGGCCAGTGGTTCCGCAAAGCCACTTGTGAGATGCGCCCGTCACCATGTCTACCGGAAGATCTTTTAAAGAGAAGGGAATCTGACCCAGTCCCTGAATCACGTCTACAACCAGATACGCGCCAACGGAGTGACAATGGTCACCGAGAGTTTTCAAATCAAGAATGCTTCCGGTTTGAAACTGAACCCAGGAAACACCGACGAGTTTCACACCAGGCTTGATGGCTTCGATCAGTTTCTCAAGACTCAGTTCCTTGTTCTCACCTGAAGAAACCACAATCAGTTTCGCGCCTGAACGCTCACACGCGACTTTCCACGGATAATAATTGGAGGCGTATTCCTGATCGACGGTAACGACGGAGTCTTTCGGAGTCAGAGGAAATCCGAAAGCGGCTTGGGAGATTCCCTGTGAGGTGTTCCAAGTGAAGGCAACGTCCTCGACATCCGTATTCAGAAAGTTTGCCAGACGCTGGCGTGTATTCCGGATTGCGGGCACCCATTCAGAATCGATGAGCGAGCCGCCCACCTGATTTCCCTGGACGGCGTGCTGGAGGCGTTCCGCCACCCGCTTTGAAACTGGCGCCATTCCCGCATTATTGAAGTGAATGCCCTGACGCGCGGAAAATTCATTTTTATAATCAATCAAACTGATCATGGGACTCTCCTCTGCCCGTCATGCGGTTCAGTTGGCGTTCGAGATCCCCCTGCAACTCTTCCCAATAGCGGGGCGATTTGAAGTGAGGGAATGCAAGCTGGAATGCCGGATCCTCGTAGCGTTTTGCAATCCAGGTTGCGTAATGAATCATGCGGAGCGCGCGCAAACACTCGACGAGCGCCATGCTTCCGGGTGGAAGGTCGCGCATGTGATGATAACCATCAACCAGATACTTGAGACTCTCCGGATCTGGAGCAAGAAGCCAGAGATCCTGAATTGCAGGGCCTGAAACCATGTCATCGAAATCGATGAAGAACGGACCGGTTTTTTCATTCCAGAGAATGTTTCCCGCATGGCAGTCGCCATGAATCCGTTGAAGTGGAATTCCCAGATATTTTTCATTCGAGAAACGGATGATTTCTTTCACCGTGTCAGCAAAACGGTTTTCCACCGAGGAGTTGATAATCTTATCCTTGAGCAGGAAATCGAGCGATGCCTGACCGTAAATTTCGGGGGTAAGCTGGATCCGGTGTTTCGTTTTTTTCTGACCACCGACCACATGCATGCGGGCAATCAGGCGTCCCAGCTGCTCGAGTTTTTCGCGGGGAAGATCTTCCGGCTGGCGTCCGCCGACTTTGGGATAAACGCAGAAGAACAACCCGTCGGGAGTTTTCCGGAGCGTGTCGCCTTCTTTTTCAAACCAGTTTGGAACCACGACCGGAATTTCGGCCTTTTCGATATCGAGCATGAACTCATGCTCTTCCCGGATCTGGGCTTCGTTCCAGCGTCCCGGGCGGTAGAACTTGGTGACTTTTCTCACCCGTTCTTCAAATTCAATTTCATAGACGCGGTTCTCAAAACTCGCGAGTGGCTGACAATAGCCGGTGCAACGCTCTTTCACACCCAGGACAGGCTCGCGTTCGAGAGCGTCCATGACTTTATCCGGTGTGAGGTCAAAAAAATACTGCGTTGGCCCATCGCCCCAACTGAGGTGACTCATTCTACAAAGGAGACTAGCACGCACCCTATAAATTTGTTAGTTTTCTAATCATGCACACAGAGCAAAAAGGCAAATCCCCACTCTTGGTGATCTTTTCTACTGTTTTCCTCGATCTGGTGGGTTTCGGAATCATTATTCCTCTCGTCGGAATTTACGGAAAACACTTCGGCGCGAGCACCCTCGAACTTGCGATTCTCGGATCCATTTACTCCCTGATGCAGTTCTTCTTTTCTCCCATCTGGGGAAAACTTTCGGACCGCGTCGGCAGAAGACCCATCATCCTGATGTCCCTTCTCGGATCCACTCTTTCTTATTTCATTTTTGCCTTCGCGCAGAATCTTCCCATCCTCATCATCTCGCGCGCCTTCGCCGGAATTTTCGCAGCGAACATTTCCACAGCCCAAGCCTACATCGCGGATGTAACCAAACCGGAAGAACGCGCAAAAGGAATGGGATTGATTGGCGCAGCCTTCGGAATCGGCTTCACTCTTGGCCCACCCATCGGCGGGATCTCGGTTGCAAAACTAGGGTTGGCCGCTCCCGGCATCATCGCTGGAACTTTCTGCGCGCTGAACCTGATTCTTGCTTTCTTCCGTCTCGATGAAAGCCTGCCTGAGAACGTTCGTGCGATGAACGCGAATCGTCCTTCGGTAAAAGGCCGCATCGCCCAGCTTGAAACACTCAAGCGCGTCTCTTCCGACAGAAGACTCCTGCTCCCGATCCTCGCCACTTTTTTCGCGACCTTCGCCTTCTCAAACTTCGAGCAGGTGTTCTCACTCTTTGTTCAAAACAAATTCCTGTTTCCGACCGAACTGGCGGCTTATAAAACCGGGATCATTCTCATGTGGTGCGGAATTCTCGGGGCTCTGGTTCAAGGCGGACTTATCCGGAGACTCGCTCCCAAATACGGTGAATCCAAACTTGCTTCGGTTGGCTTCTTCATTCAGGCCCTGGCGATCGTCCTCTTCGCACTCACTCCGACGTACCAAACCTTCTTTTTGACCGCCATCCCACTCGCCTTGGGCTCAGGCTTCATCACCCCTTCCCTCTCCGCTCTCGTCTCAAAACGCGCGGGCGTGGAAGAACAGGGCGCAGTCATCGGCTTGAAGGAAGGCATGAGCTCCCTCGCCCGAATCCTTGGCCCGTTCATCGGACTGATGGCCTTCGGCATTACCAAGGAACTCCCGTTCTATATCGGAGCCGGAACCGTCTTCGTGCTAGCTCTCGTCTGGATCACCCAGGAAAAGAAGCACGCTTAAAAAGGTATCCTAAAAAGGTATCCGATTACTTGTGGATATACACCGTGTCAAAACGACGCGGTGTATATCCACAAGTAATCGGATACCTTTTGAATTCTTAGAGTCCGATGGTGAGCGGTACGTTACCGAGAACGATACCGTCAGTAGAGCGGAGAACGATGCTTCCGAAGACCTGATACTGCTTCGAAGTCGCGAGCGGATTGCTGAGAAGCGCACTGCTGGAGACCGCATCACTCGAGAGTGAGTAGTTGATGCTGTCGGATTTATCACCATCCGAATTGATCGCAAGGGTTCCGGATTCCGCTGAAAGCGAGATGCGCTCGTCGCAGAAGAAGTTCCCTGAATCACTGATCGCGTAACCGCTGACCACCGCTACGTAGAACTTGCCCGCTTTTGGAACGAAGGACACGTGCTCCACATCGGTCGGAGTTCCACTCTGAGCAATCGCAGCACAGCTGCTGACATCGCCTGCGGTGTCGCACTCAAGTTCGGTCAAGTCGATGTCGTTCCCGGTGGATCCGCCGGTGTCGATTGCGACAGCCAGAGTTCCTGCAGGGTAAGACCGGAATTGTCCGAGTGGACCGCCGACTGCGAGATCCTGACCTTTTTTCACCTTGGAGTTTTCACGGTGATAGAGACCGTTCAGATTGTAGGAAGACTTGGTCGCATCCGGAGCGGTCGTGAGTGAAGAGTCCCCGAGTTTCCACTCGAAGCTTCCGCTCAACTTGGAGCTGTCACCGGTGATCGCGCTCACGCTCACACTGGACATCACGTAATCAACCCGCAAGCGGTAGTGACTGACCGGGAACATGTAGATCCCGAATACGGGAAGATCCCAGACTCCGCCTTTTGGATTCGGTACGTCCATGACCACGGTTCTGGATGCGTCTGGCGCAGCAACTCCGTTGCTGGAACAGTTCGTCGCAAGGAGGCTCAAGTCAGCCGGAGGAGCCGTCATGTGGTCTCCTTCGAGTGGCATGAGAAGAACTTCAGAACACTGGTCACCACTCCTCTGCTGTGGCACTTCGAGAGTCACGCGAGCAAGGGTCGCGCCTTTCGGAATGGTCACGTAGTTGTGTGACACTTCGAAGCTCTGAGCAGTCGCGTTGATGTCGTAAGCAGTGGAATCAGCCAAAGTCCGGTTCGGGATGGTCAATGCCACCGGAACAACGAAGGAAGGAACTTTGGAAACGTTGGTTCCATCGGTTTTGTAAGCGTAGATCAATGCTCCGTGGTCACCCGCTGACATCGCCGCGATTTTCGCGCGATCGATACAGACATACAGGTTGGCCGCGCCAAGTGGATTCAATTCGCCAGAACCGTCAGCTGCAACTTGAACTTCGTTTCCGCGTCCGATGAGATTCAGGTTCGCGGTGTCGGAATCCATGCAGTTTGGTTGTTGGAGAACGCCTGGTTTCACCCATGCTTCATCTCCACCGAAATCAGTCTTGAGTACGAATTCTTCCGCAGAAGTTTCGAGGGCAACACTGAGGTCACCTGCGCTCTCGGAAGCAAGGAGTGTTTCCGGAAGACGGCGTTGAACGTAAACGCCGCTCAGAGTGCGGGTGTCGTAGAAGTTAACGTAGATCCCTGCACCGAATGCCGGAACGGTTGCGCCGGATGGATCAACCGCTTCTTTGCGGCTACCATCGTAAACCTGACCGGTTGGATTGGTGAGAGAAGTGAGCACTTCGTAATCGAGTGCCACGTTGTTTCCTTTTGCATCCGCAACACCGGAAGAGATCTTTTCCGCTCTCAGATCGAGGAGAATGTTCCATGCCGCAACGAGGTCGATCACGCCGGTCCCTTGGTCCATCCAGGTGAATTCACCCGGAGCACCGATCTTGCGAGCGGATTGGACGAGGACAGAACGGAGCGTTGCCACGTCGGTTGGCATCGGGCTGTCTGCGTTCTTCGCGTTGAACTTGCGGATCGCATCGAGAAGAAGTGCGTAGGAACCGGTAGCAGCCGGAGCCGCCATTGAAGTTCCCCAGTAAACATCGAGACCAGAACGGGTGCCCGGAGCCGAGTTCAGGGAAATCGAGCTCAGCTCGGTTCCTGGAGCGGAGATATTTGGTTTGAATCCACCGTTGGCAGTAGGACCACGGCTGGAGAAATAAAGCATGAACTCGTCCGCTGTCGGATCAGTGCTGCTTGAAGCGTTCACACCCGGCCACTGATACTGGCTCTGGATGAGGGCTCGGGAAGCAGATGCACCGATACTCAGCGCGAAGCGTGCAGTGGACGGAGAACCGATGGTCTGACGACCTGGACCTTCGTTCCCTGCAGAAATCATGAACATGACGTTGTAGACGCTTGCGAGGCGGTTCACGATCGTCTCGTCAACACCGTAACCGTCGTTGAACGGAGAGGAACCACCGAGGGACATGTTGATCACATCCACGCTTCCATTGACCGCGAGGTCGATCGCAGCTTCCATCGCCTGACAGCCACCGTTGTTCGCACAAACGCGGTCAGAAAGGATGGTTGCAGCCGGAGCCACACCGCGAGCGAGTGTATCGTCGCTGTCATTTGAAATGGTCTTTCTACCTGCAGCGATACCCGCTACGTGCGTTCCGTGAGGACCCGGATCGAAGCCCACGATGGACGCGCTCTTCAGTTTCAAGGTTCCGCTCTGGTCAGGAAGAACGAGTTCGTCGTCCTGGATGTGGAATGCGATTTTTTCCGCAAATACTTTCGCAGCTGCACCACCGGAGTTGAAGTCTGCCTGAGCGACGGACTTGGAGAAATCGTTGCTAGCTGAGAAGTCCGCGTAAACCACGGATTTACCGGAAGCATCAGTCACGAGCAATACTGGAATCATGTCGCTTGAAGAACCGTTTGCGTTGATATCAACCGGATTTTCGCCACCTTGGAAATCATCTTCGCTCAAGTAGCTGAGTGCCACTTTTTTGGAAGAATCCTGAAGGACTGCCTTCAATTCATCAGAAACCGTGATTTGAAGATCCTTGACGTCAACCAGTGCAGTCGGATCCGCAAGAGAAGGAAGTTTCGGAGTCGTGGTGTATTGAGCCTGGAGGGTGAACGCATTGCTTGCATCATCGGTCAGGGTTGCAGAGAACTTCGCTGCAGGATTGAAATAGATGCGGCCTTCACCACTGAAGTCCTTCATGTACGCGATCCGTGGCGTTTTCAAATCAGAAGCAAGGAAGGTCGGGTGATTGTAAGTGATCCCGGTATCGGTGATTCCGACTTTGGAAGAAGAACCGTCGATCTGCACGCCTGGAAGGGATGCTTGAACGAGTTTCACGAAGTCAGGAGCGTGAAGAAGATTGAGACCACTCTTGTTCACTTTGCCTGCGCGTGGAGTAAAGCCCATGCTCTGAGCCGTGTGTTCCTGCATCTGCTTCATCGAGTTGATATCGATATGGGTCGGGTTCACATAGAATTCAGCTGGAAGCACGACTGATTTCAGCGCGCCCATCATGTTTGTCTGATACGGGATCCAGATGCTGAAGTAACCGACTTCAGGATACGCCTTGATTGGAATCGCACCGATGGATTTCAGTTTGGCGAAACTGTCGTTGATTGCTTTTGCAACCGCCTTCACGCCGCCCTGTTGTTTCAATTTTGCAAAGTTGTCCGGGGAGAGAGATGCCTGCGCCTGGAAGAAGAAAGCGTCTTTGCCCTTACCCGCGTTCATCACGCTGATCGTGGAATTCATCGGCCCGGAGATCAACTGAATCGTTCCCTTCGGAACAATCGTCGAGTTCACTGCCTGTGCGGTGAGTGTTTGAACTCTTGGAGCGGAAGGAGAAACCGCCTGCGACCCTGTGTTGCTGCTATGAGTACAAGCCGAAGCAAGAAGCAAAACCAAGGCGATGGCAAGAGCTGAACGAGACGGGGATTGTGTAAAACGCATTAACGTACCCTCCTATGGGCTCGCGAATGCTAGCAGAATTTTCCTTACTTGATAAGTAAATAAAGAGGCTATATGAAATTAACTTCAAACAAATGTTAATGATTTCAGTTGATTAAGCGAGTTACCCGCGAGCGCGCTGGGATTTGTCCTGCGAAAACGCATGGATGATTTCGTCAGGAGAAACAGTCGCTGTCCCTCTTTTACTGACTTCCACACCCGCTGCGAGGTTTGAAATATAGGCTGCTTCTTCCAAAGTGGCGCCTGAAGCAAGGGCAAGGGCCAGAACAGAAATCACGGTATCCCCTGCCCCGGAGACATCATAGACCTCGCGGCTGAATGTCGGGATCAGGACTGGCTTCCCTTTCGGGGTTTTGAAGATCGCCATGCCGTCTTTACCGAGCGTGATGATCAGGCTCAGGGACTTGGTCTTCTTCATGATCGTGTGACCCGCCTCAATCAGGGAGGCTTCATCAACGATCTTCATTCCGGACAGCGTTTCGGCTTCCTTCTTGTTCGGTTTAACCAAGGTGGCACCGAGGTACCAGCCGGTGGGAGATTTAACGTGCGGATCAAGCAACACGGGAATCTTCTTTTTCTTCGCCGCTTCGATCACGGAATGAACCATCTTTCCGGAGAGAAGGCCTTTTGCGTAATCTTCAATGATGAGCGCGTCCGCAGTCTTCAGACTCTGAATCACATTCTGCTCCACCTTCTTCTGAATCGAAGAAGACAGTGGATGAGTGTTTTCGTAGTCCACGCGGAGCATCTGCTGGGTTTCAGCAACAATGCGCTCTTTCAAAATCGTGCGACGGGAGGAATCCACCACGAGTGAAGTCGTGGGAAGTCTCTTTCCGCGAAGCATGCTGATCAGATCCTTCGCGTCTTTGTCTTCACCGACCACGCCAGTGAGTTCCGCTCTTCCACCGAGAGCAATGATGTTGTCTGCAACGTTCGCTGCGAGTCCGAGCTTCAGGTTTTCACTCTGAACAAAAACGATGGGAACCGGTGCTTCGGGAGAAATCCGCTCCACCGAGCCGTGGGTGTAACGATCAATGCCGACATCGCCCAAGACTGCGATCTTCTTGGTCTTGAACTTGTCTAAGATGGAATGAAGTTTTTCCTGGGATAATTGAACGGTCTGCAGGTTGAGATTCATAGGTTAGCCTTCGTCCTTTGTCATAACCGTTTTCTTGTGGTCAATTGCATCGGCCATCTTCTTCACGACTTGGTCGAGCGTGATGCCGGAGGTGTCGATCTCGATGGCTCCATCCGCTTTTTTAAGCGGAGCGATCGCACGAGTCGTGTCGCCTTCATCCCGAAGACGGATCTGCTCGCGCAGTTCTTCGTAGGAAGGGGTGTCACCGTCCATCGCCTCAAGCTCCGCGAGTCTTCTTTTGGTGCGTTCGTCGATGCTTGCGGTGAGAAAAAATTTAACAGGCGCATCCGGAAAAATCACGGTGCCGATGTCACGACCTTCAAGAATGGAAGGAGCCTGAAGACCAAGCGAGCGTTGAAGATCCTTGAGTGCAGTCCGGACCCCTTCGATCGCGGAAACCCGGGAAGCCATCATGCTCATGTCGGGAGTGCGGATCATCGAAGTCACGTCCTTGCCATTTACAAAGAGACGGTTCTTCGGATTTCTGTTTTTCAAACGACGGAATTCGAACTGTGCCTTTTCGGCGATTTTAGTGATGGCAAGGCGATCGGAATCGTCGAAGTCGAGATTGAATCCCGCTTCGAAGCAGAGGTAAGCCACTCCACGATAGAGAGCTCCGGTGTCGATGTGGATGAGGCCCATCAAATCAGCGATGCGTTTTGTTGCCGAACTCTTCCCTGTACCAGCAGGGCCGTCGACGGCAACCACAAGATGTTTCAACATGAGCAGAGAATAGCACGAATCGGGGGTTCTTAAACCCGTAAATTCAGGCTTTTTTAGGCTTTTTCAATGCAGTGAAGGCATTGGCTGCGGCGATGTTCTGAGCCCGGGTTCCGATGGTCACCCGGAGCCAGTCCGGCATTCCGTAGTTCGCAACCGGACGGAAGATCACACCCTTCTTCAGACACTCTTCAAAAACTTCAGCACCCGAAAGACCAAAACCCGCGCGGGTGTTGATCAGAAGGAAGTTCCCTTGGGAAGGGAGGAACGGAACCTTCATGTCATTGAAGATTTTTTTCATGAACTTCATTCCGTCCCGGTTCACTTCGAGGGACTTTTTCACAAACGCCCGGTCAGAGAGCGCAGCTTCCGCACCCACGAGTCCAAGACTGGACACGTTGAAAGGCATGCGAACCTTTTGAACGTATTTCGCAAGGCCCGGCTTCATGATGCCGTAGCCAACCCGGAGACCACCCAGGCCGTAGATCTTGGAGAAGGTCTTCAAAACGGAGATGTTGGAAAACTTGTTGTACCACTTGATTGGATCAGAAAGATCCTTCGCGGTGACATACTCCATGTACGCGTAATCGAGGATTACGTGAACGCTGCCTTCGCGGACCTTTTCAACTTCGGCCAGGAACTCTTCGAGTTCGGAGTCGTTGACGTAAGTTCCGGTTGGATTGTTCGGATTCGGAAGTGCCACAATTTTCACGCGGTCATTCTTCGTGATATGCTTCCACATCCCTTCGAGATCAAAGCGGAAGTCCGGGGTCATGCGGGAGAAGAGCGTGTCCACCCCTTGAATGCGGGCAGAGAT